>Ga0116230_10002302_pt1 | contig 18408 bp, 13 predicted proteins | sample S1TSphfallax_3_FD_88678 | JGI IMG/M metagenome (GOLD analysis project Ga0116230, IMG submission 88678) | Host-associated microbial communities from peat moss isolated from Minnesota, USA - S1T2_Fd - Sphagnum fallax MG | ecosystem: Host-associated > Plants > Peat moss > Unclassified | place...
CCATACACACGAAAATGTTAAGAGTTCAAATTAGGGGATTTTTCAAGGATTACACCACTCAGCTTTTCTCTGCAGGGAATTTTGAAGTTCATCCTTAGTGTAGTACTTTGCAGAAGCAATTGCACTTGCATCTGATCATAACCATGTGCTGCACTCTATTGGCTTTGCTGTTTATGCATTCCCTCCACAAGTGGGTATCAGGATGCCAGCCTCAAAGATGCCCAATACAAAACTGTGGAGCTCAAGAGTGATCAATTGGGCTAAAGATTACAGGCTCTAGGCCAGCTTGATTGATGAAACCATTCATTACTACAAGCAAAGGCTTGAAGAACGAGCCTGCAAATGAAGCTCTTAACTCTGGGTTGACCAATGTGCCACAATCTTCATTGCCTCATTGCCACCCCATCCTCCTTCTGGTGCTTCTCCATTTGGTGACATATTTGGGAGTCTTCATGTGGGGGCCAAAATTCAAGCAGACCCATGGACACAACCACTGTCTCTAGCAGCCTGATTTTGTGGCCAAACCCTGGGGAGCACAATGGGAGGCCCAATAATGTTGGACCCCAGGAAGTTGCTTCCATTTTTTGTCCAAATGATGTAGAAAATAATATATGGTATAATTATTTTATTTTATTTTATTTAAATGTAAATAGGGTGTTTAGAATTAGATTATGGAGAATATACATTTTTTTAATTTAGTAAAATATTATTTTATTATTTTATTATTTCATAACATACCAAAAAAATACCCCTTTATTTCACATGATCCATAAAATATATAAAAAATAACTTCCTTTAGTGTTTGACACCATATCCCTGGCCTTAGTTATATGATGCAAGCAATTGATCATGAAACCACCTTGTGAGGATGACAATTCAAAATCCAATGATGTTGGAGAGATTTAGCTTTTCATGCAAGAATATGACAAACTCTACACATTTGCCAAGTTTCTTTGTTGCATGATGATGTGATTTAATATGACTATCAACTCATGTCACCTGAATGAATTATCGATGGTGAGGAAACTAGTTGACAAGTTTATTCATGGCATAGTTAGTGCACAATCATTCTACACCTAGGGTGAATGCACACTATGGTGGCTCACTTTTTGAGTCACAATGCACATTTTTGGAGAGTGCCTTTTCTTTGGACACCTTTAATGAATAATAAAACAATTTAAATTGAGAATTTAAATTGATTATACATTAAAATTTTGATTATAAAAGTACACCCACTTTTCACAATGGACTTTTGAAATACAAAAATATGAAATGGGTGATAGATTGGAATGGTAAAAAATTTGAAAGTTCATATCGAATTCCATTCCAAATTATTTATAGTGATTCAATATATCTTGTAACATCATATAATAAAATTTTATTTGAAATTTCCTTCCAAAATCATAGTCAATTTCTAATTATGGACTTTTGAATGGTTAAAATTGAGCTATATTTTCATAAGACCTTAACATAGTTGTTCTTTTCTCAATTTTCAATTTATTTTTTCTAAAGTTGTATAGATTTGGAATATGTAGGTGGGCTCTTATTAATATGAACTTTATTGTTTTTGATACATGAACTTTATTACCATTAAACCCATGATACCAAAAAAATTCAATTTTAACACTATAAAATGGACTTTTGTGGACTCTTGTTTTTTTTTAAATGGGTCACCTTAGAGTACATACACCCCCTAGCATTATGTATGGATTTACATGACATGAAACTCATGAAACTATGTACATTATTCACATGATCAAACAACAGGTGGTTCTATGACAAACAAGTTTGAAATATAATGAGGAAACCAATAATTGGCATTAGATGGAATGCATTAATATGTTTGTGTGTCTTGTTGTGCCTTTATTCTTCTCATGGATGATATGACTACTCTTCTTTGTTGGGTTTTTGGTGGCTAGTTTGTTTTGTTTTGATTGGTTATTAGTTTGTAACCTCTCATGGTTATAACCACTTAATTTGAATTTTAAATTGTTGTTAGTTGTAAGTTTTGTCTTTCATAACATGTCATGTCTTAAAATCATGCAATGTGAGTTGGAAATGGTGTTATTTAAGTTGAAGAAGATGCATAGTCAAGAGGGAGAAAAAACTACATTTAAAACTTGGGTCATTATGTTGGCAACTATATCAAGCAAATTAACAAGATGACTAGATGTGACATTAGAGCAAAAGAGTTTTTAAATAAACAAGTTGGTTGAATTTGATTCAAGGAACATGCTCATTTTTATGTGTGATTAGTTCTGGTATACTACATTGATGTTTATCATATGCATATGAGGGTGATGACAATAATGAAATAACTAATTATTGCACAAACTCTGCAATTGTGTTAATAGAACAATGTTGACCATATTCTACCTTGTTTTTTTCCCATTTTAATCTTATAGTCTTTAGCACTTTGCATTGGGTTTTGGTGATATTTTTCTTGTGGTAGTTTTCTTATGTTTCCTTCAAATTTAGAATACCTAGAGAGGCTTATATACGATTTTGTGAAACCACTTTTAACTTTGGCATCTAACAAAGTTGTTCACTAGATTTTGACTATTGTATTGGTTTTCTATTATTGCAATATTAATTTGTCATTGGTTTTTTAACATGGACAACCTTGTCCATCTATGCACATCACCTTGCCAAGTCATTAAGAGGACTTTGACATCACCTATATTTTTGTTGATGTAGTGTTAGTTTCTTCTTGTGCTTGCATGCATCCCAAAAAGAGGTTTAGAATGAATGGTTGTAGTTAAGGTACAAGTCATTGTATACTCCCCTACAAAAGATAGGTAAATTCCTACCTTGTGTTGTCAAAGCGCCTTGAATTTTCCTTTCAATAATATGTACTTCACATGTCAACTCCTTTGATTCGCAAAGGTTGATGAGTACTCTCCCACTTGAATGCCTTAACCATCCTACAAATAATTGAGTCTAATACATGCATTGGAAAGCTTTTGATTGAACTTCAAGAAGGGCCAAAATGAGCTTGGTCATCATGTTAATCCTCACTACCTATGCAATATCAAATTTGATCACTTTATAAACAAGCCAACATGAAATGGTACAAGAGCAACTCCATTAGCAACAATATAATGGCATGTACACAATGTGTTTTGGATGAAGTCTAGTTGTGAAATAGTATGAAACTAAATTTGGAAAAATCTAGCAAATATGCATAACATACAAAGATTTCCAAAAAAATTAATAAAAAATGACTTATTTCATTGATTGACCATAATGATTGACCTAAGTAGTGATATTTAAATAGTCTTCCATTTTCATATTGTTAAATTTTACATATTCACAATGGAAATAAAGAAGAAATTAACATGATGTTGGATGTGGTAAACATTGATAAAGGCCCAATAGTGGGTGTGGATGGAGACAATGCTTTAACATTGCTAATTTTTTATTTTGAATGGTAGTTAATTCAAAGACAAGTTTGTGTTGAGAAAGGTGTGAATAGAAAGGATACCATGATGCCTTACTAAATTTGATACCTTATTAGATTGGACACACCCTAATGTTTATTAAAAATATATATTGACATCTATATTATAAAAAAATTGAATTATGCGCTATTATGCACTACTAATGATGATCAATTATTTTATTTTAATGTTTTCATATGGTTTTCAATAATTCATCATTATTTATGTCAATGTCAAATTTAATTTTAATTAGTATACATTTCATGGACATGAAAAGACATGTTAATTTATTTTTCATATCCACATTGGTGGATAGGGAAAAATAACAATCTAGTTATAAAATGGAGGTAGTTATTAGAAAAGGTCGGAGATAGTTGTTGAGAAAGTTAATAGGAAAAGGAAATATTTATTAAGAAATAAATGAAATAGTTAGGTTTGAAAATGAGGTAGCTATTTTAAAAATTGTCTTTGGAATGGTCCATGGATGACCATACAAAGGATTCTAAAAAAAGCTCCCATATATTGGTTTTGATTACCCATCAATGGAATATTGGTGCATGGGTACATTCATGGTTGGGATACACAAAAGGAATTTCTCACCCCAAAATCACTTTTAAAACACTACTTTGAATGACCATTACATTTACAAAATAATTTATTTAATAGGTTTTCTTTTTTCATTAGATCCTCAAATACTTCTTGATTAAAATGGTGATGATTTTTTATGATTTGGATGAAGAAAACATGTCCTTAAATGTCCTTAAGGATGATTTTTAAATTACTTCCCACTGCGCAATTTTATCAAAAAGGAACCAATAGGACTAACAATATTTGTTCAAATTTCCCCATATTTTGACCACATATAGAACAAAGTATGTTCTATATGATGGCACAATTTTTTAATATGATAAATCACCAAATTTTATGGAATTGATGCTAGAATCTTGGATTTTTTCATGAAAATGATGCATTAATAAGGACAATCAAATTATTATCTTTAATTACAAATTTACATTCCAAAGGTTTGAAAAGAAGTATAGGAGACCCGGGTGTAAAAAACAAGGCGTTATTTGATGTTTTTAATAGGGTTTTGGCACTCCAAATGAAAGTATGTTATTTTGAAATGTTTAAGTAGTCATGCATCCCTTTTTGGTTCGTACTTGAAGAAGAGATTCAAAATTTGTTCAATTGATTTGAATATTCATTATAACACTTATTGGTTGAAAGCTTAAACATACATATCCCCCTTTCATTGTTTTGCATCTCATAACATTCAATTTACTTAGTCCTTGCTTTAGGATTCAAGACACAAGACAAATGAGTGTCATGGTTCCTATTGTAGTACCCCAACTATGAATGCACATGCATGTCTATATATGTTGTTCATGCCTACCTTTTCCAAGATTAATTACCTCACTCCTTTCTAATAACTATTTCATTCATTTATCATGCCCACCTATATGGACATGAAAAGGCAAATTATCATGTGCATTTTCATATCTATGTTATGTATATTAAAATAGTTTAGTAACCTACCTCTTTCAAACCTATTTACTTAACCCCTTCCCCTCCACATGAAAGATTTAATATAAATGATGGTGAACTATAGGGAACCATATGTGAACATACAAAAAAAAAAAGAAAAAAAAGGGGGATTTTATTTAGTTTGGAATTGTGTATAATTTTATTTTTTCAAAAACATTGACTTGGATTTTTATGAATGAGAATGTCAATCATTTTTTCATCCATTTTGATACATAACATCCATGCTTTGCATTTCTTGATTCTTGTTTACATTTTCCTAAATATGTTTTTTAATCTTTATTTGTCGTGCTTGAATTCACCTCTACAATTTTTTTAATGTAATGGAAAGTTGCATAAGGATGTATGGAAAAATTGTGTTATTGACAATGAATGAGATATTTAATAAATGATTTCAATGAGATGTGTTTTTGAACCAATCTTGAGTCAAATTTTAACATTTACACAATGACATCCACCAAACATTTACACCCACAATATCCCATTCTCCATGACCAAAGCTTTAGGACATTATTTGCCAAACCATTTGTGTGTACAATTGGAATGACAAAAAGAAAAAAATTGAAGAATATGTTAGTGACAAGGCTTATATCCCTTAGGTTTTCAAGACTTTTGGCACTATGGAAGTTGAAATTTCAAATTGCAACACTTTAAGCAATTAATTTATTAAAAGATAAACAATCTATAAAATATTTTAATTATTGTCAAATCCATCAAGTTATTACCATAACCTAGCTTCAGTTTCCACAAATTGACAAAACAAATATTATTATTTTTTCAAAAATTGAATTCGTATTTTAATTATGAAATTATAAATTTTCCATCATCTACTATGATATTGTGATATGAATAATGAAAATATTTTGAATGTGGCCTATGACGATTTTCAACATGTCAACTTCAAATTTTCACAAATTTTCATTTCATTATTTTGGGCATTATTTAATGACAAAAATAACCTTAAGGTAAGGCACATAATGTTGGTAAGGATTGCAAGGATTTTGAAAATTAAAATAATTTGAACCATTTTTTGGGGTGATTGTGTTGCAAACTATATATGTTATGGAATCAAAATACCCAAAAATGTTATTTTTATTTTAATGTAGATAGGCTTTTTGAATTTCTAATATTGATTCTACAAACTCAATCTTCATGCTTAAAGAGAATTCCCACTTTGTTTGAAATAATTTTCATTATAAAGCATTTGCATTTGGGCTTGAGTTGCATTTTCTGCTTCATTACCAATATTTTTGTGGTTTTTCCCCTTGCTAGGAAACATTTTAAAAAATTGTTAAGGTTGGTGAATTGTGTATCATGGAATATGCTTGGCGATGTGGCAAGCTTAGGATTTTCCCCCTATTGATTTAGGTTTCAAACATCTTTTCCACTGTTAATTCACATTACAAATGAATCTAACCACACCTAGAAGTGGAACCAACACAAGGCTACCTATCCCACCTAGGAAAAAATCTTTTAAAATGCTTACATAGGATACCCATACAAGTTATGAATTTAAAAATGTGTCGTAAGGATGTTTTCCATGGTGTTGGGAACTTTAGTTGTTGATCTTTCTAATTTTATCATGAATTAAAAAACCAACACTTAAAAACTTAAAATTGACATTTGGAAAAAATGTCTAAAACTTGGTGCATTAGAAACCCAATTGTGGTGTAGAAGATTAAAACACATCCCTTGCAAGACTTAGAATCATATGTCAAATCAAAGTTGAGTTATTGGTTTACCATGAATTCATGATGAGGTGGATGTTATATATAAGTTTTTTTGGTGAGATGTTAGCATTGAAAAAAAATTCCTAGGAAGATATTTTTCAAAAACTAAATGGAGGCAAAAACACATAAAAAGATATGTACCTTGCAAATGGATAGAGGGGATGAATTATTGTCAAAAAAAAATCATAAAATATTGTAACAATCACGGAATCAAACAATAATTAGTTCAAATAATGTTAACACCCTAGTGAAATGGGGTCACCAAATGCCCAAATTGAACCATTGGCATTTAAAAGAAAAATTTCAATCTTCTTTTAAAGTGAAAGTGTAAACACTATAACATATTTAATCAATCGGAGTCCCATTAAAAGTGAACAAAGAGAAATTAACAAATGAACATACATAAAGAAAAAGCCTAAGGTTAATCATTTGCACAGATTTGGGTCCTTAGACCATGTTCATGTGCCAAAATACAAAAATAAAAAAATTGACAAACAAGACCACAAAGTGCTTGTTTCTAGGCCTTAGTAGAAAACCCCCTTTTTTTAACCAAAAATTTTCAACCACACAACATCTGTAACTATGTTTCAACTAGATTTTTTTTTAATTTAAATAAAATTATGACAATTACCAATTAAATCAACTTGTCTACTATATTGGTATATAGTTGAAAACATTTTTCAACTACGTGGTCATTTTTCAAATATTCTTAACATCAATGATGAAAATAATAAATTGTATAGGTTGTACAATTCAAACACAAAGAAAATTGTGTTGAATCATGATGTGGTTTTTGATGAATCCACGATAAGTTATGACCAACTAGGAAAATTACCAACAATATCACCATAAGAGTTGTTTTCTTGAACTATCTTCAATAATATTGATGACATTGGACCCATAAAAAAAACATTATTGAATTACTTCCAATACAAGATATTGTGACTCAAAAACATGTTTAGTCATAGGAGCACACATCATCAAATACTAAGGGGAATCAACACTTGCATAAGTTGAAGAGGAGTAGAGCTCAAGAGATGAACATGCATAGAGGCTAGGAGTTGAAAGGGAGCAATGGTTGAATGATGTATTAACTTCAACTTTATTTCACAAAAAAATCCATCGAGAAGACAACAAACATCATTTCAACTAAAGGAATTTTATGCCATGTCTATCAAAATTGAAAATCATGTGATGTATGTTGAGGCTACACCGCATGAGGGTTGGAGAGAAGCAATGGCTCAAGAGATCAAATCAATTAAGAATGATCAAACATGGACCGTTCTAATGAAGCCTATGGACTAAAAGCCAATCACCCTAAAACAAATATATATATAACCAAGCTTACCACCTTAGGAATTTAATACAAAAGTTGAAAGCAAGAATTGTTGCACGAGGCTTTGAGCAAACATAAGGAGTTGATTACCTTGAAACTTATGCTCTAGTTGTGCGATGGTCTACAAATATGAACCATGTTGGCATTAACAATGACAAAGATTGGAAGTGAAGCAAATGGATGTCAAAACAACTTTCTTTAATGGAAAGCTAGAGGAGGATGTGTCGATGGAAATACCTATAGGATTCAAAGGTTCCAATAATTCATACTTGGTATGCAAGTTGGAGAAAACTTTCTATTGCTTATGTTAAACAACAATTGTATTGACAAGAAGTGGAGATCAATGGGACTTTAGAAGAGTTCATTCAACTTTCAAATGTATTACTCCAATAAAAAAAGAACTATGTAATATTGCTACTCTAGCTATGTGGATGGCCTACTTTTGATTAGATGTAACATTGAAGAGCTCAAGAGAATAGATAAGAATCTCATTCATACATTGGAAATGACTCTATTAAAAAATGCTTCACTGTACATTAAAATTAATATCATTCATATTTGGTTGAAAGTATCATTGGGTGGTACCACAAAAAACATCACATCATCATTTCATTGGACCACCTTGATTTTTTAAATTATTTTTGATTTTATGGTACAATATTTGATTAATTTGTTTATAGTTTTTCATTATCCAAATTGTGGGTTTTTGAATGGCCCACATTAATCAACACATGTTTTGATGTCCTTAAACATTTTCAATATCAACATTTTTCGAAAAACCACAAATGAGGAACAAACATAAGAACTATTTAGGAATCCTTAATGAACTCATATAATTATATTATTGTCTAGAATAGATGCTTATGACATGTTTATGAAAAGTATGCAATAATAATTTAAAATATGTATATTGAATTCTTGGATTATAATTGAATATCAAGATAAGTTTTCATCCAAGGGCTGCATGAAAGGAATGAAATTTTTAATTCTTTTTGTTCAACTTTGATTGCTACTTATAAGGCTTGTCAAATGCACATTTTATAGTGGCTATGGATTTTTTAAATGAATCTTTGAATAGTATGATGTCCATCAAGGATTATGACATTCATCAAGTTCATGTACCTTTAGGAATAAAATTCTTGAACCTTATCATCTTAACAAATAAAAACAAGAATCTTACATTTGTCTTGCAAATAATCAAAACCCTTGGTTACATAAATGCAACAATAAGAAACAAATGAAATAAAAATATTTAAAAAAAAATATTAAAAATTTCACATGACCATTCATGAAATTTTCCTTAGACGATTCCATGTGGTAACACCCACTAGTACTTCCTACCATCAAGGAGGTGATTTGGCTACACCAACACACATACATCCAACACATGTTGAAGTTCATGGTTGATAGATGCATTTATGCCAAAATTCCTATGGACCTTGGTAGTTTGACACTTCAAAATGAAATAGGTATGCCCAAGTTTAATGTCATGTTGTATCAATTTATGCTTGGGAGATGCATGTCATTATCTACACATGGTTTGACATTGGTTATGTTATGAGTGGAACAAATCATTATTCATCTAAACCTCATGAGGCACATTTGAAAGTGGCGAAACAAATTATGTGATATATGTATAACACTCAATCATATGCATTGTTATATCCAAGAAAACAACACATATTTTATGAAAACAATGTTTTACTTACCTTCATTGATGTAAATTACGGACATGAATTATATACAAAAAGATTGGATATTTCATAAGCTTGGGGTTGCTCCCATTGATTGGAGTAGTTAATTTCAACCAAACATCTCTCCCAACCATTGAGGTAGAATATTGAATGTTGAGCAAAGTTGCAAAAGACATTGTAAACTTTCAACAATTGTTAAGAATTGTTAAGATTTGTATTGTGATAATCAATCATGCATTCAATTGATATTCGGTCCAATTTCACATGTGCATATAACGCCATTTAATTTTTTAATGAATACAAGCATGTGACATTCAAACAAGTTGTGTTCTAAGCACAACACAACAAATAAATTTTCTCATCAAAAGTGAAGTAGATGAGTGACTAGATGTCATAAATATACCAGAAATAATCAGACCTTTCAAGGGCATTAACATTACATAACAACCCCACATTGTTGGAACACTACATTTTTGTTAGAGGTCAAGAAATTTGTTTATAGAATTTGTGACTAGGTTTTATGTGTAGCATAAGGCCCTATGGTGGGGGCATTTCCAAAGTAAGGGGCCTAGGATGAAGAATGCCAATTCTAGCTTTGCATTTTGAGAATGTCCCCACCCCATGGGCTTTGCCCATCATAAAGCACAAGGCAAAGGTTGCATGAACCTAAACATATATAAATCACAAGGCATTGGATGGAAGGTTCTTATGTGTAAAGTAAAGCTTGAGGGCAAAGACATTATCAAAGTAAAGGTCCATGCAAAGCGGTAGCCAAGCATGTGACAAATTTTGATAATGTTTTCACTCAAAGGTTTTACCCAACATAGACAAAGCAAAACAAAATCTTTCCCTATAGATGGATAAGATTAAATTGAAGTTGATGATAGAAATTGACATTGAGTTGGAAAAGTGCACAAGCACACCCAAGAGCAAGAAGACAACAACCCAAGTTTAAAACCACATTTAAAACTTTAACATTAACAAAAATGAAACAAATTCCCAAAACAATATTGGACGTTGGAAATAATGTTAGAAAGTGAACATGTTAGTCAAACTTTAATCAAATATATTTGAAGAATTGATATAGCATAAAGGAAAGAGTTTGTAGCCATTAAATCAAAGTACCATGGCCATGCATCTAGGATGTAAAAGGAAGCAAAGGGGTAGTTGAAAATTAACTTCAAATCAAAAATTTATTTGAAACAAACGCAAGAAAAAAAAAATTTCATATATTACTAATTTTGAACCTATTGGATCTTGGGAGAAACATCTAAAAATTATAACAAAAAACCTATTGAAAGGAAAGAAATGAAAGTTGACAAGTTGTAGCTTTATAAGGAATCACAAGCCAAAAGATGAAAATAATGAGCTAAACATGAAAGCACAAATGTTGGGTTGGAGAAGAAAACTAATGGCATAGCGGAATAAAAGAAAAAACATAAGAGATATTGAAAACATGAGGAAAACATTGTTTTATTATAAAATAAATGGCATTGATCTATCTACCCTTTTGAAAATGATCAATTCAAATGGAGACTCGTATGCAAAATACAAGCCCTAGTTTAAAGGGCCCAAATCTATTTGATCAAACAACCCATGCCTAAAATGAATGTTGATGCAAATGGACAATGCCAAATTATTTAAATATGTAACACAAATTAAAGACAAAAAATATGGATCAAATGTTGTGGATTGAACGAAGTGAAATCAATTGATGGAAAACAAGTATGTTGAGGGGGGAACTTTTTGAATTGAAATTGCTTGCCAAAAAAATGAAAAAGGAGGAAATGTTTTTAAATGGAAAAAATTCATTCAATCAAGATGGATGTTCCTTATCAAATTGTCATAATCAATACTATAGATTAAGTTTAGGGTTCTTGGATTAGGTTTAATGATGATTGAATGGTTGACAACAACCTATCTTTTTTTCATTTGATGGTAGAGATTTTGTCACCAATGACCACCATTGGGGTTTATTTAATGACTAAATTTTATTTTCTCTGTTGATCATTAGTTCAATGACCCAAATGCAATTGATTACATGGTACATTTAAGGTTCAAGTGAGATTGTTTGATGGATAATAAAGATTTAAGGTTGTTGATCAATGGTTCCCATCTTAACACATGGACAATTGAGGATTGTGGAACTTTTGGAGGTGATACAAAAAATTGGACACTTCCTAGTCAATTGTTAATTTGCATGAAAAAATCCAAAAACACTTGTTCAAATCTATTTGAATTTTTGTTGCAAGTGAAGAAGAAAAATAAAAACCTATTCCCCCCAAAGGTTAGATTTTTTTTTGTTTTTGTTTTATCATACATTATATTTTTTGTTCTTCATTTTTTCATTAGTTTTGTTTAAACCTTGTTTTTGGCACAATGATCATTAATTGGTTTTGTTTGTAACAATTTTAGTCTATTTCATGCACTTAACAAAATATTGATGTATTGGCAAGCTTTTAAGGCAATTGAATATGGCATCTTTAGTTCCAAATTTAACATTACAATGGATGACTTGTATTAATGAGTGAAGTGCGATATTAATGAAACCATGAATCAATCAGTTGTAATCAACCTTGGTAAATATGTTTATGAAAATATATCGTTTTTTTTGTTTGGAAAATAATTTATGCTAAACCAAAAAAAAGTGCCAAATTGATATTACTTTTTTGCTCAATTTGAAATTCAATTACTTTATACTTGGTGTTAGGCACAACATTACCCACCCCTAACACCTTGTTATGAGCCACTCCCCCTTCCCCCTTGGAGGACATCCAAGGGGTGTTAGAACTAGGCAATAAACTTTTATGTCTTTTTGTAAGTGTCTCATTTTATTCTACCCTTGTTTGAACCAGACAGTAATCCCCTTCCTATTCACTACCTTAGTCCCTTACTCATACTATGATTGGCCAAAACCCTAAACCAAGGAATTATAATTGAGTACACAACCACACACACACACACACACACACACACAAATTGGAGCAAGATTTTCTCAAACCAAAGCTTCACATTTTAAAATAAAAGAAAATTACAATGAACTTTTTAATCCTTAGTTGGGTTTTTTTTTGTAGTCAATTTCCTATTCATACTTAACAAAACATCCTCCTACCTAGATGCAACATACATCTTCTTCTTCCTTCCTTCCCTAATTACTTCACTTCCTACTATCAACCACAATAACATTCATTGCTTGCCCAAACTCTTTGAACTCTATTATGTTCCCCGCCTATTTTCCTTATTATAGTTTCAAAAGGGTAAACCTTTTATCTCTTGCAAGTTAACCCAACTTCCTCTCATCTCTTCCTTCTTTTCTACTTCTATTTTCCAAGACCAAGCATTAGTTCCCTATACCTCCATCCCCCTTCACCTTTGAATGGAGCCATCCCCAACATACATTGCCTTCTACCTCCACTTCCATCACTTGTTGGGGGGGGGTGCCCTCCTTGGAAACTCACCTTCCCATGATGTAACAACCACCCCGTTACCCCACCTTGCCTCCTCATGATTTGCCTAGCCCCCTAACAACCCATGTCTCATAGCATCATCATCAATCCTCACTTTTTCTCACTCCATCACACATTATTCATCACTCTGAAAGGTGAAAGAGTTGGTTAACAATGCTTCCCACCCCCCTTCTAAACTTCAAAAATAAAATGTTGATGTTGTCTTTACCTAACCTTAATTCTTGACACCTTCCTAAAAGCCACCTCTCACGTACCCATACCTTTCTATCCAATAGACTTAATTAATATAGGTAAAACAAGATAACCATGTTTTAACCTAATCCAACTAACCTATTTCCCACCTTATCCTATCTAGGCCACCCACCCTTTAGTAGTCCATGCGAAACAAGATCCAACCCCCGGTGCTATCCCATGAACCCAAGGTTACCCCAAAACTTCATTAGCCAAGTACCTAATGTTAACCAAAATTGGGTTAGGCTAATTGGGGCCCAACATTTGAAACTTCATTATTTGTGGCACCACTAAGCTTTGGAAAGTTGATTTGAAATTGATTTTTCATTGAATGTTGATGAGTTTGGCAAATTTTTGAAATATTTATTAACTACAACTCAACATTTTATTGAATTGTTTTTCTATTTTTTAATTTGCTTCAATAACCATTGTTTTTTGTTTGTTTATGGATATAAGCAATGATTTAATAAAAATTGGAAAGTTTCTATAGACCATTCTTTGATCATCAACTAGTATTTGATTGTTGTACATACCAAATGTGGTTGAGACTTATAAGGCCTTGATGCTTCACAATTCACAATGGGAGACACATGTCCACAACCCTTGTTCTTGACTCCCAAGAATAAATTACTTTACCAAGAACAATTAAATATGGTTCATGAAAACTCTAGTTGGGAAAAAAACCTTCCATATGTTCAACAAATGTTTAAGGAAAACAATGCAAGTTTGAGGGATAAGAATATAACAAACAAGACAGAGAGAGCAATTGTTATCATGTGCATGGCAAATCCATTTGTCCTTATTGAGTACAAGATGAAAGCATTTTGGCCATTAGAAATTGAAAAGTTATTGAAAGTAAGCATCTCAATTTGTGTTGCATTTTTCCTCTAACTAATAATGTGTTATTGTAAATACGATCAATCCAACAATGAAGAGCATAATAAAATTATACAATAGATTATTTCCGATGAAAATTGGGAATGATTGTTCACTATCTTTGACTAAGCTCTCCTTCAAGAACAATAGACAACAAAGAAATTGAAGGTATTCATGATCTTTTATATGGTTTTCTCATTTGTCATTTGCTTGCAAATTAGTTTTCTCCTTTAAAAAAAATTCTCTAGGTTGTTTTTCTTTTCTATTGTTTTTTTCTTCTTGTAGGTTGCCAACACATCTCGTGTTCTCACCATGTTTGTTGAGCATTTGGAAAACAAGGAGAACATGACTTTTGCATATCTCAACTTGCCACATATCATGAAGGAGGAAGTCATTGTTGTTGATTTGCAAAATGTAGGGATTAGTATTCCTAAACAATGTTCTTGATGATGTGTATTGAGAATTTGTTGAAGGTTCATTTGCATTGAAAGATGTCATGTCTTGTCTATGTACAAGAGACAACTATCAATAGTCACCAACATAGGTGGACACTAATTCTAGAATCTTACTAACTATAGTATAACCCTTTCAATTTTAGATGAAGGCACAACCATGAGCTTGTTATGTAGTGTGCAACAAGGACATTTCAACCCATAAGTCGATTTGAAGGACGCAAAGAACTGGAATGTGTAGTCGAGTTTCTTTGTTACTTGCAGATTTGAGACATTCTATGGTGCATTTGGATTTTTCTGTTTGATTTTTCTTATTCAATTCAAATAAAACTGATGTATTCTTCCTTCTTTTCCTTTTTGCATTATGTTATTTCAGATTCTAGTATTTGATTTGAATTTTGATGTTTGTTTTCATTTGTAGTTGTTTTTAGAAAACTTGTTTTGGATTTTGTAACTATTTTGAGTTCTATTGTTGCTTTGAATTTTGTTGTGATATTTAATAGAAATAAAAATGGAGAAGAGGAAGATTTTGTTATAAATTCTTTTCTTCTAATATGAAAGAGAGGAACTTTTTGAATCGAAATTGCCCGCTGTGAAACAAAAGGTTCCTCCTCCACTACTAAGGAGTAGGTGTGATATCCCTCCACTCTCCTCAGAGGGATATTCACAGATATAAGGTGCACTGCAAAATACACTAGGAAATCTCTACAAGAGCTTTTTATGTGCTTTCATCACATAATGGGCACAAGGATAATAATGTTGCTTTAATTTTCACAGGCCTACTGGAAGTCACAACAGTAGGAACTCTTGCTTGCTTCAGAGCACTGCCTTCTTTAACAAAGCAATACAACATGAAAGAACAAAAAACTATTCATTGCGTGTTTCACCATGGTAGTAGATCCAAAGCACCCAAAGCTGATTTAGGCCATCAGGATATCATCTTTGTATATACATTGTCAATTCTGCACAGTCTACAATTTAGAAATGGGATACGACCCCGAAAACACTCTTTTCCTACCTCACTCCTTTCTTAACACCTTCAGAGAGGTTTGAGTAATGGCATTCTTTGTTATGAGCATAAACCTATATGTGCATGAAATCTCAATCTCTCAAAATGCTCTACAATTTTCTTCAGCTGCAGTCATGAAAGGGCTCCTTTTAACAAGGGAAGCATAATAGCAGAGAAAATGAGGTAGGCAAAGGAAGAAACCAAAAAGCTGATCATGGGAGAAGACAAAACTGAGCTCAATTTTGAAAAGAGGGAGGATCAAGTTGAAAGAGAAAACTGGAATGGTGAAGTGGAAAAGCTTGTTATGTACACAAGAAGGCTTGTCCAAAATGGTTCAAATATCTATCACAGAACTAGGCTGAAATTGCAAAAAGAGGCCAAAAGAGGCCATCTACTATAAATGGAGAAAGTGCTAGAGAACCTTGGTTGACAAGAGAGCTAACAAGACCAGAAGTCATGAAAAGAGAAGATAGAGAGTGTAATCACATGGGGATATTGCGGGCTTGACATTCTGTTGCTGATCGTTGAGCCTCTCCTTGACAGAAGAAGAAAGAGGTTGGACAACTCCGTAAGCAATTCATCCCCAAATGGGCACTATTAGTGTCAGTAGATAGGTGGAAGAATGGCAAAGGAATATCCCCAGTCAAATAATTATCCTGTAGGTGCAGATGCCTCAGCTGTTCTGTTCCAGGTAGCAAATTTCCCACTTTCAGTGCAAGATTATGTGGAATTGGCCCACTAAACAAATTTGACTGAAGTGACAGGACATTGAGTTTCCTCAACCCTGCAATTGACTCTGGGAGGGAACCTTGCAAGATATTAAAGCTCAAATCAAGCGTCAAAAGATTGCTTCTTATACTGGAGGCATTTGTTGTGCCAAGAGAAGTGAACTGGTTATCTGCTAGATTGAGCTGCTGTAAACTTGGCAGTTCAAAAATGAATGACTCCAGGACACCAGTCAGTAAGTTGCTCCTGAGATCAAGAACATGCAAAAACCTTAAACTCTTCAGACTTAGAGGCAAATCTCCAGTCAGGTTGTTTTTCCCCAAAGATAACAACCTAAGCATGGGTGGCGGTTGAGCAGGTAAGGGCCCACTCAGTCTGTTGTCACTTGCATCCAAGTACTTCAATTGCTTTAGTTCAAGAAACTCTGGCATGTTGCCACTCAGCTGATTATTGTTGAGGTACATACAAATGATGCTTGTCAGGTTGCTGAACGATTTTGGGATTTGGCCATCAAGCAAATTATATGCAACAGAGAAAATTTCTATATTTTGAAGAAGGCCAAGAGACTCTGGAAGGGACCCTGAGAAGGAATTGACAGAAAGATCAAGCTGGACCAGCTCCTTCAAGTTTGCAAGGCTTGCAGGAATGCGCCCGTGAAATGAATTCCCTGAGAGAATCAACCTCTGAAGAGCAGTAAGGTGCCCAATGTGAGGTGATAATATACCTTGATAGCCAGCCCCTCTTTCCAGTTGTAATCCTGTAATATATCTCTCTCCATTGATTGTTGCAGGGCTGCAATCGATGCCACAAGTGAAGTGTGCCGAAGAGCGAGCGTCACATGGATCCATTGAGAAATTCCAGGAGCCCAGGCATGATGATGGCTTGATGGATGCTGCATTCACTGCCATTAACACCTGCCAATTACATTCCAATGGAAAGTTCAGTACTGTGGACAGCAGTATCTGGTATTCCTTCAACTCTAACCATCTGACAACAATTGCCTAGCTACTGTTTTCTGCTGGGATCTTTCAAACTTGGGTATCCATCATTGGTTCCAAATTCCAGAGCTATATGTTTTTCTATCAGCTGCCAAACCCAAGGGAAGAAGAAGGGGGGGGGAACACACACACAAGAAGAAAATATCTCATAACCATGACCTTGTGTTGCACCTTACAAATCAATCAATCAATCAGATTTGTGTGTCCTGCAGTATCATTCAGGGAGGTAAGAGGAGAAGGGCTGGTTTCTGCAGACAATTCAGAGGGTCTTTAATGAAACGGATAAATTTATTACTGACCTGTTTCAAGGCCTGGATGTCTCGAGCATGTGTGATTGCTTCCACCATATCCACCAGCCCATCGCTTAGTAGGAGAAAAGCTACCAAAATCACAGCAACTAAGCATCCCAAATTCTGGATCCCAGTAGAAACCCTAAATTTGCTCCAACAGGCCATTTTGCATGTGCAGCGACGATGATTGATGCTTCTTCGTTTTGCCTCTATACCACAAAAGCCATGGCAGCCAGAGTTTTACCCAACCTTGAAAACCTCGCACTTAAAAAACCCAATACCAAAGGTTCCAGCGAGTTTAGCATCAGGACACAAATCTCTTTCTCTTTATTCATAGCTCAATTCCTACGTCCCTCCATAGCTCACTCTCTCTCTCCCTTCCACCCTCCCTGCCTCCCTCCCTCCCTTCTCAGCTGCAACTAACAAACCAGGTATGCCAATTCTCTCAAAACCCACTGCAATTGCAAACTCTCCAAAAAACAAACAAAAAAAAAAAAAAAAAAAAAAAAAAAAAAAAAAAAAACACAAAAAAAAAATAATTAAAACCAACAAAAAAAAAATTAAAAATTTAAAATAAAAAACAAAAATTTTTTAAAAATTAATTTAAAAAAAAAAAA
>Ga0116230_10002303_pt1 | contig 18408 bp, 19 predicted proteins | sample S1TSphfallax_3_FD_88678 | JGI IMG/M metagenome (GOLD analysis project Ga0116230, IMG submission 88678) | Host-associated microbial communities from peat moss isolated from Minnesota, USA - S1T2_Fd - Sphagnum fallax MG | ecosystem: Host-associated > Plants > Peat moss > Unclassified | place...
CGTTGTCAACAGATTTCATAAGCCTTGCAAAATGTGTTATTGTTTTTCTTCCAACCACACGCCCCGCCCCCCCCCCCCCCCCTTGCATTGTCATAATTAACCTAGCAAAAGTTGCAACAAATGGAAGATGGCGTGGAATGGGTGGGTGTGATTGACCAAAATGTAATTGTTTTGCCAATACCAAATTGAAAAATCCATGTGAAGCAATTGAAATCCATAACTTGCCCCAACTATGGTGCTAGTGTGGAACGCCATGGCCCATTCCCTCTCATCTGCATTGGGTTTTTCCATTTTAGATGAATGGGAATCCCAAATTATCCCTAGGCCCCCATTCTTAAATGCATGAAAACATGGAAAATTCAAAAATGTTAGTAGGGTTATTTGTGGAAGGCCAACCTTATTAACCATAGCCAAAGGTGGTTGATCATCATGACAAACCACGCATGAATGGCATTCTAGATCTAGTTTGTCATCCAACAAGCATGTGGGTGACTTAGGAATGAGTTCATATGTTCATTGGGTCACTTCTGGTGGTGTTAGGTTAGTCCACATCCATAGAAACTGATGAGCTTGTGAACCAAATGAAGCAACATCCACTTGCATTGGATTGTTGATCCAAGCCCTGATTTGTTACCATCCAGCCAAAGTAGTTGACCTAGAATCCCCTAATGGTGGAACATTTTCCAACAAATATGCACATGGGTGCATACGTGTATATTGTAAATGTTGCACAACATAAATGCATTCCCAAAATAAACCTAACTTGGGATCAAAAAATCCTTAACTTGTACCCACTTGTGAAAAATTTAACATGACCATCCAAAATTGACCAAATCAAGTGGCCCAATCCTTGCCAAATATGGCACCCTCAACAAGGTGATGTTGCTTGGTAAGGAACATTGATAACCCTATATGGTCGATGTTGGTAACAAGTGGGGATACCTTTGTTACAACATCATAACATGCTGCATCGAGGCTTGTTTGGCTTGTGGATCCTTCCCACATAATTGTATCTTCAAACTAGGATGCCTAATTGTAAAACTACAATTAATCCACAACTAATGCCTCCAAATAACTCAAGTAGGCATATCCCATCCTTGGGAATATTCCATTGAATAACCATAGTATCCAATGGGCTTAAATTTGGAGGCCCATTACCAAGGTTCATAAGTGATTGTGGGTTTGGCAATGATAGAATGTGCCAAGCTTGATGAATATAATGATTAGTTGATGCCTAGAGTTTAGTCAATGTGCCCCATGGTGGCCTAGGATCTAATGAAGGAACTAGAATGATTAGTGGCCTTGACATCACTAATTCACCATTTGGAGGTGCATCTTAGTCATGGACATTACCTTCCAACAATTCAAGTCCATGTGGGAGGCCTGCAAATCTAGCCAACACAATTGACTTGTTAGATTTTCCTATTTGCCCCCTAATGATTTTCACTAGCAATGAAATTTTGTGACTAGCTCTTATTTGCTAGCCTGGATGGTAGTATGCGGTTTCTTCCCCAAAAATCAATGGTAACCCCTAGAGTTAAAACACCACACCTCCAACCAACAAATCATAGGACACATTAGTAGAAAATGGTCATTTTGCAATTGATCCATGTGACTAATTTTAGTTGCAAACGACATTTGTAACTAAAATCCTAATGGTCACTTTAGACAAGTCACAATGACACTAGTTGCAAATGATAATGAATTTTGAATGAAAAAAAAAGTCAACGAAATATGCCTTCATCCTTTGACTGGCCATATACATATTGTCACTTGTAACTAGGATGTGACTTTTTTAATGAACAACAAGAACAAATTATGTGTTGCCAAGTGTCCCAACTCATAATAAATAAAAACATTTTATTATTATTTTGAAATAATTTAAGACATTTAATTTTTATTGGATGGTTTTAATTGTGACATGTGGTGCAATAGAAATTTACCACATGGCATATAAATTGAATTTGTTCAAATTAAAATAAAATCAATATTTAGGTATGTAGGTTGAACTAGGTACGTACCTACCTATATACCTACCTACCCATCTAGGCTAAAGACCTATCTAAATAGGACCTATTTACGTACTTAATCCAAATACTTACTTAGGTAGGTAGGTAGGTAGAAAAATAGGTAGGTAAGTTAGGGAAACAAATAATTAGGTGTAAGTACATGAATATTTATATTTTATTTTAGGTTAAGTATTTTTTATTGGCTAATCCCATATGCTCATGTTTTTAAATATCAAAATGTAAAAACAAAAACACCTTGTTTATATACTTTTCAAGATGAGAATGAAAGCCAAAACATATGGGATAAACTTTTTTGTTGCAAGTTGTTTATGACTAAAAATGTTTAATCGCAAATGACTTGCAACTAAAAAGTTTATCCCATATGTTCTGGCTTTCATTTTCATCTTGAAAAAAAAAAAAGTAAATAAGTAAGTGACAACTAACTAGTCAATTAATTAATCAATAAATTAACTAACTAATCAATTAAATTACTAATTATTTAATGAGTAAAATATAGATAAATTAATTAATAGATTTGCTATTCAATTGATTCACAAATGAACTCGAAATTAACTAATTCACTTTATAAACTATCCAATTAACAAATTATTTATAATAATAATAATAATAATAATATAATTTGTAGCTAGCCTAGGTTAGTTTATATATATATATAATGTCACTTGTTAGATGTTTTATGATTTATTATGATTTTTTAAATAAATGGATTATTAAATTATTAATAAGTAAATTAATCATTTGAGAAAATTTAATAATAATTTTTTTGGGTAATTATTTCAGTAATTATATATATTTTTCCTATCATTCTAATATCATCATCATCATCATCATCATGTAATAAAATGTTACTATTAAAAAAAATTAATGAAAAATATATTGAGATTTAGTTTTTTATTACATGTAATTAATATAATTATAAATAATAATAATGTCATTTATAATAATTTTAAGAAATATAATAAGGTGGTTTGGATAAATTTGTAATATGGGCACAATATATTTAATAAATATCTTACATAAAATTTTAATATACTCAATATACACTAATTCATGTAACCATAATATTGAAGCCATTTATGCTAATAATAATACTTTAATACACATGTAATATGGTTGTTCATATACATTCAAAATATAGATTTATATATTATAATACATTCAATTATATTCCTTATAATTCACAAAATATACGTTTGTATACTCATAAGGTTACAACTAAATTGGTCACATTTGCAACTAATGAGACATAAATTATTTTTTTTGATGAAAACCAAACTAAATGTTGTTCACATGGAAGGATGAACACCAAAATAGTCACAAACTAGTTGTGGTGTAGTTGTAAATATAACCAACGTAAGAAATAGTTGCAAAAATGTTCAAATGTAGTTATAAATAACTAATAGTCACATGTGGTCACAAATAGAAAGGTTACATTTTGGCCAATTTCTATTAATGACATAACATGCATGACCATTGTTCAGGCCTGCATAATAATGTAGTTTATTAACTTGTTGGGATTAACCTAGGTCATAATCTTTTACTTGGTTAACCCTCATTTTTTTCTAACCCACCCATAGATATAAAAATTTGATATGGGCATGGGTCAAGATTAACATTAATCAATCTGATACCATCAACAACAGCTTTGCCCAACATTAACGGTTGCACCAAAATCCAACAACACCCTAAGGGGTTAGTATTACCATGTCAATGCCCCTCTCAATTGAACCATTCCTTCTTCATTGTGCACAACCACAACCCCAAGAATAATAGTGGTTCGATCAATGGCTAGTCGTGCTAAAAGGTCATGAAGTTTGGCCATAACTGCATGCCAAAATTCAAGTTGAATCTTGGACACATTCATGCAGTTAGCTTTAGAAACTTGATGGGGAATCATAGGAGGCACAAAAATGTCCTCCAACCTAACCATCACATTTGATGTTCCACCATTCTCACATATTGTGGATGTTAAGCGAAACATGGCTCTTGGTTGAATACTTGTAATGGCCAATGTTTTAGTAGAAAATAGTGTGCCTAACACATTACTTTGGCCACCCCCATCAAACTTGTGGTTGCCTTGAACCTAGGAATAAAATTAGGTGCCTTCCTTGACACTCCACCAAAAGTTGAGCCCCAATGGGATTGGGAATGGTGTTTGTCAACACAAATGATTGTGGGAACTACACTTAGTGTTGAATTTCACCAAGTTGAGGATCTAATCTCTCATCAACACTTGTGGTTTCTGGCACTTGTGCATTTATGGAAATCATTTCACTAAAATTTGGAACCATAGCATGGTTTCCATCATCTACTACCCATCATGACTCATGATTTTTTAGCATGTGTGGCATCATTTCATTCGGCGTCACTAATCTTGAAAACCCAACTCCACAAAAGAATCCTAAATCAACATTTAAACCATATGATTGGCCATCTTCTCGATCCTTAACCTTCCCTAGCCTAGATGCAGTAGACTTCACGTGGGCCACCATGCTTATGACTAGGGCCTCTAATTGTGCAAACTTAGCCTCCATGGTGTTGGGTTGGCCTTGAGCTAGCTTGGTGGCCTACCCTTTGTTGGCTACATTTTTCCCCTTTTAGCCTTTCCCAAAACCTTGGCCTTCACTTGCATTGGTGTTTTGTGATTGACCTTGTCGTAATTCTAGGTGAAATGTAAAACAATGATTGGCATCATGCCCATATGCATGATAATGGGAACATGGCTGGTTGGGATTATGGTTGGATGTTATGGCATGTGGTGGATTGGGACAACCTTCTTCTTATGAAGCCCACCACACCTCCAACACTTGTCTTCTCCACCTTGTTCCATTGAAGAGGATGTGGAACCATCACTCAAATCTAGTTTGGCCCCCTTGGCCTTGGGTGGTACAACCTTGGTGGGCTGACCCCATGATTGTTGACCTAATGGTGTTGGAAAATTCCTTAAGTTTTCTTTGCTAAAACTTAGGGTGACCACTTGTTCCTCCACCATGTTCATCTCAATCCTTTTCGATAACTGAAACACACTAGCCAATGTGGGTTGGGCAGGCTAGAATAAAATGGCATCTTACACCCAATGTTTAAGCTCCTTGTTGAGGATCCCATACCGAAACTAGATTGTTTGGGCTCCTGTGACACCTTATGTCATGATGATCAACCTATGCATCCATGCATAGGATTTTCACAAGCTCTCATGGGGCTTATGTCAGAAATCTTGCAAACTATGTAGTTTTTTAATCCTAACCCCTTGGTAATTTTGTTGTAACTCACAGAAAAATTCCACAATTGGATCAAATATAAGCAATGGACCCCATGTACTAATGGATGCCCCTACACCACCACCCCAATAGTTCCACCACTTCTAGTGGTTCTATTACCACTAGCATTTCTACCTCCATTTGTTAAATTAATGTTAGAGGTTATCATTGCACCACTTGGGGCCACAATTCTCCTAATCATAGAAACATAATTGGGAGACCATATAGTTGCCACCTCTCAATTTGAATCTCATGGGCATGTTTAAACTCATGATAATTATCCATAAGTAGCCTCTCCAAATATTGAAACAAACTTTTCCATGCCATGAAAGGTGTGAACAATTAAGGATTATGCATTTGCTGCATATCACACCACGTGTCAAACTACTAGATGAAATCATCCAGCTCAATGGTGCCAACTGCCCCTAAATGTTAATGAGGCCTCTTGGCGGCTCCATACATCTCCTCCATGTCCCATAACAATGGTGGGGAGACAAACTTTGGAAAAATAATTATCTTTAAATTTGAAGAATCTCCCCTAGACGATGATGAAGGTGGTGTGGGTCGTCTAAATCGCACCTTTCGCCTAATGAAACCACTAGTAATAATGTCCTTATCCCTTGAATCATGTGTCACCTCCATGATGAACCCTAAACCCGAACTTGTGTATCCCCCCTAAAATCCAATCACAAAAGGATATTGTGATGTCTCAAACTAAATCTACAAGGATGTTGAACATGTTATGGCTTAACCAAACCCCCAAAACATAAACTTCATAACATGAACCCAAGGATGTTGCACCTACACCCACAAAAACATTTCACATGACCAACAAACTAAGGCACATTATGAACACAACAAGGTGGTCAACTGGTCATCAACCTAATCACACCATAACAACAAACAATGGGACATTTTGGTGATCAAATCTAGACATATCCGCAATTGTGCTTCCTAATATAACCTAAACCTTAACTAAAACCAAATTAACATGTCCTAGGAAACCATGAATCGAATAAGACTTGTTTAGTGATCAAGATTGGGTGATAGCCTTGTCCCATGCTTGACCATTAACCGAACCAATCACAACCTCAAGGTTCATTGGAACAATAATGGCACGCGTGAAAAAGCACATAGCCTTTCACATGAGGTTTCAAAATAAATAGCAAACATAAACTACCAAGAGGTCAACCTAAGAATATGTGTTCACCCCCAAGTTGTAGCCAAATGGCACACACCTTGGTAATCCCCTTACCCCCTAAAAACATATGACAACCCGACCAACATGTTAACATGCAATAGACACAACCCAGCAAACACAAATGGAAATGTACAGTCATGCAACACAAATATCCACTTTTGTGATTTTCGCATAGGAATCATAACAAGAATTCAATCCTTCATTAGTGATGCAACATTCCACCACTTGTAAGGTCTAAAAAATATAACTCACCAACACAATGTTCAACCACTAAATGTTTGGTACGAAAAAGTTGCCATAGACCACCTTGCATTATGGAATGAATTTCCAAAAGCGCCTATTTCCAACTAAGCTAGAAACTTGCATGCTAGAAGTGCTCCTTACCAAGAACTAACTACCATAGAAAGCTCATGATTTCACCTTTGTATGGGTGAAAATTGAATTCCCAAAGCTGAATGGCAAATAATTCCACAAATGTTAAATCAACCTTTGGCTTCCAAAACCTTTTGTAGTTTTACACACATGAAAGTATTCTCTCCAAAAACTCAATGGTGTAGATGGTTTGTCAATCCAACTCCATATGTAAAAGATATGGATTTTTGAAAAATGAAAATGAAAATTCCAATCTCAAAGGTCAATTGTCCAAAATCTATTTAATTATAGGGTTCAAAATGTCTGGTGCACATTCACCAATATGTTGTTCGCAACCAACCTACCCGTCCATTCACCAACCAATGTTCGTCGACTAGATGGATGAAAAAATTCATCCAAATTATGGATGAAAAGTTTTCCACATGGATGATGGTAATAATAATAATAATAATAATAATAAAATAACATGGAAGGTTTGGATGGTTGTTGAACCTATTCACAAAGTTCTTGAACCTCTAATGAAAAATAAATAAATAAATAAAAAGGAGATCTAGGAGCGGTCTGAATTGTGCCACACTAGGCCCTTTTATCCTGAACTTTTGTCACACCTCACAAAGCTCCCACGATTACCAAGGCTAGCAAGCTAGGTGAAGCTTCCAAACTTGTTGGTGATGGCACTCCCTTCAAGTTCGTACACTACTAAAATTCCTTTTTATTTTACTATATATTTTTGTCAAAAAATAACCATTTTGGATAGGCGTCAAAAGAACCTCTTAGTCATTTTGGACAAGTCATTTTGAACCTATCCATTGTGATTGGCCCATGTACTTTTTGACTTAGCCTAAATTGGCATTTTTCATTAGTCATTTCAACTAATACTTTTGACTAGTCAATCTAATAGTCAAATGATTTTTTGATTAATCAAACACCATTTTCATTAGGCAAATGCCATGTGGCATCTAAACATTGGCCACTTAGGCTATGCCACATGACATTCAAACATTGGCCATCTAGCTATGCCACATGGCATTTAAACATTGGCCATCTAGCTATGCCACATGGATAAAACCTAAACAACGTAGGTTAGACCTAAAATTAAATACCTACTCCTAAGGTTTCTATGTTTAAGAACCTACAACCTAAATTCCTAAGCTTAGGTCTAAGAACTTATAACTAGCAACTAAGTATAGGAGCCTAAAGTAAGATAAGGCAACCTAAGCTATGATTTTTACTAAGTTTAAATGTACATCACCTAGATTAAGCCTACACCTATATGACCTAAGCAAGAAAATCTTATTTCATTTTGAATTTGGCCTTTAAAGTTGAGCCTTTTCAATTGGCTTGTCCCAAGTGGCTTTTCTTTTTAAAATATTTCTTATGTCTTGGACGCTTATGGTGCATCTATTTATATTGTTCACCATTTGGAAAGGATGACAAACAATATGGGACAAACTTTTAGGAAGAGGAAACATTTTCATGTCCACACAACACTAGAACCTTTTAGTTCACATAACATTATTCTTAAATAACTGTGTAAAATACATAAAATAAATAAATAAAAGGTAGGTAAATATGTATGTTAATTAAGTTTAAAATAAAAATAATAATAGTAATAATTTATATCTAATTATTTAGTTACACATTCATTGGTGTATTTTAAGTAAATAACTAATTAACCAACTAGTAATTTATCATAGGTATATACCCTAGCTTAAATACTTAGGTTACCTATAAGTTAAAATATAGGTAAATAGGTGGAATATAGGTAGGGTATGTATAAATAAATACACTTACATATAAGCTAATTGTATTTAGGTAAAATTAATTATGGAAAAATAAATGATTATTAAACTAATAAATAACCAACCAAACATTAAAAATAACCATGATTAAATTAATTATGATTCAATTAACCGTATCTAAATAAACATGGTGAAACTAACCATGAATAAAGTAAATAAGGCCAATCTAACCAATGAATAAATATGGCTAAATTAACCATAAATAATGCAATATAGCCAAACTTACCAATGAATAAATATGGTTAAACTAAACATAAGTAAAGTAAATATGGCCAAACTAACCAATGAATAAATATTTTATGGCTAAAACAACCATGGCTAAATTATAAATAGTTAAATAAAATAATGAATAGATATTTTACAACTAAACTAAAAATGATTGAACTAACCATGAGTAAAATAAATATCATTAAACTAATTAAAGAAAAAATAATTTATAGCTAAACCAATTGTGGTTAAACTAGAAATGGTTGAACTAACCAAAGAATAAATATTTTATGGTTAAACCAATTATGCATAAATTAATTATGGCTAAAATAAATATGAATGAAGTAATTATGGCTAAAATCAAAATTGTTAAAATATTTATGGCAAAATGAACCATGGCTAAACTAAAATTGGTTAAATTAACAATGTGTAAATAAATTTCACTAAATTAACTATTCAGAAAATTAATATGACTAAACTAACTAATGAATATATATTTTATGGCAAAACCAATAATGAAAAAATAATTATGGCTAAAATAAACATGAATGAAATAATTATGGCTAAAATCAAAATGGTTAGAACAATTATGGCAAAATCAACAATGGCTAAATTTTAAGTGGTTAAACTAACCATGAACAAATAAATTTGGGTAAACTAACCACTAATAAAATTTATATAAGGCCAAATAAATTAATGAATACATATTTTATGGCAAAACCAGTTATGGCATAGTTAATTATGGCTAAAATTAAAATGATTAAAATAATTATGTCCAAATTAAACATGGCTAAACTAGAAATGGTTAATTAACCAATAATAAAGTCAATATGGCTAAACTAAAAATGGTTAAACTAGCCATGAATCAATAACTTTAGCTAAAATAACCATTAATAAAATTAATATGGCTAAACTAACTTATGAATAGACATTTTATTGCAAAACCAATTATAAAAAAATTAATATGACTAAAAAAACATGAATGAAATAATTATGGCTAAAATCAAAATGATTAAAATAATTATGGAAAAATTAAACATGGTTAAACTAATCATGAGTAAATAAATTTGGTTAAATTAACCATTAATAAAGATAAATGGCTAAATTAACCAATGAATAAATATTTTATGGAAAAATCAATTATGTAAAAATTAATTACGACTAAAATAAACATGAATGAAAATAAATATGGTTAAAATCAAAATGGTTAAAATAATCATGGCAAACCCAACCATGGTTAAACTACTAACTATGAGTAAAAAAATTTGGCTAAAATAAACATGAATGAAATAATTATGGCTAAAATGAAAATGCTTAAAATAATTATGGCAAAACCAAACATGGCTAAATTAACAATAATTTTAAATTAATTATGGGTCTATTGATTATGATTAAATTTATTAAGGTATTAATTAATAATATGTTTTAAATAAATATAGTTAATTTAGTTATGCCTATAGTAACCATGGTTAAATTTATGGCAAAACCAATAATGTCCCAACTAGTAATGGTTAAATTAATTATGTTAAACTAATTATCATGGTTAAATTTACTAAAGCTAAACCAACTATTGTTCAATTGACCATGGTTAAACTATTTACAATTGTTAAATTACTTATGGCTAAACTAGTCATAATTAAACTAAATATGGCCTAAAAAATGATGGAATAATTAATTATGGATAATTGAATCATCGTTAAATCAAATATGGCTAGATTAACCATGGTTAAAACATATACAACTAAACAAATTATGGTCAATTGAACATGATTAAATTGAACATGGTTAAATTAATTATGGTTAGTTTTAATTTTAATTAGTTTTTTTATATGTAGTTGAACCATAATTAATTTCAATATAGTCAAACTAACCATAGTTAGATAAACCATATACATAATTAATTTAATCATAATTAATTTGGTTATGATTCAATTAATTATGATTAATTGACTTTTGCATTTTTCAATTTTTTCCTAATTGGTCAAACATAGTCAAAATGTTAAATGTAGTCCCAAGATACCGAACTAGTATTACAATTTGTAATTGGCCTTTTTGACTAGGCCATTGGCCACTTTGACTAGGCCTATTTTGTTAGCCCTATTGATTGAATATAATAAGTTCCCTTATTGATTAAGACATTTTGCCAATTTGACTAGATTGGGTGGTCTTATTGACTAGGCCATTGACCAATTTGATTAGGTGGTATTTTTAAGTCCAATTTGATTAGATGTCCAATTTGACTAATTATCAAATTGGTCACTCTAATCAAATTGATTAATCAAATAATACTCATTGTCATTCAAAGCTTTGGCCTTTAGTAAATAAAAACATGTCTGTTAGTAAAAAAAACCCATCTAATCAACTTGGTTCATTTGAAAAAATAGAAGTTCTAGTAGTGTGGTAGCTGCCACCGTGAGCCCCCCCCCGCTTTTTTTCTTCTTTTTTTTCTCCATTATAACTACAACTCTTTACCAAAAAGAATAGAAAACAAGGCTAGGGAGGGGAATTTTTCACCCCCTTCTTGTTGTTACATTGCTCTCTGCATGGTGCAGGGACACATGTTGAAAGAAACCACGCGGAAGGCAATAGTTGGGACCCACCCCTCCATGTTGCTATTGCACCCTCATTTAAAGTGCACCCAAGCACATGGAGGTGAACCCTCTTCGCCTTCCTTCCAAGCTCTATTGATGAATAACCATTGATGAACGCCTTACACTTTTTGGGTGGTGGTGGTAGCACTTCTTGCTCCCATTGCTATTTGCTCATGTTGATGCTAAAGAAAAGAAAGAGAGGGAGAGATAGAGAAGAAATATAAGAAATAAAAACAAGAAAACAAAAAGGGGTCCTCTTGTGCCCAAACCAAGGGCCCTCCTCTTGTGTGTGTGTGTGTTTTTAACACTTTTGTTGTTATTTTTGTAACTTCGAAATTCTAAGGATTAGGCCCTATTTGGGTTCAACTCCCAAAGGAAATTTACATGAAAAATAGGTACAAAATCATCAAAATCACCAAAGCAAGATTTGCAAACAAGTAGTATCTGAAGCCCGAACAAAACTCTTGCAAAACTAACCTACAATATAAAAACCAAAACAAACAACACAACACTTGCTACTAACCCAAACTCCTATCATAACACACACACAATAAAAAACCAAGAAAATTCAATCCTAAAACAATTATAGCCTAGTGGTAGCATAAAAACAACTAGTTAAACTTTTAGTGATTCACTTGCAACAACATAAGAATCCAAGCCCAAAACACTTACGTAGCAAAGAAAATTATAAAACACAAACTATGTTTTAGAATCTCAAATCACCAAAAGTGATTTGAGGTCACATAAGATGGGATTATATCCCATGAAAAAATCCCAAACCTTGTTCACACATGAATTGGTTTGAAATTAACTAATTAACTTAACTAATCCAATTCATCCTTAATTAATTAGGACCTAATTGAGCAGTTAAACTAACATACCTGACATATTTGTCAACAAAGACCAGTGGAATGTAATTTGAATGAAGGAGTACCACACCAAATTTGCAACAATTCTATAAATCATTTACCAACAAGAAAGGTTAATTTATTTCAGTAATCGCATTGCCATTACTCTTAATTTGGTAAACAATGGGAAAAGGATCAAGTGGTGTTCCATTATGTTGACACAAATGTCAATAGAACTAACCTAATGGACAAAATATTAGAAGCAAATTGCAACAAAGTTGGCAACGCCTAACAAGAAAATGACAACATGTTATTCTAGACTAGTTATAGAAATCTATATATGACATTGGTTTCCATTAGCAAAAGATGATACACCTATTGACTTTCTAAAACCACAATTAATTTAAGAAGGAAAAAAAAACATTGTTGTAGAACATTTAGAAAATGATCTCTAAGGTTATCAACAAGGAGCAATTTATTAGTGAACGTTGATTGGTGCGCTCATATAATATATCACCACAACTAGTTCAATAGTCACACCAAGTGAAGATACGAACTGAACCATCAACACCCAAGTATTGGTTGAGTCCATAACTAACCGGTTCACCATCGAAGAAAAACCTCACACCCATCAATGAATTATGATTATGGAATGATGAGACAAAGACATGGAAGTTAATGTAAACTTTTCCATGACTTTTAAGGACTCCATTTGAAAAGAAGACATTTTGAACACAAAAACTACAACAAACACTCTCTCAAACTTGAAAGTTGAAGTTCTCAACAACTCAAAGAACTCTCTTCCAAACACTTTCACCTTGAAACTTGATACTTTCAAAAAAATTTAAAAACGAGTTTTCCACACTTGAAAAACTTACAAACTTTGAAGAAATCTCTTCCACACCTCCCACTCACTTGGAAAGACTCTTACTCTCTTTGCAACCTTGCAAATTAAAAGCCTTCCCTCAAAAGGATTCTCCCTTTCTATATTGTATAAGCAAAACCCTTGCCTACTTCTAGTTTTAACAAAATGTCCTTTCTGTTGCTTGGTGTGGGCCCATAACCTATTGGAAACAACTTGAAATCAAGCAAGAAATGTTAGAAATATTATTCAATTCTAATCCCCAAGGTTGGTGAATGTGATTCATCAAAAGGATGAATAATATTTTCATCCTTGTAGTAATTAGGTTAGGTTGAATAGTTTAAGGTGTAGAAGAAGAAATTACTTAGGGCTTGTGTTAGAAATACTATTCGTTTCTAATTCCCAATGGAGATGAATGTGTTAAACATTCATCAAAAGGATGAATAGTATTCTCATCCTTGTAGTAGTTAGGTTGGGTTGAATAGTGGTGGCTAAGGTTTAGAAGTGAAAATTACTTAGGGCTTGGTGGCGGCTAGGGTTAGGGTTTGGTGGCGGCTAGGGTTAGGGTTTGGCGACGGCTAGGGTTAGGGCTTGGCAGCATCCAGGGTTTGGTGGTAGCTAGGGTTAGGGCTTGACGGCGGCTAGGGTTAGGGTTAGGCAACGGCTAGGTTAGGGTTAAATAGTGGCTACTTTAGGGTTTGGAGATAGTATATAGTGGAGTGTTATTGAGTGGTCTTTCATTATCTCCTTTCATGGTTTTGAGCGCACATAGCTTCAAGCTTTGTTATTGTTACAAGTCATAGTTTGCATTATAGATGTTGAAGCATAGAACTTTTGTAATATTTTAGTTAGTTAATTCAATTGTTCCATTTCATGAACCTTGAATGTTCCATTTTTTGCTTGATTTCAAGTTCTTTCCAATAGGTTATGGGCCCACATTAAGTTAGAGAAAGGACATTGTGTTAAAACAAGAAGTAGTCAAGGGTTTTGCTTGTACAACATAGAAAGGGAACATCCTTTCGAGGGAAGGCTTTTAGTTTGAAGGTTGCAAAGAGAGTAATAATCTTTCTAAGTGAGTAGGAGGTGTGAAAGAGATTTCTTCAAAGTGTTGTAAGCTTTTCAAATGTGGAAAACTTGTTTTTAAGTTTTTGAAAGTATTTGCTTGTACAACATAGAAAGGGAGAATCCTTTTGAGGGAAGGCTTTTAATTTGCAAGGTTGCAAAGAAAGTAATAGTCTTTCCAAATGAGTGGGAAGTGTGAAAGAGATTTCTTCAAAGTGTTGTAAGTTTTTCAAGTGTGGAAAACTTGTTTTATAAGTTTTTTGAAAGTATCAAGTTTCAAGGTGAAAGTCTTTGGAAGAGAGTTCTTCGAGTTGTTCAAAACTTCAACTTTCAAGTTTGAGAGAGTGTTTGTTGTAGTTTTTGTGTTCAAAATGTCTTCTTTTCGAATGGAGTCCTTGAAAGTCATGAAGAAGTTTGATGGTGCCAACTTTCACCTTTGGAAGTTCAAAATGCGCATCATATTTTCTAAACTTGGGCTTTGGAAATTTGTTGATGGGAGTGCCACCTTGCCAAATGAAGAAGTTGCAAGTGCTGATTACAACGAGAAGGAGATGAAGGCTTTTGCATTGCTTTGTGAACATCTCATGGATGCCCAACTTGCACACATTCAATATTGTGACAATGTGAAAAGTGCAAGGGAGGCTCTTTGTGGTGTCCATGAAGCTAAAACAATTGGTAACAAGTTATTCCTTCGAAGGAGATTCTTCACCATCAAAATGCAAGAAGGAGATGACATGCTTATGCACATCAACACGGTGAAAGCCCTTGCGGACCAACTACGTTCCATTGAGGTGAACATTACAGATGAAGATGTTTACATGGTACTCCTCATGAGCCTACCTCCATCCTTTAATAACTTAGTCACAAGCTTGGAGTCCATGTCCACAAAAGATGTAGACATTCAATTCATTGTAGCAAGGTTGCTTCACGAAGTGTCCAAAAGAAAAGAATGTGAGAGTTCCAAAACTACCGCATTAGTAAACAAAACTCACAAGTCAAATGAAAAGCTTTGTTTCAATTGTAAGAAACTTGGACATTTTGTGAAAAATTGTTTAAAGAAGAAAAGTGATGAAAAAAAAAAATCAATCAAGCTTGTGAAGACCATGAACAAGTGTTTGTTGTCGCATTGAGTGCCGATGATCATACCACGTATGATTGGATTGTCAATTCCGATGCAACGCAACACATGACATTCGAACAAGAATGGTTTACCACGTACGAGCGCATTTCCCCAAGGAGGGTGTCCATGGGCGATGACACTGTTTTGGAGGCCATTGGCAAGGGGAACATCAAAGCCACAATGCGAGGGGGAGGCAAAATGTCACACACAACCATCACCCAAGTTCTTCATGTTCCAAAAATGAAAAATAGTCTCATTTTTGTGAGTAAATTCATTACTGAAGGTTTCAAAGTGGAGTTTGACAAAGATGGTTGTAAGGTTAACAATGTTCAAGGAGTTATTGTGGCGGAAGCACGAAAGGACAAGAACTTGTACCTTCTTAATGCGAAGGTGCGCAAGGACACGACGCACATTTTAAATTCTTTGGATGAAGGTGCAATGCTTTGGCATGAAATATTTGGTGAAAGTTGGCACCATCAAACTTCTCCATGACTTTCAAGGACTCCATTTGAAAAGAAGATATTTTGAACACAAAAGCTACAACAAACACTCTCAAACTTGAATGTTGATGTTTTTTACAACTAAAAGAACATTCTTCCAAACACTTTCACCGTGAAACTTGATACTTTCAAAAAACTTTAAAAACAAGTTTCCCACACTTGAAAAATTTACGACACTTTGAAGAAATGTCTTCCACACCTCCCACTCACTTGGAAAGACTATTACTCTTTTTGCAACCTTGCAAACTCAAAGCCTTTGCTCAAAAGGATTATCCTTTTCTATGTTATACAAGTTAAACCTTTGATTACTTCTTGTTCTAATACAATGTCCTTTCTCTTGCTTGGTGTGGGCCCATAACCTATTGGAAACAACTTGAAAACAAGCAAGAAATGAAACACTCAAGCTTCATGAAATGAAACAATTATATTAACTAACAAAAAGATTACAAACATTGTATGTTTCAAATACTACAATCACAAAACTATGACTTGCAATATCTAACAAGGTTTGAAGGTTCTATGTGCACTCAAAATCATGAAAGGAGAGAATGAAAGACCACTCAAGAACACTCGACTATATACTATTTCCAAACCCTAAAGTAGCCGCCATTAAACCCTAACCTAGCTGTCGCCTAACCCTAACCCTAGCCAATGTCAAGCCTATTGGAAACAACTTGAAAACAAGCAAGAAATGAAAGCTTCAAGGTTAATGAAATGGAACAATTGTATTAACTAACAAAAAGATTACAAAGGTTGTATGCTTCAAATGCTACAATCACAAAACTATGGCTTGCAACAACTAACAAAGCTTGAAGGTTCTATGTGCACTCAAAAACCATGAAAAGAGAGAATGAAAGACAACTCAAAACCACACCATTATATACTATCTCCTAACCCTAAAGTAGCCGCCACTTAACCCTAACCCTAGCCGTTGCCTAACCCTAGCCGCCACTAAACCCTAACCCTAGCTGTCGCCTAACCCTAGCCACCACCAAACCCTAACCCTAGCTGCCGCCAAGCCCTAAGTAGTTTCCACTTCTAAACCCTAACCTAATTACTACAAGGATGTGAATACTATTCATCCTTTTGACGAATGTTTGACACATTCATCAACATTGGAATTAAAAACGAATAGTATTTCTAACACTCCCACTCTATGGAGTTTCTAATCCAAACATGTTTATCAACTTATGATGTCGTTCTTTCGATAATGCCTTGGTAAGCACATCCGCCACCATGTGTTCCGTTGGACAATATTCAAATCGAACTTCTCCATTTTCAACTTGTTCTCGAACAAAATGATGTTGTACATCAATGTGTTTTGTTCGTATGTGGTGAATGGGATTCTTGGTCAATATATTGCACCTTGATTGTCGCATCGAATCACAATCACTTTCTTCTCCTCCATGTATCCTAAATCGATCAACAATTTTGTTATCCATATGGCTTCTTTTGTGGCTTGCATGTTCACCATGTATTTTGCCTCCGTGGTGGACAATGCTATTGTAGGTTGTCGTTTGCTACTCCAAGAAATGGCTCCACCTCCGATCATGAAAACAAACCCTATGGTGGACCTCCTATCTTCAAGATCAACACCCCAATCTGCATCGCAATATCCAAGCATTTCCTTGGATGGTGTTGCACCGAATTCTAATTTCATTTGCAACGTACCTTGCAAATATCGAAAGATTCATTTGACGGCCATGCAATGCTCCATGTTAGGGTTCACCATGTGTTGACTAACACACTTATTGGGTATGCCAAGTCGGGTCATGTGCACAACATGGCATACATCAAGGACCCAACCGCTTGTTGATACGGAAATCCCTTTGATTCATCATTTCCATTCGCATTCCTTTGTAACTTCACTTTGGGATCGAATGGAACTCCAATGGGCTTACATTCCTCCATTAAAAAACGCTTCAATATTTCCTTGAGGTAGTTGATTTGGTTGATGCATAGGAGTTGTTGATCACGATTCCTTTCCACCTCCATCCCCAAAAAGAAATGCAACTCCCCAAGGTCCTTCATTTCAAACTTTTGACTCAACTCCTATTTGATTTGCAAAAGTTTGGTTTGATCGTTGCACACCAAAATGAGGTCATCCACATAGACCACAATGAAAAACTTCACATCTCCCACTTGTGCAATGTACATGCTAGGATCGGCCTCACTCTTCATAAATTCAATGCTTTTGAGAAACACATCTAACTTTTGATTCCATGTCCTTGGAGATTGTTTCAAACCATACAAGGATTTGTGAAGCTTACACACAAGATGTTCACTTCCTTGGTGCACGAACCCTTAAGGTGTTGAAGATCTTGATGTAGATGAAACATAGATAATAGTGTGATAGATATTAGAAACATCCTCTTCATTCGACGCAAGTTCTTCACCTGCAAGATGCAAGAGGGAGAAGACCTTCTAGACCATATCAACAAGGTAAAGGCACTTGCTGATCAACTTGCTTGTTTGGAGGTGCCCGTGAGGGATGAAGATGTTGTGATGACTTTGCTTGAAAGCTTGCCACCCTCCTACGAGTACCTGATCACCGCC
>Ga0116230_10002306_pt1 | contig 18395 bp, 16 predicted proteins | sample S1TSphfallax_3_FD_88678 | JGI IMG/M metagenome (GOLD analysis project Ga0116230, IMG submission 88678) | Host-associated microbial communities from peat moss isolated from Minnesota, USA - S1T2_Fd - Sphagnum fallax MG | ecosystem: Host-associated > Plants > Peat moss > Unclassified | place...
CGGGCCTATAGCGGCAAAAAAAGAAACCCGACCTTTCCAAGGGTGGCCCTAACCGGCCGCCCTTTTTATTTGGTTTTGCTGGAATTTGTCAGATTTGAACGAAAATCGTCCGAGACATGATGGCCTGGAGGGGCGGATCGCCGATCTGATCGTCGAGCCGCTGGAGGCGCAGGGGTATGAGCTGGTGCGCGTCGCGGTGATCGGGACCGAGAACCCGACCGTGCAGATCATGGCGGACCGGGCGGATGAGGCGGCGTTTACGCTGGACGACTGCACTGCGGTGAGCCGGTTGCTCTCGGCGATTCTGGATGTCGAGGACCCGATTTCGAGTGCCTGGACGCTGGAAGTGAGTTCGGCGGGGATCGATCGGCCGTTGACGCGGACCAAGGATTTCAACCGGTACGCGGGGTTCGACGCCAAGATCGAACTGGCGTTTCCGGGGCCGGGCGGGCGCAAGCGGTTTACCGGCGCGTTGCTGGGGGCGGACGCGGAGGAGGTTCGGCTGCGGGCCGAGACCGGGGAGACGGTGGTGTTGAAGCGGGCGGATATCCGCAAGGCGAAGCTGGTGTTGACGGATGCGTTGATCGCGTTTTCGACGCGGGATGTGGTGGCGAATTGAGTTTGGCTTTCATCGGTGGGTTACGCGCCGCGGCGCGGCACGCTAACCCACACTACGGCGAGGATTGGGGAGTTTGATGGACACGGCGGTAGCGAGGCCTGAGCTTTTGTTGGTCGCGGATGCGGTGGCGCGCGAGAAGCAGATCGAGCGCGACGATGTGCTGGAGGCGATGGAGCAGGCAATTCAGAAGGCCGGGCGCGCCAAGTACGGGCACGAGAAGGACATCCGCGCGACGATCGACCGCAAGACCGGCGACGTGAGGCTGTCGCGCTGGACCGAGGTGGTGGAGGCGGTCGAGAACGAGGAGACCCAGATCCCGGTGCATATCGCGAAGAAATTCGCCCCGGAGAAGGAGATCGGGGACTTCATCGTCGATCCGCTGCCGCCGATCGATTTCGGGCGGATCGCGGCGCAGACGGCGAAGCAGGTGATCGTGCAGCGGGTGCGCGAGTATGAGCGGACCAAGCAGTTCAACGAGTTCAAGGATCGGGTCGGCGAGATCATCAACGGCGTGGTGAAGCGGACCGAGTACGGCAATCTGATGGTCGATCTGGGCCGGGCGGAGGCGCTGCTGCGGCGCGACGAGACGATTCCGCGGGAGAATCTGCGCAACGGTGACCGGGTGCGGGCGTTCATCTATGACGTGCGGGAAGAGCCGCGCGGGCCGCAGATTTTTCTGAGCCGGACGCATCCCGGGTTTCTCGCGAAACTGTTCGCGCAGGAGGTGCCGGAAATCTATGACGGGATCATCGAGATCAAGGCGGTCTCCCGCGATCCGGGCAGCCGGGCGAAAATGGCGGTGATTTCCAGGGATCAGTCGATCGATCCGGTGGGGGCCTGCGTCGGCATGCGCGGATCGCGCGTTCAGGCGGTGGTGGCGGAGTTGCAGGGCGAGAAGATCGACATCATTCCGTGGTCGCCGAACGTCGCGACCTTCGTGGTCAATGCGCTGGCGCCGGCGGAGGTATCGAAAGTCGTCATGGATGAGGATGCCGGGCGCGTTGAAGTCGTGGTGCCGGATAGCCAATTGTCCTTGGCCATCGGCCGCCGCGGCCAGAATGTGCGCCTGGCGTCGCAATTGACCCGCTGGGACATCGACATCCTGACAGAGGCAGAAGAGAGCGAACGGCGGCAGGAGGAATTCCGCCGCCGGACCGGATTGTTCGTCGATGCGCTGGATGTGGATGACGTGATCGCCGGCCTGCTGGTGGCCGAGGGATTCGAGACGATAGAGGATTTGGCTATGACACCGTTGGATGAACTGGCCTCGATCGAGGGGTTTGATGAGAATGTCGCCGCCGAGTTGCAGCGGCGCGCCGAGGCGGCGCTGGCGCTGCAGGCGAGCGAGCAGGAGGAGCGGCGGATCGCGCTGGGGGTTTCCGACGAGATCGCGTCGATCGAGGCGCTGAGCGCGAAGGCGTTGATCGCGTTGGGCGAGAAGGGGGTCAAGTCGCTCGACGACCTCGCGGATCTGGCCGGCGATGAGCTGGTGGAGATCGTCGGCGCCGATGCGCTGAGCGAGGAGGCGGCGAACGAGATCATCATGGCGGCGCGCGCGCATTGGTTCGAGGACGACGGCAACGCAGCCTGAGGAATTGAGCGAAGCCGAGCCGGAGACGGGTCCGCGGCGGCGCTGCCTGGTGACGCGGGAGTCGTTCGACCGCGAGACGATGCTGCGTTTCGTGGTGGGGCCGGAGGCCGATGTGGTTTTCGACGTCGGCGCAACCCTGCCCGGACGGGGGATGTGGTTGAGCGCCTCCGGCGATGTGGTAGAGTTGGGCGTCAAGCGCGGGGTTTTTTCGCGCGCGGCGAAGCAGCAGGTCAAGGTGCCGGCGGATTTGCGGGCGGTGGTTGACGATCGGCTGCGGGGGCGGCTGGTCGATCTGCTGGGCCTGGCGCGGCGGAGCGGAGCGGCGATTTCCGGGTTCGAAAAGGCGCGGGAGTGGCTGGTGGCAGGCAAGGCGGCGCTGCTGGTGCAGGCGACCGACGGCAGCGCCGAGGAACGGGCGCGGTTTGTCGGCGGCCGGGATGTTCCGGTGGTGGCGGCGCTGGACGCCGCGGCGCTGGGCCAGGTGTTTGGGCGTGACCGCGCCGTGCATGTCGCCGTTGCCGGCGGCCGGCTGGCGGGGATGATCGAAATCGAGGCGGCCCGGCTTGCGGGTGTACGGACAAGCGGGCACACAACGCCCCTTGTTGGACGTTGAGTTGAATGGACCGGATCAGGCATGAGTGACGGCAACGATCAGATCGAGACCAAGGGCAGGCTTTCGCTGCGGCCGACCAACCGCAACGAGGGCGGGCATACCGTGAACGCGGGCTCGGTCCGGCAGAGTTTTTCCCATGGCCGGTCGAAGGTCGTGGAAGTGGAAGTGCGCAAGACGCGCCGGCCGGTGCCGGGCGCGCCGCCGGCGGCGGCTCCGGCAGCGCCGAGCACGCTGACGCTGAAGGCGCCGTTGGCGCGGCCGGCGGCCCCCGGTCCGGCGACGCCGGGACCAAGCGGCACGGCGGCGCCGGTGACGCCGCCTACGTCTCCGGTGATACGGCCGCGGCCTGGGGTGGCGCCGCGCGCGCTGACCCCCGCCGAAATGGCGACGCGGCAGCGGGTGCTGGGCGAACAGCAGCGCGAGCAGCAGAGGCTGGCGGCGCAGCGCGAGGCGGAGCGGCGCGATCAGGAGACGATTTCGATTTTGTCGGCGGCCGAAGAGGCGCGCCGGCGCGAGGACGAGGATACCGCGAAGCGCGTGGTGGAGGCGCCGGCGGAGACCGTGGCGCCGGCCGATGCTGGCGCGGTGGACGGTGCGAAGCCGGTGAGCGCCGAGGCGGCCACGGCGGCGCGGCCGGCGGTGAGCACCCCGGCGGCGGAGACGCTGCGGCTGAAGCCGGGTGGCCGGCCGGGCGTGCGCGCGGATGACGAGGACGAGGCGCCGCGCGGCGTGCGGCGGCCGAGCGTGGGGGCGGCGCCGAAGCGCGGCGTGCCGGTGGTGGCGCCGAAGAAGATCGGCGACGACCGGCGGCGGGCCGGCAAGATCGACGTGCAGGCCGCGCTGGAGGGCGAGGACGAGAAGGTCCGCAGCCTGGCGTCCGTGCGGCGGCAGCGCGAGCGGGAGCGGCGGCAGGCGGAGCTGGAATTGCTGCGCAGCGACGGGCTGAAGGTGGTGCGCGAGGTGATTCTGCCGGAGACGATCACCGTGCAGGAGCTGGCGAACCGGATGGCGGCGCGCGGCAACGAGGTGGTGAAGACGCTGATGAAGCTCGGCGTGATGGCGACGATCACGCAGGCGATCGACGCCGATACGGCTGAGCTGGTGGTCAGCGAGTTCGGGCACCGGGCGCGGCGGGTTTCCGACAGCGACGTGGAGCTGGGCCTGGTCGGCGAGACCGACGCGGACAGCGACTTGCAGGCGCGGCCGCCGGTGGTGACGATCATGGGGCATGTCGACCACGGCAAGACCAGTCTTTTGGATGCGCTGCGTCATACCGACGTGGCGGCGGGCGAGGCGGGCGGGATCACCCAGCATATCGGCGCGTATCAGGTGAAGTTGCCGTCCGGCGCGCAGATCACGTTTTTGGACACGCCGGGCCATGAGGCGTTCACCGCGATGCGGGCGCGCGGCGCGGGCGTGACGGACATCGTGGTGCTGGTGGTGGCGGCGGATGACGGCGTGATGCCGCAGACGATCGAGGCGATCAAACACGCGAAGGCGGCGAATGTGCCGATCATCGTCGCGATCAACAAGATCGACCGGCCGGGGGCGGATGCCAACCGGGTGCGGCAGGAATTGCTGCAGTATGAGATCGTGGTCGAGGCGATGGGCGGCGAGACGCAGGACGTGGAAGTGTCCGCGCTGAAGAAGACCGGGCTGGAGAAGCTGGAAGAGGCGATTCTGCTGCAGGCGGAAGTGCTGGAGCTGCGGGCCAACCCGGACCGGAGTGCGGAGGGTGCGGTGATCGAGAGCCGGCTGGACCGCGGGCGTGGGCCGGTGGCGACCGTGCTGGTGCAAAAGGGCACGCTGCATCCCGGCGACATTGTGGTGGCCGGGGCGCAGTGGGGCCGGGTGCGGGCGATGCAGGACGACAAGGGCAAGGCGGTGGCGGCGGCGGTGCCGGCGACACCGGTGGAAATCCTTGGCTTGTCCGCCGCACCCACCGCGGGCGAGCCGTTCGTGGTGGTGGAAAGCGACGTGCGGGCGCGCGAGATCGTCGAGTACCGGCAGCAGAAACTGCGCGAGCGGAGCGCCGCGGCGGCGACCGCCGGGCGCGGCACGATGGAGGAGATGCTGGCGCGGATCCAGGCCGGCGCGCAGAAGGAAGTGGCGCTGGTCATCAAGGCGGACGTGCAGGGCTCGGCCGAGGCGATCCAGGTGGTGACGGCCAAGGTCGGCAACGAGGAGGTGCGGGTGCGCACGCTTTATGCCGGCGTCGGCCAGATTACCGAGAGCGACGTGCAACTGGCGAAAGCGTCCGACGCGATCGTGATCGGGTTCAACGTGCGGGCGAATGCACAGGCGCGCGAGCTGGCGCATCGGGACGGCGTGGACATCCGGTATTTCTCGATCATTTACGAGGTGGCGGACGACATCGAGAAACTGGTGAAGGGCAAGCTGGCGCCGGTGCACCGGGAGAAGTTCCTGGGTTATGCGGAGATCCGGCAGGTGTTCAACATCACCAAGACCGGGAAGGTGGCCGGGTGCTACATTACCGAGGGCCTGGTCAAGCGCGGCGCCGGCGTGCGGCTGTTGCGCGACAACGTGGTGATCCATCAGGGCGAGCTGAGCCAGTTGAAGCGGTTCAAGGACGACGTGAAGGAAGTGGCGCGCGGGTATGAGTGCGGGTTGTCCTTCGCCGGGTTCCAGGATCTGCAGGAAGGCGACGTGGTGGAGTGCTATGAAACCGAGATCGTCGCAGCCTAAAGCGGGGCCAAGCCAGCGCCAGTTGCGGGTGGGGGAAGAGATCCGGCATCTGCTGGCGGAGATTCTGCTGCGGACCGAGTTTCATGACCGGGAATTGGCGGGTGTGCGGCTGACCGTGGCGGAAGTGCGGATGTCTCCGGATTTGAAGCACGCGGCGGTGTTCGTGTCGCGGCTGGGGCGGGATGTCGCGCCGCTGCTGCCGGCGCTGCAGCGTGTGGCGCCATTTTTGCGCGGGCAGATCGCGCCGCGGCTGGGGCTGCGGGTGACGCCGGATTTGAAGTTTTTGGCCGACGCGGCGCTGGAGCAGGCGACGAAGATCAACCGGCTGCTGCACGCGCCGGAGGTGGCAAGGGATCTGGCGCCGGAAAGCAAGGCGGATTGATTGGGGTTATGAACGGTGGGGTGTGTCGCCGTTCGGCCGGTGGGTTGCGGTGCGCTTCCCCACCCTGCCGATGACGACCTGAATGACCGAGCTTCTTAATCGGACCGATCGGGATGTTTTGCGCGCGGCGGACCTGCTGCGGGCGGGGGCGCTGGTCGCGTTTGGGACCGAAACGGTTTATGGCGTGGGGGCGGATGCGCTGAACGCCCAGGCGGTGGCGGCGATTTTCGCGGCCAAGGGGCGGCCGCATTTCAATCCGCTGATCTGCCATTACGAAAGCGAGGAGGCGGCGTTCGCGCATGTCGAGGCGCCGGAGATGGCGCGGCGGCTGGCGGATACATTCTGGCCGGGGCCGCTGACGATGGTGCTGCCGCGCCGGGTGACGTGCCCGGTGGCGCTGCTGGCGGGGGCGGGGCTGGAGACGCTGGCGGTGCGGGTGCCGGCGCACCCCGTGGCGATGCGGCTGTGCCGGGCGTTCGGGCGGCCGATCGCGGCGCCGTCCGCGAACCGGTCGGGCGGCGTCAGTCCGACCAGTGTGGCGCATGTGCTGGCGGGGCTGGAGGGGCGGATTGCCGCGGTGATCGAGTCCGGGCCGTGCCGGGTGGGGGTGGAGTCGACGGTGGTGGATTTGTCCGGGCCGGAGCCGTTTCTGTTGCGGCCCGGCGGGGTGAATCTGGAGGCGCTGGAGGCGGCGATCGGGCCGGTGCGGCGGGGGATCACGCCGGGGCGGGCGGAGGCGAGCCGGACGCTGCGGTCGCCGGGGCTGCTGGTGTCCCACTACGCGCCGGCGCTGCCGCTGCGGATGGCGGCGAAGGATGTGCGGGCGGATGAGGGGTTGTTGGCGTTCGGGCCGCCGTTGCCGGGGGCTGGGGCGGTGTTTCAGTTGTCCGAGAGCGGGAATTTGAACGAGGCGGCGGCGCGGTTGTTCGAGGGGCTGCATTGGTTGGATGCGGCGGCGGGATTGGCCGGGATTGCCGCGATGCCGGTGCCCGAGACGGGGTTGGGGTTGGCGATCAACGATCGGCTGGCGCGGGCGGCGGCGCCACGGGGGTAGAGCCGTCTGAATCCGGCTCTAAAACATATCGGCTGGTGGGATACGCACGGCGCGTATCCCACCCTGCGGGCGTGCGCCGGCGCTACTCGGCGGGGTGGGCGGCGGCGTAGAATTGCGGGGTGCGGGCGCCGATCGGCAGGACGGTTTTGTTGTGGGCCTCGTTGATGATTTCGGCCGCACCCAGATAGAAGGCGAGGATCGCGGTGATCAGGCCGCCATAGCCGCCGAGCGTGCCGAGCGAGGCGATGCCGAGGACGTCGGACAGGCCAAGCGCGAAGAAGGTGAGCCAGAGGAAGCCGAAGATCAGGAACAGCGCGCGGTTGAGCGCGAAGGTGCCGATCCACATGGCGAGGGTGAAGGCGCCCCAGCAGAGCAGGTACCAGCCGACCGCCGGGCCGGTGACGCCGGCGGCGAAGAATTTTACGAACAGCGCGAAGCTCCACCAGAACGCGCCGTAGGAGCAGAAGGCGACGAAGCCGAAGCTGTTGCCCTTCACCATTTCCATCAGGCCGGCGGCGAATTGCGCGGTGCCGCCGAAGGCGAAGGCCATGGCGAGGACGAGCGGGACCGACGTGGCGGGGAGCAGGCCGGCGTTGACCATGCTGAGCAGCCAGGTGGTGAGAGCGAAGCCGAACAGCCCCAGCGGGGCCGGATTTGCCAATTTCATTATTTCCTCCGGTTTTTTTAAGGTCCCGCGGCGTTTCGACTCCGCGTTGTTCCGTTGTTTAACACGGATTTGGCGGGGGGCAAACGGAGGTTGTGGGGTGGAGAGGAAGTAAGGAAGGCGTGATGGCCGGGTGTCGCGGTTCAGCGCACATTCGCGCGACCCCGGCCATGACGAGAGGTGGTTAGCCCTGGTTGTTGTCGTTTTTGCCGAGGCCGACGCCGACGAACAGGGCCTGGCCCTGGCGGACGATGCGAAGAGCGACCGCCGGGGCGTTGGATTTTTTGGCGGCGTCGATCGCGGCGACGGCGTCGTCCGGGTCGGTGATGTCTTTCGCACCGACGCCGACCAGAAGGTCGCCGGCCTGCAGGCCGGCCTGGTCCGCCGGGGAGTTCGGCGCGACCTCCGCGATCACGGCGCCGGTGGCGCCGGGCGGCAGGTTGAGCTGGCTGCGGTCATCCGGCGTCAGCGGCGCCAGGGTGAGGCCGAGGCCGGCATGGCCGGGGGTGGGCGCCGCCGGGCCGTTGCCGTTGCCGTTCTGCTGGAAGGCGGCGTCCGGATTGGCGGGCATGGTCGCGACCGCGACGGAGATGTCGTGGTTCTGGCCGTTGCGGACGAAGCTGATCGAGGTGTCGTGGCCGGGGTCGACATTGGCGATGTCCGAGGCGAGATCGCCAGGGTTGGTGACCGGCGTGCCGTTGACCTTGGTGATCACGTCGCCGGGTTTCAGGCCGGCGCGAAAGGCCGGGCTGTTTGGCGAGACGGCGGCGACCAGGGCGCCGTCGTCGTTCGGGTTGACGCTGGGCAGGCCCATCGCCTCCGCCATCTGCGGCGTGATCTCCTGCGCCTCGACGCCGAGATAGCCGCGGACGACCTTGCCGCCGGTCATCAACTGGTCGACCACGCGCTTGACCATGTCCGAGGGGATGGCGAAGCCGATGCCGACGGAGCCGCCGGTGGGGGTGAGGATGGCGGTGTTCACGCCGATGACCTGGCCGTGCTGGTCGAACAGCGGGCCGCCGGAATTGCCTTCGTTGATCGGCGCGTCGATCTGGATGAAGCGGTCATACGGACCGTCCCCGATGTCGCGGCCGAGGGCGGAGACGATGCCGGCGGTGACGGTGCCGCCGAGGCCGAACGGATTGCCGAGTGCGACCACCCATTCGCCGGGCATAACGCTGGCGGAGGAGCCGAGATCGACATACGGGAGCGGGTGGCCGGCGTTGATTTTGACCACCGCGAGGTCGGTCTTCGGATCGGTGCCGATGATTTTGGCGGGGTAGGAGTCACCGTCCGAGAGGGTGACGCTGACGTCCTTCGCGTCCTTCACGACGTGGTTGTTGGTGACCACGATGCCGGACGGGTCGATGATGAAGCCGGAGCCTTTCGCCTCGATCGCCTGCGGCTGCTGGGGCTCGCCCTGCATGCCGCCGAACGGAAAGCCGGGCGGGAAGCCGGGGATGTTCGGCATGCCGGGGGCCATGCCCTGGCCGCCGTTGTCGCCGCCATTATCGTCGCCGCCGACGTCGTCCGAGGTCTGGTCGACCTTCAGGTGCACGGTGATCGAGACGACGGCGGGGCGGACCTTGGTGACGAGGTTGGTGAAATCCGGCAGCGGGACGAAATTCTTTTGCACCGCGGTGGTGGCGTCCAGCGCCGGGTCCGGCGCGGCATAGGCGCGTTGGGCGGCCAGGCCGCCGAGCGCGGTGGCGCCCAGCAGGGCCAAAGAGAAGGCCTTGCCGCGATGTTTGGTGGTGCGCATGTGTCTGTTATTCTCCCAAGAAAGCGGCTGCTACGGCCGTGATAACGAAAGCGTAACGCCGAATAAGGCATAAATTGTGTCCGGCGGACAGGGGCGGGTATGAAACTATTGTTACCTGAAAACCACACGCAACAGGAAAGCGCCGGAAACACTATTAAAATGTAAAAATATCTCGGGGAACCGGTTGAACGTTACGATTTGTCACGAACGTCGACCAGGACGATCTCGGCATCGCCGAGGGCTTCGATGTCGATTTCGGGTTCGTCGCGCAGGGCGACACCGTCGCGCTCATGGGCGATCTGGCCGTTCACCTTGATCTCGCCGGTGGCGGCGACGAGGTAGGCGGCGCGGCCGGGGGCGAGCTTGTAGGCGGCGTGCTGGCCGGGGGTCAGGCGCGCGGCGAGGACGGCGGCGTCCGCGTAGAGCGGCAGGGCGCCGGTGTCTTTGTCGGCGGGGCGGCCGCTGGCCATGACAGTCAGGCCCTCGCCGTCCGCGCGGGGGAATTCGCGCGCCTCCCAGCCGGGTTTGACGCCGCGCTGGTCCGGCATGATCCAGATCTGGAACAGGCGGGTCGGCTTAGTCTCCTTGTTCAGCTCGGCGTGGACGATGCCGGTGCCGGCGTGCATGACCTGGACGTCGCCGGCCTTGGTGGCGCCGACATTGCCGAGGCTGTCCTGATGGGTGATGGCGCCCTGGCGGACATAGGTGATGATTTCCATGTTGTCGTGCGGGTGGGCGCCGAAGCCCTGGCCGGGGGCGACCTCGTCGTCATTCCAGACGCGCAGCGCGCCGAAGCCCATGCGGGCCGGGTCGCGGTAGTGGCCGAAGGAGAAATGGTGTTTCGCGTTCAGCCATTCGTTGCGGAAAGCGCCGAGCGAGGCAAATGGGCGGATGTCGATCATGGTTGCGGGCCCCCGGTTTGGTCGATGACAGATTATTTAGGGTGGGATGGGGCGGTTTGCCATGTTTGGCGAGGAGGCGAGGCATGCGGGGGGACAAAGGTCCCCATTGCGCGAAGCGCCGTCGGAAAGGCCCCGAAGGGGTGACGAGGTTTATCGGGCGTCAGCGGTTCATCAGGACCGGGAGGGTGGCGTTTTCCAGGACGTAGCGAGTGGTGCCGCCGAGGATGAGCTCGCGCAGGCGGGATGAGGAGTAGGCGCCCATCGACATCAGGTCGGCGTTGAATTCGGCGGCGGCGGCGAGCAGGCCGGCGCCGGCGGTGCGGTCGATGGCATTGAACTGGCCGATATCGGCCTCGACACCGTGGTGGGAGATGTATTCCACGACCTCCTGGGCGCTGGGGCCGCGGCGGAAATATTCCGGGGAGGCGAGGACGCGGACGGCGGCGGCCTGGCGGACGAACGGCATGACCGAGGCGAGGGCGGAGGCGGATTCGTGGGTGCCGTTCCAGGCGATGACGATGCGCTTGCCGATGCTGTCCGGCCGCATGACCGGCGCCATCAGGACCGGGCGGCCACTGTCGAACAGGACGGCGTGCAGGGCGTCCGCGGAGGCGACGTCCTCGCCGGCGAGCGGGTGGGGGACGATGGTGAGGTCGGCAAGGCGGGCGTGGTGGGCGATGATTTCGTCCTCCCGGCCGGTGACCGAGGAGAAGGAGGCGCTGGGCTCGTTGCGGCCGCGCAGCGCGTCGCCGACCAGGACGGCGTGTTCCTCGGTCGCCATTTCGAACAACGTGTGGATGTCGCGGACCCGGGAGCCGCTCTCTTTTTCGGTGGCGGTCATCATCTCCTCGATCATGGCGCCGGACAGGCCCTCGCCGGCGAGGGGCGCGATGTCCCGGGAGTCGATCTGGATGTGCAGGACGCTGAGATGGGCGTTCCACATTTTTGCGAGGATGAGGCCGGTGTGGAGCGCTGCCTCACCGGAGGCGGAGCTGGTGACGGGGAGCAGGAATTTGCGGACCGACATGGCAGTTTCCCGTTTGTTTGGTTTGCCTGGTATTAGGTCACTGGCCCGGCAAAAAGGCAACATCCCTGGCGCGGTGGGTCAGATGCTCGCCGCCGTCCACGGTGATGGTGGCGCCGGTGATGGCGGGGGTTTGCAGCAGGAAGACGGCGGCGGCGGCGATGTCCGCCGGCGTGGCGCCGCGTTGCAGCGGGTTGGCGCGCCAGGCGGCCTGGAATCGTTCGTCGGATTGGTGCGGGCCGGGCAGCGCGATGCCGGGGGCGATGGCGCAGACGCGGATGTTTGGGGCGAGGGCCATGGCGAGCATTTCGCCGGCGGCGGCGAGGGCGGCTTTCGAGAGCGTGTAGGCGAAGAAATCCGGGTTCAGGTTGGTGAGTTTCTGGTCGAGGATGTTGATGACGACGCCATTTTCCAAGGTGCGCGCGGCGGCGAACGCCTGGGCGAGCAGGACGGGGGCGGTGAGGTTGGGGGCGATGTGGGCGGCGATGGACTCGGCGGTGACGGTGGCCGCGTTGTCGAACACGAAACGGGAGGCGTTGTTGATCAGGGCGAATAGCGGGCCGGCTTTCCCGATCGCTTCGGCGATCAGGCGGGTGGGGATGGCGGGGTCCGCGAGGTCGCCGAGAACGACGGCGCCGCCGAGTTCGGCGGCGAGGTTGTTTGCGTCCTGATCCGGGGTGCGGGCGTGGATGACCGGGCGGTAGCCGGCGGCGGCGACGGCGCGGGCGATCGCGGCGCCGAGGCGGCGGGCACCGCCGGTGATGAGGACGGCTCCTGACACGGCTCCTGACATGGGGGCAGCTTACAGCATGTCGCGCAGCCGGAAATAGGTGGTGGCGAGCAGGAGGGCAGGGACGCGGAAGGTGCGGCCGCCCGGAAAGCGGGCGTGCGGGATGGCGGCGAAGACGTCGAAGCGTTCCGCCTGGCCGGCGATGGCCTCCGCGGCGAGCTTGCCGGCGAGGCCGGTGAGCGCCACGCCGTGGCCGGAGAAGCCCTGGGTGAACAGGATGTTGGGGGCGAGGCGGCCGAAATGCGGGGCGCGGTTCTGCGAGATGTCGACATTGCCGCCCCAGAGATATTCCACGCGCGCGTCGCGGAGCTGCGGGAAGACGCGCTGGGCGCGGGCGAGCATGGAGGCTTTTAGCGACGGCGGCGGCAGCGTGGAGTAGGAGACGCGGCCGCCGAACAGCATGCGGTCGTCGGCGGAGCGGCGGAAATAGTCGAGGACGAAGTTGAGATCGGCCACCGCCTCGTTGTTCGGGAGCATGGCGTGGACGTCGTCCCGCGGTTCGGTGGCGATGATGTAGGTGCCGACCGGCATGATGTAGCCGGCGAGCGGGCGCATCAGGTCGCCGAGATAGGCGCCGCCGGAGAGCAGCAGGAAATTGGCGGTGACGGTGCCGTGGGCGGTGCGGATGGCGATGGTGTTGCCGGGTTCGACATGGGTGACGCGGGTCTGGGTGAACAGGGTCGCGCCGGCGGCCTGGGCGGCGCGGGCGAGGCCGAGCGTGTAGTTGAGCGGGTGGATGTGGCCGGCGATGTTGTCCGTCAGTGCCGCGATGTAGCGCGGGCTGGCGAGGCGGGCCCGCAGGGCGTCGCCCTGCAGGATCTCGCCGGGCGGGGCGCCGAGGGCGGCGAGTTCTTCCTGGGTTTCCTGGAGCTCGCGCAGGTGGCGGGGTTTGATGGCGGCGTGCAGGTAGCCGATCACCGGGTCACAGGGGATGGCGAGGCGCTGGATCTGGGCGTGCAGGAGGTCGACCGCCTCGACCGACATGTCCCAGAGTTTTTTTGCCTTGGCGGCGCCGACCAGGGATTTGATTTTGGTCTGGGAGGCGCCGAAGCCGGGGAGGGCCTGGCCGCCGTTGCGGCCGGAGGCGCCCCAGCCGATGTGCTCGGCTTCCAGGAGGGCGACGCGGTAGCCGCGTTCGGCGAGGTGCAGGGCGGCGGAGACGCCGGTGATGCCGCCGCCGATGATGGCGACGTCCGTGGTGTGGTCGCCGGTGAGCGGCGACGTGGCGAGGTCGATGCGTTTGGTGGCGGTGTAGTAGTTGGCGAGGGGCATGGGGTGTCCATAGTCAAAGAAGATGCCCGCTTGCGCGGGCATGACGTTTCGGCCGGGCTTCGGGAAAACGATTGGGGTCCGGGGCCTCTCGGCCCCGGCGGGTCGAGGGCGGAGCCCTCGCCTACACGTTCAATAAAAGGTGTTCCCGCTCCCAGGAGCTGATGACGCGCAAATAGGTTTCGTATTCCAGGCGTTTGACGGCGACCAGGACGTCCACCAGTTTTTCGCCCAGCACGTCGCGGATGGCGGCGGAGTTGTCCATGACATCGAGCGCGTGGGAGAGTTCGCGGGGCAGCGTGTATTCGCCGAGATAGGCGGAGCCGACCTGCGCCGGGGTTGCCTCGAGGTTTTCGATCATGCCGAGATAGCCGCAGGCGAGCGTCGCGGCGAAGGCGAGGTAGGGGTTGGCGTCCGAGCCCGGGACGCGGTTTTCCACGCGCATGGCGGAGGGGTCGCCGAACGGGACGCGCAGGCCGCAGGTGCGGTTGTCGTAGCCCCATTGCAGGTTGATCGGCGCGTTCGAGAAGCGGGTGAGGCGGCGGTAGGAGTTCACGTTCGGCGCGTAGATCGGCATGGCCGCCGGAATGTATTTTTGCAGGCCGGCGATGTAGGACAGGAATAGCGGGCTGGCCAGGCCGTCCGCGCCGGCGAACAGGTTCTTGCCGGTGGCGGGGTCGACGACGCTCTGGTGGACGTGCATCGCGCTGCCGGGCTCGGTGCCCATCGGCTTGCTCATGAAGGTCGCGTAGATGTTGTGGCGCAGCGCGACTTCGCGGACGGTGCGCTTGAACAGGAAGACCTGGTCGGCGAGGTTGAGCGGGTCGCCGTGCAGGAAATTGATTTCCACCTGGGCGGCGCCCTCTTCGTGGATCAGGGTGTCGAGGTCGAGATTCTGCAGGTCGCAGAAATCGTACATCTCCTCGAACAGCGGGTCGAATTCGTTGACCGCGTCGATCGAGTAGGATTGCCGGCCGGTTTCCTGCCGGCCGGAGCGGCCGACCGGGGGGGCGAGGGGATAGTCCGGGTCGGTGTTGCGGCCGACCAGGTAGAATTCGAGCTCCGGGGCGAGGACCGGCTTCCAGCCTTTTTCCTCGTACAGTTTCAGGACGCGCTGGAGAACTTGCCGAGGCGCCATCGGCACCGGGGTGCCGTTCGCGTATTGGCAATCATGGATGATCTGCGCGGTGGGTTCGTGGGCCCAGGGGACGAGGCGGACGGTGGACGCGTCCGGGATCAGCTTGATGTCGATGATCGCGGGGTCGGTGAGGGTGTCCTGCGGGTCTTCCGGGTATTCGCCGGTGACGGATTGGATGAAGATGGCTTCCGGCAGGCGCGGGGCGCCGCCCTGGAAGAATTTCTGGGCGGGCATGATCTTGCCGCGCGGGATGCCGGTGATGTCCGGGACCAGGCATTCGACTTCGGTGATCCGATGCTCGTCGAACCAATCCTTCAGATCGATGGTACTCATGAATAAACGGCTTTCTGTTGTCGCTGTTGACGGCGGATTGCGCGGTGGTGATCCGCCAGACGGTGTGAGATGATGCCCGCTGGCGCGGGCATGATGGTTTTTGGTGGGCTTTGGATAGGGCGCGAGGGTGAGTGGTGGGATGCGCGGCGCGCATCCCACCCTACGATCCTACTGCAGAACGCTGGTCCAGATGTCGTTGAAGAGTTTGTATTGCGCGCCTTTCAGGGGTGCGAGGAATTGCAGTTTTTTGTAGTCGTCTGGGGTTGGGGTGATCAGCTCGGTGCTGAGGATGCCGGACAGATAGGGCTGGCTGGCCTGGTTCGGACTGGCGTATTCGTTGAAATTCGAGAGATCCGCGCCGTTATGCGGGGCGAGGATGAAGTTGATGAATTCCAGCGCCAGATCCGGGTGCGGGGCGTGCGCCGGGATCGCCATCGTATCGACCCAGATTTCCGTGCCTTCCTTCGGCAGATAGTATTTCAGGCTGGCGCAGGAGCCGTCCGCGTAGCATTCGCCGATATCGCCGTTATAGGCCATGGTGACGGCGATCAGGCCGCTTTTTTCCTGGTCCTCGGCCGGGGTTTCATCGACGAAGCCGGCGAAGTTGGGGCGCTTCTTGGTCTGCTCGATCAGCTTGGCGGCGGCGAGCCACTGGCTCTCCTGGCTGCAGTTGAAGCCGTAGCCGAGATAGGCGCAGGCGGCGCCGATCTGGTCGCGGCCCTCGCCCTTGGCGATCACGAACGGGTATTTCGGGTTGACCGTGGGGTCGAACAGGACGCCCCAGCCGCCGCCCGGATTCGGGATTTCCTTGGGGTTGTACTCGATGCCGGTGGTGCCCCATTGATAGGGGATCGAATATTTGTCGCCGGGGTCGTAGTCCGGGTTCTGGAATTTCGGGAACAGATTGCCGAAATTGGAAAGCTGGCTGTGGTCGAGCGGCTGGATCAGGCCTTCCTGGGCGAGTTCCGGCACGTAATAGCTGGAGGGGACCACGACGTCGTACTGCGAGTCGCCGCCGGCGCTGAGCTTGGCGGCCATTTCGGAATTGCTCTCATAGTCGGTTTCGACCACCTTGCAGCCGCAATCGAGCTCGAAGCCGTCGATGATGCTTTCCGAAATGTAGTCGGACCAGATGAAGAGGTTGAGGGTGGGCTCGTCCGCTTGCGCGATGCGGGGCGCGGTAAGTCCGAGTGCGAGAAGTCCCGCGGTGATCCACAAGCCTGGTTTGGTGTATTTCATCGTGTTTATCCTTAGGTTGGTAGAAGGCTGGCGCGACGTTCGCGTTGCCGGGTGATGAAGAAATGCGCGAGCGCCAGCACGATGACGACCGCGATCATCAGGGTGCCGAGGGCGTTGATCTCCGGCGAAATGCCCTTTTTCGCGATCGCGCCGTAGATGTAGATCGGCAGCGTGACGCTGCCGGGGCCGGAGGTGAAGAAGCTGATGGTGAAATCGTCGATCGACAGCGTGATGCCGAGCAGGAAGCCGCCGATGATGGCGGGCCGCACGATCGGGATGGTCAGATACAGGAAGCTCTTGACGCCGTTTGCGTAGAGATCGTGGCTCGCTTCGAACAGATTGGGGTCGAGGCCGGCCAAGCGGGCGAAGACGGTGAGGCAGACATAGGGGACCTGGAAGGTGATGTGGGCGATCACCATGGTGCCGAGGCCGGCGGCGAGCAGGCCGGTGGCGGAATGGACGAAGTTGAAGAAGATCAGCTCGGAGATGCCGAAGACGAGGCTTGGCATGATGATCGGCGTGTAGATGATCAGGCTGGGCAGGCTGGCGGCGACGCCGCGGGCGTTGGGGGCGCGGAAGCGGCACAGGCCGTAGCCGAGCAGGGTGCCGAGGGTGGTGGAGACGGTGGCGGAGCCGACGGCGAGGATGAGCGAGCGCTGCAGGGCGACGAAGACCGTGCTGTCGCCGAACAGGACGGCGTAGCCGTGGAAGGAGTGGCCGGTGGAATTGGGGGCGGGCGCGAAGGAGTAATAGGCGACCATCGCGAGCGGGGTGTAGAGGAGGATGTAGACTGGCCAGGAGATCGCTGCGAGGCCGGCGCGGACCTTTGGTGGGACGACGTTGGTCATATCGTGGCCTCGCCGGCGCCGCCGAGGCGGCGGGTGAGGATGCGGAAGGCGACCAGGCCGGCGCCGGTGAACACCAGCATGATGATGGTGAGTGCCGCGCCGTAGGGCCAGTCTGGCGTTTCGGTGAACTGGTTGGCGATCAGCGAGCCGATCATCAGCGAACGGTCGCCGCCGAGGAGTTGCGGGACGATGTAGTCGCCGAACGCCGGGATGGCGACAAAGATGACGCCGGAGAGCAGGCCGGGGACGGTTTGCGGGAAGACGGTGTGCCAGAACAGGCCGAAGCCCTTTGCGTACAGATCACGGCCGGCTTCCACCAGGGTCCAGTCCAGGCGCTCCGCCGAGGCGTATAGCGGCACGATCATGTAGGGCAGGTAGTTGTAGGCGAGGCCGGTGGTGACGGCGAACTGGCCGGGCTCGATACCGAGGTCCGGCGGGACGATGCCGAGCGCGTGGGCGACCCAGGTGAGCGGGGCGTTCGGGCCGAGCAGCTCGAGCCAGGCGTAGGTGCGGACCACCTGGTTGGTCCAGGACGGCAGGACGATGAACAGCAGGAGCAGCGGGCGGACCGAGGCCGGGCGGGTCATGATGAAGAAGACGATCGGGTAGGACAGCAAAGCGGTGACGACGGTGGCGATGCCGGCCTGTTCGAGCGAGCGCAGCAGGATGACGATGTTGCCCGGATCCCAGCCGAGCAGCGAGTAGCCGGCGACCTGCTGGAACGGCTGCAGGGTGAGCGGCATGGTCGGCGAGCCGTAGTCGTTCGAGGTGAAGAAGCCGATCGCGAGCAGGATGCCGCTTGGGATGAGCAGGAACAGGATGACCCAGAACAGGCCGGGGCCGGCGGTGATCCAGAGCCGGAACGAGCGGGCGCGCGCCTCTGTCTGCACGGCGGTTTTGCCGATGCCGGGCAGCGGGGAGATCTGGTCGGGCGGGGCGGTGGTGCTCATGGGGTGGGGGTCTTGAAGGTGGCGGAGTGCGCTGCGCTGTTCCGCCCTGCGGGTCGTGCGGGTCCGGGCATGTTCAGGCCTCGATCAGCATGATGTTGTCGGGCTTGACTTCGACGCCGACGGCTTCGCCGGGGCGCCAACTCCGTTCGGCGGCGGCGTTGTTGGTGTCCAGCGCCAGCAGAAACTGGCCGGGGGAGCTGGTAAGCTCGATCCGGTACTGGGTGGAGGCGCCCATATAGATTGCCTCGCGCACCGTGCCGCGGAAGACGTTGGGGATGTCCGCGGGTATCGCGTTGTCGTTGTAGATCCAGATTTTTTCCGGGCGGATCATCGCCATGCGGGCGGCGCCGAGGGGGGCGGTGATTTTCAGGCTGCCGATCGGCGTGTCCGCGGCGCCGGCGGCGGTGGGGTTGATCGGCCAGATGTTGGAGAGGCCGAGAAATTCCGCGACGAAGACGTTTTTCGGTTTTTCGTAGACGTCCAGCACCGGGCCGACCTGTTGCAGACGGCC
>Ga0116230_10002307_pt1 | contig 18393 bp, 14 predicted proteins | sample S1TSphfallax_3_FD_88678 | JGI IMG/M metagenome (GOLD analysis project Ga0116230, IMG submission 88678) | Host-associated microbial communities from peat moss isolated from Minnesota, USA - S1T2_Fd - Sphagnum fallax MG | ecosystem: Host-associated > Plants > Peat moss > Unclassified | place...
CGTGCTCGGCCGCTCCAACATCGTGGGCAAGCCAGTCGCGGCGATGCTGCTCAACGCCTCGGCCACGGTCACCGTGTGCCATTCGCAGACGCGCGAACTCGCCGCGCTGACCCGCGAGGCCGACATTCTGGTTGCCGCCATCGGCCGCCCCGGCTTCGTCACCGCGGAGATGGTGCGCCCCGGCGCGGTGCTCATCGACGTCGGCATCAACCGCCTGACCACGCAGGCCGAGGTCGACCGCTTCTTTCCGCACGACGCCGCACGGCAGCAGAGCTTCCTGGAACGCGGCTCGACCCTCGTCGGCGACATCGACCCCGCGGCCTTCGCGCTCGCCGGCGCCTACACGCCCGTGCCCGGCGGCGTGGGCGCGCTGACCATCGCGATGCTGATGGCGAACACCGTGAAGGCGGCGCGACTGCGGCGCGGCTAGCTCCTGCTGACGCCTGACAAGAAATACAGGAGACACGATGCTGCGCATAGGCCTTACCGGCGAACTCGGCAGCGGCAAGTCCACCGTCGCGGCGATGATGGCAGCGCACGGCGCGCACGTCTTCTCCTCCGACGCGCTCGCCCGCCGGCTGATGCAGCCGGGCCAGCCGCTGCATGCGGCCATCGTCGCGCACTTCGGCCCGGCGGTTGTCGGCGAGGACGGCGCGCTCGACCGAAGCCGGCTCGCGGCGCTCGCCTTCGATGCCGCCCATCCGCGTATCGACGAGCTCAACGCGCTGGTGCATCCGGCAGTGATCGCCGAGCAGGCGGCTGAGCTCGGCGAACTCGCCCGCACCCACCCCAACGCAGTCGCCGTCATCGAGTCGGCGCTGCTCGCGTCTACGCCCTACGGCGGCGCGCTGGCCGAGCGCTTCGACCGCATCGTGCTGGTCACCGCGCCGGAGGAGCAGAAGATCGCCCACTTCGTCGAGCGCATGGCCGCTGAGCGCATGGCCGGTGGCAACGGACTGACTCGCGAGGCGCTCGCCGCCGACGCCCGCCGACGCCTCGCCGTGCAGCACCAGACCCCGCAGCCGCCGGGCTGCCTCGTCCTTCATAATGATGGCACTCTCGCCGACCTGCAGACCCAGGTCGACGAGCTCTGGGCCGAGCTTTCCACGAGTGTGGGATAGACTCAAGGCTGTCTATGTCCCAAATCGTGTCCCAGCCTCTTGCCGCCTCCGATCTCGCCCCGCCCGCCGCTGCCGGCCCCATCATCGTCGCCGACCGGCTGGGCAAGACCTATCGCTCCGGCAAGCTCGAGGTGCCGGCGCTGCGCGAGGTCACCTTCTCGGTGGACCCGGGCGAGTTCGTCGCGATCGTCGGGCCCTCCGGCTCGGGCAAGTCCACCCTCTTTTATGTTCTTGGCGGCCTCACCTCGGCGACCTCCGGCTCGCTGATGATCCAGGGCCGCGACTTCTCCCGGCTCGACGACGCCCAGCGCACCGCTCTGCGGCGCTCGCAGATCGGCTTCGTCTTCCAGCGCTTCAACCTGCTGCCCACCATCTCCGCTGGAGCCAACATCGAGCTCGCCCATGACATCGCCGCCACCGGCCGGCCCTTCGACCGCGCGCTGATGGACCACCTCGCCGGCCTGCTCAAGATCGCCGGCCGCCTGCAGCACCGGCCGAACGAGCTCTCCGGCGGCGAGCAGCAGCGCGTCGCCATCGCCCGCGCGCTCATCACGCGGCCCGCCATCCTGCTCGCCGACGAGCCCACCGGCAACCTCGACACCGAGAACTCCGACGCTGTGCTGGAGATGCTGCACACCTCCTCGCGGGAGCTGAACCAGACCGTGCTGATGATCACCCACAACCCCGAGGCCGCGCAGATCGCCGACCGCATCCTGCATATGCGCGACGGCCGCATCACCCACATTGAGCCCGGAACCCGCCGCAGCTGACTGCTCTTTTCTTCCCTCGGGCGGCCTTTTCGTTCTATCCTTTGTCGATTCCCAAACTCACCTCTGGAGCTCGACCATGAACGTCCTACGCCGCACCCTCGCCCTGCTCACCCTCGCCGCCGCCTTTGCGCCCGCGCTCGCCAGCGCCGCGCCGCAGGCCAAGCCCGCGCCCCCCGCCACCCCGGCCGCCAACCTGGTGGACATCAACACCGCGACCGCCGCGCAGCTCTCCGCGCTGCCCGGTATCGGCGACGCGTACAGCAAGCGCATCATCGCCGGCCGGCCCTACGCCGCCAAGACCCAGCTGGTGCAGAAGGGCATTCTGCCCCAGGCCACCTACAACAAGATCCAGGGCATGATCATCGCCAAGCAGCCGAAGTAACCCCTGCCGCAACAAGTGTGCCGGCCCATCCGCAGTTCCGCGAGGCCGAGCAAAACAAGCCACTTGTACAGAAATGGGAAAGCTTTTCACTGCACATTCATTTCTGCGCACACGGTTGAAAACTTCAAAGCACCCTTGCCCTACACTCCAGTCTGAAGCAAGAGAGAGCTAGCCCCGCAATCCGATGGATTGCGGGGCTGATTTTTCTCTTGCAACCGTCAATTCACGTTCAGGCCCTGCCATCCCTCGAAAGCACCACCAGGCGGGGCTGCGGTTTCAACCCCTGCCGGCATTGCTTCAGATACAGTGGAATCCAAGCCGTTCCCCCCTCAGGCCGCTAAGCATTCCGGCCCTGACCGCGCATCCTCCCCCACCCCCCCATGCCTGGCACTCTGCTCCAATCCGGCCCGCTCCACCGGCTGCACGGCTTACGCCACCTGCTGCGCCGCTTACGCCATCGGCTGCGCCGCGCTGCGGCGGCCGCGCTGGCGCTCGCCATGCTCGCCGGCTGCCAGAGCATCGACATGAACTCCGCGCAGCTGCGCGTGCTCGATGCCTCTCCCGACGCCGGGCCCATCGACGCCTACCAGAACAACATCGGCCTGGCCTACAACCTATCCTTCGGCACCATCACCAGCTATGTACCGATGGCCCCGGGCAGCTACAGCCTCTCCGCCGACAAGGCCGGCAGCCACCAGGCCCTGCTCACCGGCAACGGCACCCTCGCCCCCGGCCACCAGTACACAGAGGTCATCGGCAACATCGCCGCCGGCCTGCAGCAGACCCTGCTGGTCGACCAGACCCAGCCTGCACCCGCCGGCGAGACCGCCCTGCGCTTCCTGCAGGAGGCGCCGCGCTCGGGCAGTGTGGACATCTATCTCGTGCCCAAGGGCGCCCGGCTCGGCGGCCTGACCCCGATCGCGGCCAACGTAGGCTTCGGCGCGCTCTCGGCGTACTTCCATGAGCCCGCCGGGACCTATGCCATCGACGTGGTGCCCGCCGGCACCGCGCTGCAGTCCTCCACCGTCACGCTGCTCAGCGGCGCGCAGATCGCCTATGACTCCGGCAGCGTACGCACGGTCGTGATCCTGGACCAGCCGATGCCCACCGCGCAGGAGGACCTGGGTACACCGCACGCCGGCGTGCAGACCCTCGTCGCCGACGATGTGGACGCCTACAACAACTAGAGCCGGAAGCTGCAAACCCAAAAGCGAAGGCCGCCGAATCTCCCGGCGGCCTTCGCTTTCTAAACCCTGAGCCCTAAGCCCTAGTACCTATAGTGCTCCGGCTTGTACGGGCCGGCGACCGGCACGCCGAGGTACTTGGCCTGCTTGTCGCTCAGCGTGGTCAGCTTCACGCCGATCTTCTCCAGGTGCAGGCGTGCGACCTCCTCGTCCAGGTGCTTGGGCAGGATGGTGATGCCCGGCTTATAGACGTCCTTGTTGGCCCACAGGTCCAGCTGCGCCAGCGTCTGGTTGCTGAAGCTTGCCGACATCACGAAGCTGGGGTGGCCGGTGGCGCAGCCCAGGTTCACCAGCCGGCCTTCAGCCAGCACGAAGATCGCATTGCCGTTCTCGAAGGTGTACTTGTCCACCTGCGGCTTGATGTTCTCGCGGACGGCACCCTTGTAGGCCATCAGCGGCTCCATCTGGATCTCGTTGTCGAAGTGGCCGATGTTGCAGACGATCGCCTGGTCCTTCATCTTCTTCATGTGCTCGAGCGTGATGATGTCCACGTTGCCGGTGCAGGTGACGTAGATATCGCCGCGGCCCAGGGTGTCTTCGATCGTGGTGACCTCATACCCTTCAATGGCGGCCTGCAGCGCGTTGATGGGGTCGATCTCCGTGACGATCACGCGCGCGCCCAGCCCGCGCAGGCTCGCCGCCGAGCCCTTGCCCACGTCGCCGAAGCCGCACACCACCGCCACCTTGCCCGCCACCATCACGTCGGTCGCGCGCTTGATGCCGTCGACGAGCGACTCGCGGCAGCCGTACAGGTTGTCGAACTTCGACTTGGTCACCGAGTCGTTCACGTTGATGGCCGGCACCAGCAGCTTACCCTGCTCCATCATCTTGTAGAGCCGGTGTACGCCGGTGGTGGTCTCCTCGGAGACGCCGCGCCACTTGGCCGCAACGTCGGTCCAGCGGGTCGGAAACTCCTCATGCACGCGCTTGAGCAGGTCCTTGATGACGCCCTCCTCCTGCGAACCGGAGGGCGAGTCCACCCACTTGTCGCCGTGCTCCATCTCATAGCCCTTGTGGATCAGCAGGGTCACGTCGCCGCCGTCGTCGATGACCAGCTCCGGGCCGAGCAGGCCGCCCTTGCCGTCCGGGAAGCTCAGCGCCTCGTTGGTGCACCACCAGAACTCTTCCAGCGTCTCGCCCTTCCAGGCGAACACCGGCACCCCGGCGGCGGCGATGGCCGCGGCCGCGTGGTCCTGGGTGGAGAAGATGTTGCAGCTGGCCCAGCGCACGTCCGCGCCCAGGTCCACCATGGTCTCGATCAGCACCGCCGTCTGGATCGTCATATGCAGCGAGCCGGTCACGCGCACGCCCTGCAGCGGCTTGCCCGCGGCATACTTGCGCCGGATCGACATCAGGCCCGGCATCTCCTGCTCGGCGATGGAGATCTCCTTGCGCCCCCACTCCGCCAGCCCGATGTCCGCTACCTTGTATGCCAATGCCGTCCGTTCCAGTGTGGCTGTCGCCATGAGAGTTCTCCTTAAGGGTGCTGCAGGGTTACTGCGAATGTTTCGTAACAATTTCTATCTCCTTATCCTACCAAAGCAGGACCTGGCGAACCCCGTGTTTTGCCCTTCCCGCGTTCTTAGCCTTCACCGCATCACGCAGCTTCCAAGCGCGTTCCCGCATCACGCAGTCTCTATAGCTGTTACCCTCGGCGTACACCGGTTGTCGCCTGCATCTCCCGTATTCTGAAAGGCATACCACCATGGTCCTGGGCCTGGGCACCGACCTCATCGAGATCGACCGCATCGAGCGCAGCCATCAGCGCTTCGGTGAGGCGTTTCTGCACCGCATCTACACCCCCGGCGAGATCGCCTACTGCACCGCGCGGCGCAACGCCTCCGAGTCTCTCGCCGCCCGCTTCGCCGCCAAGGAGGCCGCCGCCAAGGCGCTCGGCACCGGCATCAGCCGCGGCGTGAACTGGCGCGAGTTCGAGGTGCGCCGCGCCCCCGGCCAGCGCCCCGAGATGCATCTCTCCGACCGCGCCGCCGAACTCGCCCGCGCCCTCGGCATCCGCCGGCTCTCGCTCTCGCTCTCCCACTCCCGCTCGGTCGCCATCGCCGTGGTCGTCGCCGAGGACTGACCACCGAACCGCGCCGCCCCGCCGCCGCATCCTATTTCCAGCAGGCAACACAAACAGACCAGGCCTACTCGGTTCCCGGCTGGGGGACCGCGGCTGGTACGATGGTCGAACAAGTCCCCAGCCGCGCACAGCCGCGCGCCCCAGCCTTTCTGAACCAGCCGCGTGTCTTTCTGAACCAGCCTTAGCAAAAGGGAGTGCCATGCCGAGTCAGCAGGAAGTGAAATGGTCGCAACTCAAGGTCGGGCTCATCGTCCTGGTCTCCGTCGCCCTGCTCACAACCCTGCTCTTCCTGATGACCAGCGCCTCCGGCATGAGCCTCTTCAGCCGCAAGATCTACACCTACAGCTACTTTGAGAACTCCGCCGGCATCAAGGTCGGCGCCCCGGTCGAGCTCGAAGGCGTCACCATCGGCGAGGTCACCGGCATCACCGTCACCACCGACCCCGCGCACAAGCTCACCCCGGTGCGCGTCGACATGCGCGTCGACCCCAGGTACCGCACCAGCCTGCACACCGACTCTCTCACCTCGCTCTCCACCGTGGGCGTGCTCGGCGACACCGTCGTCGATATCGACAGCAAGACCGCCGTCGGCCCCGAACTCCAGGACCACACTGAGCTGAAGACCACCGAGGTGCCCAACCTCACCGACGTCATCAAGGCCAGCGAAGGCACCGTCGAGAGCCTGAACGTCATCCTGGCCAAGATGAACCGCATCGTGGACAACATCGAGACCGGCCAGGGCTCGATCGGCCGCCTCATCAACGACCCCACCCTGTACAACCAGGCCGCGGCCACGGTGAACCAGCTCAACCAGGTCGCCGCCGGGCTCAACAGCGGCAAGGGCACCGCGGGCAAACTGCTCACCGACGACCGCCTGTATACCAAGCTCGACGATGCCGTCGCCCACCTCGACAGCATCGCCGCCTCGCTCGACGCCGGCAAGGGCACCGCGGGCAAGCTGCTGAAGGACGAGACCCTCTACGACAACCTGAACCGCAGCGTCGCCCACGCCAACTCCATGCTCGCCGAGGCCGACGCCGGCCACGGCGCGCTGGGCCTGCTCACCCACGACCAGGCCTTCGCCAACAAGCTCAACGACGCCGTCGGCCGCCTCGACACGCTGCTCGCCAACGTCAACGCCGGCAAGGGCACCCTGGGCAAACTCGCCACGGACGACTCCGCTTACAACAACCTCGACAAGCTGCTGGTCAGCAGCAACGACCTGGTCGTCGCCGTCCGCCAGGACCCCAAGAAATACCTCACCATCCACATGCGCATCTTCTAGGGAAACTCTGCAAAAGTCCTGCTTTGACGGGGCGGGGCTTCAGCCCCGCCGTCAGAGGCCTGGCAATCCCGGGGCTTTCGCCCCGGAGGGAACGGACGCTTTCGCGATCGCCGGCTTCTGCAGAGCTTGCCTGGCGCCGGCCTTCCCCCGACGCCTTCCTCCGCGTATGCTACTTGCCATACCCTGATCGCCACCGTGTCCGCGCCGTTGCGTGGCCGTCCCTTCAAGGAGTTCCCATGCGCACACTTTGCCGCATCGCTTTTCTGCCACTTCTGATCGGCCTCGCGGCACCGCTGGGCCGCGTGGCCCATGCGCAGGACATGCCCTTCGCCGGCCCGGGCGACGTGCCCACCGGGCCCACCACCGTGCCCGTCAAGCCGAAGCTCTTCGACCTCACCGCCATCGACAAGACCGCCGACCCCTGCACCGACTTCTTCCTCTACGCGTGCGGCAACTGGGTCAAGGAGAACCCCATCCCCGCCGACCGCACCCGCTGGGGCCGCTTCGACGCGCTCGCCGACTACAACACCTACAGCCTCTACGCCGAGCTCAAGGCCGCCGCCGACGCACCCAAGGACGCCATGCAGAAGCAGTTCGGCGACTACTTCGCCGCCTGCATGGACACCGCGACCGTCGACAAGCTGGGCGCGCGTCCGCTCGACTCGCAGCTCAAGGCCATCGCCGCGCTCACCAGCCTCCAGCAGCTGGCCGCCTTCAACGCCGCGCAGGAGCGGCGCGGCGGCGGCGCCTTCTTCTCCATCGCCATCACCCAGGACCAGAAGGACAGCTCGCAGCAGATCGCGGCCACCGGCCAGGGTGGGCTCTCCCTGCCCGACCGCGACTATTACCTGAACCAGACGCCGCGCTACAAGCAGATCCGCGCCCAGTTCCAGCAGCACATGGAGGCCATGTTCCAGCTGATCGGCGATACCCCCGCGCAGGCCGCCACCGAGGCCGCCAATGTGCTCTGGATCGAGACCGAGCTCGCCCTCGGCTCCATGGACCGCACGGAGATGCGCGACCCGGCCAAGCGCTACCACATCATGACTGTCGCCGAGCTCGACAAACTTACCCCGGACTTCTCCTGGGACACGTACCTGCGCGACATCGGCGTGCCCGCCAAGACCCTCAACGTCAGCTCGCCCTCCTACGCCGCCGCGGTCGAGTACGAGCTGAGCCACGGCACCCTTTCGGCCGTCAAGAGCTACCTGCGCTGGCATGCCGTGCACAGCGCGGCGCCGCTGCTCGCCGCACCCTTTGAGACCGCCAACTTCGACTTCTTCTCGAAGACCCTCAACGGCCAGCAGGAGGAGCAGCCGCGCTGGAAGCGCTGCGTCCGCATGACCGACCAGGCGCTGGGCGAAGCCGTCGGCCAGGACTGGGTCAAGCAGTACTTCCCGCCCTCCTCCAAAGACAACATGGAGAAGCTGGTGCATGCGCTCGAGGCCGCCATGGCCGAGGACCTGAAGACCCTGCCCTGGATGTCGGACTCCACCAAGGTGGAGGCGCGCAAGAAGCTCGACGCCATCGCCGACAAGATCGGCTACCCCGACCACTGGCGCGACTACAGCTCCATCGAGGTGAAGCGCGACGACCTGCTCGGCAACGTCACCCGCGCCGATGAGTTCTCGCGCAAGCGCAACCTCGCCAAGTTCGGCAAGCCCGTCGACACCACCGAGTGGAGCATGACCCCGCCCACCGTCAACGCCTATTACAGCCCCGCGCAGAACAACATCAACTTCCCCGCCGGCATCCTGCAGCCGCCGTTCTACGACAACAGCCTGGACGCCGCGGTCAACTTCGGCGCCATCGGCGTCGTCATCGGCCATGAGATGACCCACGGCTTCGACGACCAGGGCGCCAAGTACGACCTGCACGGCAATGTGCGCCAGTGGTTCACCGATGAGGACCTGGCCAAGTTCAAGCAGCGCTCCGAGTGCTACGCGCAGGAGTACGACGGCTTCCAGGTCGCGCCGGGGCAGAACCTGAACGGCCACCTGACCCTGGGCGAGAACTCCGCCGACAACGCCGGCCTGCGCATCGCCTACCAGGCGCTGATGAAGACCCTCGACACCCCGGGCGATGCCTCCGAGCCCCTCTATATGGACGGCAAGCGCGATGGCTACACCCCCGCGCAGCGCTTCTTCATCGCCTACGGCCAGCTGTGGTGCGAAAACGTGACCGAGCAGTCCGCCCGCGTCCGCGCCAAGACCGACCCGCACAGCTCCGGCCGCTGGCGCATCGACGGCGTGGTGCAGAACTTCGACGAGTTCGGCAAGGCCTTTGGCTGCAAGCTCGGCAGCCCCATGATGCCCGCCAGCGGCGGGTGTCGCACCTGGTAAACCCAGCAGCCCGCCGGCGGCGGGTGTCGCACTTGGTAAACCCAGCAGCCCGCCAGCGGCGGGTGTCGTACTTGGTAAACCCAGCAGCCCGCCAGCGGCGGGTGTCGCACTTGGTAAACCCAGCAGCCCGCCGGCGGCGGGTGTCGTACCTGACAGACCCGCAGCTTTCCTTCGCGTCCTTCGCGCTGGCCTCCGCACCCTTTGCGTTCAAAGCCCTTCGCCGCCCGGCAACCCGGCCCACAATTCGCCGACCCGAATTGGCATAAAGCGCCGCCACCTTCTACAATCAGTTCAAGGTTCGTTATCTCCTCCCCGCGCCTCCTGGGCGCTGACTAATTGACAGGTTTCCCCGCCTTTCGCGGCCGCGCTCCAACGCAGGGCCGTTCGAAGACCGGGGGATGAAGGAAGCGCATGAAGTTGAGTTTGTTCGGCCGTTTGGCGATGGCCTTGTTCGCGTCATTGGCATTGGGTCTCGGTATGACGGCCTGTGGCGGCGGCACCATTGGCTACATGTGGATTCTGGGCCAGCAGTACAACCAGATCACCGGCTTCAAGATCGACGACTACACCGGGAACCTCACGCAGATTGAAGGCGCGCCCTTCGTCAGCAACGGGGCCGTGCCCGTCTCGCTGGTCATCAAGCCCGGTGGACGCTACCTGTACGTCATCAACCAGGGCACCGGCGGCAGCTCCACCAAGGCAGGCACCGGCCAGAGCATCGCCCTCTACTCCGTCGGCGGCGATGGTGTACTCACCTTCCAGCAGCAGTACCAGACGCAGGGCTATGTCTCCCAGTGGGCCCAGATGGACTCCACGGGCGGCTATCTCTATGTGCTCGACAAGTACTCGCCCTCCGGCGACGGCAACGGCGCCATCACCGCCTTCGCCTCCGACGGCACCACCGGCCGGCTCTCGCTCGTGACCAACTCCCAGACCCAGGTAGGCGGCATCAACACCACCTACTTCGAGGTCGGCCCGTCGCCCTTCCAGATGAAGACCGCCGGTGCCTGCCTGTTCACCGTCAACGCCGGCACCAACACCGTCTCGCCGCTGCAGATCGGCACCGGCGGCCAACTGGTCTTCACCACCACCCAGAGCTTCCCGCTGAACGTCCCTTCCACCGACAGCATCACCTCCATCAACGGCAGCGGCAGCTATATCTTCCTCACCGACGCCACCTCCAACACCCTGCTCGGCTACAGCGTCGCTTCCAGCTGCACCCTTACCACCCTCAACGGTGGCAATACCACCAACATTACGGGCACCTCCAACCCTGCCTACACGCTCATCGACAGCACCGGCAAGTACCTCTACGTGCTCAACGGCATCTCCACCAACACCACCGTCGGCACACCCTACAGCTCTATCTCCGCCTTCACCATCAACTCGACCAACCAGGAGCTGCAGGCCATCCCGGGCTCGCCGTACACGGTCGGCTCCGGCCCCGTCTGCATGGTCGAAGACCCCACCAACCAGTACATGTACATCTCCAACCACAACGACGGCACGGTCACCGGCAAGGTGCTCGACCCCACCACCGGCATCCTCTCCAGCCTGAGCCGCGGTTCCACCTTCACCTCGACCGGCCAGGCAGGTTGCCTCGCCGTCAGCGGAGCGGTGAACTAACCGGCGCGCTTCGGCACGACGTCCCAACCCGGCCGCGGCCGGCATCTCCAACCCGGCCCACCGGCCGGCATACCCAAGGAACAGAACGGGCGGCCCTATCGCCCGATGGCAGGAACCGAATGAAGTTGAACGCGATCATCCCGAAGCTCCGCAGCGCCCTGGCGACCGCGCCCTCCCTGGGCCTCGCCACCGGGCTGTCCCTGGCCCTCGGGCTTGGCGCCGTGGCCTGCAGCCGCGACTACACCGCTGCCTATGTCTACGTCACCTCCGCCTCCGCCGGAACCGTCTCGGCCTACGGTGTCGACTACCAGTCCGGCGTGCTCACCCAGCTCAACGGCTCCCCTTTCGCCTCGCAGCTCAGCAACCCCGTCACCCTCGTCGCTGCGCCCAGCGGCCTGTTCCTTTACGTCATCGGCGGCAGCCAGCAGGCCGAGGTCGAGGAGTTCTCCGTCGGCACCGACGGAAAGATCTACGGCCAGCACACCTATAACCTCGCCGCCAACGGCACCTATCCCACCGCCGCCGCGATCGATACCGCCGGCAAGTTCCTCTACGTCACCTACACCTACGAGAACGGCTTCACCCCCGCCTCGCCCGGCCCCGGCGGCATCTCCATCTTCCCCATCAACAGCGACAACTCGCTGGGCACCCCGACCAACGTCAACGTCGGCAACAACCCTGCCGCCATCGCCGTCGCCGCGCCCACCTGCACGGCCACACCGGCCACCGGCTCCGGCCAGACGGCCTGCACCGCGGGCGGCTCCCAGAACGTCTTCGTCTACGTGGTCGACCAAGAGACCAAGCTGGCCAAGCCCACCGTGCTCGGCTTCGCCCAGAACACCAGCACCGGGGCACTCACCCTCACCACGCAGACCACCTTCAGCGGCACCCTGAACACCTATCAGGGCGTCGCCGCAGGCGTTACCCCGTCGGCCATCGCGGTCGACCCCACAGGCCGCTACGCCTACGTCACCGACCGCGCCGCCAACGAGATCTACGGCTACGGCATCGCCACCACCACCACGGGCAACCTTACCCCTCTGGTCTCCAGCCCGTACACCACCGGCCTGTACCCAGTCGCCATCACCATCGACCCCCGCGGCAAGTACGTCTACACGGCCAACTACAACTCCAACACCGTCAGCGGCTACTCGCTGAACTCCGCCGACGGCTCGCTCGGCACCACCGCTTCGGTCGGCAACTTCAACACCTCCACCGGCCCCACCTGCGTCACCATCGAGCCGGCGCTCGGCATCTACCTCTACACCTCGAACTACCTGGATGGCTCGGTCTCCGGCGCGCAGCTCAGCCCCAATACCGGCGCGCTCACCGCCATCGCCAACACGCCGTTCCCGGCCAACTCGCTGCCCTCCTGCACGGTCGCGGTCGCCAACGGCTCCCACTCCAGCTCCCTCGTGAACCCGTAAGGCTGAGGGGTTAGGGTTTAGAAGGCGGCGTCAGTTCCTCAACGGACTGACGCCGCTTCTCCTTGCACCCCCCCTAATCCCTGTCCCTTAACCCCTGTACCCTATCCGTATGCACCCGCACCACTTCACCCTCGGCCAGGTCCCCATCGGCGAGGGCGGTCTCTTCCTCATCGCCGGCCCCTGCGTGCTCGAGTCCGAGCCCCACGCGCGCATGCTCGCCGACGCCATCCAGCGCATCTGCGCCGACCTCCACGTCCCCTACATCTTCAAGGCCAGCTACGACAAGGCCAACCGCACCTCCGGACACAGCTTCCGCGGCCCCGGCCTGGCCGAAGGCTGCCGCCTCCTGCGCAGCATCGCCGAGCAGCACAAGCTGCCCGTACTCACCGACGTGCACAGCCCCGAGCAGTGCGCCCAGGCCTCCGACGCGCTCGGTCCCGTGCCCGCCATGCTGCAGATTCCCGCCTTCCTCTGCCGCCAGACCGACCTGCTGGTCGCCGCAGCCGAGGCCTGCCGCTCGCCGCTGCGCGCGGTCAACGTGAAGAAGGGCCAGTTCGTCGCCCCGCAGGATATGCGCCACGCGGTCGAGAAAGTCCGCGAGGCCTCCGCCTGCGCCCCCGGCGACGACGCCTGCCCGCGCCTCACCCTCACCGAACGCGGCGTCAGCTTCGGCTACAACAACCTCGTCGTCGACATGCGCGCCCTGCCCCAGATGCGCGCCTTCGCCCCCGTCATCTTCGACGCTACCCACTCCGTGCAGACCCCCAGCTCCACCGAGTCCGGCGTCTCCGGCGGCCAGCCACAGTTCATCCCCGTGCTCGCCCGCGCCGCCGTCGCCGCCGGCGTCGATGGCGTATTCCTGGAGGTCCACGACAACCCCGCCGAGGCGAAGTCCGACGGCGCCAACGCACTGCACCTCGACCTGCTCAAGCCCTTGCTGGAAACGCTGCTCGCCGTGCATACGGCAGTGGCGGACGGAGCAGACAGTAGACAGTAGAGGGTAGAGACGCTTCGCGTGGCGAATCCAGCTCTACTGTCTTCGCTCTACTGTCTGCGCAAAAAAATCGGCCCCCATCGCTGGGGGCCATCTGCCTTGGTACTGGGCTTTATGAGCGGGGCGCGCCGGAGAGCACGCCCGCTCGCGAGAGTACGCTCTCTGCTGCCTGAGGAACGCATCGCGCGCCGGGCCGGATTTGCCCGGGCTGCATTTTTCTTAACGTGTCGTCACGCCGACCACACGGACCGCCGGCGTCTGCTGGTTCCAGTTGTCGTGGATGTCCTCGAAGATCAGGCGGAAGTCGGCCTCCGCGCCCGGGCCCAGCGGCGCCGCGCTCACCGGCTCCGTATCGATGTACGGCTCGCGCATGCGGATCAGCGTCAGCGGCAGCGTCTCCACCTGCGGCGGCATGGCCACGTCGTTGGCGAAGCTCACCTGCACCGTTACCCCCGTCACCGTCGCCGCGCCCTTGTTGGCGATGTGCCCGTCGATGTAGGTCGACTTGCCACCCGACAGGCTGGTCGACTCGCTCATCTGCTCGTTGGTCAGCTCAAGGTTGGCCGCATAGGCCGCGCTCGCAGGCGGCGTTATCGAGTGTCGCTTGGCGAGGACAACCATTGCGGCTGTGACGAGTGCGATCAACGCAACCGCCGAATAGAGCGCGGTGTAGTTCATTAGAAAACCACGCTGGGGCTCCGCCATAGCGAATTTCGGGCCCTGCGATGTCGGCTCAAGCTCGGCCATAGACGCGATTCTACCTCGTTGCCTCTCCCTACCCCTGCCTCTTACGCGAAGCTGGCGCGCTTTACCTTCTGGCGAAAGTCCTCGCCGCTCATCGGGACCAGGACGCACATCTCCTGCAGGCGGCTGCGCATGCGCTCGGTGATGCGGTCGCCGAGGGTCTGCCGCTGCATCGCCTCGCGGGCGTTTCTCTTGGCCTCGGCAAGGTCGCGGTACTGGCCCTCCGGCGTCTCGCGCTCATTGGGGTAATTGGTCGTGATGATCGTGGTTCGCCGGTCGTTGTAGCGCGTGTTCAGGATGTGCTGCACCGTGTCCCACACCCAGTCGGTGGGCTTGGCCGCGCCCAGCTCATCGAGCACCAGCACATCGGCCTCAAACACCGGCGCCAGCACCTGCCGCTCCGAGACATCGCTGCGGCCATAGGTGTCCTGGATCTGCTTGAGCAGATCGCGGTAGTCGCAGAACAGCCCCTTGGCCGCGCGCTCCGCGATCAACGCCTGCAGGATGCCCACCGCCAGGTGCGTCTTGCCGATCCCGACATCGCCGACCAGCAGCAGCCCCTTGCCGTCGGTGCCCAGCGGATACTCCTTGACGAACTTCTGCGCAAGCACCAGCGACGCCTTCAACGAAGAGTTGGCCGAGGGGAACTGGGTGTCGAAGCTCTCCAGCGTGCAGTTGATGTAGCGCCGCGGAATGCGTGCCTGCTCGATCATCCGCTCGGCGCGGCGCGCCAGCTGGCACGCGCAGGTCTGCGCGACACGCAATCCGCCGTCGCGCTCCACCACGCGCATCCCACTGCCTTCGCAGATCGTACAAATCTCACTCATCCCCTTCCAGTATCGCAGCCCGGCAGCCTCATGGGCTCCCCTGTGAACGCCGTGCAAATCTCACACCCGCTGTGCGTATCCCACCCACCCGCCGTCCAGGAGTACACTTGCCTCACACCGGCAAATCCATCGCAACCAAGGAGCACGCCCCCATGCCTTCCCGCCTGGCCATCCTCGTCCTCGCTCTGCCCCTTACGGCGCTGCCCCTCACCGCGCTCCCACTCGCCGCGCAGCAGCCCATCCAGATCAAAGCCGACCTCACCGACACCGTGCGGCGCTTCTACCACGCCGAAATCGACATCCCCGTCCAGCCCGGCCCCGTCACCCTCACCACGCCCAAGTGGATTCCAGGCCACCACAGCCCCAGCGGCCCCATCGCCGACATCACCGGCGTCGTCTTCACCGCCAACGGCCAAACCCTCCCCTGGCGTCGCGACGACGTCGACCTGTACGAGTACCACCTCACCATTCCCGCCGGCGTCTCCTCGGTCCACGTCCATCTCGACTGCATCGTCACCAACCGCATCACCAACAACCTCGCCGTGCTGGAGTGGGAAAAGCTCATGATGTATCCCGCCGGCACGCCCGTGGCGAAGATCCCCATCCAGGCCACCGTCGTCGTCCCCACCGGGTGGGGCATCGGCACCTCGCTCAAGCCCATCACGCCCTATGACCGCAGCATCCCGCCGGAGGCACCGTAACGTACGCGCCCGTATCCGTCGAAATCCTCGAAGACTCCCCCGTCATGGCCGGCGAATTCTTCCACGAGTACGCCCTCGCTCCCGAGGTCAGCCCGAAGCACTACATCGACCTCTTCGGCGACGAGCCCGAAGACGTCATCCTCCGGCCGGCCGTACTCGCCGACATGTCCAACCTCGTCCGCGAAACCCAGGCCATGTACAGTTCGCACCACTACAACAGCTACCACTTCCTGCTCAGCCTCACCCAGAAAGGCGGAGGCGGCGGCCTGGAACACCACGAGTCCTCCGACAACGGCCAGCCTGAAAACGCCTACACCACCGACGACACCACCATGGTGAACAGCTACCTGCTCGCCCATGAGTTCACCCACTCCTGGAACGGCAAGTACCGTCGCCCCGCCGGGCTCGCCACCGCCGACTACGCCGAGCCCATGAAGGGGGAGCTGCTCTGGGTCTACGAAGGCCTCACCGACTACCTCGGCAACGTCCTCGGCGCCCGCGCCGGCTTCACCACCCCAGAGCACTACCGCGAGTGGCTCGCGCTCAACGCCGCTACGCTCGACTACAAATCCGGCCGCGCCTGGCGCTCCACCGACGACACCGCCATCTCCGTCGCCGGCCTCCGCGGCTCACCGGCCTGGGCCAACTGGCGTCGCTCCACCGACTACTACCAGGAAGGCGACATGTTCTGGCTGGACGTCGACACCACCATCCGCAAGCTCACCGACAACCGGAAAAATCTCCACGACTTCCTGGTCCTCTTCGTCGCCAAGGGCGGCAACACCGGGCCGATGGTCCTCCCCTACACCCGCGACGAGCTCCTCGCCGAGCTCAACCAGGTCGTCCCCAACGACTGGACCAAGTTCTTCCACGACCGTCTCGACGCCATCACTCCCCACGTCGATCTCGAAGGAGTGACGCAAGGCGGCTATAAGCTCGTCTACCAGGACCACCCCAGCTACTACGAGCGCGCCTTTCTCGCCCAGCGTGGCAGCGGCATGGACGTCTGGTTCTCGCTCGGCCTCGCAGTCGAGAAAGACGGCACGCTCACCGACGTCCGCATCGGCAGCCCCGCCGACAAGGCCCGCCTCGTCCCCGGCATGAAGCTGCTGGCCGTCAACGGCCTGCTCTTCTCCAAAGACTCCCTGCTGAAAGCGGTGAAGGACAGCCCCACCCAGCCCATCACCGCCATCGTGCAAAACGACAACCTCGTCACCGTCAACCCCATCGACTATCACGACGGCCCGCGCTACCCGACCCTGGTCCGCGTCGAAGGCACGCCCGCCTACCTCGACGACATCACCGCGCCGCTCGCCACGCACCCCGCACAATAACGCTCGGCTACAACGCCTCATCTACAATCGCCGCTAGAGCATTTTCCCTGTGGGTGCAGTTCAGGGCTTCGACTTCCGTGGCGTTTTCCCCAATGAAAACGCCACGGAACGCCTCTCTCGGGAAATCCCTCGACAGGGAAAACGCTCTAAGAAAGCGATGCCTTACTCCATCACCCTTAGCGGCGTCACGCACTCCTACCCCGACCTGCGCACGCTGCTGGCGAGGGCCACACCGCTGCGTTCCGGCGACCAGCTCGCCGGCATCGCGGCGTCTTCCGCGCAAGAACGCGCCATCGCACAGCTCGCGCTCGCCGAGGTGCCGCTCACCGCTTTCCTCGCCGAGCCCGTCGTACCCTACGAGACCGACGACGTTACCCGCCTCATCTTCGATACCGCGGCAACGGAATCGGCGAAGACGGCCTTCGCCCCGGTCGCCGGCCTCACCACCGGCGAGTTCCGCGACTGGCTGCTCTCCGACGCCGCCACATCCGAGGCCTTGAAAGCCCTCGCCCCGGGCCTCACCCCGGAGATGACCGCGGCCGTCAGCAAGCTGATGCGCGCGCAGGACCTGGTCTACGTCGCCAGCAAGATCGAGGTCGTCACCCGCTTCCGCACCACCGTCGGCCTGCGCGGCCGGCTCTCCACGCGGCTGCAGCCCAACCATCCCACCGATCATCCCACCGGTATCGCTTCTTCGATTTTAGATGGCCTGCTGCTCGGCTCCGGCGACGCCGTCCTCGGCATCAACCCCGTCAGCGACTCGCCCGGCACCGTCACCACGCTGCTGCAGATGCTCGACCACATCCGCCGGCGGTACGCAATCCCCACACAGTCCTGCGTGCTCGCCCACCTCACCACGCAGATGCAGGCCATCGAGCACGGCGCGGCCAGCGGCTCACCCTGCCCGCTCGACCTGCTCTTCCAGTCCATCGGCGGCACCGAGGCCACCAACCGCAGCTTCGGCGTCTCGCTCGCCCTGCTCGACGAGGCCCACGCCATGGCGCAGTCATTGGGCCGCAACAGCTCGGGTGGTCCATTCATCGCGGAGCCAGGGGTCCCCGGCGGACGTCCTATGTCCGCTGGGGCGGAGTCTCAGCCCGCGATGGGTGGGCAACCACAGCTCCCCAACCTCTACTACTTCGAGACCGGCCAGGGCTCCGCGCTCTCCGCCAACGCCCACGGCGGGGCCGAGGGAAGGCCGGTCGACCAACAAACATTGGAAACCCGCGCCTACGCCGTCGCGCGCCGCTATCACCCGTTTCTGGTGAATACCGTGGTCGGCTTCATCGGCCCGGAGTATCTGTATGACGGCAAGCAGATCCTCCGCGCCGGCCTGGAAGACCACCTCTGCGGCAAGCTGCTCGGCCTGCCGATGGGCTGCGACATCTGCTACACCAACCACGCCGAGGCCGACGCCGACGACATGGACGCGCTGCTGACGATGCTCGGCGCCGCCGGCGTCAACTACATCATGGGCGTCCCCGGCGCCGACGACATCATGCTCAACTACCAG
>Ga0116230_10002308_pt1 | contig 18392 bp, 24 predicted proteins | sample S1TSphfallax_3_FD_88678 | JGI IMG/M metagenome (GOLD analysis project Ga0116230, IMG submission 88678) | Host-associated microbial communities from peat moss isolated from Minnesota, USA - S1T2_Fd - Sphagnum fallax MG | ecosystem: Host-associated > Plants > Peat moss > Unclassified | place...
ACATCCATAGGAAGATAAATATTCAACATATTAAATTGGAAACACATCGTGGGTAGCATAGTGAAGTCCAAGTGGGTCCTTGGGTTCGAAACGTTCCTATAGTCGGTTCCACACAACCCTAGAATGTAGGGATTCCAAATTTTGGCCCGTTTCTGGGGTGCATGGGGAATGTCTCTAGTCCCCACCTGAAGGACAGAGCCAATATATACAAAAAGGCCCTTTGGATTCTAATTATGGCGAGGGGAGGAGGTAGGAAGGAGGTCCCCAATGACGGATGATTCCCATTCACTCCGTCACAATATTCTGTTCGTTAGTGTGATGATAAGTATAGGTAGGACGGCATTCCGACATCTTTTTCCCCCCTACCACCCCACCATCATTATCATCCCTCATCATGACAAGTACGCCTCTATTTTTGCCCACTTGGACCTGCCCGTACTCTACCACGCGAACTACGGATTCGATCATTAAATTTCCACCAATCAAGACAAGCCAAGTGTCCCAGTTCTCCTACCACGAAACGACACCTGTAAGACAAGCAGACCACGGAAAGAAGCAAACCGCGAACACGCCCACCCCCCCCCCAAAGTGGAAAGAATAGAAAAAACACGCACCCAGGGATCCCACAAGCAATTGCTTGCTTGCTTGCTTACAGGCCTCCCAAGTGATTGGCGAAATTTGCGTTTTGTTTTCGAGATTTTCTGTGGGATGGAGGAGTGGAGCTTGTGGAAAGAGGAGAAGGAGGAGAAGGAGAAAGAAGAAGAGGAGGAGAGGGAAGAAGAAGAAAAGAAGACGAAGAAGAAGAAGAAGATTATGCACATGAAGAAGAAAAGAAAGAGCTGCTAAATTATTCGCAATGTCCTGATATGATAGCAACAAGAAAAGGTGGTTTTGAAGATGTGGAGTTTTTATATGGAGCAGGTGCGCTGGGTGGTGGAGCAGATTATGAAAATGAGGATCGTGGTAGAGTATCGGAGTTATTGCAGAGTTTGGACCGGTGCTGGTGCTGCTGGTGCTGGTGGAGAGCAGATGATTGCAGCAATAGGTGGTGGGAGATCGAAGGAAGAGGAGGACGAGGGTTCTTTGTCGGACTTATCTGATGCTGTGGAGGAGCTGCCGCGTCCGTTTCGAAATCTCACCGTCTCTCGTGTCGTGATCATGGTAAGCTAGCGAGCGAGCGAGTCAGTGGCTCATTAAGAAAAAAAAAAACCAGGGTTGGGTTTTTCCGGGATGTGTCTAATTTGCTTCGGGAAAGAAGAAACCTAATGAATCCTTGTTCATGACTTGGTAACCCTATTGGACTTTCTGTGGTTTTTTTATTCCCCTGGCGAAGAAAATAGCCTTCGAGTTCATGTCACACGACATATGAGAAGAAGAAGAGAAGCATATGTCATTTTTGTACACAGGAAAATCGAGCCTCTGCAACATGCCCTTGGGGTTTACTAATGAAATTTTCATTCTATAGTCTGTTGTGTCATCGACTCATAGCATGTCATGGCAGCAAATGAATGCATCACTCATTGAAACCTTATGGCCTGAAACCCTAAGTAAAAGATATTAGTTGGATAAGGGACTGCATTATCTCTATGGCTACTCCAGCTATGCATTAGACTTTCAGTATTCAAATGGTATAAAAAAACTTATTGGCAGGATGTGGAAAGACGGGTACTGTAGTTGTGGTATGCTGATATTGGTGTCCATCTGACACCGATGTCCAGACAGACACTGGTGATGTTAGAAACAGTTGACTGGCATTATGAGGTTCTGCATTGGAATGGCATTGTACACATGTTCTTGTCATACAGAGAGACTACTGATTTTTGAGCTAGAGGCAGAGATGGGAGCAGATGGGAATTATGCTAATGGGTTATGAAAATGGCAGGTAACTGTGGCTGTTTTGGTGGGGCTACTCACAATCAGCACCTGGTACTTCACACATAGTTATCCGAAGACTGCAGTTGCCTACCTTTCAGAGTCTCTGCGCCTTGAGATTTTAGTTAACACTTCTGACCTTCTTAACGAGATTTTTTCGATGAATACATATGGGGTGATGGCCATTGCAAACTTGATGGAGAAAGATTTTTTGGGAGAAGATTTCAGCTCAGAAAGCTTTATAAAGGTATTTTGTCTCTCCATTTGTGGCGTTTCTAGTTGTTGATGCTGGTATATTGCAAGGCATGGGTGGATGAAAGAGTAAAAGGTATTGCAGGGAAGGGATTGTATGAATGTCTCACATAGTTTGATCTCATGTGTTTCCATGTTACAACCTATTTAGGTTTCATTATGGCATTGTTTATTGGGGTGAGAGTGTACACTCTCCAGTCTTGTGGCAGAAACTCAGTACATTGCTCAATTCTATGACTCTGACCCCTCACCCACTACCATGAGCTGATGAATTCAGTGGGGATGTTATGATAGCTGGTCACCACAGTACATAATGCTCTTGAAGGTCACTGAACATGTATGCAACTGTTGCTGTAATTCAATCCACTCCTCAGTCTTTTCTCTGGTTGTTATGGTAGGGTCTCCTTTTTCTATTTTCCAGTTTCTTTACCTGTTGGATATGTTGCCAGATCTGAAATCTCTCTGTCATTTCTCAATTCTATTCAGGTCAAGTGAAATCATGAAATGTAGAGATGTAGTGGAAATGAATGAAAATATATTTATCCAACAGTGAGCACATTTGGCAGTGGTGAATGTTTGATTTTGCAGATTCGAGATGCTTCGTGGTCAGTTTTTGAAGCCCTTCCAGGCATTACTTCATTAGGTGTGGCAGCTGTGAATGGCCTTTCAGCAGTCTATGTACGAGGCAGTACAAATGAAGCAGAGAGCTACAAGGGTACACTCCTACTATTCTCAAATCAGACCACTACTAATCCAATATACTACAGGGAGGTCGTCTCTGAGACAACAGGTGATCCAGTGGGCCTACCATCCATTTTTGATTTTGGGATACCACTACAGAACATGCCTTGGTTTCAGGAAGCACTTACAATGCCTGTCAAGAACCTCACATGGACCATTGGAGAAAGCCAAATCAGTAAGCCATATACCCACATCTATTCAGAATTCATGTATTTCTTTGATCTGATTTAGAGAGATGGAGGAAACACAGGAAGTGCATTTAGCCAGATAGAAATGTGTAGTAGTCTTTTTTGTTGCCAGAGTTGACATAACTTGAAAGCATGCAACAACAGGTGGACAGGCGTTTGTACTGTGTGGGATCCAAATGCAAGCCAAAGCTTCAAAAGAAATTGCAGTTATCCATTCGGCATTGAGTGCTGTTGCAATTAATGAATTCATTTCATCATTGGATTTAAAAGGTTTGTTCATGAAACTGTTGTTTTAGATGCCTGGCATGATTTCCAGTTATTTCTGTCACCATGAGTGTTCTCAGACTCACAGTCCTTATGCACATATCCTAATATCGTCACTATGTGGTGGAGGTATTGCAGGGGGGAGCGTTTTCATTTCAGACCAGCAAGGGACAATTCTATTCTCATCCGAGACAGAACAAGTCTGTCCTGTTAACAGAAGTGAATGTGAGACTATCCCGCTACAGGAAAGTTCTGTGCTCATGCAGGCAAAAGAGTTTCTACAATCTCAGATGGATTTGGAACATCTAATCAGCAGGGAAATACATGTGGCTGACGTATCTTTGAACAGCAAGCGGTATTCGATTGACAGTTGGCCATATTCATTTGGAAGTGTGAGGCTCGCAGTAGTAGTCATGATCCCAAGGCACAGTTTCTGGGGACCCATGGACTACCATACACGCATCACATGGATCTCCCTTCCTCTTCTTTCACTCGGAGTCGTTATCATTGGTTGCAGTCTTATTTACCTTTTGGTGGAGCAAGTACAGGCTGAGGAAAAGCTGAGGACTGAAATTCAGCGGCAGTCTGAGGCAAAGTGCCGGGCAGAAGCAAGCCGGGATGCCAAAACCAACTTCCTCTCAAGTATGAGGTTAGTTTACAAAGATATAAGCTTTCTGGAGATAGTCAGTGAATTTGGCTCATAATGGGCCGTCTGCAAAGATCAGGATGTACTATGCATGTCATGCGTAGAGATACTTCTGCTTGAGTACTATGCATAGTGTGGTTTAGCTATTTTTCTTGAAACAATGCCTGAGGAGAACCCTGTATTGGATGGGTGTTTTCATACGGATTGGAAAATGGCAGCCAAGTTTCTGTTGTCATCACCAATTTGCTTTTGAGTATTACAGCTTGTGATGGTGTCTGACATGTTTTGCAGAGGGCTGACAATTGTTGTTTTGTGGGTCTTCATGACAGCCATGAGCTTAGGACACCGATGGCATGCATTATTGGGCTGTTGGATATGCTTCTGACTGAGAATCTCTCCCCAGAGCATAAAGGGAGTGTACGACAAATCCATCGCTGTGCCACATCACTTGTTTCACTCCTCAACTCTGCTCTTGATATTACCAAGGTAATCCTCCAATGACTCTAAATACATGTTATAAGTTCTTGTGAAGTTCTGAACATCATTTGTCCTCGGAGCAATTTCTATTATGCATAAGATAGCATACTGATGTGTGCTCATATAGTCTAAGCAATTGCTGGAGTCTACCCTGATCCTTCAAAGTGAGAACACACAGGTGGAGTCAGGGAAACTGGTGTTGGAGAAGGCCCCATTTGATCTGGAGGCGGAGCTTTCAGCACTCATGGATGTCTTTTCTGTGCAGTGTGACAATAAGGGTCTCTTCCTTGCTCTTCATCTGGCAGGTGACACACCACTGTTGTTCCTCTCCAGGTGTAGTGTGTTAATAGCTTTGTGATCCCAATCTACACTATGAATTTTTCTTTCAGAAGGAGTCTTGAGATGAAGTCCATTCCTCTTGATCTTTGGTTATATAAGGAGCCATATGGAGACAACCTTGTTGGATAAGAACAGTATGCTTTCTCATAACACTGAGCAATGGAAGGTTCTTGGGGTTGAGAGTGATGAGGAAAACAATTGGGTGAGTGGGTTCTAAAATGAATTGCTCCAATTGTTGCAGATGATGTTCCCAGGAATGTCATAGGAGACTCAGCACGCATCATGCAGGTCTTTACTAATTTAATAGGGAACAGCATCAAGTTCACCTCAAAAGGTCGGATTTTGGTACGGGGTCGATTGGCCAATCCTGAATCTAGTGGCCAGCACCGACGGAGCTTCAGCTCATTTTCTCTTGAGAGGTTGAAGGATGCTGCTCTACCTGATGCAATTGTCATTGTGTTTGAAGTGGATGACACTGGACCAGGAATTGATCCAGGTGTGTATCTCTCATGTTCCCTGTGTTTGCCATGGAACCATAGGATTACAAGGATGAGAGCTTTTCCTTACAGATTGATGCTACAATTGCAGCTTGCATAGTGAAAGAGTCAATGACAGGCTTTAATAGTACCATTGTTGGCTGGCAATAACCGGAAGGGTAGGTGTCAATAAAGCTTGATGTGTATGTCACATCTCTTCCCAGTGAGGCTTAGTGGGCATGCTTTGCACTTTTGATGCAGTATGTCACACCTCTCGTTTTTTCCAGATATCAATTTTCATATCTGCATGCATTTGTCATGCTGAACTCATTCCGATTAACTGAAATCAGAGGGGACATACACAAGGCAGCATGAGCTTGTAACAATTATTGCTTTGATATAATGCAGCATTGTGGGAGAAAGTTTTTGAGAATTTTGTTCAAGGAGATGTCAGCACAACACGCACGTAAGTCACACCTGCCTTATCCTGAGTGGATAATCTGTAACAGACTCAGGCTGTGGACACACTTGCAATATGCCGAATTTGTGTTGTTGAGAAGCCTTTAAATGGATCTTTGTTGGGCAAAGTTTTGACATGTTGCTAATACAAATCCCAACTATGTTACATTCCATTTGCATGCAGACATGGTGGTACAGGATTGGGGCTTGGGATTGTACGCTCACTTGTTCAGTTGATGGGTGGAAAGATAAGGATTGTGGAGAAACCTGGGCCTGGTTCGCTTTTCCAGTTTACTGTTTGCTTTGACCGTCCATTGAAGTATGAGACTGTCCCCTTCAATCTTTCTCCATCATTCCATGGAGCTGAGGTGGTACTTGCAATTCCAGATGGTGACTGTAGGGCAGTTGCTGCTCATTGGTTAGAAAACCAAAGCTTAACTGTACATCAAGTGGAGACATGGGAGCACATTTTACTACATCTGAGAACCCTAAATTGCTCCTGTAAACATCATAAAAGAGATGGAGTGGAAGTATGTTATGATATGAAGAAAAGATCTAATTCTGACTGTATCCAGCAACTTGCTCTGGGCTTAGAGTTCACCCAAAAGAGACCAAGCATGTATGACCTTTGGAAGAGTTGGAAGAACATTGGGACAAGATCACTCAGTGGGTTTGCAAGACAACTCATGATCATTGACATAAGCCTTCTCCCAAGGGTTGTGAAGCAAAATGACTTGCAGGATTATCTCCATGAATCAGGGTTTCTCACTGGTACTCGTACACGGTGCCTGGACACACTTGGACTTGAAAAGCCAGACTTGAACGAGCAGCGAACATTGAGGCAGAGGGATTTGCTGGTGGTCTGGATCACTGCTTCCAACACTCCAGAGCCTGTCAAGGCAGCCCTGCGCTCAGTCTGCAACTCTGTTTTAGTAAGAAGACCCTTGCATGCTGCAAGGTTGAAGGAACTGTTTCAACAAGTTGCTCAAGAAGGTGGGGATACCTTTCATATGTCAAAACTGGAAAAGTCAACAGTTATCCTTTCATCAAATGTCATACATTATGCAAAGCAGCAGGAATGGGATGATCCATATGATTGCAAAACAGAGTTGCCTTATGCTCCACTTACAAATCATGAACAGCAACTTCCTGGTCAACAACCCCCTGCTGCTACTGCTGAGGAAGATTCTTCACTAACTGCCTCAAAAGAGAATCTTGCCTCAACAGTTGATTCTACTCCAGTGGTAGTATGCAAGAATTCACAAAAGGAGCAGTTGACTCAGAGCTCACCATTTGTAACCAGGACTGTGCCTAGAAACCGCAGAAGTAAAAAGAAACCAACTGGCAGCAAGGGTGTTGATTCACTGTCTAGACCACTGGATAAACTGGAAATCTTGGTGGCTGAGGATAATCCTCTTCTACGGAAGTTGGCTGTGGCTATGTTGCGGAGGCTTGGTGCTGCAACTTATGAAGCTGCAAATGGCCAGGAAGCCTTGGAAGCTGTTATGTCCCGGGTGCAGGGTGGTGAGCGGTCTTTTCACTGTATCCTCATGGATTGTCAGGTACATCACTCCTTGCAGAATGTGGATTCTGCTGACAACACCCAGGGTAGTTGAGGATTGTCAGTTGTGGAATGAATAGTTGTCTGCTTGCAAATGCAATTTTAGCCTTGATGCTCAGACTCAATCGCGAGTTCATGCTTTTAGTCAACTCAATGACCTACACAAGCTCAAACTTGGGCTTCAATCTGCATGTTATGGAGCCCTTATTTCAGTTGTGAATTTTTGCAGATGCCAGTGATGGATGGGTATGAAGCATGCAAGGCACTGCGGGATATTGAGAATAAAGGGATGCAGCGCACATGCATAATTGCACTCACTGCAAATGCCATGGCTAGTGATGAGCAGAAGTGCTTGCATGCAGGCATGGATGCCTTCCTCACCAAACCCATCAACCAAGAATACATGGTTCAAATTATCCTTAGGACAGTATCATCTGATGCTCAGTCTGCTTGCTAAAGATTTTTTGCCTAGTCAAGCACAATTATTGAACACTATTAGAGTCTAGTTTTACCCTAGATATGATTTTGTATTTTTGACAACTTTTTCGGACTAATCTCCTTGTCAAAACAACCTGGACCCCCTTTAAGCATTTCCATCGTTGAACTTTCAGAGCTTTTTAGATGCAGCTTTTAAGAGATTTCCAGGGTTGGTCAATAAGCCAGTCCCATCTCCATGGCATGCATTCAATGCCATCAAAGATTTGTAAGATGCTGTTGTGTGTTGTGAGACAATAGCTTTATAGTCACTGATTAAGGTGCAGGTCAGCCTCAGAACTTTGTAAAGTAGTAATCCATTTGTTAGCTGAGAAGTAATGTGGATAACAACTGTCAGCACTGTTGGTCTATAGTTCTAGGGAACAGAGATGGAAGGTGTACAATATGTTGGGGCTCTGCCCATCTTGAGTTATTGAAGTTATTGTCATAATGCATTGAGTTGCTTTGTTTCCAATCCTAAATCAGAGACTAGAAGCATCTGAGTTGCCATCCTTGTAGTCCATTTATATTGAAATCAGACTAGTCCTGCAGGATTTATAAGTTATGAATCTGGGTTTCCCTCCAAGTATGCTCCAATCAGCTCAGCACCCTGGCAAGTGTCAGTGAGTTTGGGTGCGTAATGGTTTGGGATTTTTGCCCCTTTACAGGTTGCCTTCCAAATGGCATTCTCTGCTTGCTTTGAGGTTACCAAACTTAAAATTAGCAACTCTTCTCTGCGCATCTATGTGTACATCATTTCCTTCTTATTGTGAGGGTAATGAAATGACCACCAGAACAGAGTAATCTATGCTCAGTTGGTTTGCTGGGTAAAATTTTGATATATTGGGTTCTCTGACTTATTTCTTGCTCTGTTTGATTTCCCATTTTGGCTAGCTAGTACCAAAATCAGCAATGATCTTGAGTTAAGCTAAACTGTGGGATGGTTCAATGGAGACACACGTCTGTCTCATGAACTGAGGTGAGCATCAGGGTTGCCTAAGTTTGACCCTTTGACCTTGAGAATATATATACCTGACTTAGGTCTAGCTGGGCTTTTCCCATTTTTCAAGGACTCATAGGGCTTAACTGATGAAGTGGCAAGAACCCTCCATTTTATGATAAGCATCTGTTAAGTCATTCAGAATCTAGTCTCAATGCAGTCTGACATTATCGTTATTCAAAGTGTTGCACGTCAAAGCAACTGCATCTTTAGCAAATTGTAGTAGTACATTGTCAGCCTTCAGTGGCCTACTGCCTGCAGCTGGACTGGCACAAGAACATTGCATATGAACAAGATCTGCTTCAAATTGGGTGCAAATTTTGTTTTGCTTCATGTACAAAGGGAAGGGTAAGAGACAAAATTTGCCAGATTACCAACTTGTATCTGGTATCTACTCTATGCCACGGAGGGGTTGTGGAAACAGCAGCTCACTCCCCCTTCTCTGACATACATCAAATGTATGTACCTATCTAGAAGCACATGTGTAGGATAAAACCCCAGTGCAGGGGCATCCTCAAAAATAAGGGGCCTAGGATGATGCAGTAGCCAAGTCTTGCCCCCACACTTCAGGAATGTCCCAGACTTTAACCATCATAAAGCACTAGATGAAGGTCATCAAGAATCTAACATACATAGATTATGAGGCATAGGAGGAGAAGGGTTCTTACTTTTAAAGAGTGCAAGGGATCTTATGCCTGCTTACACCTATGAGTAAGCATAAGATTTCTCTCTCTTAAGGAGTAGGCATAATATCCCTCCTCTTTTCTAGAAGGGGCATTCATGGAAATAAGGAGCCCTCCAAATACACTAGGATATTTCTCCAAATATGTTGCATGCTATAGAGTATTAATGTTGTGTCTATTTGTTCTTGCATATGCTCCTCTCTTTCATCTAGGAATCATGGAGTAAAAATCATTGAAGGCAGAGAACTTCCTCAAACTGTATACCATATTGCCATGGATGGATAAGGTCAATTTTATCTAGAATAGATTTAAGGTTAAGAAATTAATCCAAAAACACCCACTGCAAAAATATGGATAAATTTCACTAATTGAATATTATTCAACCTTGGGTTGGGTTTTATGTTCCTGTTAAAATATGCAAACACATGCTTCCACAGTTTGGAAATCATCATGCTGATGGGGATTACCACTACATCGAAGTCATTAACAGCTTATGAAAAAAGGAGCACACTAGTAGCCTGACAAAGCAAGACAGATAAATCCGCTGCACTGAAGTTCAAGGGTTTCTCTTAAAAGTCTCAAATAGGATGACAACATCCTACATGCAGGATGTGGTGCCTTCCAACTTAAATCCCAAGAATTCCAACTAGATATCTGAATTCCAATCAAACTTCTGACCCTCAACTCAAATCATCACCACCCACAATCCCTGAAGTGAAAATGAGGTTGAAAATTCAAGCCTTACACAAACTGCATAGAGCAGACAGAAAACTGCCTTCTCAAATTGGAGCCTATCAAGGATTACAAATAGTTGCATCTGCCTTGGCTCCACAAATTTTGAAACTAAAAAGGATGAAAGTTAAAAATTTATTGCTGTATTTAAATTCAGCAGTAAATGCATCTGGATATCTCAAACTTCTCTAGTGTGGCTACACTGTATATTAGAGCATTGGCCACTACTTTCCAATGTTGCCTTTGTTAAATTGACCTCTGTTTAAATGAGCAATGTAGCACACAGCCTGCCATGAATGAGAGTCAAAAGCCAACCTGGGTGGGCCTTGATATTGACAGAGCTCAAGTTATGGATATTCTGCTCCCTATCCTTTCCATGATCTGGGTGTGCTGAAAAGGGAAACTATGAAGAAGAGGATAGAACTCACTGGTCTAAAATTATGACTCGAATGAAAGGAGGCACAGGCGTGGAGCCCTCCAGTAGACTCTTTGATGCCGCTTCATCTGTAAAGGCATTTCTTTGAACCGCTTCCAATCCTCCTTTACAAGTCGGAGATCTTGGAGCTTGCGCTGAAGCCCTGTGCAGCAGTTTGCATGCATTGTGCACACACTCTCTAAATCCCTACTCACCTGTTGAATCAACACAGAGAAATGCAACCATGAGCGCCTGGTTACCATAGGCTTGCAACAGATTTTGGAACAGTGTGTTGCATCCAGTCACAATAGACAGAATAAATCACATCTTTTCATTGTCTATAAGGACAGCTTATATTGGAACAACCATTACAATGACAAACAAACAGACAAAACAGAAGGAGCAGTAAATCAAAACAAACCAATATAAGTGCCTCACAATCAACTCACCAGTAATGCACGGAACTAAAAAATATTCAAAACCTAAACAGAACAAAAACCTATGGAAAGGATTATCCTGCAATAGGGCATAAGGCAACATATGATCAGAGATCTGGTCCAGGCAAGAGTGTGACTTAGCTCATGTTCACCTTCATATGTAGCTATAATCTTACTGCTAATGGTCCTCAATTGGCATACTTCCTCAGGTGTTCAGCCCACACATGAAGAAAACTATGACTCCTACCTTTGGGAGAACCAAATCATGGGAGGTAACAATACAAGAGGTGCTAAAAATACTTCAAATCATGGAATACCTGCTTATGAGAACATCCAGTAAACTATGTGGTATAATCCATGCACATCAGTGGCATCATAGGATAATGGCAGATGACTCAAATACACAGTGAGAAACTGATACCCCTTTGACAGTGGCAGCAGTCACTCAATGGTTGAGGAGAAAGAATTCAATTGGTTTAAGTTTAGGAATCTGACCTAACACTGAACAACCTTCTGGCATAACTGGGACCGAACATTGTCCATCCCTTTTTTACTGATAGCAATTGAACACTCTCACACAAGATTCAGAAAGAGAGCCAAACTTACATCCACCATAATATCAAAGCTGTAATACTTCTGTCATTCATTACTGCAAAGAATAGTAGCTGTTTACCTCACAAAAACCCCCAAAATAGAGGGTGTCCAAAAACTGAAGTTCCAGCCCAATATCCACAAAATCTTGATCAAATTTTATCTCATTCAGCACATCTTGGTCATGCAAGCCTGGATGATCCTCCCTTGACATATACCAATACTTGTAAAAGTCAATGCTGCGATTGTTGGATCGTGCATAGACAAAACCCCCATTGGGCCGATTTTCCAAGTCCTCAGGAATCCCAGTGTATTTGTCACATGCAATTTGCAAATCTGCAGTTTTGTCAAACCGAGGAAAGGGATCACGAAACCACATAATATCTGCATCCTGCATTCAAACCCCAATGTCTACAGTCAGAGAAGATCAAAAAGTGACCAGAGAGATAATGGAACATTTTTGATAACACAGTGGCATCACAAGGAGCTATTTCCCAACTTATTCCCAAGTGCCATTTTTCACAGCATGCCGAGCTGCAGTTCCCAGATCAGGAATCAGACTAGGGTTCAGCAGTAGGAAAAGCAGGTTTGCTCCCTTCACACAAATCTCCTTTTATATTCCAGAAGAGAAAAAACTGGCTCCAAGTACAGCTGCAGGAACATGTACCAGCATCTATCTGTAATCCATACAGAGCCCATGGTGGAGGCAAGTGTTCAATTGTTACATCAGCTGGAAAGAAGAGATCTGTTCTTTTTCTTGGATACAGAGGTCAGGTTCCAATATGACATTACTACTTCTGCTCTGTCTCTTTAGATATAATAACAACCCCAAGAGATCCCTTTCTGCCTCTATTATTGATCCTCATTCTTTGATATGGAAGTCAATATCATATGATTACATGGAGTCAAAAACACTGTCGCATATGCACAATGTGGCTCACCGAAAAGACAAAGTTGTAGCCCATCTCCAAAACATATCTCAAAAACTCAATCCTCCTCCACATCATCTTTAAGTAGTCCTCTGTCATAAAAAACTTGTCTGCAGCAAAATCAACCCCTTCTGTGGTCAACATGAAGCATGCTGTATGTAGCTCAGTACACCGGTCATATGCCACTTGGTCCAATGCAATGATCACCAAGTGTTTAAGAAGATATTTGATCCCATCTCCCTGCTCAAAGCTGTCCAGAAAGAGATCAACCATTGTATTTGGCTGTGCCCAGGCTGCATTCAATGTTGTCAAGATCACTGTTCTATCATGCATGGAAGCCCTTGCTAGTACCTTATCCAAACCAGGAAACTCCTCTTTACTCTGGAGAGTTCAAAATACACAGACAAAGAGGTCATACATATTAGAATCTGGCAAATAATGCAGTCAGATGGCATAGGTAACCACATCCACCAGGTCTGGGCAAGCATAGATCCATGGACAAAAAGAGAAGAATCACCGGGGTGAAACTACATATATCACTATGGTAGTAGCTACAACTGTAAGGTTCTATGTATACTGCTTTGGTGTGAATGCACTTTTTTTTCTCACAAGAACACAGTGATGAGCAACAAGAATCAAGGAAGAATTTCATGTCCCAGATCCCTTGCAACAATGTGTGTCATGCAGCGGCAACACTAACACTCTCAGTTGCAACTCCATGGTAGTAGTCACCATTGTTTCCCACATGTTCAGGTTGGATTATCCCTTAGGTTCTGACCTAGGTTTTACCAGAATTACAGTGATGCAACATCCCTCTTGAACTTCCCCATCTTCTTCATTCTGCCCATCATCACTACTTGCATTCATTCAAGATTGCATCAAAATTATAGACACTCCAAACTGCTTAATTTTGCATGATCATCCCAACTTCAAAACAAGCATCACAAGCCAATGCTGGCAAAACTTGTGTGGCAATTGCTCCAAACAAAAGTTTCTATTTTTCTGTGGGCTCCAAAAAAGTGCCCCACTTAAGATTAAGAAAACCTCCTATATCAATTCAAGATGATCTTTGTTTCCTTCTAAGAAACCCTACCACATCAATTTGAGATGTTTTTCTTTCCTTCTATGAATGTATGTATGTATGGTATGACCCAGCCAGAGAAAGAGGAATACTACTCATCCAAAAAGCACAAAGGAAAACTGGCAGCATTAAAAAAATACCCAATGCTCAGCTAAACCTGCCCTATGGAGAGCACTCTCCCTGGTTAAAAGCTCAATGGACACAAGAAACCAGCCAGTCGAATGTGGAACAAATAAGAAGAAACAACCACCCCCCAAAAAAAGAAGAAGAAGAAAAAAAGAACTATGTTACCAGTTTCAAGGTCTCCCTCCAAGGCGGCTGTCGTCTGGGTCCCTGCTCCTTGCCCAAAAGCAACTGAAATCTTCGTGAAAACTCGTACTGAAATCGGTAAGCAGCAGGCTTCTGCTGCATGATTATCCAAGGTAACCCTACCAAGGTTGCCATTACAGCAAACACTATCAATTCTCGCAGCCTCCTTTTATGCAAAGTCATTTGATGAGGATGATGATCCCCTTATCTTGATCGAGCTAACGTACTACTAATTCCCACAACTCCTCCTCTTCCTTCTCTTCCTTCTCTTCCCTCCCTCCTCCCTTCCCTACAGTTCTACCACCACCATCACCCATCACGCATCACCCATCACTCCTTTCCAAGAACTACTCCACTCCCCCTTCCAGATCCACAACATCGCCTACCTACTCGCACTCCCTTTTCCTCCTCCTCCTCCTGTCTTTCCGTCATCCAGTGCGCCCCCGGACCGAGCTAACAAAACAGCCAAACTCTTAACACTGCAGCTTAGGTATGAAATTTTGCTAAAACCCAGGAGCCCACGACGAACAACAAGAAGATACATTCACATGACTTTGATGAGTATATATATGTATGCATGTATATTCGCACGAACCCAAAGCTCTGAAAAGTTCTGCTTGGTACGGAGATTAGATCCTTTCAACCAAGACTAGCAACAAAAATGTTTCCTATTACCAACACAGCGAGACACGAAAGATGCCATCCGGGAGAGCGCTCTCTCTCTCTCCTGTGTGTGGGTTTGGCGCAGGACAAAGTGTATGCAAGATTGTTGAGAGAGAGAGAGAGAGAGAGCGAGAGCATGAAGTGGTGGTTGTTCGTCTGGGTGGCTCTGTGCGTAGGGAAGAAACTCCTTTGTTTGCTTGAGTGAAGGATTTAGGCCCGCTTTACACTAGGAGTCAGGGCCGATGTTCAACCCAGATCCAGCATTCCTATTCGTGCAAAAGTTGAAATCAGCCCCAAGAATCAAGGCTGAACTAGAAAAATCTTTTCAATGTGCCCAAAGTTGCTAATAAATGCTGAACTTTATATGGCCTTGTATTGGCCCCAAGGCTGGAAAAAGGATACCATCGAATTTGGGAGGCCAATTTGCAACCCTTGGGGCTAATGTTCCACCATTTATTAATATCCTGACATCAATGTTCTAGCATTTATTAGTAACTTCAGGCCAATTTGCAACCCAAATATGCTCAAAGTTGGCCCCAAGCTTTTTTGGCCCTGACTCCTAGTGTAAAGTGGGCCTTAGTGTAGGATCAAGCTCTATAGGGTGGGGGCATTCTCATAATAATAGAGGGGCCTAGGACTAGAGAGAGCTGAGTCAAGTGCAGGTTTTTTTTTTTTTTTTTTCGATTTTGTGGGGTAGTCTTTTTGGGCTGTCAATCATTTTCAACATTACCTAGCCAAATTTGGTTACAGGTCATGAGAAGGAATTTGAAATTTTTATGAATCCCTTTATGTTCTCACACAAGCAATATCTAAGAGCGGTGCTGGGTATGTGATCTGCACAATAAAATTGGATGAAGAAAATCCAACATTTGACGGTTTGGCTCAGGAAATTGGTTTTGGCTCTACAACGAGTGTAATAAATATGATTTAACTGCTGCTCAGTACTTCTGATTGGCTCATCATAATGATTCGTCCAGGTGGTTTGCTATTTAAGTAGTCCCCCACCTATTTGTTGTCCCAGTTTCAGTTTTATTGGTGGGGTTGCAAAAGAGTACAGAACTAAACTTGGTTGTGAAAAATATTTTCGCAGAGTCACATACTGAGCACCTCCGCTCTTAGATGGCAATTTGAGAGGCCTTCAAATAAGGTGAATTTAGTGGGTTTTTTCTCCAAATGTTTCTTTGGGGGCCTTGGAGCACTTTTTGTTCGGTCATCAAGTGATGAAATTTCACCCAAAAAACAGTCACTGGTCCAGCATTGCACATTCTGGAGGGTAAAGTTCAAGGCTATTTGCTTTACTCAAATATGGGCTCGCAGCTGAGGGCTTTATCGAGAGTAGTGTTCTGCGGGTATTGATTTATAAGAGAACACGTGGTCCTGTGTAGTATATCTTTTATAACTTTGATTACCCTTTTTGGATGAGGTTGTCAAGCATACAAAGAAATTTGCTTTTGATTCTTTCAAAAAATATTCCAAAACTTTTGAGTACGGTTCAATTTATTTTTCCTATCTCATAGTGGTTATCGAGTATAGGGTTTAGGGTTGTTGAAGTGAATGTGATTTCAAGTACGGTTAGGATTTAGGGTTAGGATTTTAAAAGTTTTTATTTGATTCAAATTGACATGGATTCTATCATCAAGCTTTCTTATGCATCACATATTGTCACAATTTTTTTAAATACATATTATATATATGCATAACACAAGGTATATTTGTAAAAAAAAAGATATAAAAGCTCTTATCTATAGTACAAAATCTTAGCATCCTATGATCATCCCTAGTATTGACTTGTTATTCAAAGTTATAGTTGAATTCATTTTGAGTTTTGCAAAATATTGCCCAATAAACGTCTTTTGGGCACCACGGACAAACAACACACTCACATAAACAACCAAAACAAAATACAGAAACAAAAAACTCACAAAATACAAACTCAAACTTCACAAAAACCACAAAAAACCTAATTTATATTATAGTAGACATAATAATAAAAATTGACAATTGATTTGTAGTAAACAAAATGGATAAATTTGACAAAATTGACAATTAACCTAAAAAAAACTTATGGGGAATGACAAAAGGAAAGAATTGAAATGTTTCAAAACTCAAACTTGCGTGCATATGAAAAAACAACACACAAACTTACCTTGACCAATGTTCCCCACAAACAACACATGCATAATTGTCATGACTTACACATCATAAAAATAAAAACAACAAATAACTTGAAAATGACATCACATGGAAAACATAATGACCAAAAAAAAAAAACACAACAAAATTGACCTTGCATTGTCCAACCATGTTTGAATACTGTAAAGGTTTTTCAAATCATACCCATGTCATCATTGGATTATTACATAAAAGAAAAAATTGATTTATAATGTAAATAGTTTACCAAGGTCGAATGTTGAATCCACAACCACCAACAATTTATATGCACCTTTACCCTAATTACAAACACAAACCCACCATCAAAACATTGTAGAAACAAAATGCACATGAAATAAAAATTTATAAAATGAATAGGAATACATGTGTAAAATTATAAATTTAAATTAAGGTACTCTTAAAAAAGGCCTCACTTTTCAATGACCTTATTGTTTTCTTCAATTATAATAGACTTTAAGATTAAAAATCAATATAATTCATATATTTGCAAGCCCGATCATATAATCAAAACAAATGTTGCCAAATTCATTTTTGATCACCAAAATGAGGCAATCCAAAATTTCCATCCTCAATTGCAACCACTAAAGTTTTGTAATGACAGCATCAACACTAAAAAAATTATTATATCTTAGTTTTTAACAATGTTCAACATTCAACAAGCTAAAAAGAAAACATGTGAAAATGCATTACATGTTATGCCCACCAAACCAAAGGATTTTCATGATCTATTGATCACACATGTAATTGTTGAATTGATTGTAAATCATTCTTCAAAATTGAAATGATTGCATCATCAACCAACACAACTTGCCCAAAGAAAATGTCATCCTCTTTAATTGTCACTAGTTCTATCAATTCTTTAACATGGTTTAAATGATTGTACACTTGCAATGAAAATGGATGCCCAATATTAGCATCGTATTCTACAACAATTTCAATAGCAATTGAATTGCCCATGAAATTTTAAATACATTTCATGTTCTTGTATCAAGAGTCAAACATGATCATTAGCATGTTGTGAACCTTTGAATGATTATAAGACATTGAAAAGGCCAAAATTGCATCAATATCCCCACAATGTGTAGCATCATCCTTCATTTACATTCTTACAATTATGAATTAAAATTACCAAATATTAGTGATTGATTCAAAGCTTCAATGTCAACGACACTAGTTTTCATAATAATGCACAAAGTGAATGCAAAAGTAATAGCATTTGACAACAACCAAAAACCTCATATCTGGTTTAAAACATAGTACTACTTAACAATATGAAATAATGTATCAACAATTGTTTGAACCATGGGCCAAGTTTAATTGGCCCATTAACATTCTAAAAAACAAATGTAGAACATGTTGCCATCCATAACAAATGGGGGATTACATTTTGGAATTAGGAAATTTCTTGAAACAAAATAACTTTTAAAGCAAATTATCTTCACAGGAGTTTTGAACATCCTTAATAACATCCTTGCAATGATATAAACATCTTTCCATTCTTGTCTCCTTTTCCTTGATTTTTTTGTCTAAGTAATAGTTTTTCGCAATGATGAGTATAACCTTTAAGCCAATTTTGAAAAACCTTAACATATTTTGGCATCATCAATGACATACCTTTGACATTGCATGGC
>Ga0116230_10002309_pt1 | contig 18383 bp, 10 predicted proteins | sample S1TSphfallax_3_FD_88678 | JGI IMG/M metagenome (GOLD analysis project Ga0116230, IMG submission 88678) | Host-associated microbial communities from peat moss isolated from Minnesota, USA - S1T2_Fd - Sphagnum fallax MG | ecosystem: Host-associated > Plants > Peat moss > Unclassified | place...
ATGATTTTTTGATTTTTTGTTGAAATATTTACACCTTATAATTTTGGTTTATCTTCATTTTCAATTACTTAATCTATAGAAATATCTTTATTACCATTTTGACCAAGATCATCATCAATGTTGACATTGTGTTTGAAACTCAAACTAGATAATCAAGGTTTCAATGTCAAGTCCTTACCATCAATAATTATGTTGTAAAGGATATAATAACAAACCATCATGTTAGGTAGAAAAGAGGATATGTAAGTCATTTAAAAAAACCAATTTTAAAAAACTTTTCTTTAAAAATTCCTATTTCAACTCTATTGTTCATTACATGGCACCTCAAGTATGGTATGGTTCACATTTTCAATGTGTTTGTGAGAAATCATCAACCAAGATACAAAGGGTACAACCTTTGTCCCAAGAATGTAAGGCTAAAGTTTTTTATCACCTTGAACATTCGATCAAAGCAAATCATTGTTGATAACTTTATGGTACAAGCCCAAAATTCATAAGATGTTAATCTCAATCATTAAGCTAGGCATACCCATAAAAAGATCGCTAATGTTATTCTATAGTGCCATAGAGAAATGGTAAACCATGCTAGTTTTTAAAGTTAGCCATCACTTCTACCATCTCCTTTCCCTTCGGCCACCTCACTTAGTTTTTGAAAGTTGTATTCATTGCATAAATTAACTTTCAAACAATCAAATGAACAATGGATTTGCTAATGGCAAATAGTTCATTGCATTGAGAATATTATGCTCCGTGATCAAGCTTGTAAAATGAGCATATGTTGAGCATTTCAATAAATTAGTCATTAGTTTGACGCATGACATAGGTGAGTTCAAAACAACAAATGTAATCTACCTAGAAATTAATTGCCAAGGCATCAATGTTATCAAACTTTTTTTTGAACAGGTGGTGTTTGATATAAATCACTAGTTCTTATGACATCCATATTTCCAAAAAAATGATTATGTGATGTTTGATGGATCTAAAACGAAGGTTGATAAAAGAAAATATTCTACTACCAATAAGAAAAACTTCATCCAACACCAAAAGTTGTAGTTCATCATAAGTTTTCGATAAGGAATCAAACCTTTATGCTAACAAAGATTGTAAATGTTTGCAATTTAATGGAAGGCTTAGTCCTGAATGGATAATAGTGCCATCAATATTGAATGTCATTTTGCCTGTGTACGCCATTAAAATTGCCTTTTGCTTCAAGGGATTAGAACCAAGTTTTTTGGTATATTATCTTAAGAAGCCATGTATCATAAGTAGGAATGTAAATGTTTTACTGGTACTTGCTCCTCTTGTGAGGAATAAATGTATTGGTTGATTCGGATGCATTTTTTTTGTGTACATGCAGTCATCAAAGATTACACATTGTTATTTGTTTAATTTTCAAAGTTGAAAATAAAATTCTTCATTTGGTATCAATTCATCTTTTTTTTCAATTATGCACATAATTACTGATAATGTAAATTGTGCTTTTATGTGAAATTCACATCCAATATTGTAATGTTCAATTTATGTGCAATTAGTGATAGGTTTGGAAGAAACGTTTTCATCAACATTGTCAAATTTATCCATCCAAATGCTATCATTATTTATTTGTGTGAGTATATGTGCACGTAATTCAAGGTCCTCCCAATTTCCTAAGCCATGCACACCTTTTTTTAATTTATAGATGAACTTTAAACATACATCATTTATTAAACTTTCATAAGTGTTATATGCATCATGCCATGATTCATGATTTCCAAATTGTGATTCTTTTGAAGTTGTGAATGGATGGAACAACAATAATTGTTCTTGATAGTAGTTTTCAAGATTTTGATGTTTATTGTAATTAACATATTGAATTATTAAAAGTGTGTGTCTAGATTAGAAGAATCACAACTTATTTGAAACTAGATCAGATTTGACAAGATCTATGAAATGTTTAGATTCAAGTTCATTGAAATTTTCTAGAATTTCCATATGATTCTTATTCAACATGTGTAAAGCTAACATTAATGTAATCCACTTACTCTTTGCACTAATGAAAGTCACAAAGAAAGTTGGTGGACCCAATTCACGTATCATGGCAAATGCATATCATCAAAGTTTGGACAACTAAATTAAGCAACGTTTGCAAATGTGTTAAATCGTGATACCCTAAATTAGATTGTAATAATTTGTCTAAAATAGGTTTACTTATAAGATCTTCAGCTCTCAATACACGATCATTTAACTTGCTTTTACATATTTTGATCCAAAAGGTAGATTTGACTTATTGTATAATAACCTTAATGGCCTTAAAAAATAAGTTTGGTATGTGTTTAGCAAATTGATGATCTTTATGCATGAGTTCCCATTGAGCAATATCTTGATACCAAAATTTGGCCAAAATTGAAGGTTTTCGAAACATTCTAAAAAAATAATGAGGGTTAATTACATTATTTGGTATTTTGGTATTGGAAAGGTCCGAGTGGTTTGTAATCTTGACCAAGGGCCACAATATTAATATTTTCATCATTCATAATTTGATCGGGTGAAAGGATATTTTGAACCAAAATATTTGTGGCAAGTTTTTCAATTATTTCCTCAAATTTATCTGAATTTTGTTCCATGTAATTTTGTTTCTTGCAATGTGTTGAAATGATTTTTACTTTGTTGAGTTTTTTCAATGTTAAACATGTCTTCCCACATAGGTTTTATTGAATATTTTTAAATGTACAATGGAGTTTTCACAAGATTTTTTAAAGCTATGATCACTTGGTTAAGCCGAATGTTTCTTGATAAATAAAGGGATTTGTATTTTAATTTACATTTCGAAATAAAACCAATTGTGGCTTCATCATTTAGCATGTGTGGTAATATAGATTGTGTTCTATTGACATTGGTTGGTACATTAATTATACTTCCATGAATTTTAAATTGTGCATACCCTTCAACTTGCCATATTTGTGCAAATGTTTGTCATGGAGCTATTAATCTTTCCTTTTAATGTAATATAATATAATATAATATAAATAATTATAATTGTCTTTTAAAAATATATATATATATTAAAATGGCTTGTATAAACTTGTAATATGGGCACAATATATTTAGTAAATATCTTACGTAAAACTTTAATATACTCAAAATATACATCTAATGTAACCATAATATTGAGGCCATTTATGCTAATAATAAATTTGAATACATATGTAATTTGGTTATTCATATACATTCAAAGTATATATTTGTAAATCTTAATATGCACAACTTTATTCCTTAAAATACACAAATTACACCATTGTATACTTATAGGGCTACAATTGAATTGGTCACATTTGGAAGTAATGAAACATAAGTTGTTATTTTTGGATGAAAACCAAACTAAATGTTGTTCACATTGAAGGATGAAAACCAAAATAGTCGTAAATTAGTTGTAGTGTAATTGCAAATATGACCAACACAAAAAATAGTTGTACAAATATCCAAAGGTAGTTGCAAATTGAGTGGTAACATTTTGTGCTATTTCTACAAGTGTTATTACAAGCTATTTAGAAACTTTGGTATAAACATTTGATCACCATCCCATGTATCTTGTAATCCTACAAGTGATTAAAAGATGCCTAGTATCCAACCTTTGTTTAGTATTATGCATTTATAATTTTCAAGTATTTTCTATTTACAAAAAGATACAAGTCCAAGTTTGGCGATGTTCAGCAAGAATGTCATGGATATGGATATGATGACATGTTGGAAATGAACGCATTCTAAATTGGGTTATTTTAATTGTTTACTTCAAGCTCACATAAGAAACTACACTAGTTGCCCAAAATAATTCACAATTGTAAACATATGTGTCTAGTGACATATTTGTAGGTGTCTAATTTATTTTTGTATTTTTTTACTATCATGAAATTTATTTTATGTATATTAGATCACTTGCATGGGATTGGCAACCTTAAAACATTTACAAATGGCAGAACAACTCCAAAAGTCAAAACAAGTAGATTTGTTTCAATAACCACAAAATTTGTTTATAAATCTTGTTAAAAATCCCCATGAAAAATCAAATATGGACCCCTTCCCTAGGTTGTCTAGAACCTGATCTATTATCAGATATGGAAGTTCACCAACATTATGGCCTTTTTAATTCTAGCAATTTGGAGCCATTGAACACCACTTGTGCGCATTGGTGACATGCAAGAATATTTGATTGTGTCAATGAATATTATTCCACATCACTAGAATATGTCAAATAATATATTCTCTAACATGGACAAGATTTATGGAAAATATTCCTTCCTACTCATGGAACCATGTTCGTCACTCATGCTCACATTCACCCACTCATGAAATAGCACCCCCTTATATTATCCCCCTCCCCAATGTTGGCTCACATATCCTCCTAAAAAATGGATTTCATCCATAGAATAATAAATATATAATTCACGTGATATTTGTATTGAATTCAATCTAATATTCTCAAACTAATTTTGATTGAAATTTTCATGTTTTCTATTTGATTTGTCTAGGTCACATTTATCTTGGATGTCCATCCCAATTAGTTTTTGGTGTAAATCTAGGTCCAATCTTGACTATATTTGAGATCTAGATGGATTTAAATGATGTTAAGGCAATGTCAATTCTTAAGCCCATGTCAATTTTGGTTGGATCTCAATTCAATTTTAAATAAATTCCAAATGGATTATGATTCAACCAAATTGATCTTGGTTGGAGTTTTAATTATACAATTTTGGATTGATTTTGGTTCAATTTGATCAAATTTTGATTTTAATTTACATTATTTAATTCCAATCTTATCCATCTTTCATGTAATTTCATCCATAGCGCTCCTCACATATGTAGATTCAATACACACATTGCTTTTGATATTTGCCATGGGTGTTATCAAATATCTTTACATTAGAAACAAAGGTCAAGGTGCTTTGGTCAAAAATGAAATTTTAGTGACAACAATGAATCAAACTAGTTTAGGTAGGATAATTTTAGATTCCATAAGTCATAGTTGTCACTTGGATAGTTTCAAACTAAAATTTGTTTAGCCCATTCCCAAGTAAAGAGGCATGGAAATGTTTATTTATTTATTTATGTCTTTTTAAAGTTTCATTTATTTCCCAACACCATATTCACAAATAGATTTTCAATACCTTCTCCATCAATTTGCATCTCATTTCTCTTCAATTCAAGTTGCAATTTCATTCAATATTTTCATTCAAATGGAACTAAAATTTCCAAAAACAAAATTCATTTTTTTCATTAATCAATGAATTGGTCATCACAAGTAGTGCACAACATGGCACCCAAATTGATAATGATATCATGAATATCAACAAATGATATTTGAATCTAACAAATGTTATTATGATGATTGCCATTATAAAATTTTATAGATTTTACATTTTTTCCAAAACAAAATCAGTTTTCAAAAATCAAAATTTGTATTAGGTTCAATATAGTTTAAAAGAATAGTCCTTCCAATGCAATTATATATATATATATAAAGTTGATTTAATTTTATAGAAATATTATATTTTTCAATTGCATTATATACATGCATATTTCATTTTATTTATTTTTGAAGAAGGTATATCATATGTATGATAAATTTGGAATAAAATATTATTTTAAAAAATTAAATTACTCTTATGTTTCAGGACTATTTAAATATAAGGTATTGTTTATCAAGTTTATAAACAAAGAGGAATATATATTTTAAACATGGCTTGGTAAAATGTTATGCACTTGTATTATAGTGTAGGGATTAACTTGAAAATGATCCAAAAACATTTATCCTAATAATTTGTGATGTAGATATAAAAACAAAACAAATAGATGATTATTTCCAAACATCATATTTGATATGAAAAAAAAAACTAATATTTTTTATGTATAAATATTAAATTATTTTGAATGTACATGAGGGCATTAGGAACTTTTTATAGTAAATCGATAAGCATTCAAATTCTTACATCAAATTAAATATAACGATGTTCTCTAAATTTGTTTATTTTTCATAAATTGTAAAACATGTAATAATCTGTTGTTTTGGGGACTCATATACAAAATAATATGATTTAAAATTTTTGATATATTTTTAACTAATAATATAAAAGATTAAATAAAGACTTTAAATTTTTCTTACAAATTTCACAAGAAAAAATCTTGTCATTTCCACCCCCACACATTGCGACTATTGTTTAATTTGATCACATTTCAATTACATTTGGCCATCTTAAATTTGCAAATGGCTTGTTTCACAAATTAATAGTCAACATTGTTGATAATTGTTACATTCACTATTTTTTTCATTTATGAGCATAATTTGGACCTTATTTAAATTTCCAACAATTTCAAATTGTTGACATGAAAATTGACGTAGCCTTTAATTTGATTTACACAATGCATTATAGTAAGTTGAACTATTAATTTTTAACGTGTTGAAACCATTATTTAGGAGTTTCATTTTACAAATTTATCATAATTTATAAAAATTCATGTAACAATTTCAAACCCCACATTTATATTGGAATGAATTTAAAATATATATTTTCACATCTTTTCAATTATTAAAGTTAAACCATTCACTTTTAATGTGTTAAAATTATTATTCACAAATTGCATCTTGCACTTATTATAATATACCAAAACACATACAACTCAATGTATTGTCATTATACTTGATTGGTTTAATGGTTTTTTTCACATTTTTTGAACTGTATATCAACATCTTTACATGAATCAAATCATTCATTTTCAACTTATTGAAACCACTATCCAAACATTGCATATTGCACTTATTAGTATATATTGAAACATACATAACAACTTAATGCTTCACATTTATATATGAATGGGTTAGTGAATTTTTCTGCATCTCTTGAACTATTAAATGCACATGGGTTTGAATCATTCACTTTGAATGTTGTTGAATCCATTATTCATGCGTTGCATTTTGCACTCACCAGAATTTTTTGAAATGGATGTATAAAACTTGGGAAGTATCACATTTATATTTGAATGGGTTAGTGATTAGGTCAAAATGTTCATGCATGCAAAATTTAATATGCATGTAGACCTCTAAATTATAAGTTTTTCATATTAAATTCTTGTACATTAAAATGTATGATTTTCCCTTAGTTTGTTTTAAGCATCATGGACAAGTTTATTATTATGAATGTTCATGATGCAACACCAATTTTTTTTTAAAAATAATCCATAAAATTTTCCCCATTTTTTCTTAATCCATGAAAAAAATTCAAATTGTTTTTAAAATTTAAATTTTTTTAAGTATTATTATTATGAGAATTATATATATATATATATGATTTATCCCCAAAAAAACTTGTTTTGTTACATGTTTATGTTTAAATATTTAGAGATGGATTAAAAAAATGTCTTTACATTTTTTCTTTAATTTTCATTTTTTTTCCATATTTTCCCAATAATAATTTCCAAATTAAAAAATTTTGTTGGTTAGGGTGGAAAGGGGGGAAGGGGGGGGGGGGGGGGGGGTAATCCAACTATGTAAACCAAAAAATTCACCAAATTAAAAAAAAATTACTTTTAAAATTGTAAAATATATTTCTACATCATTAAAAAAATATGTTGCAATTTTTTTTCAAAGTTATGTAATTAATCATTTGTATTACTATTTGAATAATCTTGCTAATCAAATATGGTCTTGATAATTAAATGGTTATATTGACTATTTAATTAATGTTTCTTCTTGTAACCAATTTATGCCAATTTAAAGGGGCAACAACATTATGAAAAGAAAAAATTGGTCAAATTTAGAATATATTTTGTCAATTTTTTATAATAAAATATAGTTAGTAACCATAATATTGAAGGATTTAAACAATGTCCAACTACATTCTTTGTCTATAATTTAACATGGCAATCTTTTTATGGATGATCATCATTTTAATAACATCAAAAAAAATAAAACATACCTAATCATATTGGGGAAAATAGAAACTTGTAATTCTACAAAAATTAGACATATTTTATGTAATGAAAATAAAATTGTAAAAGACATAATGAATGCATTTTTTAATTAACATTGAATTTACAAAGATTCTAGGTCAATTTATACAAAAGGATATTTGTAAATTGATTCATGACATGTAATTTCAAGTTTTTTTTACCCTTAATTTTTTTTTTTTGAATACATTACTGAAGAAGCTCCAAGATCATGTTTTCATTTGTACAATTTGAATAAATTTTGAAAAAGAAAACATATGGTAAAGTTTGAATTTCCTAAATAATTTCATGCTAAAGACAATAAAGTTACACTTTCATGTTTGCTAATAAAGTTTTGAAGCAGTCTGGTGGTTAAAACCTTGGTGTGCTTCCATGGGTTCTTAAGTTCAATCCCTGATGAATGTGTGCATTAATGTGTTTCATGCAAATGTAGTTTAGAAACATGTACATCATGGCAAATGGTGTCAAAATCAAATCTTTTTTTTTTAAATAATTTTTTTTCATGGCATGCAATTTTGTCATGGCATGCCATGAGAAAAATGCAATCCATGATTCCATGATTTGGAAAAAAAAGAATATTTTTTTTGTATGATGGCATGGCCCATTATTCCACATCACATTAACTTGGGACCTTGTATATCCATGTCATGATTCTAAAACGAGAAATTATCTAGTGTAGCAAGTGACTATTTGAAACAACTAGAAAACATTTCCCAAAAGAATCCTAATCAACTAGTCATTTTTTGACCAAAACCATACAAGTTGCATATTAGTCAAATTTGTCCTATTTCATTAAAAACTTAATGAATTGGGTAGTGAAAAAAGACAAGATTTCTTCTTGTGTTTGAAGATGTTAAATATATGAAATATGATTAATCATCCATAAGATGGACAAAATGAGGTGTATTAGAGCAATGGATGGATTATGGGTGGCAAAGGAGATCTTGATTTTGTGTCATGTTACAATCCCAAGGAAGTCAATATTTGTATATTTTTAGGGTACATGTGTTCTGAAGTGATATACTTTTTTAATTAAAAATAAATGAAACTATGAATATTTTCAATATATTTAAAATATATCTTGATAATTCAATTCTAAGCAACCTACTTTCATTTTAAGTAAATTATTTTAAAAATTCAATAAGTTGCACCTTTTTTTTGGCACTTCATTTGAAAACAATTGGAAGTAATTTCCCATGGGTTACAATTTCTTTCTAATAATGGATAAGATGATATGGACTTAATTATTTTAAACCAAGCATTGGCCATGGTTACTTTTATTATGATTACACCTAGATGATATTTTGAAAGTAACACATGTAGTATTTTAAATAATCATCACAAATGTTAATCTATAAGCGACCCCCAATTTTATTTTATTTTATTTTTAAAATGTTGATATTTTAAATCAACATCATTCATGAAAATCAATGTATTACTTTATGAAAAGTAATATCCTTGAAAGAAAAAGGATATTTCTGCAACAAATTGGTTCTATGAAACAAATTTAATATAAATATTTTTTATATTTTTTGAAAAACATTAAGACATGAATATTGTTGGGAAAAGATTGATAATTTTATGACAAGTAGAATTCCATAAAAGTTATTCATTTTTATGAGATTTTTTTTTTTAATATGATATGATATTCTTGTGATTTTTCCCCAAAAAAATGGAGTTGATTTTTCAATGTCATTTTTTTCTTTTAAATACCTAGTGGGCCTTTGTGTTGTTGGCCCACGTGGATCCTCAAGGCTTTAAGAAATACAACTTTCCAAAAAAAACCTCTTCAAAGTTTTAAGAAACAATTAACGTGAAAAGTGATAATGAAGATGGCAAACATGATGGCCAATGGGAAACTTCTCATGTATTTCCTGATGTGATGTGAAAGGCCAAAAACAAGGGCCAATACAATGAAAAGGCATCAATTTTAAAAATAAAACCTTATTTCCATTTTAAATTCTTTTTTGATGATGAAAATAATTATAAATTCAATAACTTTTGCTTTGTCAATCCAAAAATTGTGAAATGAACATTATGCACACCACCTCATTAAAGGCTTTTAATGGTACCAAAATAGCAACAAGCCAAGGCCCCACAATTTGGGAATGTTAAAAATGTGGTCACAAACATAACAAAACATCAATTTTAATATATATTATGGGCCCCTGTGCTAGTGGCCCAAGTGCATGCTGAAGGGTTTTAAAAACATGACTTTCAACAAAACCTTTTCAAGGTTTTAAGAGACACAATTAATATGAAAGATAATGATAGTAAAATGGACAAATAAGATGACCAATGGGAAATTCACTGTGCATCTCCTCATGTGATGTAAAAGGACAAACATAAGGCCCAATATGATAAAGAAGCATTGTTTGGTTTTTAAACTATTTCTATCAATTTTAATTAATTTTCAATGACACAAATGATTATAAATTCAATAACTTTTACTCCATTAGTTTGAAAATTGTGAAATGAACATTGTGCACATCACCCTATCGAAGGCCTTTCAATTGCATCAAAAGAACATTAAGTTGAAGTCCCCATGATCTAGGAAGGTTAAGGTGTGATATAAACATAACAAAAAAACCACTTATTTTAAAGTATATTGGTGGGCCCTAGTGTTGTTGGCCCCATTGTGATTATTTTCAAGGTTCTTAGGAAAATAATTTTCCAAAAAACCTCTTCAAGGATCTAAGAGACGTTATGAAAGGGCAAATAAAATGGCCAATGGGAAATTCCCCATGCATTTCCCATGTGATGAAATGGCAAATAGAAGGGCCCATATGATGAAGATTCATTGATTGGTTTTTGAAAACATTAAATTATAATTTAAAATTAATTTCCCATGAAAAAAATACTCTAAATTCAATAACTTTTGTTCCACATGATTCCATAAATTGTGAAATGACCACTATGTACACCACCTCATTAGGGTTTTTCAACAATAGCAAAAGTGCAATGAGGTGCCCATCATTTGGGAGGGTTAAGGCATGGTCACAAACAAAACCAAACAAACACCTATATGTATCAAAACGAGTGGTAGTTTTCAAAAACTTTAAAATAAATATTTATAAATTTTAATTAAACTGGGCGTCATGTGTGCCTACAACTTTGGTTGCTTGCAACATCTTCAAACATCTGTTTGTAAAGCTAATTGGCATATGCCATTGTTTGTATATGTCCCCTTTATCATGTGATGATGTGCATTGGATGTCATGAAACCTCAATTCTTGCTCCAAGTTTACTTGTAATTTTTACATTATAAATCTAAAAGCTTTGCATCTATTCATCATCATTGTGAATTGTATATCCATGGGTTTCAAACACACAAATCTTCATTTAATTTTACATATCATGCCATTTACAAAATGAAAATTGGCATGCAACCATAGAAGAAATACCCAAAAAAATGTCAAATAATGATACTATAATAAAAAAACTATAAGTGAAAATATTTCCTTTATATTTCTATTATAATTATATATTAAAAAAATGATGTCTATATGTGCTTTCCAACCTACCTCTTCCAAGCCTAACTATGTCAATTGTTTCCCTCATCCTCTTACATGAACATAACAAGACAAATTAACATGTGTCTTATCATGTTCATGTTGTCTATATTAAGAAAGGGTAGATGCAAGTTAGGGTGCCTCAAAAGTGGCAAGAGTCCTAGTCCCAAAAGTCCATATAAAGTCCATATTTTAATTCAAAAATGAAAAAAAAAACGTTAAAAACCAATGTTGAGTGGGCCCTATGTGGCGATTGATCAATTAATAAAGTTCATATGAAAGGATGACCATCTAGAAAACTCTTTAACATACATGTTAGGCAAAAAATAAAATCAATCCAACAAAAAATGACCAATATTGGGACTTTTGAAAATAAGGTCCAAATTTGGTCATTCAAAAGCCCATGATCATTTGTTGGTTAAACTTTTTGTTGTAATTTTTCTCACTCCATCTTTTTTCCCCATCATGTATCATATATTGAATCCCTATAAAAAATATCGAAATGAAATCATAACAAAATATGCATTTGAATGTTAATGTAAAACCTATATTATAGTCCATATGTCCACTTTAAAAATCCATTACTATATGATTGGTGTATGTTTATTGAATTTCACTCCTACATAAATATTCTTATTCAAGTTGGAAATATTAATCCATACAAATGTATTTCAAATTGATGATTTTACAATGCATTTGTAGCATTTGAAGTACAATTTGTAGAAAATTGATAAGGACAAAAAGAGTGAACCATTATAGTTTGCATCTACCCAAAAATCTAATAACATATCTCTTTCAAGCTCAATTACCTAATCCTTTTCCCCTACCCACCCACATAGAATATGGACATAAATTTGAAATTAGGGAGAAATAATGATGAATTATTGAGAACCATAAGGGACAAAAAGAAGAGGAGAATGGGGCAGGGGATTTTGCTAAGTTTGAAACCTTACTCTTGAGGTCAAAGGCATCACATTCATAAAATAAAAAAAACTATTGATGTAGTTCTGTGTAAATTATAAATGCATGATGATTATTTAACATTAGATTTATTTATTTTTAAATGATATTCATGTAAAGAAAAATGAACATTTAAAATTTGAATGTTGTTATGTTGATTCTGATGTTGTCCTTCAAGCCCCAATAAGGATAATATTTTTAAGCCCCTAAAGATTATATTAGTTTTCATCTTAATGATAATTCAATTTTTTAAAAAAAAAATAGGGATAAATAGAAGTTAGTTCATTTTGATAATGAAATCAGTGGAAACATCTTACAACACAATGTTTAATAGATGAGCAAATGTAATTTGTACAAAAGGTGGAAGCAATGATTGTAATATTAATTAATCAAATCTTGGTACATTTATGTGTTTAATTATTAGAATTACATGTTGATCTTGTGTTTAATCAATCAAAGAAAATAACAAGAAGAAACTTTTTGGACATGCAAATATTTTTAGTAATCATTAAAGGGCTTTCAATTGAAATCATGTAGAAACATGGTTTTTGCAATATTCAAAATTGGAAAAGATTAATTGTTATGAATACATAAACTCAAAACACTTAGTTTTATTGCGCAATTTGTTGCTCACTTTTTTGTTGTTTTTCCATGAGTTAAAGAACTTTGCAACTACATAAAAAACATTGCCCTTGGATAGGTGGCACAACCAAAATCAATATGGCATTCAATGACCCAATTGGTCATTATCCATCTACAATACATTAGAACATAATTGCAATTTTATTTAATGATAATTGTTAAATTTATAATGTGATGTATTTGAAAGCTTCCCTTATTTATTATGATTACATCACCCCATCATCAATCCTTTTAATTGATTTTGATTCATGAATTTTATGAAAAATTTGTTAGAAATTTCAATGTTGTATAATTAATTCAAAATTATGTGTACATTATATTTTTCATTATTTAAAAGCTAAAAAGTGAGCATTTGAGACAATATAATAGTTATTAAATTATAATATAAATATTGAAAATATTAGGGTATAAAGATTTTTGTTACATTACTTTCATCAACTAAATTGAGGTATATTTTTAATTCGGTCTGTAATTATCATTAACAACAATACATTTTTCATTTGTAAAACATCATAATGAATTACCCATGAAGGCATAATGGGAGGGCAAAGGTGTGCATGTTTGCCAACATTCTCTAAAGCTTAAAGAATGTCTAAATTCAAATTGGAAGATGTAATGTTTTACTATGCATATAAACTTTCACCTCTTAATTTCAATTATATGAGGTCAATATAAGTAGTACTAGATGGTGGTTAGTGGGGAGATTACAATGTGATATTTTGTACAATGTCTTCAAATTTTCATTGTACAAAATTGTGAAAATTCAAGTTAAAAGAATTTATGCATGTACATATGAAAATATTATTTAAAAAATTTAATTGGTATAAATAAACAACCCAAATATTCAATTATTTTAATGAGTTGCAAAATTTACCTATTGAAGGATATTACAAGGAGGCAAAAATTGAAATTAAGAAAAAATAACATTATGTGCATATTTATAAATTTTGAATATTATAATACCTTTTTGGGTTCAACATTTGGGTGCCAAATAATCATTTTAATTTTCAAAATCTAGTTTGGTAGTAAAAAATAATCTATGGAATTTCAACAATAAATATAGATATTAACTTCTTTGGCAAGTTATTTGCACTATGAACCTCTAACATAATGAAACCTTTTACCACATTTTCTATTGTTTTTTTTTTTTTGTAAAAACGAGGAGTGATAACATTCCACCAAATTATAGGATAAAGAAAGGTTGTCAATTATTTGATATTTTTTCTACAATGGTGGATTAGCCTAAAACAAGAAGGTATTGTTTTTCCACCAAATTTTGTGATTTTGCCTCCCTGGTAATTTTCTTAAATTTCAACATTTCAAACAAATAATTTCTAGAAAATTTCACATTTCCAAAAATATCATAATTTTTACCAAACCTATAGAGGTACTATAGTAGTAACAACTAACCCATTGGGTTTGTTTGAAAGAAAGGAACTGAATTTGAATTTCTTTTACAAACAAAAGGCCAAGTTATAGTGTTTCAATGAGGATGTGTTAAAAGAGACCAGAATTATAAATAAATAAATTAGGGACATACATAGACATTTTATTTAAATTATAATTTGGTTAAAATATGTGAATTGAAAATTCCTTTTGCAATTAAAAAATTCTTCATAAAAAAAATAAAAATTATATATACAATAGTTGTTTTGTTTTGTTTTGTTTGTTTTTTTGTGATTGCACCTTAATCCTCATGAACCATGAAGCCCCTTGTTATGCTTTTAGTATCATTAGAAAGCCTTCAACAAATTGATGTGCATGATGATCAATTTGTAAATTTTTGACAAACAATGCAAAAGGTATTGAATTTTAAGTGATTTTCATTATTGAAAATTAATTAAAATTTATAAAATTATTTCTTTCAACCAATGAATGCCTCTTCATGTCACATGAAGAAGTGTATTTGCCTATTCATGACATGAGAACATGCATTTGTATTTTCATGTCATGAAAAAATGCGGGAAGAATCTCCCATTCGTTATCCTCCCATTTAACCATCTCAACCAATCAATGCCTTTTCATATCACATGAGAAAATGCATAAAGAATCTCCCATTGGCCATTTAATCAACCCTTTCATTATTAGCCTTTCTATTTGCCCTTTCACATCCAAGCACTTGGGGCCAAATGACATTTGAATTCACACTTTGGCAAATAAGTTTTTTTCAAAATTGAGTTTATTTAAAAGTCATGCCTCTTAGTAGAATTTTGAAGAGGTTTCCTAAAAAGTTATATCCTTTAGAGCCTTGAAGATGATCCCACTTGGGCCAATGGCATAACAGTGCACTAGTTATCTTATGTGAAAGTTATGTCATTTGATTAATGAACCAAACAATGATAAAACTAACCCAAAAATTTTAGTAGAAAGAGAGGAAAACCTCTAATTTTTTAGAAGCATTACAAAACCTAATATGTTGCAAATAAAACAAGAAGAATCTAATCAACAAATACAAGTAAGCATACCAAGTCTTCACAAATGTAGTGGAAGAAATGTGAAACATAATAAGTTGCAAATAGTTGGTAGTTATAAAACCTTGCCACTGATATTCAACTATTAATGAAGCAAGTAAGAATCAAATACTCTTAGTTATTTGAACATAATATCACAAAAATATTTTGTACTAAACAACATGATGTACATGGATATAATAAGAAAATATATTGATGTGTTACACATGTTGACTTGTCATCAAATGATTTTAGTAGCAGGTTTTGGACTCAAGTGCATAATAAATTTCCTTTAAAATATCATAAACAAGCAATGTACATCAACCATTTTGTTGTGATTAGTAAGGTATGTGGCATATTTCATTATGCATTTCACTAATATTTGTGTGAATTGAAATAAAATCTAATGTAATAAAAATGGCTAATCACTTAGTGAATGGGGACCAATTGTTCTAGGAAAAGTGAATTAAATAATTATTAGCCGAATACAAAAATTACACTTGGTAATGGAGTTCAACTCATCATTAGTTAATTTATGTAAAAAAAGAGATAATCAAAAGCTACCTAAAATTGGGAGATAATTGTGACACTTAGAAGAATTTTTTTTTTAAATAGCCAAATTTGACTTAGATTTTCTTATAGTTGAGCAATTTGTGCATGTGTTACTATCCTACAACAAAAAATTGAAGAAGGAAAAAAAATGAAAAATGAGAACTTGATAAATACTATGTAAAGCTTGCATTTAATAGGTTTATAATGTTAACTCAATATATAATGACTTTGTAGTAATATATATAATTATATTCTAAACATTTATAAATTTAATTGTTTAATTAACTAAAAATTTGAAAAGCAAAGAATCACATCTCATTGGACATTTGCACAAATCTAACAAATCCAAGGTTTTGGACAATACACAAGACATGGAGGTATAATTTTTCATCATAGTGCTTCTTGTCACACTCTTCGTACAATTGGAAAGCCCTCAATAAGTAGGGGTGCACCAAGTGGGTTTCAAAATGTTTTAACCTACAATGGAAAAATTATTAAATATTAAACAAAATTTTCATTGTAAATTCATTTAAATCAAAATAAAAAATCGTGGGGGAATTTGGGGGCGCTATTTATATTGTTGCAAAGCCCTTAGTGAATAGGATTTAATAAAGGTGATTTGAAAATTCAATTAAATTACAAAAATGGTTTTGGAGGGAAAAATTAGTTCAGTATCGAATTCACACTTGGGTCAAATAGCACAAGCTACACTAATATAGATTAAGATAAGTGTTTGTTTGTTTGGATGTGGTCACACCATAACCTTCACAAATGGTGAGAGTTTCTCACTCAAGTGTTGGTACCACCAAAAAGTTTTCAACAAAGTGGTGTCCAAATATGTTGTTTTGCAAGTTTTGAACAAACAAAACAAAAGTTATTGGAAATCTAGAATGATTTCTATCTTTGGTAATAATTAATTAAATCAACTTTTTGAAAAAATTTAGAAGGTTTCATAATAACTTTCAAGTTAAGCCTAGTTTCATTAAAATAACACCGGGATGGGTGTGTAACCAAAAGAAAGGGGAAAATTAAGAGAACAAACCTAATTACATATAAAAGATCTAAACATAATCATAAATTTTGGCACCCTACAACCAATAACATTTTTTGATTTTGTGATACCAATGTCAAGGAGGGATTCTGGTGATGTCCATTTATTCTAATAGAACCAACTCTTGTACCTATAAATTGGCAAACTTGTCACAACGGTTTGAGTCTTCATCATACATTTCCTTAGTGGCCATGGACTATTGGCTACCAAACTCCAATTCATACTACTAAAAATCCATAACTATTGATGTATGGCTTTTGAGGTCAGAACTTTCAAGGTTCACTTAGTCCATATGAGTTACTAACCATTTTCCCATGGAATGCAACAATGTTGTGTACCATCAAATCTCTTATTTGAAAACCTAAAACTTGTAGACCTTTGGATCCAAATGTTTTTGAAAAATGTGACTTTGAATAGTAGGTACCAAGTTCATCTAGAACCACTGAAGAAGACAAATTCTTATGCAATAGTATATTACATATTCTTCTCTTCAAGTTTCCCCCATTCTTGACCTTGTTCATCTCATTCTGCCCAACCTAAGGACACCCTTTTGAGGTTTCTAGCACTCATTCTAGCAATTGTCTACAACATGGATTCAATGTATTGTAACAAAAATTCCCTTTTTTTGGATGCATCTTGACTTTTATATGCCCCTTAGTTCTATAGCTTGAACCCCTTCTTTCTTCATCATCCCTCAGCATCAACCCCTCATATCTATCCTTACTTCGATTCACACAACTACTTAACTAAGTCATTGGCACAACGAAGTTCATCAATAACTAACCTAGTAGTTTAAAACTACAACGAGAGAATTTCATACCAAAAAGAACCTGCTGCCTCACTATTTCATTTTGCCTCTTATCTTACCTTCCACTGTCAATTACGCAAACCTTTCTTCAATGCAATCACTCCCTCCACCATCCATCGCTCGGTACAACTCCTATTCTCCATAACACACAAACAAACAAGGTTGCCTACCCATGCATTCCTTGTAGTAGCAATGGAATAATTTCCACCGCAAGCACGCAAAAAGTTGATAACTATTGATAACAATCAAACAAAAAAATGAAACCCTAAAATCCGTTGTGTTCATGCTATTAGAGTGACTTTTTGTCCAGTCACAGGTGAACTTACAAGAGGTTCAAGATTCATGGGCCAATGACACATGAGGGGCCTACAAGTAAAGATTGGAATGTAATGGAGAGTGGATGAATGGAAGCCACATAGGTCACACACATG
>Ga0116230_10002311_pt1 | contig 18374 bp, 18 predicted proteins | sample S1TSphfallax_3_FD_88678 | JGI IMG/M metagenome (GOLD analysis project Ga0116230, IMG submission 88678) | Host-associated microbial communities from peat moss isolated from Minnesota, USA - S1T2_Fd - Sphagnum fallax MG | ecosystem: Host-associated > Plants > Peat moss > Unclassified | place...
GAGCCGCTGCTTTCAATTACGATCATTCCCAATTCGATCACCGTCGACGATCTGGAAGGGACGGGACAATACCTGGCTTACGGGACGTTCTCGACGGCTCCGACGGTGCAGGACATCACCAACGGGGTCGATCACAACGGCTTCAAGAGCGCGGTTACCTGGATTTCCGGGGCTCAGCTCGTCTTTCCCATCACCTCGTCTGGAGCTCCCGGCGAGACGGGCGGACTCGTAACCGCCGAGGGTTCCGGTACTGCGAATATTTACGCCACGGCGACAAACCCGGACGGTACGCTGGTTTACAGTCCGGCAGTCACCTTCAACTGCCCTTTCTCGCCGTACATTCCCGCCACAGCCACGGCGCCGGCGACTCTCGGGACGTGCAATTCCGAGACGATTGCCAACGGTCTGCTGGTTACGCTCACGGTTTTCAATGCGGGACTGAATCAGACAGGTTGGCTCATTACCGCCCCGTCGGCGACGGGAACCCCGGACGTGATCCATTGCGGCCCAGGATCGACTTCCGGCGGATCGGTCTGCTCGGCAACCTACCCAATCGGAACGACCATCACACTCACCGCGCCGGCCGAATCGGGAGTGAAGTTCGGCGGATGGTCGTACAATTGCGCCCCAACGGCAACTGTGACCGCGGCTGGTCCAAACAGTTGCACGGTGACACTTGGAACCGATCAGTCGAATGTCTCGGTCGGAGCCGTATTCAACTAGCTGTCCAAAGGCAGCTTCCAAAGCAAACCGCCGGCTGGGATGATCTCCCCGCCGGCGGTTCTTGGGTTTCGGGCTTTTTCGGCCTCACGAGATATTCAGCACCAGCACCGGGCAGGGGGATTCGGCGATGACTTCGGAGGCTGTGCCGCGCAGCAGGCGTGTGGCGGCGTGGGATAGGGCGTGGGCACCCATCACGATCAGGTCGGATTTGCGTTCTTTGGCGAAGTTTACAATCGTGGCCGGGCAGGAGCGATGCCGCTGGGGCAGGGAGCGAAGCTGGGAGGCGGCTTTTGCGCCGTCCTGCGGCAGAAACTCGGCCAGGGACTGCTCGAAGCGGGCGCGGGCCCGTTCCGCCGCGGCCGGTTTCGATGCCTGGCACTCGACGTGGAGCAGGGTAAAGGCCGCGTCGTATTTGCGCGCGATCTTCCAGGCGTAGGCCGCGGTGTGGGCGGACTCGGGGCGCAGGTCGCTGGCGCAGATCACGTCGTCGAGGCGCCATTCGCGGTCGGGAGCGGGGCGGATTTCGGGGCCGATGACCAGCACCGGGCAGCCGGCGTGGCGGAAGAGCACTTCGGTGTCCGAGCCGAAGAGCAGGCGCTCGATGCCGGACTTGATGTGCGCGCCGAGGACGATGAGGTCGGTGCATTCCTGCTGGGTGCAGGTGGGAATCTCTTCCTGCACCAGGCCGTTGAGGGTGATGGTGCGCGCGTTCAGGCCCTCGGCGCGGAGCTGTTCGCCCATGAGGCGGAGCCGCAGCTCTTCCTTGCGTTCGGCAGCCTGCAACTGGCACCAGACGGCCTCGGGCACGGCCATGGGGTTGACGGGGCGGTGAACGTAGGCGAGCACGACCTCCGCCTGGTGCCGGTGGGCGATGCGGCGGGCGTAGTCGAGGGCGCGCTCGGAGTGGGGCGAAAAATCTACCGGGACGAAGAGGCGGCCGAGGCGGATGTCGGAAGTTTCCGGGGCTGCGAGTGTGGCGGAAGCGGCGGTGGCCATGGTTCCCTCCCGATTTTTGGGTGGATTCGGCGCGCTTTTGGGACGCAAACTCCAGTTGCAGACACGATAGTCCCATTTGCGGACGATGGGAAGCCTTAAACGGCACGAAAGACGGGAAGAGGAATTCGTGGTCAGTGTCGCGTGGTTAGCGGTCAGTGGCCGTAGGTCGGCGAAGCCGCTCGACATCTCGCGACAAGAATCGGGATCGGAATCAGGGTTTAGCGGGCTTTGCGGCCGGCTTGGTGGTGGGGAAGTAGCCGGTGCGGGTGCGGACGTTGAGTTTGCCGTAGCCCTTGGCCTGGGCGATGACGGTGATCTTGCGGAAGCTGGGGTCGGTGCTCGGTTTGGTGCTGTGGTAGGAGAGGGTGTATTGGCTGCGGATGTCGCGGGCGACTTCGGCGGCGATTTCGTCGATCTGGTCTAAGGATTTGGGGAAGAAGGCGATGCCGCCGGTTTCGCCTGACAGCATCTCGAGCGCGCGGCGCGCGTGGCGGACTTCGCCTTTGCTCATCTCGTCGCCGAAGAGCAAGCCGATCGAGTAGATGACGGGGCCGGAGAGCTGCTGGACGCGGCGGATGGCTTGTTCGAGATTGAGGGAACTGGCGTTGTCTTCGCCGTCGGTGATGATGACGATGACCTGCTTGGGGCGGTGGGCGTCGGCGGCTAGTTTGTCGGCGGAGGCGACGACGGCGTCGTAGAGCGCGGTGCCGCCGCGGGACTCGATGTGCGCGAGGCCGTCTTTGAGCTTGTTGGAGTCTGAGGTGAGGTCCTGGTCGATGTAGGCGTCGTCGGCGAAGTTGACGACGAAGGCCTCGTCTTCGCGGTTGGAGGCGAGGATGAGGTCGAGCGCGGACTTGTTGACTGCGGGGCGTTTTTTGTACATGGAGCCGGAGTTGTCGATGACCAGGCCGATGGAGACGGGGATGTCGGCGTGCTGGAAGCTGAGCAGGTTTTGCTGGATGCCGTCTTCGAGGACGCGGAAGTCGTCTTTTTTGAGGGACTGGACGATGTGGCCGGCGGAGTCGAGGACGGTGACGTTGAGGGAGACTTCCTCGACGTCGGAGACGATGATGTAGCCCTTGTTTTCCTTGGTCACGTCGCTGGGGCTGGGTTTGGCGGATTCTTCGCGGTCGGGCGAGCGGACGGGGTCGCGGTCGACGGTGAGCGGCGGGGCTTGCGGCGCGGGAGCCTGATCGGGCGTCTTGAGGGGCGATTGGGCTGGCAGGAGGGTTGCGGCGAGAAGGAGGGAGAACGTCGCGATCCTCCATCTCAAAATCGAGATGGGGGGCACCCGCAGAGTTGTCTGGAGTGGGGACGATTTAGTGAAGCGGGGCATAGTAACCGGTACGGGCATGGACAGTTAAGGGGGGCAGGCCCTGCGGTGGCACCAGCTTTACCTTCACTTTACGCCACTTGCCGTCGCGTTGCATGGCGTTGGGGTGATAACCGATCACATATTGGTTGCGCAGCTCGGTGGAAATCTTGATGGCGATGTCGCCCATGTCGGCCAGATCGTCGACGCGGAAGAGGCGTCCGCCGGTTTCTTCGCAGAGGTCGTTGAGCAGCATGGGGCCCATGCGCTCCTCGGTGGTGGGGGCGTAGGGGTCGAAGATGCCGATCGAGTAGATTTCGACGTCGGACTCGCGGACCTGGGCTTTGACTTCGCCCTCGGTGTAGCGGGAGCGGTTGTCGCCGCCGTCGGAGACGACCAGCAGCGCCTTGCGCTCGTTCTTGGCGGTCTTCATCTTGTCCATGCCGAAGTAGATGGCGTCGAGCAGGGCGGTGCGATGGCCGCTGCGGACGGTGGAGAGGCGGGCCTCGATGTCTTCGATGGAGCTGGTGAAGTCCTCGATCAGCTCCGGGCGGTCGTTGAAGCCGATGACGAAGAACTCGTCCTGGGGGTTGGCGGTCTTCATGAATTGCAGGATGGAGTCGCGGGCGCGGACGAGTTTGGAGCTCATGGAGCCGGAGAGGTCGAAGACGATGCCGATCGAGACCGGCGCGTCTTCGGTGGCGAAGGTGCGAATTTTTTGCAGGTTGTTGTTTTCGTAGACGAAGAAATCGTCCTGCTCGAGGCCGGTGACGAGGCGATTCATGGGATCGGTGACGGTGACGGGGACGAGGACCAGATCGACGTTCAGGGCCAGTCGGGCTCCGGGGGCGAGTTTCAGGCCATCGGGGCCGGTTACCGGCGCGTTTTCGGCGCCCAGCGGCGCTCCGGTGGCGGGCGTGGCCGCGGCCGGGGGAACCGGAACGTGAACCGCGTTCAGTTGATCGTCCTGGGCGTGGGCGAGGCGCGGTCCAAAGGTCGGCATCAGGAGAACAGCGGTCAGGCCGGCGCGAACCAGGCCGGCGGGAACCAGGCCGGCGGGAACCAGGCCGACGGCACTTGCCGCTTTGGCTCGGGTATGAAGACCTCCCGAGGCGGTTCGGAGTTTCGTGAATCGAGTCGATTGCAATGGGAGTTGGGGCATCGGCATTCCCTGCTTTTGGAAAGGATGTTAGCACGGTTGCGGAACGTTCGTTGTGTCGGAACGGCCATTGGCGTCGAGGCGGCGCAATTGGTGCGCGGGAACCCCATTATGGGAACGCTAGCGAAGAGATTTGGATTGGGGTTACGCGGAATTCGGGGAACTGGAGCGGTATGCGCTCTGGGGTACAATCGAGCGGAGGTTCAGCGCTGGGGCAGGGGAGAAATCGGCGGCAGATGGCTTGGAGTTTGTCTCGCAACGCGCGGCTTTTCGCTCTGGCGGGTGGCGCGGCGCTGTCGCTTGGCAATGCGCGATTAGGGCTTAGCCAGACAAACGGAGGGCCGGCGGGGCCGAGGTTTGTGGTGGTGCTGGACGCGGCCCATGGCGGCGAGGATGGCGGTGGACAGGTGGGCGCATCCGGCGGCGGTACAGGAGAAGCGGAAAAGACTCTCACGCTGGCCTTGAGCGTTCGGTTGCGCTCGCTGTTGACGGCGCGGGGCTTCACCGTGATTACCACGCGCGAGGGCAATGTAAACCTGACGGCGGACGCGCGCGCCCAGACCGCCAATCACGCCACGGCCAGCGCTGTGGGCGGTTCGGCCTGTATCAGCCTGCATGCGTCGGAGGCCGGCACCGGGGTTCACATCTTCGTCTCCTCGCTCGCGCCTGGCGGGACCGGCCGCTTTTTGCCATGGAAAACGGCGCAATCGGCTTTCATCCCGCGCAGCCTGCGATTGGCGGGTACGGTGAACTCGGCCCTCGAACACACGACCGTGGCCGGCGGAGGCGCGATTGGAGCGGCCGGAGCCGATAGCGGGCCAATCCCGGCGACGCTTGGCCGTGCCGCGCTCCCCGGCGTGGACAGCATGACCTGCCCGGCTGTGGCCGTCGAGATGGCTCCCATCCGCGGGGCGGACCGTCGCGTCGTGACGGAAGTCACCGATCCGGAATACCAGACGCAATTCGTCGAAGCGCTGGCCTCCGCGCTGCTTGCATGGAAGACCGACCTGGAGACGGATGGCCCACGGGCGGGAGGATCGCAGCCATGATTCCCCGCTACCAGAAGATTGTGGTGCTGGTGCTGCTAGTGGTTTCGATCGGCATGGCGGCTGTGCTGGTTCGCCTGCGGGAGCGCGCCCACGACCGGCTGCTCAAGGGCGAGGATCTGGCTCCAACGACGGCTCCGGCGGTGGCTCCCGCCGAGCAGGCCACTTTGCTGGTTGCCAACGATATGGATGGGGCGATGGCGACCGAAGCGCAGTCGCTGCCGCTGCCCAAGGACAGCGAGGCGCGCGCGCGGGCGTTGGTCGAAAGGCTGCTGGAACTTTACGCCGAACCGGGATCGACGCACCCGGTGCCCGGCGTTCCGCGGGCCGTTTTACAAGTCTTTTTGCTGGCCGCGCCTGAGGGTAAAGGCGCGCCGTCCGCCGGGCAGTTGGCGGTGGTCGACCTGGCGGGAGGGTTTGCCGATGGGCATCCGTCGGGAATTCTCACCGAAGCGCTGACCGTGGAATCGATCTGCGCCACGCTGCACGCCAATTTGCCGCAGATTGCGGAGGTTCGCTTCCTGGTGGATGGGCAGCCGCGCGCTACGTTGGCCGGTCACGCGGATTTGACGCGGACGTATTTGACCGGGGATGCCGTTGGGGGGAGCCAGCCGGACGGGTCGGCGACGACACCCTGAGGGCGGATTTCTCGGGAAATCTGCGACTTCTCTTTCTTTCTGAATCGCAGTATGATGATGCGTATGCCACGGTCCGTACACATTACGACTCCCCGCGCCTCGTACGAAGAGTTGGTAAAGCAGTTGCGCATTCCGAAAGCCCGGCAGCGCGTTCTGCGCGAACGGATTGAGGAAGCCTGGAAGCGGATGCTCGCCGTCGATGCGCCGCAGCAAGACGACTCGACGCAGCCGAAAGAGATGAGTGAAAGTGCCGCTGTTTCCCGTTGACCCGGAGGCGGTCTTCCTCAACATTCCGTACGATCCGGAGTTTCAGAAGCTCTACCTTGCCTACATTGTCGGCATCTATCAGTTGGGACTGGAGCCGAAACTAGCCTCCGGATTGCCCGGCGGAGAGCGCCGTTTGGACCGAATCCTCTCGCTGATTCAAGGTTGCCGATACTCAATTCACGATCTGTCGAGGGTGGAATTGAGCGTTGCTCCTCCGGCAACGCCTCGTTTCAACATGCCTCTCGAACTGGGATTGACGATTACGTGGGCCAAGTTGAATCCGAAGCGGCATACCCGGTTCCTGTGGGAGTCGGAGCCGAGACGTCTGCAAAAATCCATCAGCGATCTGGATGGAACCGATGCTTACATTCACTCTGGAACGGTTGAAGGTGTGCTTAGCGAACTTCGCAACGCATTCGTGAGGAAGGATTCCCCTTCGATTCGCCGGATGATGGCAGCGTATCGACTTGTCGAAGGCGAAGTCGCAAGAATTCTTGCCGACGCGGGAACGAGCAACGTCTACGCGGCCAGCGTCTTTCAGGAGCTTTGCTTTGCGGCGCTGAACGCGGCTCAAATCACTTCGAGCTCAGAATTATGACGGCTCCCGTTATCGGCGTATTCGACTCCGGCTTCGGTGGGCTGACGGTGCTGAAGGCGCTGCTGCGCCGGATGCCGGGGGCGGAGTATGCCTTTCTGGGCGATACGGCGCGCTTGCCTTACGGCTCGAAGTCGCGGCGGACGATTGCGCGCTATGCGGCGGAGAGCGCGCAGTTTCTGGTCGAGCGGCAGCACGCGGAGTTTCTGGTGATTGCCTGCAACACGGCGAGCGCGCTGGCGCTGGATGCGATTCGCGAGGCGGTTGATGTGCCGGTCTTGGGGGTGATTGAGCCGGGAGCGGGAGCGGCCGCGGCCAACTCCGCGACGCGGGACGTGCTGGTGATGGCGACCGAGGCGACTGTCGCGAGCCACGCTTACGCCGCCGCATGCCGGGCGCATGGGTTGCGGGCTGTGGAGAAGGCCTGCCCGCTGCTGGTTCCGCTGGTCGAGGAGGGCTGGATCGACCCGGCAGCTCACCCCGTCACAGCGGAAGTGGTCAGGATTTACCTGAGAGAACTGCTCACCGAGGCTGAGGCGGCTGGCCAGTCTCCGGACACCCTGGTGCTGGGTTGCACGCACTATCCGCTACTGCGGGCAATCTTCGAATCCGCCGTTCCGTCCGGTATGAAGGTGATCGACTCGGCGGAGGCTACCGCGGATGAAGCGGCGCGCCGGTTTGGTGGAATTCCTGACTGCGTGGCCGGTTCCGGCTCGAAGATTCGCTGCTTTGCCACCGATTCCGTCGAGAAATTCGAACGGCTCGGATCGCGATTTCTCGGACTCCCGGTGGGTCGCGTGGAACTGGTGGATTTGGGCGGTTGATAGCGGTAACTGGTATGCTGAGAAGCGTTTGGAGTCGCGCGACTCCGAGATTGAGAGCGAGGACAGGGCAATGCCGGAACTGATCAATTTGGAAGGGAAGACCGCGGTCGTTTTTGGCCTTGCGAACAAGCGTTCGATCGCGTGGGGGATTGCGCTGAAGCTGCATGAAGCCGGCGCCAAGCTGGCTATCTGTTACCAAAACGAGCGCATGAAGGCAGAGGCCGCAAGCCTGATTGAAGATCTGCCGGGAGCCGACGGCTTCCAGTGCGATGTTGCGAGCGATGCGGAGATCGCGAGTCTCTTCGAGCAGTTGAAGGAGCGGTACGGCAAGATCGACACGCTGGTTCACGCCGTGGCGTTTGCGCCGGCCGAGGATTTGCGCGGCGAGTTTGTGAATACCAGCCGCGAGGGTTTCCGGGTGGCGCACGATGTCAGCGTCTACTCCCTGATTGCTGTGACCCGGGCCGCGGTTCCGCTGATGCCGGAGGGCGGCTCGGTGATCACGCTGAGCTACTTTGGCGCGGAAAAGGTGGTGCCGCACTACAACGTGATGGGCGTGGCCAAGGCGGCGCTGGAGGCGACGGTGCGCTATCTGGCTTCGTCGCTGGGGCCGAAGGGGATTCGTGTGAACGCCATCTCGGCCGGGCCGATCATGACGCTGGCGGGGCGCGGGGTGGGGCAGATGGGCGATATGCTGCGCGTCCACGCGGACAAGTCGCCGTTGCGGCGGAATGTGAAGCAGCTCGAAGTGGGCGGCGCGGCGGCTTTTTTGGCCAGCGACCTCTCCGGTGCCATCACCGGCGAGACGATTTATGTCGATTGCGGCTACAACATCATGGGATTTTGACTTAGCCCGGCGATGAGAATCTGCATCGCTTCATTGGCCTTCTGTGGCCGCGGCAATGCTCAGCATCGGCAGGACTAGGCGCATGGATTCCGGCAGCTTAAGGAATCCATGCGCCGCATAGAACCCGACCGCATTTTCGTCGATAGCATCGACAACGACCATGGAAGACCCCACCACAGCGCTGTTTTCGAGCGATTTCTCCAGCGCCTTCGCCAACAGCAGAGAACCCAGTCCCTTGCCCTGACTAGCAGTTCGGACCGCGAACCGGCCAATCAATGTGGCGCTGACGAGAGGGTAGCGCGGGAGGTGCGTTTGCGCGGCTTCGGGGATGGCTCCCGGCGGCAGGCCGGAGGCACAGAGCGTGAAATAGCCTTCGATCAAGGTGGGATCGGTTTCCAGGCGCAGGATGAAGACCGCGTTGGCTTTCCGTCGCATGTCCTGCGACGCCTGCGTTTTCAGGTAGACGTTCAGGCTCTCTACACCGCAGGTGAAACTCTGCCGGTCATGATGTTTGCCGAGCGGTTCGAGACAATACTCAGGTTTTTCCGGGTCTGTCACGCCGAGACGACTTTCTCGTTCGCCGTGCGAAACGCACGCACCAGTCGCTCGTTGGGTCTTGGCGGATGTATCAAGGCATCGAAGAAGGCTTGGCGGTCGCGCTCGGAAAGCTGGATTGTGTCGTGCCGTGCGATCGTCGCTTGTGTTGCCTGGGTCAGAGCGGCGAGGCAAAAGTCAGTCACGGTTCTGCTTTCGAGGGCGGCCGCACGCTCCACCAGGTTCTTGGTCTGAGCGTCGACACGGAAGCCCAGCCTGAAACTGCGTAGTCGTTGAGGACTCGGATTTGTCGAAACGGGATTGCGCGAAATGAGGGTCGCTCCGAAATGCGGTGACTGCTTCAGTGTACGTCCAATGGAATAACAATTCAACCGCCATCCGGCCCGCGTGCCCCGCAGGGCGTCTACCGAATTATGGAACCACGATCTTCGTCCGCAGCGGGAGATCGCGCGAACTGCCACCGACGAAGACCGTGCGCGGTCCGGCCGCTGTCTCCCATTTGCCGGCTTCCGCGTTCCAGAACTGCAATCGCCGCGCGGGAATCGGAATGGTGATCTCTTTGGACTCGCCGGCATTCAGGTGAACGCGATCGAAGGCGGCCAGCGCGCGGACGGGGAAGTCGCCCGCCTGCTTCTGTTCCGGAGCGCCAAGGTACACCTGCGGAACCTCATCGGCGGCCATTGCTCCCGCATTCCTGAGCGTGAAGACTGCCGCGTAATCGCCGTTTGGCATCGGGGAGACGTGCAGGTTGCCGTACTCGAATTTCGTATAGCTCAGCCCAAAGCCGAAGGGAAACTCCGGCTCGATGCTCTCGAGATCGAACCAGCGATAGCCGACGTTCACGCCTTCGGAGTAAGTCGTCTTGCCGTCCACGCCCTTGGCCGAGCGCTCCGGATATCTGGGGTCGGTGGCCGGATAGTCGGTCAGCTTTTTGGCCCAGGTAAAGGGCAGCCGTCCTGCCGGGCTGGTCTTGCCGAGGAGGATGTTGGCGGTCGCCCAGCCGCCTTCGTCGCCCGGCCACCACATCTGCAACACGCCTTTCACCTTGTCGAGCCAGGGCATGGCGATCGGCTGGCTGATGTTGAGCACCACGATGGTGTTTGGGTTGACGGCGGCGATTTCCTCGATCAGCTTGTTTTGGTCGTAATCCTTGCCGTTTCCTGGCAGGTCGAAGCCGGATTTGCCCCGGCTCCAGGCGAAAACGACTGCCGTTTTGGCGGATTTTGCGGCGGCAATCGCCGCGTCATGATTCGCCTTGCGCTGGTCGGGAGTGACCCACGCGAGGCGCACCTGCTCGGGCGCGTTTGAGGTGTCTCCGGAGATGGCTACGGTGACTTTGTGCGGCCCTTTGGATAGCTGGACGGCGGTGCGGACGTTGTCCAGGCCGTCGGCGGTGGGCATCAGGCCATCCTTGCCGGCCAGCACGGTATCGCCATGCACCGCGCCGCGCATCCCGTTGGCGCCGCAGATGTGCTTTCCGTCGATCCTCAAGTCGCCCGCCGCGCCCAGCAGTTGCAGGTAAATCCAGTAGGAGCCGCGGGAGGGGACGCTGAGGATGCCGTTCCACGTTGCCGCTGTGTTTGGAGGGAGAGGATTGCCGGATTTTTCCGTGAATTCGAGGATTGGATCGGTCAAGGTTGGTCCAGCCGGAGGGGCCTTCGGTCCACCGGGTGTGCGCACCAGTCCCGGCTCTCCGTCGTGGGTCCAGAACTCGGCTGGAATCGCCGCCCCGGTCATGTCGTCCTCGACGGCGTAGGTCGTCTTTGCCTCAGGAGCGATCTTGGCCATCGCTTCGACTGTCCCGATCTGCCGCCACGGAAAACCCGTGCTGCGCTCGCCGGCCACGCCGATGGCCACCGTCTGCCCCGCGCCCGGACCGATCAGCGCTACCGAGTCTTGCGCCTTCAGCGGCAGAATCCCCCCTTCGTTCTTGAGCAGAACCGCGGCGTCTTCCGCAGTTTTTTCGATCGCCGCCGCATTCGCTTCCACATCGTGGAGGGGAGGATTTTTCGGTCCCAACTGGCCCGGCGTGGGATGGTCCAGGAAACCGAATCTCTCGTACTGCGTCAGAACGCGGCGCGCCGCCCGGTCGATTGCCGCCTGGTCCAGCTTGCCCTGCTGTTTGAGATTCCAGAAATTGGTGTGCGCATCGCGCAGGGTGCCGAATGCGCCCAGCGAGAAGGGCTTCGGCGCCGGCTCCTCCGGCAAGCGGCTGCCCAGAAAGCCGGCCAACATGGCCAGATTCGGCCTTGACGCCGGGTGGTCCTTGGGGTTCTCGGTGGTAAAGAAGCTGAAGATCATCCATCCCAGCGGGCTGCCCTTCGGCGCCGGACCGGGCATTTCCATATCCATGCCCTTGCTGATGAAGTTCGCGGCATGCACCGCGCCCCAGTCGGAGGTGACAAAGCCGGTAAAGCCCACCTGATCGCGCAGGATCTTGTCCAGGGTGTCGGGATTGCCGCAGGCTGGCGCGCCGTTGATCTTGTTGTAGGAGCACATGATTGACGAAACTCCGGCTCGCGCCGCGTCCACGAAAGGCGCAACGTAAATTTCGTGCAGCGCCTGCTCGCCGATCACCACGTTGGCGCCATCGGTGTCGTAGCCTACAAAGTGCTTGGCCTGGGCCATGACGCCCTCGCCCTGTACGCCGCGAATGAAGCCTGCGCCCATCTGCCCGGTCAGCACGGGGTCTTCGCCGTAGGTGTTGTAGCCGCGCGAGAAGGTGATGTCGCGGTCGATGTTGATAAAGGGCTCGAGGACCACGTCAATGCCCAGCGATTTCGCTTCGCGCGCGACCACCTTGCCGTTCTCCTCCGCATCATGGACGCTGAAGGTCGCAGCCAGGCCCATGGTAGCCGTCTCGGCTTGGGAGGCCGAGCGCGTCAGCACTCCCGGCGGTCCGTCCGAGAAGCGCAGCGGGGGAATGCCCAGCCTGGGTACGCCCGTGAGATAGCCAGCCTGCCCCTGGTTGGTCGCCGGCGGCTCCGACGCACCCCGAATGAGGGCCATCTTTTCGTCGAAACTCATCTGACGCAGCAAGTTTTCGACGCGCGAAGACGCCGACGGGGCTTGGATTTGGCTCGGGTTCTGGGCCGCCGGACTGCGGCCGCTCCACGCCATCGTTCCGCATAGCAAAAGCGCCCAGCCGGCGCGGGAAGCTCGCATGCCGTCTCTACCAAGGAAATTCGGACCCATCCAATTCAGCTCCAGGTACAAAGCGTTTCGTTCAACCTAAGCAGAATACCTGCTCCGGCGCAACGGAAGTGATTTGGAAGGCGCACCAAAGATTTCCTCTGCGAGAAAAACGAGGGGCAGATCGAGCTGGAACGCGCTTCTGGCAACTCCTCTGCTGCGAATACCCCGGCGGCAGTTTGACTGTGCCGTTGGCGTTGCGGGAGCAGTGGCTTGGACCATCCGGTCTATTTTGTACCCGGTCCGAACTTGGGCTCGCTCAGAACTTCCGGCAGGTCCGCGGATTGCGGTAGTACTCATTTTCCAGCCGCACGTTGCGCTCGGAGCGTCTTTCGCCCTCGTTGTGGTTTTGGGGCCTCGCAATGAGGCAGACCGTGCCGGGACCGGCGGGAAAGACGGAGAATCCGGTGCCGGCCTCGATGCCGGACCCGGGCAACTCCGCGCTGAAGGCAAAGCTCTAAGGGATTTCAGCCGTCACCGCCCAGCCTTTGGTCCCCATGGAGGCGCAACCCTGCCCATGGAAAGGCGCTCCGGCCATTGGGTGGGGGGAGGGTTTGCGCCGCGAGCGACGCGGCCACCGCGGCGAAAATGGCCGCCAGGCTTGCGAGGCCGGTGGGCTTCGAGCGGGCCGGTTTTCCCATGGTTCCAACCGCCTGAGAGAAGATTTCCAGGACACTCGGAATTATACCTTTGCAGCGGAGCGGTGCGCTGCTATGATGCTCCGTGCCCGGAATTAAACCGGTTAAACGATCCTGAAGGAGACTGTTCCATGGGGCGCGACACTCGCAGAGGTTTTCTGAAAAAGGCATCCGGCGCGGCAGGGGCATTGGCCGCCGCACAGGTATTTCCGATTTGGGCGGCGGCGCAGGCCACGGCCTCGGCGCCGGTCAAAGTCTGGGCCACCTATCGAGACCGTCGCTACGCGGCTGCCGAGCCGCTCGCCTGGCAGCCGTTGGGCGATGTGACCGCCGAGGCCATCTTCCTCGATCCGAAGACGGAAAAGCAGGAGATCCTCGGCTTCGGCGGCGCGATGACTGACGCCACCTGCTGGCTTCTGAGCCAGCTCAAGGCAGAGGAGCGCGCCGCCATCCTGCACGATCTCTTCGCCCCCACCGAAATGAATCTCAACGTCTGCCGCATCTGCATCGGCGCCAGCGATTACTCGCGCGACGCGTATTCCTTCGACGAGAGCGACGAGCCCGACCCTACGCTGGCGAAGTTTTCGATAGACCACGACAAGGAATACATCCTTCCCATGCTGCGCGAGGCGCGGAAGCTCAATCCCGACTTGTATCTGTTTTCGTCTCCATGGTCGCCTCCGGGATGGATGAAGCCGAATAAGTCCATGCTCGGCGGATCGATGCGCAAGCCGAGTTACGATCCGTATGCGCGCTACTTTCTCAAGTTTCTTCAGAGTTATAGCCGGGAGCGCGTCGATATCCAGGCGGTTACCGTCCAGAATGAAGTGGATACCGATCAGGACGGCCGCATGCCGGCCTGCCTGTGGGGCCAGGAATACGAGATGGAGTTTGCCGGCCTGCATCTTGGGCCGGTGCTGCGCCAGGCTGGGATGAAGACGAAGATTTGGGTGCTTGACCATAACTACAGCCTGTGGGGCCGGGCCATCGACGAGTTGAGCGACCCGAGCGTCGCGGAGTATGTGGATGGCATTGCCTGGCACGGCTATGTGGGCGACGCGACGGCAATGACCCGCGTCCACGAGGCTTTCCCGAGTAAGAACGCGTACTGGACCGAGGGCGGTCCGGATATCTCCGCGCCCGACTATGCGACGGACTGGGCGCGCTGGGGCGAGACCTTCAACGGGGTGCTGAATAACTGGGCGCGCTCGATCACCTCGTGGAACATTGCGCTCGACGAGCATGGCAAGCCGAATATCGGTCCCTTCAGTTGCGGCGGCGTGATCACGATCGAAAACAGCTCGCACAAAGTGACGAAAAGCGGCCAGTACTGGGCCTTTGCGCACTACGCAAAACATATCCAGCGCGGCGCGAAAGTCATCGCGACCAATGGCGTAGAGATCGCTCCCACCGGCGGAATGCTGGCCGCGCCGGAGAGGCCGCGACGGCGTAACTCCGGCGCTGTTACTCATGCCGGCTTCCGCAACCCGGATGGCAGCTTCGTCGTGACTCTGGCCAACCGCGGCAGCGAACGCAAGGTGCAGTTGGTGCTGGGTAGCAAGTCGCTGGAACTCGATCTGCCGGCGGATTCGCTTTTCACGCTTCAGTGGAGTTAGCGGCGGTGAGATTGCTGGAAGGGGATTTCTATCTCGGCGAAGCTTCCTGGTATGGCGGCATTCCCTGTTTCCGCGAGCTGGGCTACATGCGGCAGGATGAGAGTACAGCGGCCCGGGCCGAGCACGACGACGGCAATCTTCCTCCCCTTGAGAATTTGTTGTTAGCTCAGGTTCTTGTCGGTCGTTACCAGAACTTCGAATCCTGCGGCTTCGGCTTCGCTTAAGAGCCTACCGTTCTCCAATTCCGCCCATCCGCGTGCTTGGGCATCCGTGACCGTGTGTCTCTCGATTCGGTAGCGGGCGAGAGTGCGCGGAACGCCGTCGTCGAAGAGGACGAGCGTCAGTGGCGTGGGGCCTCAGTTTCGGTACTGCGGGCCACGAATTGCAGCACCGCTTCCACCTGTTCTCGATTGACGCCAAATTCGTCAATCAGTTCGTCCACATTCATATCCTGAAGGTTCTCGAACATCGCCGAGACAGGCATGCGCGTTCCACGGAAGACCCATGCGCCGCTGCGCTTTCCGGGAACGCTCTCGACGGCTTCGCATTGGGACCAGTCCAAGATTGCCATGGTTGTGTTCTCGCCTCAATCGTAATCTCTTCCGCGCAATCATACTCCGACCGGGAACGGCTTCGGACTGGATTCATCGGGATTCGCGCCGCCGGTTTTCCAGCGTTCGAAGCGGCCTTGCAGCAGGCTCATCAGGCCGGTGTACCAATAGCCCAGCACGAAGAGCAACAGGAACGGCGCGGTGAAGAAGTTGTTATTGACGAAGGTGTAGACGATGGCCAGGGCGAAATAACAACCTATGCCTAACTCGATCCATGGGGTGAGCAGCAGCCGCTTGCGATATTTGCCGGCTTTGGATTTTTCGCCTTTCTTGGCGACGCTGTATTTGGGAGTTCTGGCGAAGGCGCTCTTGATGCCGAACAGGGCTTCCATCACCGCTTTGGCATTGGTCACCGTAAGTCCAATGCCGAGAGCCATCAGAATGGGAAGATAGAGGAAAGTCTTGAGCCAGTTCTTCGGATACAGCACACGCTGGCTCACGACGTAAAAGACGGCGATGGATAAGGACGAAGCGGTGAAGAGCGGCACGTCGATGAGCAGCATCTGGAACCAGCCCTGGTAGAAGCGCACGATCATCGCCGGAATCAGCAGCCCCGACATGACGACCATCAGCGGATAACTGAGATTGGCGGTGAGATGGTAGACCGCTTCGATCTTGATGCGGCGCGGAACACCGGACTTGAACATCAGCGGCAGGACTTTGATGGAGGTCTGAATGAGGCCTTTGGCCCAGCGCGCCTGCTGGGTCTTGAATGCGGTCATCTCGATGGGCAACTCGGCCGGGCATTCGATCTCCGGCAGATACTTGAACTTCCATCCGGCTATCTGCGAGCGGTAACTCAAGTCGGTATCTTCGGTGAGCGTGTCGTGCTGCCAGCCTCCGGCGTCGGAGATGGCTTCGCGCCGCCACATGCCGGCCGTCCCGTTGAAGTTGAAGAAGTCGCCGCTTCTTGCGCGCGCGCCGTGCTCGAGGACGAAATGTCCGTCGAGGAGAATGGCTTCGACCTGGGTGAGCAGGCTGTAGTCGCGGTTGAGGTGCGTCCAGCGGGTTTGCACCATCCCGATCTTCGGCTCGGTGAAGTGGTGGACGACCTTCATGAGCCAATCGGTGGGCGGCACGAAATCGGCGTCGAAGATGGCGATCAGGTCGCCTGACGCGACTTTGAGGCCTGCGTCGAGCGCACCGGCTTTGAAGCCATGACGGTTGGTGCGGTGCATGTAGACGATGGGGTGTCCGAGCGCCGCGTAGCGGGCGACGATCTGCTCGGCAACCTGCTGAGTTTCGTCGGTCGAGTCGTCGAGCACCTGAATTTCGAGTTTTTCGGCCGGGTAATCCATCGCGCAGATGGCTTCGAGTAGGCGCTCGATGACGAACTGCTCGTTGTACATCGGGAGCTGAACGGTGATCCGGGGCAGTTCTTCGAAGTAGGCGGGGGGATCGGGATGGTAGTTCTTCTTGTGCTTGAAGTAGAGGTAAACGAGCGTGTACCGGTGGATGCCGTATACGGCGAGCACGATCATGACGGCGAAGTAGGGGATCAGCAGCGCGGCGTCGAAGGCGTTCCACTCGTAGAGGCCCTTGAAGGTCTGGTCGGCGTACTGCATCCGAAGAAAGTGCCGGAAGCCGTTGGGCGCGGTGAAGGCGAGGTTCAGGGCGGAGTGCGCGCGGAGCGCCAGGTTCAGGGCGGTTGCAATCGGGTGTATCAGAATGCGCCTCCGGAACTTCGTTCGGCGGTTTGCCGCTTCTAAAACATGATACGGCAAGCTGGCTGCGTAAGAGGCTAGGGATTGCGCATTCGGAAATCGGCGAGGAGGTTCGTTGGGGGCTCGATCCGTATCCCCTGCACCGTCTTTCCGAACCATTGGCTGAAATGCTTCTTATCGCCGGTGATGAGGTAGTGCGAGCGCACTTGGCAGGCTGCGGCAAGAACGTGACGGTCCTTCTCCGGCAAGAACATCAGCTCAGGAACGATCGGAGCAAATTCGGTCCACGCGACGGCCGCCGTTATTTCGACGGCTTTCACTAATCCGCGCAACCGCTCCACTTGATGCATTTGGGACAAATTGCGTTGGAGTTCTTCCATGACGAGGATGGAGGTTAGAAGGTGAACGCCTTGAAGACGCCAGATTCCCGCGACTTCCGCGTTGGGCTTCCAGGCCGCTGAAATCAGCACATTGGCATCCAGGAAAAAGCGCACCGGTGCCGCATGTGGGATTGTCACTCAGGCCACCGGATGTGATCGATCGAATCCGGGTCGATCCCCATCTCTTCCACATCTTTTCGAGCTTCGAGGTATCCGTCCTTGCTCATGACGTTGTTGAGGAAGAATTCCGCCAGGCGTTCTGGGGTGTAAATTTCCACTTCAACGGGGGTGGTGACCGCCGGGCGCATGGTGATTCCATCTTCCTTTTCTTCGATCAGCATGGCGGTGCCTTCGTCGAGGCGGTAGCGTTTGCGGATTTTTGCGGGGATCACGACGGTGCCGCGCTTGCCCATGAAAATTGTCTGCATCTCTGAATCTCCGAGAATCAGAATATCAGAATGTTCGACGCGGCCTAATTTTGACGGCGGGGCTGTTGCGGCGGGGTGCGGCTATGGCGTAGTGTTCTTCGTGTCGGAGGGTTTCCATGTCCACTGTCGCCGCCGCGCCTGCCAGCGCGATTGTCGCCGCGCCGGGCGGGAGTTTTCTCCTCGAAGACCGCGCTCCTGCCGAGGTTCTTACGCCGGAGGACTTGACTGCCGAGCAGCGCCAGATTGCCGAGACGGCCGCCCGCTTCGCGCGCGAGCGGATCGACACTTCGCTGAAGCAGATTGAGGCGAAAGACGCGGGCGCGATGCGGCGATTGCTGGAAGAAGCCGCGGAACTGGGTTTTACCGCCGTGGATGTGCCGGAAGAATACGGCGGGCTGGGCCTGGACAAGACAACTTCGGCGCTGGTGGCCGATCGTATTTCGATCAATGCCAGCTTTTCGACGGCATTTGGCGCGCATGTGGGCATCGGGACGCTGCCGATCGTCTGGTACGGGACCGAGGCGCAGAAGCGGCGTTATCTGCCTGGACTCGCTTCGATGGAAGTCGTCGGGGCGTACGCGCTCTCGGAGGCGACTTCCGGCTCCGACGCCATGAATATCCGGACGCGCGCCGTGCTTTCAGCGGACGGGACTGAGTACATCCTGAACGGCGAAAAGATGTGGATTACCAATGCTGGGTTTGCCGACCTGTTCACTGTATTCGCCAAGATCGATGGAGAGAAGTTTTCGGCGTTTCTGGTGGAGCGCGGTACGCCGGGGCTTTCGATTGGGAAGGAGGAGCACAAGCTGGGGATTCGCGGCTCTTCGACGTGTGCGCTGGTGTTTTCCGATTGCCGGATTCCGGCGGAAAATCTGCTGGGCGA
>Ga0116230_10002312_pt1 | contig 18369 bp, 14 predicted proteins | sample S1TSphfallax_3_FD_88678 | JGI IMG/M metagenome (GOLD analysis project Ga0116230, IMG submission 88678) | Host-associated microbial communities from peat moss isolated from Minnesota, USA - S1T2_Fd - Sphagnum fallax MG | ecosystem: Host-associated > Plants > Peat moss > Unclassified | place...
CAACGTATCAACGGCGGATGTGCATGCCCTGACCACGTCTCAGGTTGCAAACCTGACGACGGGTGAACTCGCGGCTCTGTCCTCGGCGCAGACACAGGCCCTCTCGACGGCGGGCATAGCGGCGCTGACGACGGCGCAGGCTTCGAACCTGACGACGGCGGTGATCTCGAACCTGACGACGGCGCAGGCCGCGGCTCTGACGACGGCTGACCTGGTGCTCTTGTCAACGGCGCAGACGCAGGCTCTGACGACGGCGGATGTCGCGGCTCTGACGACACTGCAGGCTTCGAACCTGACGACGGCTGAGACAGGAGCTTTGTCAACCGCACAATGGGCGGCTCTATCGACGGCAGCTATATCGCATCTGTCCACGACGAGTATCGCCAACCTGACGACGGCGCAGGAACAGGCCTTGACGACAGTGCAAATCCCGGCTCTGACGACGTTGCAAATCGCCAATCTGACCTCGGCCGAGGTCCAGAACCTGACGTCAGCGCAGCAGGCAGTGTTGACGACCGCACAGAGCCACGCTCTGACACCGGCTAACTTCTAGGCTGTATTAATCGGCGATTAGCTGATGCCTCTTGCAAATGGCACCTGAAGACTTCAGACAGACTGAAGTCTTCAGGGCTGGAGCGATGCAATCGGCAAAGGACGATTTGCCTGCGGCCCGGAGGCAGCGCATTGGGTGAAACAAATTCGAACGCGGCTGAAAATACCGGATCAGTGAATGATCCTTCCTATCAAAAGGGTGTCTTTGAACGAGCCTACAGACAAACATGTATTGGTTTGAAGGAAAGCGGCATGGGCGGTGACGTCCAAGCATTCCGCCGCATAATCAAAGATAGAAACGAAAAGATCGACGAAGCCGCAACGCTTTTCGCTGCAAAAAACGGCGCTGAGTGCCAGGCTGAATGCAGCTTTTGCTGCCATCAAATGGTGCTTTGCAGCCCGTTGGAGGTTTTCGGCATCGCCCGGGCAATTCTGGATACGAAATCAGCCGATGAAATCGCAGAGATAAGAATACGTCTTGCAAAACGAGTGCCCCTGCCGCTTGACGAACAAAGCCGGTATGGTTCTGACAAGCCTTGCGCGCTGCTTCAAGACAATCGCTGTTCGATTTACGAGCATCGGCCCTCGAACTGCCGCACGATGCTTTCGACATCGCGCGTGGCGTGCGAAACCAGCCTCGGGTCAGGCGAACATAAAGTCCCGTTTATTGCGGACCCAGTCGTCATCTCCTTCATCATGCAATTGGGCATAGACTACGCTTTGATAAAGCTCAAAGGCGTCTCGACAGAGAAGGTCGAGTTGAGCCGCGCGCTCTCCCTTGCGCTTGAAAGTTTTGATTATGCATTTCAAAGCTGGGCTGATGGAAAAGAGCCTTTTCCAGGCTGCCATGCACAAATGGGAAGCGGACCTTCCAATCAAAATATTGCTGAAACCGCAGCTAAGCATTGCGGTATAGCCTAAAGTCCGATCCGCTCGGATTTCTGCAAGTCCGCCCGACGCCGGTCCTTACGCAGAGAAGCCGTCTATAAAGCTTTGCCAATTCGCTGGGAACTCCTGAGGCTCAGCCTCGTTCTTGGGATCGAAACACTTTTCTCCCTCCTTAAGCGCGGGCGCCTTTATGTCCATGGCAAACTCTCAGACCACAGCCTTGACCAGAGGCGGTGTGCCTCTCCATAGGCTGTTTATACCTTTTCCTATTGTCTGTTTTACCGGCACTTTGCTGACCGACATTGCCTATTCACTGACAGATGAAGTCATGTGGGAGCGGTTTTCGATTTGGCTTCTGAGCGCTGGTCTCGTCATGGCGGCCTTCGCGGTGATTGCGGGAATTATAGATCTCCTCTTCATGCGCCGTATTTTGAGGCAGCATCCAGCTTGGTTCCATATATTGGGCAGCATCATCGTCGTCGCATTGTCTGCGCTCAATGTGATGGTGCATAGCCGTGATGCCTACACGGCAGTCGTCCCGCAAGGTTTGATCCTTTCGGCGATCGTCGTTTTGGTCATGATTGTCACCAATTGGACGGGCCGCGGCATGATCTACAGCGATGGCGTGGGAGTAACCAGATAATGCGCTCGATCAAAGCTTCACCTTCAACAGTCCGTTTTTCGCCCTTCGTTTTTACATGTGTTGCGCTTTCGGCCGTGGCACTTTCTGGATGCCAAGAAGAGAAGATTGCCGATCCATCAACGCAAATCGGGGCGAATCCCGTACTGCCAGAGCCGCAGCAATATTTGCTGCCGCCGATCCAAATCGCGCAGGCCGCAGCAGCGAAATGGGGAGATGCCGTCCCAACTGTCGCACACGGTCTGCGGGTGGAAGCGCTTGCGAAGGATTTCGAGCATCCGCGCCAGATTTATGTTCTGCCCAATGGCGACATATTGGTGGTTGAGGCCAATGGTCCTAAAGCGCCGGTTTTCCGGCCCAAGGATTTGATTACGGGTTTGGTGCAGTCATTCGCTGGCGCAAAAGAAAAGGGCGGCAACCGGATTACATTGCTGCGCCCAAACGCTGACGGCGGGGTCGAGCAGCGCAGCGTCTTTCTAGATCATCTCAACTCACCTTTCGGCGTCGCCCTGGCCGGGCATGATCTTTATGTTGCGGATACAGATAAGCTGATGCGTTATCCTTACGTGGATGGCGCAACTCGCATCACTGACCCGGGCACAAAACTCACCGATCTGCCAGGCGGCCCGATCGACCATCATTGGACCAAGAGCCTGGTGGCCAGCCCTGACGGGTCCAAGCTCTATGTTGGCGTTGGCTCGAACAGCAATATCACTGAAAACGGAATCGCGGTTGAATTCGAGCGCGCAGCTATTTGGGAGATCGACCGGGCAACCGGCGCGCATCGTATCTTTGCGAGCGGCACGCGTAACCCGACGGGTCTCCAGTTCGAGCCGCAAACCGGTGCGCTCTGGGCAATCGTGAATGAGCGAGACGAACTCGGGCCGAACCTGGTGCCTGACTATCTGACCTCTGTGAAGGATGGCGGTTTCTATGGCTGGCCCTATAGCTATTTTGGGCGGCATCTGGATCCGCGTGTCATGCCGCAGCGGCCGGACCTCGTTGCGAAGGCCATCGTTCCAGATTACGCCCTGAGCTCGCATGTCGCGCCGCTAGGTCTCACTTTTTATACGGCATCCAAACTGCCGCCCGTTTATCACGGTGGAGCCTTCGTCGCTGAGCACGGCAGTTGGGACCGAAGCCCGCTCAACGGCTATAAGGTCGTATACGTGCCCTTCAGCGACGGCAAACCCAGCGGCCCGGCTCAGGATGTTGTGACTGGCTTTCTGACGGCGGACGATCATGCGCGCGGCCGTCCGGTAGGCCTTGCTATCGACAAAACAGGCAGCTTGCTGATCGCCGACGATGTCGGAGATACAGTATGGCGGGTATCCTCGTCCGGCCCAATGACGGGCGACGCGCGCTAATGCGTTCAGCGTTATGGCACCGGCCGCGGTAGGTGTTGAATCGGACGGGCGTATGGACGGCGAGAAGCTTGCTAAATATCGTGCCAAGCGCGATTTCAATAAGACGGCGGAGCCCAGCGGCGAACGGAAGATCGCGCCTTCAAAGCGTGGGCGGTTCGTCATTCAAAAGCACGATGCAACAAGGCTGCATTACGATTTACGGCTTGAATTTGGCGGTGTGTTTAAGTCATGGGCCGTGACCAAAGGTCCGTCGCTGAACCCGCATGACAAGCGTCTAGCCGTTGAAGTTGAGGACCATCCGCTCGATTACGGAGATTTCGAAGGCACCATTCCCAAGGGCGAATATGGTGGCGGAACCGTCCAGCTGTGGGACCGTGGCTATTGGGAGCCGGAGGGCCGGCAGTTACCGGAAGACGCGCTTGCTGGCGGGGACCTCAAATTCAAGCTTGATGGAACACGTCTGCATGGCAGTTGGGTGCTGGTGCGGATGAAGCATGATCGCGCGAAAAGCAAGCGTATCAATTGGCTGCTGATCAAGCATCGAGACGACTATGCCAAAGAAGATGATGGCGAAAGTCCGCTTGCCGAGGATAAATCTGTTGCCTCCGGCCGGCCGATGGCATCGATCGCCGCCGGCAAAGGGCGTGGTCCAAAGCCGTTCATGCTGGCTGGAACAGCGCTGGCCGATCCTGATGCCGTTTGGGATAGCCGTAAGGGGCTGGCCGCTGAAAAGCGCGCTGTAAAGGCGCCCGTTGCGAAGCAAGCGAGCCGAATTTTGCAAAAAACAGAAATGAGAATCTCGACCTCGAAACGTCCCCGATCCAAACGTCCAGCGAACCTCCCCGGCTTCATCGAACCGCAACTCTGCGATAGCGTCGAAAGACCGCCCGCTGAGGCCGGTTGGATCCATGAGATTAAATTCGACGGCTACCGCATGCAGCTGCGTGCGGCCTCCGGCAAGGTTACTTTAAAAACGCGCAAAGGTCTGGACTGGACATCAAAATTCGCAGCGATTGCAAGTGCCGCGGCAGACTTGCCGGATGCGATCATAGATGGCGAGATCGTTGCTCTGGATTCCAATGGAGCGCCGGATTTCGCGGCGCTTCAGGCCGCTCTTTCCGAAGGCAAAAGCCAAGACCTCATCTTTTTTGGCTTCGATCTTCTGTTCGATGGCCCCGAGGATCTACGAAAGCTGCCGCTATCTAAACGCAAACAGAGGTTGCAAGATATTCTATCAGCGCAAAAACATATTCTGATCCGTTTCGTTGAGCATTTTGAGACGGGCGGGGATGCGGTTTTGCGTTCTGCCTGCAAGCTTTCTCTGGAAGGGATCGTATCAAAGCGTCTCGACGCACCCTATCGGTCTGACAGGGGAGGCGGATGGACAAAAACCAAATGCCGCGCAGGCCATGAGGTCGTCATCGGCGGGTGGACAACAACCAATGGAAAATTCCGGTCGCTTCTCGCAGGCGTTCATCGTGACGATCACTTTGTTTATGTCGGACGTGTAGGGACAGGCTACAGCGAAGCCAAGGTCAAAACGCTTCTGCCGCGGCTCAAAGGGGTCACGGCAGACAAATCACCTTTCACGGGTATCGGCGCACCAAAAAAAGCAGCGAATATATATTGGACGCGGCCAGAGCTGGTCGCGGAAATAGAGTTCGCAGGCTGGACGGGTGATGGCATGGTGAGGCAGGCCGCATTTAAGGGCCTGCGCGAAGATAAGCCCGCGCAAGAGGTTGAAGCGGAAAAGCCCTCTAAGGCCAGCAAAACAGATGTGCCGCACCCAGCGAAGCCGGATGCGCAAACCGCCAACATAAAGCGTTCCGGGAAAGCTGTGGTGATGGATGTCGTGATCTCGAACCCGGATAAGGTCTTGTGGCCTGACGCTGGCGACGGCAAGCCGGTCACGAAGTTCGATCTTGCAAGCTATTTTGAGGCTGTCGGGCCATGGCTGATCCGGCACATAGAAGGACGGCCTTGTTCTATCATACGCGCGCCTGACGGCTTCGCCGGCGAGCAATTTTTTCAACGCCATGCCATGAAAGGCACATCGAGCCTTCTTGAACTCGTGATGGTCTTTGGCGACCGCAAGCCTTATCTTGAAATTGACCGTATTGAGGGCCTAGCTGCTATCGCACAAGTCGCAGGGCTCGAACTTCATCCTTGGAATTGTCAGCCGAAGCAGCCGGAAATTCCCGGCCGCCTTGTCTTCGATCTTGATCCAGGACCAGAGGTTCCTTTTTCGGCTGTTGTCGAAGCTGCCAAAGAAATGCGGGATCGTCTGGATGCGCTGGGCCTCGTCAGTTTCTGCAAAACCACGGGCGGCAAGGGATTGCATGTGGTCACACCGCTGGCCAGTTCTAAAAAGCAAGGGTTGACGTGGCCAATCGCCAAGGATTTCGCGCGTGAGGTTTGTCTGCGCATGGCGCATGACGATCCGGATCGCTATCTCGTCAATATGGCGAAGAAACTGCGCACTGGCCGCATCTTTCTCGACTACCTTCGCAATGATCGCATGGCGACGGCGGTTGCGCCTTTGTCGCCGCGCGCGCGGCCGGGAGCGGCAGTGTCTATGCCTCTCACTTGGGCGCAGGTCAAAAATGACCTCGATCCGCTCCGCTTCACGGTCCGGACTGTCCCTGGCTTACTGCGGAAAACTAAAGCCTGGAGCGATTATTGCGACAGTGAGCAGCCGCTGGAGACCGCCATCAGGCGGCTGGGCAAAGCGAAGATCGCAGCTTGATGGGAACATCTGTCATTTTTCGCGGTTGAGAAGAAAACCGGAAAGGACAGCACCATGAGCGAAGCGGTAAAAACCACCATCAGCGAAGCGATAAAAAGCACATTGAGCGGCGCGGCGGAAACTGTGGATTTAATCGGCAGCGATAAGGTCGAAGGCACGGCAGTCTACACAGCGAACGGCGAAAAAATGGGATTGATCGAGCGGATCATGCTCGGCAAAAGAACCGGAACGATTGCCTATGCCGTCCTTGGCTTCGGCGGTTTTCTTGGCTTCGGCAATGACCATTATCCCCTGCCATGGGCGTCCTTGACTTATGATGAAGACCTTGGCGGCTACCGCACAAGCGTGACTCAAAAACAAATTGAAGGTGCGCCAAAATATAGGGACGAGTCGGATTGGGACTGGAAAGCTCGCGCTGGATCTGTCGATGATTACTATGGTGTGGGTGGTTCGGTACTTATTTGACGGCCGAGCGCCGATGTCTGACGGCCGCACAACCCTAAATGGACACTTGTCTGCCAAGCTCTACTGTATTTTCTTGGGGGAGCTTGAGCAGATCGCCGACATGAACGGAATTTCGTTCCATCATAGCGTAAGCAGCTTCGAGCCAACGCGGCATACCCGTAGCATCATCTCGCGGTTCAATTGATGAGTGGCCGACGTAATAGGTCACATCGCTCAGATCGATAGCGCATCCATGATCCTTCGCAGTGCTGAGAAGCACCGGAATATCCGGGTGCTCCATAAACCCATATTGAGCTTCTGCGCGCCAAAAGTCCGGCGCGATTTCTTTCGCCTTGATCTTATCGCTGGCTGGAATTCTTGGCACAGAAGCGGTTGCGATCGTCAGCACCATAATTTGTTTATGCAGGGCGCGATTATGCTCCAGGTGCCAAACAAGGACGGGCGGCACGTCGCGGCTTGTCCGTGTGAGAAATACCGCTGTTCCAGGCACCCTGGGGGCCGCACGCGTCACCGCTTCAGCTGTGAAATCCTCAACGGATGTTAAATGCAGTTCTAGCTCTTTTTGAACCGCTTGCGAACCATGATGCCAAATCCACATGATAAAATAAACCAAAGCCGCGAGGAGGAGCGGCACGTAACCGCCATATAGGACTTTAACGAGATTGGCAGAAAAAAACGCCGCATCGATCACGAAGAAAAAGCCAGCAAGTGCACCCGCGGCCAGCACATTCCATTTCCAGATCTCACGCATGGCGATGAACAGCAGAATGGTCGTCAAAAGCATCGTGAGGGAGACGGCAACTCCATAGGCGCCAGCGAGATTCTCAGACTTTTTGAAGCCTATGGTGAGCCCAATCGTAGTTGCCATCAGCAGCCAGTTCACCGCGCCAACATAGATTTGTCCATAGCCTTCATCTGACGTCTGTTTGACTGTGAGGCGTGGCAGCCAGCCCAGCCGGATCGCTTGCCGCGTCATTGAAAAAGCCCCGGTGATAATGGCTTGGCTGGCGATGATTGTTGCCAATGTTGCCAGACAAACGAGGGGTATGAGAAGCGCTTGCGGGCATAGATGATAAAAGATGTTGCCTTCGAAAGATTCACCATCGAGCAAGATCGCGGCTTGTCCGGCATAATTGAGAATGAGACTTGGAAACACGACGATGAGCCAAGCGGTTCGGATCGGCTTCGGTCCAAAATGCCCCATGTCGGCATAAAGCGCCTCGGCCCCGGTGACACAAAGAAAAACGCCTCCAAGGATCAAAAAGGCTTTCAATCCGCCAGAGAGCAGATAGTGCAGACCGTAAAGCGGGTTCAGCGCGGCCAGTACCGCGGGATGGTGGATGATTCCAGCGACCCCCATGATCGCGAGAACGAGAAACCATATCGCCATGATGGGACCGAATGTTTTGCCAATGCGCTGCGTTCCTAACGGTTGGGCCGCGAACAAAAGCGCAAGAATACACACTGCGCCGGGCAGCACATAGGGCTGCATCACTGGCGTGGCCATGTTCAATCCCTCAAGCGCGGAAAGAACGGATATGGCAGGTGTGACAGCACCATCCCCATAAATGAGAGCGGCGCCGAGCAATCCGACGATAATGATGATGGGCCGCTTGTGCTTTTTGATAGCGATGAGCGACATGAGGGCAAGAATTCCGCCCTCGCCATCATTATCGATGCTCATCGCGACAATGACATATTTAACCGTTGTGACGATGATGAGCGTCCAGCTTATCAGGCTGAGGACGCCAAGAATGGTCGCTGAATCGGGTTTTCCTCCGGTCGCATCGAGAACTGTTTTCAGCGTGTAAAGCGGGCTTGTGCCGATGTCGCCAAAAACGATGCCCAAGGCTGCGAAACCGAGCGCAGCCAAATGAGGTTTGCGAGATTCTTGGCTCGGAGCTTCGCGAAGCGCGGTGCTTGCTTCCATTTGGTTTGGCCTATTGAGCTTGCACGGATCGGCGTGTCGAAGGGATAACTGAAAGCTGTAATGGCTCAGCCTGCCGCATGGTTCCAAAAAGATAGAGTGCCAGCAGCTTGGCCGTTTATGGATTACTTTGACGTCCGGCAGGCATGCCAAATCAGCTGTTCAAGCAATTCACCCGTCCGGGTGACGGAGACGCGCACGGCTTCAAGCATCTCCGGCATGCTCGCGACTTCAGAGCTATGGGTAATCTCCAGCGCGGCGAGCTGCGCATTCTCGATCAGTGAAGATAAAAGACCTTGAAACGTGATACCGGCGCTCGAATCGAGTCTGATCGGTATGATCCGCTGCCGTTCCAAAAGACCTTCCTGAAATTCTCGCCGCGCAACTTCCGCGGCTTTACGATCGCTCATGTCAGTAAAGAGAAGCACGAACCCCAGAACCCGCTCCGGGGTTGCCCACACAGGATCGGCTCTCAAGAGCAATGTTGTTTCTGCCATGTCTTTGCCGCGAAAGAGGCGGACTTCGCCGCGCCAAGCGCGATGATTGTTCAAGAGATCATCCGCGATGCGCTGAAATTCGTCTTTATCATCAAAGAACGCAGACAGTTCTTCGATCTGTCTGATCGCCAGATGAGTGGCGGGAAGCAGATCTTTAAACGCTTCACTCGCCAATAAAAGATGGCCAGTTGCATTGATGATGACGACAGGCTGATCGGAGATCCGGATTTCGCGGCTGACTTGCTCCAATTGGTTCTGAGCGATCAGCATTTGCACAGAACGGAATTGCAAGATGACGTCTGAAATCGCTTCGCCGATCAGCCGCGCTGTGGAATGGTCGGTTGGGGTCCAGGGCTCGCAGGTTCCTTCGACGATTTGATGCCATTGCGCGAAAGATCTGCGCGGCGATAGGTCTGAAGGGTCTTCGCCGATGACCATTGGTTTCAAAGGGTCGCCCCCCCAGGTCACCGTTTTGATCTGTTCTGGGCGAAACCAAATCAAATAATCACCAGGGCCATTTGTAATCGGCGTTGCTAGGATACCGCTCGCAGCCGATTTGAGGTCTAAAAAGGAAGGCTCTTTCATGCCAAGCGCCGCGGACGCGGTCACTGGTGAACGCGGTGCGCTGTCCAGCCAAGCCGCGATATCGCGAACTTGCTGAGTTCCAGGCACTTCCCCGGTCGTTTGGACATCTCCCTCATAGACCAACGCGGCACCTGATGCACCGAGCGCCGTTAAAATCGACTGCGCCGCGTCAAATAAAGCGACACGCCAATCGCCATGATGCGTGATCGCTTTGATCATCCGCAGTTCCAATTGTCTGACGAAAAGCTCTCCTTGGCTCCGTGAAAAGCTTTCAAGGGCGGCGATACGCGTCCCAATAGCCTCGGCTAATAATTCGCAGACCGCGCGCACTTCGAAATGAACGAAACGCGGCGAATAATGATGACAGGCAATGAGTCCCCAGAGCCGTCCGCTGACGAGGAGTGAAACGACCAGGGTCGCCGAAACACCCATATTCTTGAGATATTGGATATGGATTGGCGACATGCTTCTTAAAAAGCACATAGACATATCGACGTCGGCGCCAGTCAGCGGTGAAATCCGAGGGACCAGCGGAGCGATTTCAGCCTCGACATCGACGAGGACGCGAACGCGGTTTTTTTCATAAAGACGGCGCGCGATCCGCGGAATATCGGAGGCCGGATAATGGTTGCCGAGGAAAGCCTCTAGCCTTGGTTCGCGTTCTTCGGAAAAGACTTCGCCGTGACCTTCTTCGTCGAAACGATAGACCATGACCCGGTCGTAGCCGCTCAAGTCTTTAAAAACACGCGCTGTCTCATCGCAGAGGTTTCTCAATGATGAGGCATTGATGATGCGGGAGAGCCCTTTCTCGGCATGCTGCGCTAAATCGACAGCAGTGCCCGCGCGCTCAAGTTCGATGACAAGTCCGCCCTCTTTCGGGCGATGCAAGAGACCGTCAAATTTCTGAAGCGGCTTACCCAGGCGGCAACGGACCGCCCTCGGAACTGCGTGAAGCGGGTCGTTCAGATGCGGAAGGATACTGAGCAGCAAGTCGCCGTCGAGATCAGCCAGCGATTTGCCCAAGATGGCATTGAGGTTCAGAAATGATTCCGCGTTGGCGCTTGCCTGAACGATGACATGGTCGGTCTCGCGGACAATGAGAAGAGCCCCATGCGGCTGTATCGAGCCAGCGAGATGGATTTGCTCAAGTTCACAATTTGAGAGATCTGCTTGCCCGAAGGCCGGTGAGGTGAGAAAACGCGAACTTTCAAAATCAGCCACGTCAATCGGCTGTCGGTTTTATCGATGATTTATCATCCAGACCATAAAGGCTGAGTTTCGAATAGAGGCTTTGCCGGCTCAGCCCGAGCAGTTCGGCCGCGGCCGTTCTATTATTGCCGGAAAGCTGCAAAGCGGCACGCATGAAATGTTCTTCAACGATGCCGACAGTGTTCTTCACGAGGCTTCGTAAGGGCGTCCGTCCAATTTGTTCGGTCGAAGACTGCAATGCGGCACGCAATTGATCGCTGTCGTGCGGGCTGGGAAGCCGGCGGGTCACATCGCGCATGACCAGCGCAACGGTATCCGGCTTGTCGTAATTACCGACCGCTGAGACCTCGACTTCCGATACAGTGCCAAGTTCACCGTGCATCGTCGTTTGAAACAAGCGCATGCAGCCATATTGCCGTACATTGTTCAAAAGAATGCTGAGATCGGCGCCTGGCTGCCAGAGCCAGCGGTCGAGGCGCTGGCCGATGACGGCACCCTGATTGCCCACTTCTGCGAGCTCCAGGAAAGTCGCATTCGAGAAGCAAATCACACCATCGGTATCGACCGCGACGAAGGCATCGGGCGCACGTTCCACCAGTTCGTGAATCCAACTCACGTCTGTTCTGCCCGCTCCAATAAGGCTTGGTTCTGCCGGAGTCAGGTGAATCATGAATACGAAACCAGGGTCAGACGTAATTAGTGAAGCGCGCAACATCCACGCGCGGCCGTCCTTTCCGATATGAACCAATATTCCGGGTGCTTTGCCATGCTCGCGAGCGCGCCCAAGCATGGCTTGAAGGGCTTCACGATCTTTTGCCGGAAAGAAATTCAGAAGTTCGCGGCCGTGTTTTCCTTCGCCTCGGCCTTGCGTCATGCCGAGGGCGGCCTGAGCAGCGGGGTTCGACTCAACAATCCGCAGATTGGCCGCGTTGACCACGAGCACAGCTTCATTCGAGGCTTCAAAAAGCAGCCGGTATTTTGTCTCGACGTCACGCAGTTTCCAATGATTGCGTTCCATCGCCTGTTGCGCGGCAATAAGGCGGGATTGAAGTTCGGCGACAGCTTGAAGGTTTTTGCCCACGACGAGGAGACCGCTGCGGCCGCCCATGAGAATCGTCGTATATTCCATTGGCAATTGAAGGCCGCTGGGAAAGCGCTGTAAAACCTGCCTGAAGGCCGAGATGCCGGTTGACCGGGCATCCTCTACCATCTTGTTGATTTTATCGCTGCCATTATCCTCGAAGGTCTCAGCCCAGGAGCGGCCGACCCACGTATCGACGCCTTCGCCAGCCAGGGCTCCTGACAAAGTGGCTTCACGAATAGTGCCTGCCATATCGAGAAGAAGTGTGACATCGGGTTGGGCCATCGCGGTCGTCTTCGCTCAATTAAAATAATATCGGCTAGCGCGCTTTTCGCGAAAATCTAGCCCTTTCTGCTATTTAAGGTGTAATCGTAAAGTTACTAGGACGGATGACAAAGTTTACTGTCAAGATCGCTATCTTTAAGCGTCAAGGGGAATCCAAAATCGCGGAGTCATAAGCAGCCAGATAGGCCTAAAGTGGCTCAAACTTGCGGATTTTATTGACGTTTCGATTTGTTAAGGCATCTTGACACTAATTGCCGCAGGTTGAGCAATAGCTAAGATTTATTTTTTGCACGCGCTTTTATCCGGATTGCCATGTCAATAATATGCGCGATGCCGGAGGCCGCTAAAGCAAGAGCGGACCATCCCCACCAAGATCCTGTGAAGGCTGTGCGGAGCGCCATCAAGAGCAAGGCGCCTGGAATCAGGGAAGCAATGAGTTCAAGAGGCGGCAAGCCACGGCCAGTTACGCGAAACCGGAAGATGAGGATCACGGCCTCTGAAACGATCACTCCGAGGATGAGATCGGCGATATGTCCGGATGAAAATAAGCGGTCCATGCGGCGCCGGTGTTCTCGATCGGATTAGTAAGGACCATTCAATCTGACAACAGCCAAATTCAAAACGGCCGCGAAGCTCACCCAAGCCAAATAGGGAAGTAAAATCGCGCTGGCCATTTTCGAGAAACGCGCGAAAAATAGGATCAATACGACGATTGAAAACCAAAAAACGCCGACTTCGATCAGGGCCCAGTCAGGATGCTTGAAGCGGAAAAACAAAATCGTCCATAGGACATTTAAAAAACCGTTGAGCGCGAAGGCGCCGATGACCCATTCACGAGCAGCTTGATTTGGCGCGCGGCGCCACGCCGACACGCCTGAAATCGCGCATAAACCAAAAATCAGGGTCCAAACCGGACCGAAGAGCCAATCCGGAGGCTGCCACGCGGGTTTCGTCAGATTTTGATACCAAGGTCCGAGGTCTGTCGCCGTTGCGCCTAAGAAAGCGACAAGACTCGCAGCCAAGGCTGCGAGAATAACGGGTTTCCAAGAACGTCTTGCTACCAAGGAGAAACGACCCCTGTCAGATGGGCGAGATCCTTGAAGAAAATCCGCATATGCGCCATTGGCTTCGCCTTGACGAGCTTTTTGTGCATATAGGCTTCCCAGGTCAAGTGCTGAACATCTTCGTCGCGGCAGATATTCACGAATCGCTCACGGCGCTTGTCGCTCGAATACCAAAAACGCTGCATGATGCCGAGGACTAAGAACACGGTTCCATGCAGTTTCATGAAGCGCTTACGCGCCAGTTTCAGCGCGCGTGCATCTCCCGTTGTACAGAAAACGTCAACGGCTTCGGCCGCTAGCCTTCCGCAGACCATCGCGTAATAAATGCCTTCGCCCGATGCGGGCGCGACGACCCCCGCGGCATCTCCGGCAACGATCACATCGCGGCCATTGTCCCAGCGCTTCATCGCCCGCAGAGGAATGGGCGCGCCTTCGCGCCGGATCGTTATGGCTTTGTCGAGATGCGCTGCCTCGCGTAAGGCGCCAATCGACTGACGCATGGAAAAGCCCTTTTGGGCTGTCCCCATTCCGACGCTGGTCGTTTCGCCATGTGGAAACACCCAACCGTAGAAATCGGGTGAGAGCCCGCCCTGGTAAAAAATATCGCAACGGGTCCGGTCGAAGTCTGCGACCGTATCATCTTGAGCAGGCGTTTTAACGATTTCATGATAAGCGAAAACATAAGGAATATCTTCAGCGCCCGGGATACATTGCTTCGCGACAAGCGAGCGCGCGCCATCGGCACCGATCACCGCTTTGGCGCGGACTTGCCCGAGGCATTCGACGTCATCGACGGTCGTGACATAATGAACGATCGCAGTTCCGTCCGTGTCGCGAGTCAGCTGGTGAAAGTTTCCTGTGCGCCGCGTGGCGCCGGATGATTGCGCGCGATCGCGCAGCCATTCGTCGAAGACATCCCGGTCCACCATCCCGACAAAGCCGCCATTGATCGGCATATCGACTTCCCGATTGGAAGGAGCGACCATGCGTGCTGAATTGATGCGGGCGACAAGAAGGCTGAGGGGAATATCGAATTCCTTGATCAATTGCGGAGGAATTGCTCCCCCGCATGGTTTGATCCGTCCGGCGCGGTCGAGCAGAAGGACGGAACGCCCCCGTTGTGCAAGATCATTGGCAGCGGTCGCACCGGCTGGTCCGCCGCCTATCACGACGGCATCGAATGTTTCCATCATAGTCTACTCCCTCCGGACAAGCCGGCCTTTTGCAGGCCGCTATGTATGACAACGGGTTGTGAATGCGTCTCTGGCCGATCGATACGGGAAGCGAGAATGGCCGAGACGAGGAACAAAGCGGCCTCCGCGATGAAGACGAAGGCATAAGCGAGGAGCGGTGCGCCAAACGCGTATCTTGCGACGTCGCTGGCAACCGTTCCGGAAAATCCGCCAAGGCCGAAGGCTATGGCTTGCGCGGCTCCCCAAAGACCCATGCGTAAACCTTCGCGTGTCTTCTGACCCGAGCCGACAAGCGCCATCATTGAGCCTATGGCTGCGATGGCATAAGTGCCATTGGCAACGCCCAGCAAAAATACAGATGTGCGCAGCGGCCAAGACGGGCCAACGAAGCTGCCGATTGCCAAACTGGCAAGGCCGATAGCAGAGGCGATGCAGCCGCCGATGGCCCAAGCTTGGAGTGATTTTGTCCGCGAGGAGCGCGCCAGGCTTGTCGATAATCCAACCAGCAGCATCCCCGCGAGAACGCCGCCGTGCAAAAGCCCGGACAATTTGGTCGAAGCGCCTGGCGTCAGCCCGAAAACGAGTCCGGCGAATGGGTCGAGGATCAAGTCTTGAGCGCCATAGGCAAGCATGGAGACGAAGATGAAAATCGCAAAACGGCGGGCTTTCGGTTCGGCCCAGACTTGAACCAGAGCAGCGCCAAACTGCTCCTTCGGGGCAGAACTTGCCGCTGGTGTCTGTGTTTGTGCCTCGGTGGCGCCTTCGATGTTCCATATCGCTGCGATCGTCGTCAGTAAGGCGAGGCCGCATACACAAGCCGTGACTGTCACCAGCCGCGAAAGTGAGAAGGGATCGAGGAAATGTCCGGCGACACCGGCGGTGATTGCAAACCCAGCGATCATCATGAGCCAGACGATGCTAGCGGCGGCGCCACGGCGGTTTTCATCTACGCGTTTGGCGAGCAGAACGAGAAGCGAGGTGCCGCAACCGCCCACGCCAAGCCCGATCAACGAAAATGAAAGAACTGCGAGCGCAATTCCACCGAGCAGATGCGTACCCATTAATGCGGTGGCGAGCGCGGCGCCGACGCCGCCGAGAGACAATAGGCCCATGCCCCCGATGATCCAGGGTGTCCGGCGGCCGCCGGCATCTGAGCCATAGCCCAAACGCGGACGTAAAATCTGCATGGCATAATGCAGCCCGACGAGCGCACCAGGCAGCATGGCTGGGAGCGCCAGCTCGACCACCATGACCCGATTCAACGTCGATGTGGTCAAGACGACAATGGCGCCTAATGCTGTCTGAACAAGTCCGAGGCGGACAATGCCAAACCAGGAAAGAGATGGCGTTTGACTCATCCTACGCGCTCCCGGCAGAGGCTAAAGCAAAGGCGCTTGTGAGCATCCCTAAAACATAGAGCGTGACACCGGTCGCATTATACCAAGGCGCACGGCCGCGCGGATTGCTTAAAAGCGTCCGCATGAGAACAAGCTGTACGGTCAAGAACAATCCAATCGCACCGGCATAGGCATTATGGTGCCACGATAGTAGAAGCGCTACCACGGCCAGCTGCGGCAGAGCCATCACGACGCAGGCAAGGCGCGCGGCACGCTCGGGACCGAGCTGCACGGGCAATGAATCGATGCCGGTTTGCTTGTCGCCTTCAATCGATTTGAAGTCGTTCAGGGTCATAATGCCATGAGCGCCAGCGCTATAGAGCATGGCCAACAACACGATACGCCAATCCGGCATCTTGCCGGACATGACCACGGCACCGGTGAACCAGGGGAGGCCTTCATAGCAAAGGCCGACGGCGGCATTTCCGAACCAGCCATTCTGCTTCAACCTAACCGGCGGCGCACTGTAGAGCCACGCCAGCGTCAAACCGATCAGAGCGGCGATGAAGCCCCAGGGACCGAGCGGGACAGCCAAAAGCAATGATAGAGCGGACCAGCCTATCGCTATGTAGAGTCCCCATTCACCGGGCATCCGGCCAGAAGGAATAGGGCGGTTGGGCTCGTTAATGGCATCGACATGACGATCGAACCAATCATTCACCGCCTGGCTTGTTCCGCAGATCATGGGGCCTGCGAGCAGAACACCTATCATAATGAGCAGCCATCGTTGGGATAGCGGAAGTCCGGACGAAACCACGCCGCAACCATAGGCCCACATCGGCGGGAACCAGGTGATTGGCTTCAGCAATTCGATGAAAGTGCGGAATGAAGGATGTGCCATCGATGACCTCTATTGATTTTCATCAGGCTCGACGACGGGATCCATGATTCCGAAGCGACGCATTTTGACGTAAAGATTTTGCCGGCTCACGCCGAGCATTTCAGCGGCGGAGGCGCGATTTTCGCCGGTAACTTTGAGCGCTGCCTCGATACAAAGCCGTTCTATGATGTCGGTCGTCTCACGCACGATATCTTTGAGCGGCACGCGGCCGATCAATTCAGTCAATTGTTCGGCGGAGCGGGTCAATTGCCGTATTTCACGCCGGACCGGGTGCAGGCGTTGCGAAACGTTGCGGATGGCAAACACAAAAATCTGTTCGTCCCGATCCTCAGCGGAAGCGGCGGATACTTCGATATCGGTCGTCGCTCCCTGCTCGCCGTGCAGGACGGTCGTGAAAAGGCGAACAGCCTCATGCTGGCGAAGGCTTGTCATAAAGACACGCAGGTCTATTCCGGGGCGTCCGACCCATTCTTCAAGCGATCTGCCGCGCGCCTGGTCTTCGCTGACAAGCTGCGCCATGTAGATGAACGCGGGATTGGCAGCGATTATCCGTCCGATTTCATCCGTGACGACGAAGCCGTCTGGTGTCTTATCCACGCATTTAAGGAGGCGAAGGTCCTTGTAGGAGAGCAACTGCTCCCCTGTCATCTCGCTCGCTAAAGCGAAGCGCACGAGAATCAACGCGACGTTATCTTGCCTGAAGAGCAGTGCCGAAATTTCGTGGTCGCGCGGGTCGTGTTTCAGCTTTACTTTAACGCCTGCCGGTTGCTGATTGGCCCGCGCCTTGGTCAGCGAAGATTTGACAGAGGCGACGCTTTCGCGATGGAAAACTTCGAAAAGCCGCTTCCCGATGATGTTTCGATGAGGATAGCCGGTGAGCTGCAGGGCCGCAGGATTTGCTTCGACCACATTTTCGCTAACGCTATCCACGATTAAAGCAGGTTCTGACGAGACTTGAAACAGAAGCCTATAGCGCGCCTCAGCGTGCCGGAAGCGTGAGTAACCGCGCTCCATCGATATTTGCGCTTCCACAAGCCGCTGTTGTAGCGACGCAGCAGCCTGCATCTCGCGGCCGATCGCTATGCAATCGCCTTTCCGGCGCGTTCTCACCACCGCGTAAAGGATTGAAAGATCATTGCCGGAAGAAGAAGGATGACGAATTTCTTGCCAAGTGGGAGCCTTATGTTCGGCCGCTTCGCGCATCAAAAGCGTCACATTCGTGAGGCTTTCAGGTTTGACCGTTTCAGCCCACGGCTTTCCTATGAACGCGTCCAATCCCTCAATATTTGCTGCCAATTCGCGGCCATTACAAACATAGTCCTGAATCACGCCGTCAACATTCATGACAAGCGCAATATCTGAAGCCGTTGCGATCACTGTCGCGACAGCCTCGGGGTCCATGCCGCCGAGTGTTTGCTTGGGGGTCTTGAAGACCTTCACGAACGGCATATGCCCCTATCACGACAACTATCTCCACAAGCGTTTTCCCGTTGTGCCGTTAATCTTCGAACGTGCGCAGAATGCTAATCCGCGCACGATCCAACGAAGCGTCGAGCTTCCACAGGATTTTGCTTTGTGTCGCCTGCTTTCAGATCTTCGTCTGTCAGACAGACAGGTTTTGGGTTATTTAAA
>Ga0116230_10002315_pt1 | contig 18334 bp, 11 predicted proteins | sample S1TSphfallax_3_FD_88678 | JGI IMG/M metagenome (GOLD analysis project Ga0116230, IMG submission 88678) | Host-associated microbial communities from peat moss isolated from Minnesota, USA - S1T2_Fd - Sphagnum fallax MG | ecosystem: Host-associated > Plants > Peat moss > Unclassified | place...
ACCAACGATTGGCGTCCCTATCCACGCTATGGCGAACTTCAGGTCGCATCCCATGCGCTCTACGCGAATTACAACAGCCTGCAGACCACACTCGATCGTCAAAAGGGAATTCTGACCCTCCATCTGAACTACACGTTCAGCAAAGCGCTGGGGGTGCGTGGCGGGTACTTCAATGGGGTGCCCGCGGATTCATTCAATATGCGGAACAATTATGGGCCGTTGTCTTACGATCGCAGCCAAATCTTCAATATCTCCTATTTCTTCAACTTTGGTACTGTCTACCACGGGAACAAGTTTGTCGGAAATGTCGTGAATGGCTGGCAGCTTTCCGGGTACACAGGAGTTCAGAGCGGGCCTAACCTCCAAGCTACCAACTACGTCACGAACTTCGGGATCAGCGGCACGATTGCCGCAGTCGGGAACCAGCCTGCCTACCCGATCAACAGTCTCACCTATCTGGGAACGCCGGATGTGCAGCTGCAGCCGACGATCTTATGCAATCCGACCAGTCAGTTGGCGAAGAAGCAGTACATGAATGGATCGTGCTTTGGCTTGCCGGCCCAAGGCGGTGCGAACGGGGCATATGTCTTACCGTACATTCACGGCCCAGCCTATACCGATTCCGATCTGACCGCGATCCGGGCTATTCCTCTGCCGGACAGCCGGTCCATCGAACTGAGAGCAGCAGCCTTCAACGTTCTGAATCAGAAGCTCAATACTTTCACCGGGAAGGCAAGCGGGGAGACGCAACTGGAATTTCCTTATGGCAGCAACCCGGCATTTGGGCAGACGGCCTATACCGTGGGTCGGCGCGTGATGGAATTCGCCGTGAAATTCAAGTTCTGAGCATGCGTTCGAATAAGAAGAACAGGTTGCGAAAGCCAAGCCAAAGCCAAGAGCCTCAACAACAGGGTCCTGGGATGGGCCGAGGGATGACAGATGGGACGAGCGATGAATTGCAGTAGAGGAACACACCGGCAGGGGGTAACCCATTCGCGTGCGCTGCAGGCGCTGCGCGGCGGCAGGGGATGGCGAGCATTGGCAGCGGCGGCGCTGGCCTTATTTTTACCGGTCATTCCACTCACTGCTTCGGGGCAGACTTCGCTGCCCTACGTAGTGGAGGTGCCGCAGCAACTCAGTCAAAGTATCGGCGGCCCGAACGGCAATCTGGCGGCAAATCAGAATGGCGACGTCTTTGTGCCTGATGCCGCAGGGAGCATTGTTTACGAGTTTCCTTCGAATGGGGGGGCACCGGTCCCGATCTTCACCGCCAACTTCGGACCACAAGTGTCTGGTGTCGCGGTCGACAGCAACAACAATCTCTATGTGACCTCTCGCTACGACGGCAATGTGAGCGCCACCGACAGCGACATCTTCGAGTTTCCCTATAGCAATGGAAGCTACCCGGCTCCCTATACGTATACCGGAACCGCGCCCGCACACTGCACCGCAACGAGCACAAGCGTCTGTACTTACGGGCAATTTCTTCAGATTACCGGCTACTACTACCAGCCCCAGGCGATCGCATTCGATGGCGCTGGGAACCTGTACATGATCACGACGTATGACAGCTACTCGGGGGGCGGCAAAACCATCTACGAGTGCAGTGTGCAATGCGGATTGAACCAGGCGAGCGCCACGGTCTTCGCCGACCACTTGCCGACCAAGGCGACCTCGCTTGCGTCCAATGCCGCGGCCGATCTCTTCTATACGGATGGGCTCGCGGTGTACGAGATTGCCGCTGGGACGACAACTCCCGTGGTCTTTGACAACAGCCTTGCGGGGTCCACATCCTCAGGCGCGCAGGGGGTCGGCTTCGATCGCGCGGGTAATCTTTATGTCAATGTGAACGAGGGTGGGGCGCCTTACGATGATGGCGACATCGAATACCCGTTGGTTAACGGAACGTTAAGCGCCAGCAACAAGATTCTGTTGGACACGCAGTATGGATATACCGGACCAACAGTAGATTCCCATGGGAATATCTGGACCGCGAGCTACAGCAGTGTCTATGAGTTCCAACTCTTCAACGGAACCTTCCCCTCGACCCCGGTCGGCAGCAGCAGCGCGGCCATCAATTTCACCGTGCTCTTCAACCAGGCCGGGACGATAGCGTCTCTGAAGGCGTACGAGGGATCGGCCGCGGCTACGGAATTCGTGATCTCCGCCGATGGCTGCACTGGTACCTCCCAGGGTGTGCGTGGATCGTGTACGTTCAACGTGACGTTCAGTCCGAGCTCGATTGGTGTTCGCAAGGGTGCCGTGGTGCTGACGGATACTTCCGGCTTTCAGGTGACAACCTACTTAACGGGTGTAGGAACAGGGTCAGGGGTCACGATCGATCCCGGCACTCCAGTCTCGATTGGAACGACCTTCACGACGCCGAGCGGAGTTGCCATCGACAACGCAGGCGATGTCTTCGTGACGGATGCCGGCGCGAAGACCGTGTCGGAGTTTGTGGGTGGGACAGGGACGCCGGTCGCAGTGGGCAGCGGCTATACAAGCCCGACCGGCGTGGCCGTAGACAGCGTCGGAAATGTTTTCGTCGCAGATAACGGCGCGGGAACGATCTTCGAGATTCCGAGTGTCAATGGAACGTTGTCAACCGCGGCTCCAACGGCGTTGGTGACGGGCTTGAAGAACCCGACCGATCTCGTCGTCGACGGCATCGGTGAGCTCTATGTTTCGGTCACCGGAAGCAATGTGGTACTGCAATACCCCACTCTTGGCCGCTACATGACATCGTCCGCCGCATCTTCGCTTGGGAGCGGACTGAGTGGCCCGACCGGCATTGACGTCGATCTCAACGGCAACCTCTACATCGCGGACACGGGCAACAACCGCGTGGTCGAAGTGGCGGCGGGGGCCGGTCAGAGTTCTGTGGGAAGCGGCTTGAGCGCGCCGACCGGCGTGACCGTCGAACCTTCCGGGAGCGTGATTATCGCTGACCAGGGAAATGGCCGGCTGGTTCGAGTGCCCAACGAGACGGCTGGGCTGTCGACAGTCAACCAGCTAGCGCTCCCGCAACCATTGGTCAATCCATACGCAGTGCGCATCTCCACTGCGGGGAACCTGTACGTGACGGACAATCAGTCTGCCGTGCTGGATGAGTTGCAGCGGACAGCGGGCACCCTCAACTTCGGCATCGCCAACACGAATGCGCCAACGGCTCCCCAGAGCATCGTGCTTTCGAGCATCGGAAGCACGCCTCTGACCCTGGGCAGCCCCCTGTATCCAGCGGTTCCGGCCAGCAGCGATTTCACCGTGACATCGGGAAGTGGGTCCGCGGCATGCTCGAGCGGCACGCTGAACGCGGGCTACGACTGCACCCTCACCTCGATCTTTGATCCGACATCGACCGGCATTCTGAGCTATCCGCTGACGTTTTCGATTGCAGCGTCAAATGTAACGAATCCCACCCTGGAGTTGACGGGTCGCGGCGTGGACCTGCAGCCCGTCAACGTGGCATTGAGCCTGACTTCGCCGACGACGACTCCGTCCTACGGACAGACGATCGTGATTCAAGCAGCGGTGACGAATGCCGGCAATGGCACGGCAACCCCGACTGGGAACCTGGTATTTTCTGTGGATGGACAGAACGGCAAAGCGCATGCGCTTGGGTCGAATGGTACGGCTTCGGTTTCGCTGAGCGGCTTGAGCGGCGGAACTCACACCGTCCAGGCGAGCTACGGAGGAGACTTCAACTATGCGTCGGGTGCGTCCACGGTGTTCACGTTCACGATCCAGCAGGCGACCGTCACCGAATCTGAGACGGTGATGACCGATGCTGCCGGTCCCTACAGCTCTGCTCCGGGCGACGCGGTGGCCATCAGCTTTACCATCACTCCCTCGATTGCGGGCGTGCTGGATGGGACAGTGACGTTCACCAACGGCAACACGGTGCTGGAATCGGTAGCAGTCTCGCCAAACGCAACGCCGAAAGGAACCTATGGCGCGTTCTTCAGCAGCTTGACGCTTCCCGTGGGTGTCTACAACATCGTGGCGACATTCTCCGGCAACGCCAACTACGCGGGATTCACCACGACACCGGTCCAAGTCTATGTGGCTCCCGTAAGCTACACGGTCACGCAGTCCGGCAGTACGATGACGTCGACTGCGTCCCACCCCGGTACCTTAACCCTGACGGTGACTTCGTTCTCGGACTTCCAGGGTGGCGTCGACTTTACCTGCTCGGGGCTGCCGACCAACGCATACTGTCTCTTCCTGCCGGGAACAGCCACCTTGGTGGCTGCGGCGAATACGTCGCCGGCACAGGTTCCGGTGCAGACGGTGCTGATGCAGATTCTGGTCGATGAAAACCCAACCCTGGTGAAGAGCGCCGGGCTCCTGGGTGGACTTGGGCTGGTGTCCGGCATTGCGCTTTGCTTCTCCTTCCGCAAGAATCGAAGCCTGCGGCGCATGGCAGCGTTCTGCATGGTGATGACGGCAGCCGGAATAGGACTCGGCTCTGCAATCGGATGCGGATCATCAGCGACAAATGCCTTTCCGACTCCTGTAGGATCGTATCCGATCACAGTCACCTCCACTGCAACCCCGCAGCCCGGGGGCACCGAGCCGACCCAGTACGTGGCAAGCAGCATCTCCAGTTCGGCCACGACGAACCAGATCACTCTGGTGACGACCAACCTGACGAGTATCGAAGCCGGCAATACGGTAACCATCGTGAACGCAAGTCCTGCGGCGTTCAACGGAGTTTACACGGTCGTTACCGCACTGGATTGCACGACGCCAACGAACTGCAGTTCGACGACTGGGCAGACGAACACATTCACCTTCGCCTCCACCTTAGGGAACCTGGCAGGCACCAGTGCCTATCTCCGAACAGGAAGCTCTGTGAACTACAGCGTTACAAACAACATGACGCTCGTCGTGCAGTAAGACTGCTCCACGCCGCCGGCTATCTCTGGACGGCTCTGGGGTGGCAGGCGGCGGTAGGGCTGAACGAAGAGGGTTCACGCGAATTAGACGGATTGGATACGTTTTGGCTGCTGTCGCGCTTGCGGGTTGCGCCGCAGCAGAGGCTCAGCTGTCGGTGAATGTGGACGTCACGAAACCGGTTAATGTGCTTACCTCCCAGACGATCGGGGTCTATACGCAAGCCGGAGATGGCGATTTACTGACACCCCAAACCCTCAGCGCGCTGCGATCCGCCGGGGTGGATACGCTGACTTACCCTACGGGGTGGAATAGCCTCGCGAATCAATATCACTGGTCGACGAACAAGTTCACGAAAGTGGAGAATGCTGGCGACCCTCCGTACATGGCGGCCCAAAATAGCTTTGGGCAGTTCATGCTGGCCCTACAGAAGTATGGAATGTCAGCCATCATTCACGTCAACTACGGCTCAAATGCGAAAGGAACGGGCGGTGGCGAGCCAAATGAGGCGGCGGCGTGGGTCGCCTATGCGAATGGATCGGCTTCCAACAATCAGGTGATTGGGGTCGATGGTTCGGGTGAAGACTGGAAGACGGTTGGATATTGGGCGTCGATCCGTTCGGCCGCTCCTTTGGCGAACGACGATGGTTACAATTTTCTCCGGATCAGTCACCCCGATCCGCTGGGCATCGAGCTTTGGCAAGTGGGCGAGGACATGCCAGACAACGGCGCTTACGGAGCGGATCACAAGGGCACCCTCGACCTGCATGCGCCTTATCCTGGATCCGCCTCGGACTATGGGAAGCGGCGGAAACTTAAGGAACTTTCGGGCGGTTTTTACGGCGAGCAGGTTGTGGCATTCGCCAAAATCATGAAGGCTGTGGATCCAGCGATCCAGGTCGGCGCCTCGCTCAGCACGCCGGCGATCGACACGTGGGACGCGGACTGGAATCCTGCCGTGCTGAAGGCGGCGTGCAAGGACATCGATTTCGTAGCCTTCAGTTGGCATCCTGGAAGCACGATGCCCCCCGACTGGCATACGTTGGACGACAATAGCGTGTTGACGACCCCGGCAGCGGACCTGCCGCGAATCTTCTCGGAAGATCTCTACGAAGATAAGAAGGCTTGCCCAGCAGGCAAGACACCGCGTGTGGTCCTCAGCGACTTTTCACCCATCTCCTGGGCAACCATGACGAAGCCGATCGTTGCCGCTCTGTTTGCCGCCGAAAGTTTCGCGGCGCTTGCGGAGGCGGGCATCAGCAACTCAAGTTGGTACCAATTGCGTGAAAACGGCCTGTTCGACAAGGAGAATAAGCCGGCTCCCGCGTTCTACGGGACGCAGATGTTGCATATCGTCGCGAACAAACCTGGAGACGCATTCGTGGCGGCCACTGGCGCACGTGGCTCGATCGTTGCGTTCGGAACCCATCGCAAGGATGGCGTCATCGGTGTGCTGCTCACCAACCATGATGCAGCCAATGCACAGACGGTGACGATTACCGTCTCGGGAGCGCAGTTAAATGGGGATGGCTTCCGATTCGAATACGGCCCCGCTCAACAAGCAAAGAGTGCTGGGCCAGATCGTATACCGATTAAGACAGATGGAAATTCACTCAGGGTGACGGTACCGCCCTACGGGATCGTCAGTGTACTTCTAGGGTCGAAGAGGTCCTAACTTCAGCTTGTCACTTCGACAAGGATTGACGCACTGCACGACGACAGTTGGAAGATCGGAAACAACAATGCTTCATCCGTGTTGCTCGAGGCCACTCACTTGAGCTACAGTCATCACAATTTCTTCCCGCCAGACGGGTAGGAACCTCGCAGGCAACAATATCCAGCGAATCTGGGCTTCGTTTTCTGTGGCGGCTTCCCGCAAAGCCGGTGCGCGGGAAGGCGACTTGCCTCACCCCAATGGTCTAATTGAGGCACCTTAGGGACTCCAAGCTCGCTGCTGATTGTGTTGGGAAGCGCTGATGACATACCTGCCATGAAAAAAGAGCCGTCGATGAAACGAGTTCCTCGGATGAGTGATGTTGCGACCCTGGCGGGTGTCGGGACCATGACGGTTTCCCGAGTCATTAACGATCATCCTCACGTCAGGGAAGAGACGCGCCGGCGAGTCTATGAAGCAATTGCGCAACTCGACTACAGACCGAATACCGTCGCGCGCTCCCTGCGGGAGCAGCGCACGAGACAGATTGGGATGATCGTCCCCAACATCCATGACCCGTTCTTCGCGATATGTGCCCAGGCTGCCAGTGAAGTCGCACGGAGCTACCAGTACTCGGTCAATATCGCCATGTCCGATGAAGATGCCGAAGTAGAAAACCGCGAGGCGCTGCTGATGATGCAGCGTAACGTAGAAGGGCTTATCGTGATTCCTGCAACCGCAACGCAGCTGACACGCGATGAGTTCGTAGGTCTTCCCATTGTTGCGCTCGACCGGCCTATTTCGCGCAGCAAGTTCGACAGCGTGGTGGCGCAGAATGTTGACGGCGCCCGGTTTGCTGTGGAGCGTTTGCTGTCGTTGGGTCACCGTCGCATCGCATTCTTCAGTCTCCCTCTTGACGTCTACACCATGAGGAAGCGCTGTGAGGGATACATTACCGCGATCAAGAGCGCCGGGGGAAACCCGGAGCTGTATTGTGGGCCGCCCGATCCTGAGCGCATGCGATTCCAGCTGAAATCGCTGCTTGCAAAGAAGCCTGCGACGACCTCCATCGTCTGTGCGAACAACCTCACGACGCGCATGATGCTCCATTGTCTCCTCGAACTTAGCATCCCGGTGCCGGACCGACTCGCCTTGGTAGGGTTTGACGACTTCGATTCCGCCGAGCTCCTGAACCCAGCTGTCACAGTCGTGTCGCAGCCCAACATCGAGATGGGACGCCGCGGCGCAGAGCTTCTCTTCTCCAGGATCTTCCAAAAGGAGACAGCGGCGAAGACAAAGCAGATCGTACTTCCCGTGGAACTGATCGTGCGCAAATCCTGCGGTGATCCTTTGTGGTCGAAGGTTCGAGCAGTCCGGACGTGAGGGATGGATCCCACTATGATCTTGAACCCGGGATAGAGCATTTTCCCTGTGGGTGTAGTGCGACGCCCCTACCTCGATGGGCGTTTTCCCCAATGAAAACGCCACTGAACGCCCGCTTCGGGAATTCCATCGACAGGGAAAATGGTCTAGGCACGGGGGAGCGACGTGAGGAGATCTCCCGGGCAAGGCGTTCCGATCAAGAAAGGTATCACCGTTCCACTCGGCATTCGGTCTGCGGCAAAGTGGATGCGGGTGCGGCGGCTCAAGGTGTATCCATTGTTCCGGCCGGCGGGCGCAAACCTTCTCGACACTGTCTTCGAACAAGAGCCCCATCACACCCGAGCTGCGAGATCTCACGGTCAAGATAGCGGCTCAGTTGCCGTTCCGCAAATCCGCTGATCTCGAGGTGTTCCCAACTAGGAACGCATCCAGGCTCGCCCACCGGGTGAAAGCCACTTTATCGACTTCCGCTGAACGTGGAGAGTGCATGCGTCGCCTGATTGCGCGAGCGCAGATACTCCACGAGTTCTTTCGGCTTGTCCGTCTGGATGCCGTCGGCGCCCATGTCGATAGCTGCCTGCCAACCCGCGGGATTGTCGGTGCTTCCCATGCGATCGACATAAACCTTCGCGTCCGCCGACTTCGCGCAGGTGATCGTGTCCGGGGTGAAGTCGCCTGCGCTATAAGCCACAACCTGAAGCTGCAGCCCGCGCACCAGAAGCTTGCACACCTCGGAGTTCATGGATTCCGGCATCACCTTCAGGCTGGGACGAATCTTATGCACGTCATACAAGAAGAACGGATTGCCATAGATCACCACGTGATCCTGCATGTCGTGGCGCACGATGGTGTCCACCAGCTGCTGCGGGTCGGCGTTTTTGGTATCCACGTAGACCCCGATCTTGCCGTGCGCCAAGTCGAGCGCCTCGTCAAGAGTGGGAACCTTCGTGCCCGCGAATTGCGGCCCAAATTTGGCTCCGGCATCGAGCGCACGGATCTGATCGAAGGTCATCTGGCGTATCTGTCCCGTTGCCGCGGTCGTCCGGTCCACGGTGCTGTCATGCATCAGCACCAGCTTGCCGTCGGAGGTAGTCTGCACATCCACCTCAAAGAAGTCGGCGCCGTCGTCGATCGCCTCCTGATAGGCCGGCAAGGTGTTTTCCGGATGATGCAGATGTTCTCCGCGATGGGAGATCGCCATGATCTTGGCATCGGGCGCCCAGGCGCTGCAGGGCTTGGCGATCGCGGGCTGGGTCTGGGATTGGGCAAGAGCAACGCCCAATCCCAGACCGCACGTGAGAGAAACTTCCATGATCTTCTTGAACAAGACTGGCTCCTGGACTTCCTGAAGGTAACGAGGGTTGGTTTACGCGCTAGAAGCGGAGTCGTCCGCTGACCAGCAATTGGCGTGCGTCTTCGGCTGAGGTCAAGGCTCCGAAGTTCGCGCTCGTGATGCTCGTGCTCAGACCGTCGAACTGCGGGTGATTGAACAGGTTGTGGGCGTCGGCGCGGAAGGTGAAGGTGAGCGGTTCACGATGTCCCATCGGAATCGGCACATCGCGCATCAGCCCGACGTTCCACACGTTCTGCCCGGGCCCGAACAGCGTCGCGCGTGCACCATTGCCCAGCGTATCCGGAGGCGTGATGGCGAACACGGAGGTGTTGAACCAGTGGGAGACGGTGCGCGAGCCACGCGGGATGCTCGGGTTGCCGCTCTGCATGACGTACTGCGCCCCGTTGTAGAGGCCGGTCGTGTCGCTCTGGGAGACGTGGTACGGATAGCCCTGCTGGAAGCTGGCCACAGTGCTTACACGCCAATGTCCGATCACCTGGTTGACCACGGGGGTGCCCGCCAGGAACTTGCCGCCTGCGCCCACGGGAATGTTGTAGACGCCTGTGACCGAGAGGCGCTGCGGAATATCCGTCATTGCTGTGCCCCACTGGGCGTGGAGGTTATAGACGTTCTGAACGCCCACTGCATCGCCGCGCGAAGAGGGATCGACGTCGTCCATCTGCTTGGCGTAGGTATATGCCAACACCAACGATAGTCCGTGGTTCCAGCGATGCGAAAGCTGGGCCTCCAACGCGGCGTAGGCCGAAGCGCCGTCATTCTCCAGATAGCTCACATTGAGCACCTGGGGAAACGGCCGCAGACTCTGCGCGTTGGCCACGCCATAGCAGCATCCCGGCGTCGGAGCAATCTGGTTTACGCCAAGGGTCACGGGCATGTGGACGCCGTGATTGCCCTGGTAATCGACCTCCGCCAGCCAGCCGTGGCCCAGATCCTGCTGGATGCCGAACGACCACTGCTGTACGTAGGCCAGTACGCCGTTAGTTTGGAACTCCGTGACGTTTTGGGTCGGACTCGTCAAGCTGGTGGGAATGTTGGGTTCGCCGCTGGCGTTCACATCCGGCGAGTACGCCGGCACGCCATTTTCCAGTTGATACACCGGAGCGGTCGGCGAACTGGCCACGAAGTTGGCCGATACGGTCGACTTCGATACGAGGCCGTTCCCGGCGAAGCCGATCCCAGGCAGTTCGAAGACGCCATACCCGCCGCGAATCACGGTATTCGGGAACGCGTGATAGCTGAAGCCGATGCGCGGAAGAAAGCCCAGATAGGTGCGGCCGACAAAGGTGTGCGGAGCACCGCCCACACCCGCATACTGGATGGCGCCGAGCTTTCCGGTGGTCGGATCGACCAGGTTGGGATTGAAGTTGTACATCTGGTTGTTCACCTCGGAGAACGGCCCGTCGAACTCCCAACGCAACCCCAGGTTCAAGGTCAGGCTCGAGGTGATGCGGTAGTCGTCTTGCGCGTAGAGCGAGCCATACTTGGAAGTCTCCCGCACCCAACTGTTGGTGGTGTCGATTGACGTGGATGCGGGAAGACCCAATTCAAGATCCGCAAGACCGGTGACCGCTTGTCCGCTGGTTGAGGTGAATTCCCCATTGAACGTGTACTGGCCCGACAGCACACCGGGTTCATAGTCGCTGAAGATGTAGTTCATGAACTCGCCGCCCACCGAGAGCGTGTGGCGTCCGAGTTGCAGAACCAGGGCATCATTCACAATGTAGTGTCCGTCGAGCGTGTAGGAGTACGAGCCGGGTCCGAGGCTTTGCAGACCGGTCACCGAAAGGCTGGGAAAGGAGTTCAGCGGAACGCCCTGCAAGCCGAGCGAGGCCGCGGAGATGGCAACCGGGTAATCGTAGTTGACCTCGGAGACATAGCCGAAACGTGCCTCATTCGAAAGCTTCGGATTGAAGATGTGGCTCCACGATGTTTCGTAGTGATCGTCCGTCCAACCGCTGAGGGAGGAGGGATTCGCCGCGTTGGGAATGTAATCCACGGCCGTGCCGTTCGGGCCGTCGCGCGAAAACTTCGCCCAGATGTGGTCGTAGTCCGTGACGTTATAGTCGACACGATCCGCGTTGTAGAGATAGCTGTTATATCCGCTGGGATAAACGCAATAGTTGTACGTCAGATACGTACAATTCGGCTGCGGATAGAAAGAAACAAAGTTCATGCCGACCGTGTCCAGGCGATTGGCCGGGATGATGTTGCCGGGAAACGGCGTTCCGGTCAGCTTTCCATTGACGTAGGTCAGGGTCTTCGGATCGTAGATGGTGGGCGTCGGCACGCCCTGCTGATCAAGCCCGGAAAAGTCTCCCGTGCGTTCGGCCACGGTGGGAACATTGGTGGTCAGAACATGCGAGCTGGCGTTGAGCGTGTCTTCCCAGTCCATGAAGAAGAACAGCTTGCGTTTGCGGCCGTTGAAGACCTTGGGAATCCATACCGGGCCTCCGATGGACCCGCCGAAGTAGTTGAAGACATTGACCGGGCGCAACGCGTTCGGAGCGGAAAAATAGCTCAGGGCGTTCAGGCTCTGGTCGTTGTGGTACTCGAAGAGGCTGCCGTGGAAGTTGCTGGTTCCACTCTTCGTGGTAGTGATGATGGCGCCGCCTCCGGTCTGACCGTACTGAGCGGAAAAAGGCGAGGTCAGCACCTGAAGCTCCTCGGTCGAGTCCGGCGTCGGCACCAGGCCGTAGGTTCCATCCACGCCCATGTTGCTGGGCAAACCGTCGACGATGATCGGGTTCGTGTCCGGACGGCCGCCGCCGAGGGAAATGTTGTTCGGGTTGCTATAGTCCGGGCTGGTGCTCGCGACGCCTGGCACCTGGGCGGCAAGCAGCAGCTCCTCGGCACCGTGGGTGCTGGTGTACTCCGGCAGGTTCACCAGGTCACTCGCGCCAAACTGCTGGCCGATCTGAGGATTGGTGTCATTCAGCGCCGTTCCTTCGGCGGTCACGGTCACCACTTGCGCCTCGCTGCCCAGGTGCAGATGCACGTCGACCACAGCCGGCTGATTCAGAACCAGCGCGATCTTTGAGGTCTTGTACTCCTCAAAGCCATCTTTCCTGACGTCGACGACGTATTCGCCAGGCTGCAGAAACGAGACCGTGTAGCTTCCTTTACTGTTGGTCACCGTCTTGTAGGTTGCGGAGGAGTTGGCGTCCACGACATGCACGGTCGCTCCGGGGATGACCGCACCCGAGGGATCGCTGACAACTCCCGTCAGAGACGCATAGATGGTTTGCGCGCACGCGCGCTTCTCTGCCGCCGTCACGAAGAACATCAGCAGGCAAAGCGGGAAGACCACCAGAGCCAAGCAGCGGCGGTCGCGTCCTCCACAGGCAGCCGGGAACTGCGCCAAAAAACTTCTGTTGCATCTACGATTCATCATTCCCCCTCAAAGTCGTGCCTTCGCTGGTGCGCGCCAGAAACCTGGCTCGTGCCGACAGGTCCAGGACGCTCGTTGCGCTTCTTGTCCAGTTCTGCTCGATTGGCTTCTTGCCGGACCCGCGCCAGGCTCTTTATAGAGAGAGAATGTTAATAAAGAACAAAACGGGATCGATGTGTTTGCAAATTTCACAAATCACCAGCCGTGCCCCCATGATATGAAGGAAAGGATAAAAACAGCACGAAATGACGCCGTGGAACTGCACCCCGCACAAGGACCGTTCGGAAATGAAGGAAACCGTCGAAATCTCTCGCTTGGATGGCGTTCTGGAGATGTTAAGAGAGAACACATCTGCCTCGATCAGTGACATTGCGGAGCACTTTCACGTCTCGCAGATGACCATTCGGCGCGATCTGCAGAAGCTTTCCGAGCAAGGACAGATCGTCCGCATCCCGGGCGGCGCGCGTATCGAGCGCTGGCGCGGGATGGAGCGAACCTACCTGGAGCGGCTGGGAAACATGTCTCCCGCCAAGCGACTGATCGGGAAGGCTGCCGCATCGCTGATCGCCGACGGGCAGTCTGTGGTGCTGGACTCGGGAACGACGACGCTCTACGTCGCCCGCGAACTTCGCTCGCGGCGCAATGTCGTGGTGATCACCTTTTCGCTCGCCGTGTTGGAAGAACTTGCCGGAGCGGAGGAGATCCGGCTGGAATTGACAGGAGGCGTATACCGGGCGAGCAGCCATGACCTGATTGGTCATGGCGTGGCCGAGAGTCTACGGTCTTTTTATGCGGACTGCATTCTCTTCGGCGCGGCCGCGGTCTCCTTCACCCACGGCGTCATGGTGCATGATCCGGACGCTCAACGCGAACTCCTGCAGGCCGGCAGGAAGAAAGTACTGCTCGTCGATAGCAGCAAGATCGGCATCGAGGCGACCTACCGCCTTTGCAAGATCGAGGAGTGCGACCTGATCGTCACGGACTCCCAAATTTCCAGTGGGGATCTGGAGCGGTTGCGCCGCATCACGGACGTTCTGGTCGCCGAGTGAGGCGTTGACCGCGCATTCATCGTTTCCCGCACAGGCTCGGCTAGACTGACGGTGTCGCTTTCCTTAATCCACTTCCCGGCGAGCAAAGCGCATGAATCCTCCCCGTCAGCTTCAAGAATTTTGCGATCAGTTTGCTGCCTTGGCTCGGACAGGTGCGTTCTCCAGCAGTGCGTGCCCGATCTATGCTGCTTGGGCGCCCGGCCGCCTCGACTTCATGGGCGGCAACGTGGACTACACCGGCGGCTGGGCGTTGCAGATGCCGCTCGCGCAAGGGGTGTCCGCTGCGGTCCAGACCATCTCCGAACCGATGGTTCGCGTCATTAACCGCGATGCGCAGAGATTCGGCTGGGCTTCCCGCATCGACTTTCCCGCCCGCGACATCGGTTCGCGTGAGGCTATCGAGAACTTCTGCCGGCGCAAACCGGGATATGCCTGGGGCCGCTACGTTCTGGGTGCCTTTCACTTCCTGCACCAACGGCATCAGGCCTTCCGCACGGGCGGCGCGAACCTGCTGCTGAGCGCGGACTTGCCCCCTAACTGCGGGGTCGCGTCCTCAGCGGCGCTGGAACTTGCGGTCTTGAAGGCAGCGTCAGCCGCGTCAGGCGTCGAACTGGCAGGAATCCCGCTGGCGGAAGCTGGCCAGTGGGTGGAAAACGTCGTGGCACACTCGGCGTGCGGCATCATGGATCAAGCCGCGATCATCCTGGGCGAACGCAATGCGCTGCTTCCGCTGCTCTGCCAACCCTGCACACCATTTAGACCCATCCCGCTGCCGCCGGGAGTGCGGGTCTGGGGGATCGACTCGATGGTCCCTCGCGCAACCAATGGAACCGTCTATGAAACGGCTCGTGCTGCTGCCTTCATGGCGTACTCTCTCATTTGTCGGCATGCGGGGCTCGCGATCAACGAGTTTCGTGAAGGATCTTCGCTTCGGCTCTCCGATGACTGCTGGAACGGTTCACTTTCCAACCTCTCGTATGCCGAATTTCAATCGACTTTCGAGGAGATCCTCCCGGAGACGATGACTGGAGAGCTGTTCCTGCAGACGTGCGGCGATCATCACGATCCACTGACTGCGATCGTCGGTGAGCGGGTGTATCCGGTTCGAGCGGCTGGCCGCTACGCCACCGCGGAGAATGAGCGGGTCCGCTCCGTCATAACTCTGCTGAACGAATGGGAGATCACCAATTCCGCCTCGACCGTGGAGAAGATCGGTCGCATTCAGCTCCAGTCGCACCATGCCTACCGCGAATGCGGCCTCGGCTCCGTGGTCTGCGATGAACTTGTGGAGATGGCAGTACGCTTCGGGTTCGCGGGAGCCAAGATGACCGGAGGTGGTGCCGGCGGAGTCGTCGCCGTGCTCGGGTACGACGAACAGGAAGCGGCGCTGCCGCTGATAACCCGCGCATTTGCGGAACGTTACGGAACGGAGCCGCGCATCTTTTGCGAAAGCGCCGACGGGATGGACCGGACGGCGATCTCCGTGCTTCAACCAAAACGCTGGGAGATGAGCGCGAAAATCACCAACGGCACAGCACCTCCACGCTATGCGGCGCTCACCTGAGCTTCAGCCACTGGAGCGGATGTTCATTGAGCTCGTCTTTACCGCTGACCCCGCGAAGCGCGTGCAGGGTATAGTGGCGCGCCAGGCAGGAGGGACGACCGGTGCGTATCGGCTCCATGGCCAAGACCTACGTGAGACGCCGCAGGTGGTTCCGGACGTGGCGGCACGGTACGGCGCGGTACGGCAGCAAGATTAGGGTCGTCTCGGTCAACAACTCCGGCGCGAAGGGCGAGGCCAAGACGTACAATGGAATTGCGCAGCCGGCGGTGGATGCCAAAAGCCGGTGGACCGAGCAGACGGCGCGGGAGGCGATGGGTGCAGAACTCGAACGGCTCCACAACGCAGGAGAAGTCCCAGACGCTATCGATCGAGCAGGTAAGGGCCCAGCTGATGGCGCTTCCGGACATGACACCGGAAGAGATCCGGCAGGCGGAAGCGTTAGGGCAGGCCTTCGTGGACAACCTGAACCGGAACGCCCTGCGGGGAACCAAGGACAACTAGCACCGCGCGCGTCTGCGGATGATTTGATTCGCGAACTGCGAGCCAAGGGCTATGGATGGCGCCCGACGCCCTTCCGTAGTGTCGATTCTTACCACGCCTGCTAGCCCGAGATGGTGAGCGCGCTGTCGCCGGACCTTAGGCGACAGACGGGATGGTCTAAGTGTGGCGTGATCAAGCTGGCGCTGACCGAGATGGCCGAGCGCCGGCTGGCGAGCCGCAGCGATGGGCGGCGATGAACTTTCCGCCACTTTGACCAAAAGTTTGACCAACGACTATCGACAAACACCGACAAACATAACGACGGGGCCGCAGCCGCGTCCCCTGCCCGGGATGTATTAGCGTTGATAAGTCGTTTTTTTAAAGGGTTTTGGTGGACGCGGAAGGAATCGAACCTTCAACCAGTCGATTAAGAGTCGAATGCTCTGCCAGTTGAGCTACGCGTCCAGGATGTTGGGGAGTGCCTTGCTTGGCTTACGATCACGTCGGGAGACGCGCTCAACCCACTCAAGAAGAATAACACAGGGACCCAATGTTCCGCGACAGGCCAGCCTGAGTTCTTCGCTCAAGCCAGCCATGCTGCGCCCTTCAGCCGATGAAGTCGACTTTAGCCTCGATCGGGATGATGCCGCGGTCGAAGCCCATCTGCAGGATGCGGCGGATGGCCTCGCGCCCGTCTTCGCCGTAGTCGATGGTCCGGTCGTTGACGTACATGCCGACATAGCGGTTCGCCAGATTGGGGTCCAGATCGCGCGCGAACTGCATTGCGTAATCCAGCGCGGCGTCGCGGTTCTCCAGCGCAAACTTGATGGAATCGCGGATAGCATTGTTCGTGACCAGCATCGCTTCCGGTCCCAGCGCGCGCTTGATGGCGCTGCCGCCCAGGGGCAGGGGTAGACCCGTCTCACTGCGCCACCACTGGCCGAGGTCGAGAATCTTGTGCAGGCCGTCGTTCCCGTAGGTCAGCTGTCCCTCGTGGATAAGCAGTCCCGCGTCGAACTCGCCGGCGGCGACGGCCGGGATGATCTTGTCGAAGTCGACGACGGTGGTGTTGAGCTCGGGCGCGAAGAGCTTCAGGGTCAGGTAAGCCGTGGTGAGTGTGCCCGGGATGGCAATGCGCAGCTTCTTGATCTCGTCCGTGGTGTAGCGACGGGTCGCGACCAGCATGGGTCCGTATCCTTCGCCCATGCTTCCGCCGCAGGACATGATGGCGTAGTTCTCCTGCATGTACGGATAGGCATGGAAGCTGATGGCGGTGACGTCGTAGAAGGCCTCGTTGATAGCCTTGTGGTTGAGGGTCTCGATATCCGTCAGATTGTGGTTGAACTTATAGCCGGGAACGCGAATCTTGCTGGTGGCGAGGCCATAGAACATGAAGGCGTCGTCGGAGTCTGGGCTGTGGGCGATCTGAATCTCCCGTACATCGGTGGTGTTCATGGTGCGGCGGTCCTTCTGTGGTTCGCGTCAAGCAGGTTCGATGCGGAACGCATGGGTTCGGGGCCGCGGTCTGTTGCTCTCGGGCCAATTCGGTTTGATGAGAGAAGCGTTTAGACGCGGCGGAAACGGTCCCGGGCGCTGCGCCGCGAGGTGTAGATTCCCGCCGCGCTGACGATCTTGACCAGTTGGCCCGGCAGGAAGGGCAGCACCGCCAGCTTCAGGGTCGTGGCGACCGGAAGAGGATGCAGCGATGCCAGCCACACCGCGCCGGAGGTCATAAGGACGGTCGTCCCAGCGAGCGTGGCCAGCGCTGCCGCAACGTAAGCAGGCGTGCGGCCGAGTCTGCGCACCATCCAGCCTGCCAGTGCCGCGGCAAAGGGGTACGAAAGCAGATAGCCGCCGGTAAACCCGAAGAGTTGCGCGATGCCACCCGGTCCGGCCGGGCTGAAGACCGGCATCCCGCAGGCTCCTTCAGCCAGGTAGAGCGCGAGAGCGGCGAAGGCCAGCCGTGGTCCGAGCAGAAGTCCGACCAGCAGGACAGCGAAATCTCCCAGAGTGAGAGGAACCGGGGTGAACGGCAGGGGAACGATGCAGTGAGCGCAGGCGGCAACAAACAGGCTTGCCGCAATCGTGAGCGCGATCTTTCCCGGGACGGTCTGGGAGAAAGTCTGGAGGGACAGCGCCGCCGAAGTCTCGGCTGGACTCTGGGTTGGGCTCTGGGCTGTGGGAGATGCGTGCATCGTCATCCTTTCGAATCTCATGGCAGATTGCCTCAGGTGCGCTTACGAGCGGTCGGCGGTCGCCGGCCGGATAGGTCCGGAAGAATCGGAGCGTGGTACGGGATACAGCGTGTCAGGATTGTGCAGACTGTAGCTGGGAATTCCGGTCGTTTCGCCGGACGCGTCCGGTGTGGAAGCGTCTCCGGAGGGGGCCTCCGTTGCGGACTGCCGAACCAGGCCCGACAGGCGCCGTTCGATGGCCTCGGCCAGTTCGGGATCCTGTTCCTGCGGGGGGAAGGCGGTAGCGGAGCTTTTGCGAATGTGTCGAGTGATCGCGAACGCAGCCCATACCAGGGCGAGGAAGCTGAAAACGGCGAGCGTGAACAGAATCT
>Ga0116230_10002316_pt1 | contig 18333 bp, 18 predicted proteins | sample S1TSphfallax_3_FD_88678 | JGI IMG/M metagenome (GOLD analysis project Ga0116230, IMG submission 88678) | Host-associated microbial communities from peat moss isolated from Minnesota, USA - S1T2_Fd - Sphagnum fallax MG | ecosystem: Host-associated > Plants > Peat moss > Unclassified | place...
CGAGAACACGCTCGCCTGGAACATTCTGCCACCCGTGGTGGCGGTCATCTTCTCTATTGCCCTGGTGATCTCGGTGAGCCCGGTCATGGCCGCGACCATGTTCGCCATCAGCGCGGGCCTCGCCATCGTCATCTTCTTCCTCGCCCGCCGCGGCGGGCCGCTTCACCGCAGCTATGCGGGCACGGCGGCGCGTGTCGATGGTGAGCTTGTGGATGTCATCGGCAATATCGGCGTGGTCCGCGCCTTCGGAGCCACCTTTCGCGAATCGAAGCGGATTGCGGACACCATCGGCGACGAGATGCACGCCCGCCACACCAGCCTGAAATACCTTGAGAAGTTGCGCCTGCTCCATGCCGTCATCACGGCCATCTTCTCGGCGGGCGTCATGGCTTGGGCTGTCATCCTCTGGGGGCAGGGCCACGCGACGGCCGGCGACATCGTGCTCGTGGGCTCGCTGTGCTTCACCATCCTGCATGGCACGCGCGATCTCGCCGTCGCCCTGGTTGACCTGACACAGCATGTGGCGCGCCTTGAAGAGGCGACAGCGACGCTGCTGCTGCCGCACGCGCTGCCTGATGCGGCGCAGGCGCGGCCCCTGCTGCTGACAGCGGGCGGCGTGACCTTCGAGGAGGTTCGCTTCTCCTATCCCGGGCGCCCCGAGATCCTCAAGGGCGTCAACCTTCAGATCAAGCCGGGCGAGCGTGTCGGCCTCGTCGGCTCTTCGGGCGCCGGCAAGTCCACCATGCTCAGCCTGATGCAGCGTTTCTATGACCCGGGCGAGGGCCGCATCCTGATCGACGGGCAGGATATCAGCCGCGTGACCCAGGAAAGCCTGCGCCAGGGCATGGCTGTCGTGCCGCAGGACATCTCGCTTTTCCATCGTTCGGTCATGGAGAACATCCGCTACGCCCGGCCGACGGCCACGACCGCCGAGGTGCTCGAGGCCGCTGAACTGGCCCGCTGCCGCGAGTTCATCGAGGCGCTGCCGGAAGGCTTCGACACGATCGTCGGCGATCGGGGCACCAAGCTCTCGGGTGGTCAGCGGCAGCGTATCGCGATCGCCCGCGCCATCCTGAAGAATGCGCCGCTGCTGCTGCTGGATGAGGCGACCTCGGCGCTCGACACGGAGTCGGAGCAGGCGATCCAGGGCGCGCTCGATATCCTGATGGAAGGCCGCACGGTCGTGGCCATCGCGCACCGGATTTCCACCTTGCGGAACTTCGACCGGATCGTGGTCATGGATCAGGGTGCCGTCATTGATGACGGGTCGCCGGCGGAACTCTCCTCGCGGCCGGGCCCCTTCCGGGATCTGCTGTCGCGGCAGAACGTCATTCCGATGTCGCGTGCGGCTTGAGCCTCTGACACCTCTTCGAGGGTAGAACGCCGATGGACGAGACCATCTTCGGTCGTGCCTTGTCGGAGCTACGCGGAAGCGTAGCGGGCTCATCTGGCCTGCCGGCTGAGGCGGGCCGCCTGATTGTCGTCTCAAACCGCGTGGCGCCGATCGAGGAAGGCCAGCCGACGGCGGGCGGCCTCGCCGCCGGCGTGCTCGACGCGCTGCATGAGAAAGGCGGACTTTGGGTGGGCTGGAGCGGCGAGATCGTGGATGGTGCCAGCCGCGTTCAGCCCGAGCGCCAGAAAGGGCGCATCCAGCTGCAAACGCTCGACCTCGCGCAGGCCGACTATGACGCGTACTATCGCGGCTTCGCCAACTCCGCGCTCTGGCCGGTCCTGCACTACCGTTCGGCGCTGGCCCGCTTCTCGCGCGCGGATTACGCCGGCTATCGCCGCGTCAACGGCCTGTTCGCGGCGGCCGTCGCGGCCAAGCTGGCGCCCGAGGACGTGGTCTGGGCGCACGACTATCATCTGCTGGGCTTTGCGGCCGCGATGCGGGAGGCGGGCGTTGCCAACCGCCTCGGCATTTTCCTGCACACGCCTTTCCCGGCGGCAGCCGTCTTCATGACCATCCCGGTGCATGCCGAACTCGCCCGCTCGCTTTGCCAGTACGACCTCATCGGCTTCCAGACCGAGGCCGACCGGCGCGCCTTCGAGGATTACGTGCTGCGGGAGGCTGATGGCCATCTTCTTCCCGGCCGCGCCCTGGTAGCCTTTGGGCGGGTCGTACGCACAGGCGTCTATCCCATCGGCGTGCAGGTCGAGGAGATCCGCCGGCAGGCGGAGCCGCCGGCTGATTGCCCGCACATGACGCGGCTGCACGGCTCGATCGGCGACAGCAAGCTCATCATCAGCGTCGACCGCCTCGACTATTCTAAGGGGCTCGCCGAGCGCTTCCTCGCCTACGAACGCTTTCTGGAGCAGAACGAGCAGCGCCGTGGCTCCGTGACATTCCTGCAGATCGCGCCGCCCTCGCGCAGCGATGTCGAGAGCTACCGGGAGATAAGACAAGGTCTGGAACGGGAGGCCGGGCGCATCAACGGCCGCTTTGCCGAACTGGACTGGACGCCCTTGCGTTACCTCAACAAGGGGTTCGCGCGGCAGATGCTGATGCCGATGTATGCGCGGGCCGATGTCGGCTTGGTCACACCGATGCGCGACGGCATGAATCTGGTGGCGAAGGAATATGTGGCAGCCCAGGACCCGATCGATCCGGGCGTGCTGGTGCTGTCTCAATTCGCAGGGGCGGCCTGTGAGCTGAAAGCGGCGCTGCTGGTCAATCCCCATGATCCGGATGAGGTCGCAGCCGCCTTGGAGCAGGCGCTGTCGATGCCATTGCCCGAGCGGCGGGAGCGGCATGCCGAGATGCTGGCAGCGCTGCGCCGGAACAGCCTCTCGGCGTGGCGGGACCGGTTCCTCGGCGATCTCGGCAGCCGCCGGTAGGTGCGAGCCCCGTGCGGGTCGCGCAATACACCCATGGTGCATCGTCCTGAAGAGCATTACAAATGGCTTACAGGGTGGCTGTAAATCCGCCTCAATCCCAGCCGTAAATGCTCAGAGTGCCCTCAGCGATGCTTCTCTGGAGAGACAATGTCCGCCGTATCGCCTCGTTCTGCTAACACCACGATCGCCGGTCGTGCGTCCGCTTGGCTGGCAGCGCAGCCAGCGACGCGCGTGACGGTTGCCCTCTTCGGGCTCGTCTGCCTCGTGGGCTTCGTCGCCCGCCTCTACGGCATCGACAATATGCCGTTCTGGCTGGATGAGGTCACAACGGTCAACCGCTCCAGCCTTCCGTTCTGGAACATGGTGGCCGATTCTCTCGCCAACCATCACCTGCCGTCCTATTTCGCGATCGCAGCGATTTTCGGGCATTACGGCATGACCGAGTTCGTCCTGCGCCTTCCCTCCGCCTTTTTCGGTGCGGCGTCGTGCGGCGTGTTGTTCCTGATTGGACGGACACTGGGCGGCTGGCGCGCGGGCCTCGTGGCCGGGCTGCTGCTGGCGCTGTCGCCGCTTCAGGTGCAGTACGGGCAGGAGGCGCGGTCCTATACCTTCGTCATCCTGATGATGGCGATCGGATTTCTGGGCCTGGTCGAACTCGCGCGCGATCCACGCGGCGCCAGCCTGCCGTTTCGCAGCCCCGGCGCGCGTATCGCCCCCTGGGTCATCTACACGCTCGGCACGGTCGGCGCGCTCAACGTGCTCAGCACGGCGTTCTTCTGGCTCATTTCAGCAAATCTGGCGGTGATCGCCATCCTCATGGACCGGACGATCGACCGGCGGCGCTTCCTCAAGCGCTGGCTGATCTCGCAAGCGATCGTGCTGCTCTTCACCCTCCCGTGGTTCGGCGCGATGGACGTCTTCACCGGCGGCCAGATGACGAATGCGACCAACTGGGTGCCGGGCATCACCTTCCATAGTTTCTTCTCGGTCCTCAGCTCGCTTTACCTGATGCGCGTCTCGCGCCTGATCAATTTCCATCTCTTTCCCGCAGCCATCCCTGGCTTCGGTGCGCTCGTCATCATTCTGGCGATCCTCGGGCTCGCCCGCCTGCGCTCCTGGCGGAAGGAGGGTGCATCGTCCGAGCGCGGCCAGGCGCGGTCGCGCACCCTTCTTCTGGCCCTCGGGATTGTCGCGATCGTGCCACCGCTCGCCATCCTGCTCATCTCTATCGTCAAGCCGCTCTGGATGCCGCGCTACCTGCTGTGGAGTTCGGTTCCGTTCCTCGTTTTCGTGGGTCTCGGGATCACTCAGTTGCCGCGTCGCTGGCAGACCGGTGCGGCCGTCGCCATGGTTGTTCTGGCGACGTTCAACCTTGCGCCCTATTACCGGGCCGAGACCAAGCCGCGCTGGGATCTCGCGGCGACCAATCTGGTCAAGCTGATGCAGCCCGGCGACATCGTCCTGGTCCCGGATCAGTTGCCCGTCTACATGATGAACTTCTTCCTGAGCCGCCACGGTCAGGTGATCCCTGCATCCAACTGGACCATCGACATCTTCCAGGCGGCCAAGCATCTCCAGAATGGCGGCCGGGTCTGGGTCATGTTCGGCCGGGTCGGCCAGGCGGATCGCACCCCGCTGCCGAACTTCGCGCGGATCATTCAGCCGCTCGGCAAGCCTGTGGCTGTGGTGCATGAGGGCGAACTCATCACCATGCGGCTTTACGCGCGGCCGCCGCGCGCGTCTGTTCCTGACGCCTCGACCGTCGATAACTGCGCCGTATTGCCGTCGGTGGTGAAGGGCAAGACGATGCCGGTCGCCCCTGCCGACTGCGGTGATCTGGCGCTTCAATAGAAGCTCCAGTCTGGAAACGGCGAACGGCCCGCGCATCCTCTGCGCGGGCCGTTTCGCTATCCGGGGTAGGTGACTGCCGCGGACGGCGCCTCAGAGCTCGACCTGCTCCACCGAGACGACTTCGGGCACGTAGTGGCGGAGCATGTTCTCGATCCCGTGCTTGAGCGTCGCGCGGGAGGAGGGGCAGCCGCTGCAGGCGCCCTGCATATGCAGCTTGACGACCCCGTCGCGGTAGCCATGGAACACGATATCGCCGCCGTCGCTGGCAACCGCGGGCCTGACCCGGGTGTCCAGCAGCTCCTTGATCTGATCGACGATCTCCTGGTCCTCGGGCGATACGTCTTCCTCGGCCGTCACTGCCACGGTCTCCACGGCCGGGCGGCCGGAGACGAAGTGCTCCATGAGGGTGCCGAGTACCTGGGGCTTAAGCTCCTGCCACGCCTCGTTTTCCGTCTTGGTCACGGTAATGAAGTCAGCGCCCAGGAAGACACGGGAAACGCCGGGAAGGGCAAACAGCGCCCCCGCCAGCGGGCTGCGGTGGGCAGCATCGGCAGAGGCGAAATCCGCGGTCGAGGTGCCCATGACGTCGCGCCCGGGGAGGAACTTCAGGGTCGCGGGGTTCGGGGTGCCTTCGGTCTCGATGAACATGAGAGGTCAGCCTGCTCTTGAGGGAACGAGGCCTCGTTTATACAGGACACCACCGGTCCTGTAAGCCTGATAAGCCTCCCGCCCTGGGTTGCGTTCTGGGAAGCCGCGCTAACCCCAAGGCAAGAGGTCCCTTTTTTGTAAAAAGGACCCAAAAAACTTTCACCCGTCGCCGTGCCTGCGGTTGTTCGGGAACTCGCTAGGGTGAGTCAGCTGTCGTGTTTCTCTGAGCACCGAAGCGCAGCGACCGGCTGGGTCGTGAGCATCGGTGCGCAGGAAAAGCGCGGCAGATGGCCACCCTAGTAGAGTTCTGCCGGCCCGTTCAGTGGGCGCCGCGGATCACCTTGTAGTTCTGCTTGACCACCTCCAGCAGCTCCGGAACCGAGGTCTCGGCCGACGCACGCTCGAACGTCACTTCGCCGTGCTGGAACATCATGATGCGGTCGCAAACCTCCAGGGTCTGGGCGTAGTTATGCGCGATCATGATCAGCGAGAGGTCGCCACGCTTCTTCAGCCTGTCGATCAGGTCCAGAATAAGCCCGGACTCGCGGGCGCCCATCGCCGCCAGCGGCTCGTCGAGGAGCAGGATTTTCGCCTGGCTATAGACCGCCCGCGCGATGGCGACGGCCTGACGCTGGCCGCCTGACAGCATCGCCACTTCCTCGTTCACGTTTGGAATATTGACGCCGATATCCTCCAGCGCCTCCTGTGCGCGGCGGCGCATCGCGCCGTTGTCGAGCAGGCGAAAGGGACCACCCCACAGCGGTTCCCGGTTGAGGAACATGTTGTGGTAGATCGAGAGGCCCGGAACCAGCGCCAGATCCTGGTAGACGCACTCGATGCCGAGGGCGCGGGCATGATCGACCGACTTGAGCACCACCTCCTGACCGTTGATCGCGAGGGTGCCGCTGGTCGGCGCCTGATAGCCGGTCAGGATCTTGATCATGGTCGATTTGCCGGCGCCGTTGTCGCCCAGGATCCCCAGCATCTCGCCCTTCTTGAGATGAAGGGAGACGCCGTTGAGGGCGGTCACGGCGCCGAACCGCTTGACGATGTTTTCGCCCCTCAGGACCTCCGTCGCGCCTGTCCGGGCCGTCGGAAGAGGGGCCGCCTGAACCTGGCTCATTTGAACCTCCCCCTGCTCCGCAGCCGCGCGAAGTGGATGTTGAAGACCATCGCGATCAGGATCGCGGCGCCGATGATGATGTTGAAGGTGAAGGCATTGATGCCGTCGATGGTGAAGCCGTCCTGCAGCACGCCCAGCACCAGGCCGCCAAAGAGACCGCCGATAATTGTGCCCGATCCTCCCATCAGCGATGTGCCACCGATGACGGCGGCGGCCACCGCCAGGAACATCATCGGCGAACCGCCGGCGAGCGGGTCCGTCGAGCCGATACGGGACGCCTCCAGAATGCCGGCGAGGCCAGCCAAGGCCCCGGTGATGGCGAAATTGCCCATCTTGATGCGCGTCACGTTGATACCGGATTCCGCCGAGCCGATCAGATTGCCGCCGACCGAGATGGTATGCAGCCCCCAGCGCGTGTTGCGCAGCATCCCGTGCATCACGAGCACGATGATGACGGCCCAGATGATCTCCTGAAAGCCGCTATTGCCCATCAGGAAGGTGAACAGACCGTTGGTCGGGGTGTCGACCGGAAAGCCCGCCGAGATCGTCAGCGTGAAGCCGTTGATGAGGAACATGGTGCCGAGCGTCGTCACGAAGGACGGCACCCGCAGCTTGACGGAGACGAAGCCGTTGAAGAGGCCGATGGCGCCGCAACCGATGAGAGCCAGGATGAAGGCGACGATGAGCGGCAGGCCGGCATTATGGGCGAAGTACATGATGAACGGTGCAAGCGCAAAGACCATGCCCGCCGAGAGGTCGATCTCCCCGCAAATCAGCAGCATGATTTCACCGCAGGCGATGATCACGGGCGCCGAGATGAACTGCGACAGCGTCTGCAGATTGGCGCGGGTCAGGAAGTTGCTGTTCGAACTCTCGAAATAGATGATGAGGAGAATCGCGACGACGAGGATGCTGGCTTCGCGAATGCGGAGGAAACCGTGCAGGCTGCGCGTGCCGATATGCGGGCGCGGCTTGGCCGCCCCATCCGCCTGCGCTGGTTTCTGAATATGTGCGCTCACTGGAGTTCCAGTCACAATTTAGGGGCCGAAGCCGAAAGAAGGCGGGCGCGGCGGCGCCCGCCTTGGAGCCGGATGCGTTTAGATCGCGCCCTTCGACGGCACGATCTGGGGAGCGCCCGAGTTGCCTTCGTAGCGCGTCTTCGTGGCGAGATAGGGCGCGACGGTTTCCTTGGTCACGAACTTCAGGCCGGTGTTGATGTCGGCGGGGCCGACCAGGCCGCCCGAGGCCTTGAAGAGGAACATCTCCATCACCGTATAGAAGCCCTGCAGGTAAGGCTGCTGATCGATGGTGAAGTCTCCGAAGCCTTCGCTGATGTCTTCGAGCGTCTTCGGCAACAGGTCGAACCCGCCGCCATGAATGCCCTTGGCTGGCAGGCCATACTGCTTCATGGCCTGGGTCACGCCCATCGTCGTGCCGCCATCGACGGCATACATGCCCTTTATGTCCTGGTGGCCCAGGTAATAGGCTTGCACCTTGGCGATTTCCTCGTTCAGCGTCGGGCCGCTGGCAACTTCATCGACCGTGATCGGCTTGCCGGATTTCGCGATGGCATCCTTGGCGCCGTCGAAGCGCGGCTGGATGTTGAGCTGGCCCGGGGTCGCGATGAAAAGCGCGACATGGCCGGACTGCACTTCATCGGCAATACGCAGGCCCATCAGGTAACCCGCCTTATAAAGGTCCTGCCCGATGTAGGCGAGGCGCTTGTTGGGGCTGCCCAGCGGCACGTCCGCGTTATACGCGAAGACCGGAATGCCGGCTTCCAGCGCGCGCTCGGTCGGCTCGTCGAACGCCTTGGGGTCAACGAGGCAGCAGGCGATGCCGTCGGCCTTGGACGCGATGGCCGCGTTGAAGGAATTGACCATCTGGCCGGCGTCGCTGGTCTCCGAGCCCGTCCACTGGTAGCCGCAGCCCAGCAGCTTGCAGGCGTCGGCGATGCCGTACTGGGTCGGCACGAAAAAGGGGTTCGTCGTCACATGGTTGATGAAGACGAACTGCCAGCGCGGATGCTCCGGAAAGGCAGTGGCCGCCGCGCGGGCCTGGGTGGCAAGCCCGGCCAGCATGGCCGCGGCGCCGCCCGCAACGGCGCCGGTCAGCAGCCCGCGGCGCTGCAGGCCGCGCCGCGTCTCCGGGCTCATTGTGTCGGTGGACTCGACCGTCATCCGATCTTGATCGTCGCTCATCAGAAGCTCCCCAATCCGGGCGCGCGTCCGGCCCGGACCGCGCCCGCAGCGCATTATTGTGGTGCCCCGGCTTGGCCCGCGGCACACTCGCGCCCCATCGGCGCGTGCGCGCTTATGTGGAACAGGGGCTTTTAGGGTGTCAATGGTCTGACCTATCGCAACGGACAAGGATAGCGCTGTCAAAGCCGGATTTCGTTAAACCTATGATATTTCAACAAAAGATGTCGGAGAGCACAAATGCCGCAATCTGATGGTCCGCCCGCTGCTGCGCCGCCCCCTGATGCGCCACCCGTCGCCCGGCCGCTCTGGGCCATCAACCAGATGACGGCGGCGGAGTTCAGCACGCTCTTCGCCGGTGTGTTCGAGCATACGCCCTGGGTCGCGGCAAAGGCCTCGCTCGAGCGGCCCTTCCCATCGAAACAGGCTCTCCTGGGCGCCATGGCCAAGGCCCTGGCCGCGGCCCCGGAGGATGATCAGCTGGCCTTGCTGCGCGCGCACCCGATGCTCGGAGGCGAGGCCGCGAAACGCGGCGAGGTCACGGCCTCCTCGCGGGCGGAGCAGGCGGGTCTTGGGCTGGATCGCCTGGAAGGGGATGAGGAGGCCGCCTTCGCCGCGATGAACCTCGCCTACCAGCGGCGCTTCGGCTTTCCCTTTATCATAGCGGTGAAAGGTCAACGCGATCGTGCCGCTATCCTCGCCGCCCTGACCCGCCGGTTCGACCAGACCCCGGAGGCCGAGCGTCAGGCGGCGCTTGCCGAGGTCGTGAAGATCGCCGGCTTTCGCCTGGATGCCCTGATCGATGAGGATGCCACCGTCGGGGCGGGCGGTCGCGGAGAGGCCGAACTATGACAAGCTCCGGTCGCGGCCTGAGCCTCAGCCTGCATGTGCTGGACACGGCGCGTGGTTGCGCGGGTGCGGGCCTCGCCTTTTCGCTGAGCAGTATCATCCGTTCGGATGAGAGGGTCGCTTTGGCCGAGGGCGTGACGGATGGCGCCGGCCGCTGGGCACTGGATCCGGCAATTCCGCTGGAAGCCGGGATTCACGAGTTTGGTTTCGCCGTTGACGCCTATCAGGCGCGCTTCGGCACGCCCGGCTTCTACGACGTGATCGCGATCCGGTTTCGTCTGGTGCAGGACGGCGGTCACCACCACATCCCCTTGATCCTGTCGCCGTTCGGCTACAGCACCTATCGCGGCGGGTGAACCCGGCGGCCAGCGGTTCCCTGCCACGCAGGCGTCTACGAAGAGCGTTCCGCGGGCCGTGCTTCCTTGACACCAAGGGGGGTGGTCGGTAGCAGACGGTTGCCCCGCGGGGCCGGAATATGCAGGTCTTATTTCGGTTGAGGGGCAGGGGAATGAGCGGCGACCACGAGGGACAGTCTTTCGAGAAACGTTTGGCAAAGGCGCGCGACAGCGCCGGGCTCGACCGGCCGGCCCGTGAGGGAAAGCCGGAGACAGCCTCGGATAGCGGTGCGATGCGCCTGGCGATGCGCCTCGGGGTAGAGATGGTGGCGGCGCTTGTGATCGCTGTGGTGATCGGTTGGGGTCTCGACCGGCTCTTCCATACGCGGCCGTGGCTGATGATCGCTTTCGTGCCTCTGGGCGCGGCGGCGGGGTTGAGGAACGTGTTCCGGGCCATGGGTCCGGAACGCAAAAACTGATACGACTACTGGGAAACGTTCATGGCTGGTCCTACGATCGACGCGCTGAGCCAGTTCCGGCTGACCACGGGCCTTGGCCCGATCGGGCGCGTCGTCAATTTCACCAATTCGAACGAGATGATGCTGGTCGCGGTCGCGATCATCATCGTCCTGTTCTCGGTTGGCCTGCGCACGCGGAGCGTGGTGCCTGGGCGCCTGCAATCCCTGGTCGAGACCCTGTACGAGTTCGTCTACGGGATGTGTATCGACAACATCGGGGAGGAGGGGCGGAAATTCTTCCCGCTCGTCTTCACGATCTTCATCTTCATCCTGCTCGGAAACCTGCTCGGGCTCTTTCCCTATTTTTTCGCCTACACGAGCGGCATCGTGGTCACCCTCACGATGGCCCTGTTCGTGTTCCTTTTCACGACCGGTGTCGGCTTTTACGTGCACGGCTTCCGCTTCCTGAAGTTCTTCGTGCCGGACGGCGTTCCCGGCTGGCTGTTGCCGCTGCTGGTGCCGATCGAGATCATTTCTTACCTGTCGCGCCCTGTATCGCTGTCGGTTCGACTTTTCGCCAATATGACCGCCGGGCATGTGATGCTGGAGGTTTTCGCGGGGTTCATGATCCTGCTGACGGCGAGCCTTGGCGTTTTCGGCGCGGTCGCATCCATCATTCCGCTCGGGCTGAATGTGGCTTTGATCGCGCTGGAGCTGCTGGTGGCCTGCCTGCAGGCCTACGTCTTCGCCGTCTTGACCTGTCTGTATCTGCACGACGCCGTGCATATGCACTGACCTGACTTTCCTGAAAGGACAACGGATTATGGATCTCTCTGCTCCGCTTCTCGCCAAGGACATCGGCGCGGGCCTCGCTACCATCGGCGTCGCCGGCGCCGGCGTGGGTATCGGCAATCTCTTCGGTGCCTTCGTCTCCGCCGTCGGCCGCAATCCCGCCGCGCGGGACCGCATGTTCCGTGACGTGCTGCTGGGCTTCGCGCTGACGGAGGCGGTCGCGCTCTACGCGCTCGTCATCGCGCTCGTCATCCTCTTCACCTGATCCGCCGGACCCTGAATCCGATCATGCGCCGCCTCTTTGCCACCGCCTTGCTCGGCTGCGGAGCGACCCTCGGGTCGCTGATCCTCCCCGGGGCCGCCCGTGCGGCCTCGAACATGCCGCAGATGGATTTCAGCAACCCGCTGAATCTCGCCCAGGTCGTGTGGCTGGTCATCATTCTGGTCGCGCTCTACTTCATCCTCGCCAACTGGGCCCTGCCCGGCGTGGGTGCGGTCCTCGCCGATCGTGCCCATCGCATCCAGGTTGACCTCGATGCGGCCCATGCGGCGAAGGCGGAAGCGGACGCCGCCATCGCCGAGTTGCATGCTGCCATCAAGGCCGCGCGGGACGAGGCACAGGCCGAGGTGACGAAAGCGACGGACGCGGCCAAGGCCGAGGCCGCACGCCAGGCGGAGGCGCTGGCCCGGAAGTTGGACGAGCAACTGTCCCGTGCCGAGGCGGAGATATCGGCGGCGCGAGCCGAAGCGATGACCGCGATCCGTCCGATCGCCACGGAGACCGCGGCGCTGCTGGTCGCTCGTCTGACCGGCAACGCCCCGGACGAGGCGCGGCTCGGTGGCGGAATTCAGCAAGCCCTGTCCGCCCGCGGCTTGGCTTAGGCGAGAGAACCTCGATGGAATATGAAGCGCTATCCTCGTCACCCTGGGCCCATGGCGCTTTCTGGGTTCTCGTCGCGATCCTGATCTTTGTCGTGGCCTTTGGCGGCAAGATCGCGGTCCCGCTGGGCAGGCTTCTCGACAACCGGGCGGATGCGGTGCGCCAGTCTCTCAACGAAGCGGCGCAGCTGAAGGCTGAGGCCGAGGCGATGCTGGTCGACGCCCGCAAGAAGCGCGCCGAGGCTTTGGCCGAAGCCAAGGACATCCTCGCCCGCGCGCGGGAGGAGGCTGCGCGCACGGCGGCTGAACTCACGGCCGAGGCCGAGATGCGCGCCCGCGCCCGCGAGCGGATGGTCGAGGAGCGGATTCAATCCGCTCAGGCGTCCGCCATCGCGGAAGTCCGCTCGACCGCCGTTGAAGTCGCGATCGCGGCGACCACCCAGGCCCTCGCCGAGGGGTTGACCGCAGCTGAGGACGCCCGTCTCGTCGATCATGCGATCGCCGAGGTCCCGAGCGCCTTCACCCGCCGCGCGGCCTGATCGGCCTCTCCTGGCCTACAAGTAGGGGAGCAGGAGCCGGGCTCCGGCATCCCTCATGCGGGTTGCAAAGCCGCGTCGGGTGATGTCCGCCAGTTCCAGCGGCTTGGCCTTGTTCTCCGCGACCAGGGCTTCCAGGGCGGCTGAAAGGTTCGGGTCGTAGACCTCGACGCAGAGCTCGAAGTTGAGCCGAAAGCTGCGCATGTCCCAGTTGCTGCTGCCGATGAGCGACCACGCGCCATCGACCACCATCACCTTCGAGTGGCGGAACGGCGGCGGGCATAGCCAGACCTTCACCCCATACTTGAGCAGCGGGCCGATATTGGCGCGCACGGCCCAGTCCAGCAGCCGGTGGTTGCCCTTCTCCGGGATCACCACCTGCACATCCACGCCCCGCATCGCGGCCAGCGAAAGGGCCGTCACCAGCCGCTCATCGGGCAGGAAGTAGGGCGTCATGATGGAGATACGGTCGCGCGCGCAGGCGATGCTTTGCAGCACCGCGAACTCGACCTTCTCCAGGTCCTCGTCCGGTCCCGCCGTGATGACCCGGGCGAGCGAATCGCCAGGAGTGTCGAGCGCCGGATACCAGCCGTCGCCATCCAGGCCCTCATCTGCCACGAAGGCCCAATCGCGGGCGAAGGCGAAGACAAGCTGGGCCACGACCGGCCCCTCGATACGGAAATGCGTATCCTGGACGGGATCCTTCGGATGCGTCGCGATCAGGTTCTGGTCCGCCACGTTGATGCCGCCGGTGAAGCCAAGGCGCCCATCGACGACAAGTATCTTCTTATGGGTGCGCAGGTTCAGGAACGGCATCCGCCAGGGCATGTAGGAGTGCATGAAGCGCCCGACCGGCACTCCCACCGTTCGGAGCCGGTGATAGGCCGGCGAGGGCAGCCAGCCGCTGCCGATGCCGTCCACGATGACCCGGACCGCCACGCCGCGCTGCTTCGCCGCGTGCAGCGCGTCGATGAAGCGCCCGCCGATCACGTCGGCCCGCATGATGTAGCTGGAGAGGCCGATGGTGTGTCGGGCGCTCTCGATCGCGGCCAGCATCTCGGGATAGGCTTCGTCGCCGTTGGCGAGGATGCGCATCGCGTTGCCCGGCTCCGTCTGCCGCCCGGTGATCCGGCCGACGCCGCGGCGGAGCGGTGCCAGGTGGCTATCCTCTTCCGCGAGTTCCCGGCGCTCCAGCGCGGTTCGCCCGCGGCGGGCGGAGGGCGCGCGGATGCGTCGTGCGCGCCGTCTCACCCGGTTCACACCCAGCACGAAATAGGCGAAGCCGCCGAAGAAGGGCGCGAACCAGGCGAGACCGATCCAGGCCGCCGCCGCCGCCACCTCGCGCTTCGTCTGCACGACGTGGAGCGTGACGATCACCGCGATGACCAGACCCAGGCTGAGGTCGATGTCGGGTCTGACCCTCGTCAGGAACTCGATTAGTTCGTCCATGGCGGCTCACAGGCTCGGGGCAGGGCACACGCTGCGCACGCCCGGGAGTCGGAAGATTTTAGTTCCCTGCCGAAAAGCAAGCGCAACATTTTTTCTTTTTTGAAGAGGAACCGAAAAACTTTCTGTTCCCTTATTCCGGGGCGATCCATCCCTGGGCAGCAAAGAAGTCGCCGACATTGGTGGCGACCTTCTTGGCCAGATCCTCGGCGTCCTTGGCGAGCCCGCTGCGCTGGCGCGCGACGGTTCCGGCCACGGAGCCCGCGACTGCCATCGCGACGTGCCCGGCGGCGGCGCTGGCAACGCCGAGGCCCAGGCCGGGCGTTCGTCCGCTGTTGGCATTCGCGTCATAGGTCTGCAACGGCCGGGCATAGCCGCCGGGCTCCGCGCGCAGCACCTGAACATTGGCAAAGACTTCGCTCTTGCCCGCGCCGAAGCCGACGATCGCCCGCCGGGTCGCGTTGCCGGCGTTCACGCGGACGATCTGCCCTTGGATGAGCACGTCGCCGGGCCTCGGGAGGGTGCCGGGGCCTGCGGGCACGGCGATCAGCCCCATGCGGTTGATCGCATCCACCAGCGTTTCCGAGATCGCGCTGGTTACCTCATAGGCCAGCTGCTGGCGCTCGGCCTGCGGATCGGAGGAGCCGCTCATCGCCTCCAGCCGGGCCTTCATGCCGCTATCGAGCTGGATCGTATTGGGGTTGATGGTGAACCCATACACCAGGACTTCGTAAGGCCGAGGCAGAGGACGCCCCGTATATTGCGGCGGAGGGACGTAGGTGCCGGTGTTCTGCACATGGGTGGAGCAGGCTGCCAACCCCACCAGGGCGGCGGCCGCCAGGAAGCGTAGAGGCCGCAGTATGTAGACCATTTCGGACCCGCGACTAGTTTGTTTCATTTTTCCATAAACCTGACCGTGTATCGGGACCAGACCATGGCCTGCGTCCCGCGTCGATGCCACGGCAGGCGGAAACGGGCTGCATGTGCCGCAGGGTGGCGCGGAACCCTCTTTACAGCTAACCCAAGCCGACAATTTGCCTTCGCGGAGACGATTGACGATGGACGATCTCACGCCGACGCAGGAACTCACTCCCGAACAGGTCGTGGCGCGTCTTGAATTCGGCTACGACCATGCCTGCAGCTCCCTGCGGGAGGCGCTCAGCCGCTACGCCAAGACCGGCATCGGCCCGACGGCCGCCGAACGGCGCCATTTCCGCTATCCGCGGCTGGATGTGGCCTGGCACCCGACCGGCGCCAATCGCTACACCACTACCCGCGCCTGGGCGAAGCTTCAGGATCCGGGCGTCTACTCCACCACCATCACGCAGCCTGCCTTCTTCCGTGCCTACCTGCTCGAGCAGCTGCAGCCCTTGGTGAGCGAATTTGGCGCCACGCTTTCCGTGCATATCAGCGACCTTGAAATTCCCTACCCCTACGTGACCGAGGGCGGCGACGAATTCGTGCATGGCGCCGTCCAGGTGGAGGAACTCGCAAGGCTTTTCCCGACCCCGCGCCTGTCCACGGTGGGTGACGAGGTGGCGGACGGGCTTTGGATATTCGATCCTGACAAACCGCGTCCGCTCGCGCTCTTCGATGCGGTGCGGACTGATTTCTCCCTCAAGCGGCTGGCGCATTACACCGGCACAAACTGGCGCACGATCCAGCCCTGGATTCTGCTGACCAACTACCAGCGCTACGTCGATGGCTTCGTGCGCTTCGCGCTGGAGGAGCTGACGCGCCCCGGCTCGCACTATGTGGCGCTGCATCTGCCTGGCGGCCGCAGCGTGACGCGCGAGACCGCTCCGGAAGAGGCGGCGGAGATCGTCGCCCGGGCGCCCTGGCAGAGTTTCCAGATGCCCGCCTACAACCTGCAGCGGGATGACGGACAGGGCATCACCATCGTCAACATCGGCGTCGGCCCCTCCAACGCCAAGAACATCACCGATCATCTCGCGGTGCTGCGGCCGAACTGCTGGCTCATGATCGGCCATTGCGGCGGGCTGCGGCAAAGTCAGGTGATCGGCGATTATGTGCTCGCCCACGGCTATCTCCGGCGCGACCGGATCCTCGACGATATCCTCCCGCCGGAGGTGCCGGTCCCCGCATTGGCGGAGGTCCAGCTTGCCTTGCAGGAGGCCGCGGCGCGCGTCACGGGCGATCGCGGTGACGCCCTCAAGCGCCGTCTGCGGACCGGGACGGTCGTCACCTATGACGATCGCAACTGGGAGCTTCGCTGGTCGCAGGAGCGGCGGCGGATCAACCTCAGCCGTGCCATCGCGGTGGACATGGAAAGCGGCACGCTGGCTGCTCAGGGTTACCGCCTCCGGGTGCCCTACGGCACCCTGCTCTGCGTTTCGGATAAGCCGCTGCACGGGGAGATCAAGTTGCCCGGCGCCGCGACCTCCTTCTACCAGCGCGCGGTGGGAGAGCATCTGGCGATCGCGCTGGAGACGATCGACCTGCTGCGCGGCCAGCTGCACTCGGTGCACTCGCGCAAGCTGCGGGCTTTCGATGAGCCGGTTTTCCGCTAGCGCACCACTCGCTGTCACATCGGCCGCCGATTACGTTTCAATTTCGAAATGCATTGTGTTAGTTAAGCTAACGTAATGGGCGGGTGCTGCGATGATTCAAGTCGACGAGGCGCTGTTGAAGGCTCTGGCTCCCGGTAACAGCGGACGGCGGGGGTTGCGTCAGGCGGAGATCATCGCCGGCATGGCGGCGGCCTTCGCCCCCACGGTGGCGCGCTTCGGGATCGACAGGACTCTCCGGGTCGCGCATTTCCTCGCCCAGATCGCGCATGAGTCTGATGGCTTCTGCACGACCGAGGAATATGCCGACGGCCGCGCCTATGAGGGCCGCCGGGACCTCGGCAATGTCGAGCCCGGGGATGGTCCCAAGTATAAGGGCCGCGGGCTCATCCAACTCACCGGCCGGATGAACTATGCGCTGACGGGCGGGGAACTCGGGCTCGATCTGGTCGGCAATCCGCTGTCGGTGAACGACCCCATCACCTACCTGCTGGTATCATGCAGCTTCTGGACGCGGCTCAAGCTCAACGCTCCCGCGGATTCGGACGACCTCTATGAGGTGACGCGCCGCGTCAATGGCGGGCTCAACGGCCTCGACAGCCGCCTTGCCTACCTCGCGCGTGCGAAGGCGCTTGTGGCGCCCTTGGCCGCCACCCAGGTGGTTACCTCTGGGGCTGACGGTGGGGCCGCTCTGCCCGTTCTGTACCGCGGCACGACGGGCGCGGAGGTGGCCGAGCTGCAGAAGCGCCTGTCTGCCAAGGGCTATCCGGTTGCGCGGGATGGTAACTTCGGCCCCGGCACCGAGACCGCTCTGCGCTGTTTCCAGGCGGCCCATGGTCTGGCCGCCGATGGTATTGCCGGCCCCGCGAGCTGGAAGGCGCTCGCGTGACAGGGGCAGTCCGCCGGCAGTCCTTTATCAAGACGCTCTGCCGGCGTGACAGAGGTTAGTGCCAGTAGCCGTAGGACGGGTGGCCGTAGCCGCCGTGGTAGCCATGATACGGGTAGTAGCAGCCGCCCAGTGACAGCGCGATCAGGATACCCGCGCCGAGACGGGCCAGATTCTTCTTCGACATGACCAAGGCTCCTTGTTTCCACGCCCCGTTTCGGCGCGCCTTGGAGCAAAGATTTGGCCCATGCATGGCCAAAACAAGGGTGCGGGTTACAAAACGATGCCGGCCAGCAGATCGCGGGCTACCGCGGCATCCGCCGCGATTTGCGCTCGCAGGGCGTCGAAACTCGCGAACTTTTGCTCAGCGCGAATGAAGCTGCGGAGCGAGACGCTGATCTCCGTCCCATACAGATCCCCGGAGAAATCGAAGATATTCACCTCCAGCCGGCTCTCCATCGTATCGGTCACCGTCGGCCGGTAGCCGATATTGGCGACACCCCTGTAACGGCTTCCGTCAGCTAACCCGACCGTCACGGCGTAGACGCCGCGGGCCGGCTCGAGATGGCGCCCGAGCGGCAGGTTTGCCGTGGGGAAACCGATCGTCCGTCCTCGCTTGTCCCCATGGGCCACCACCGCCCGGATCGTCCAGGCCCGGCCGAGCAGCGCGTTCGCGCGCTCCGGATAGCCATCCTGCAGCAGCCGCCGGATGCGGCTGGAGGAAATCGGGCCGCTCACATCGCTGAAAGCCGGCGCGATCGAGAGCCCGATGCCCAGCGCCTCGGCCTTGGCGGCCAGAAACGCCACGTCGCCACCCCGGCGGTGGCCGAAGGCGAAATCGGCGCCGCAGATCAGGTGGCGCGCGTCCAGCCGCTCATGCAGCACGGCGCGGGTGAAGTGCTCGGCGGATTGCTGGCTGAAGGCGTGGTCGAAATGCTGGACGAAGAGCCATTCCACATGCAGGTC
>Ga0116230_10002317_pt1 | contig 18319 bp, 13 predicted proteins | sample S1TSphfallax_3_FD_88678 | JGI IMG/M metagenome (GOLD analysis project Ga0116230, IMG submission 88678) | Host-associated microbial communities from peat moss isolated from Minnesota, USA - S1T2_Fd - Sphagnum fallax MG | ecosystem: Host-associated > Plants > Peat moss > Unclassified | place...
CAGGGGCGATTGTTGGCTTCATTTATGTTACAAGATCCCCGGGAAGACATCGCGCCGCCCACCGAGCGTGGCGTGGTCCGGGATGGACCTCGAGCGGTGAGCGACGCCCCAGCGCCCGATGCAAAACCCAAAGATCACCTGCTGCGGGCAGGGGCGATGGGACCAGTGGCGCCTGCGGACCGACCGAACTGAGGATCAAAGATGGAGGATGGAAGATAGCGGATGGAGAGGCGGTGGAGCGTTTCCTTCAATTCTCTGTCTTCAATCCACAATCCTCGATTCCGACGGTTGGTTCCGACGGTGGATGCGGTCAGTTTTAACAACGGTCATGGAGGACCAATCACGATGCGTCTCAAAAAGCTCATCGTCCAGGGTTTCAAGTCGTTTGCCGATCGAACCGAGTTCGTGTTCGATTCCCCCATCACCGGCATCGTCGGGCCCAATGGCTGCGGCAAATCCAACGTTGTCGACGCCTTCAAATGGGTGCTTGGCGAGCAATCCGCCAAGAGCCTGCGCGGCGACGCGATGATGGATGTCATCTTCAACGGAGCGGCTGCGCGCAAACCCTCGGGTCTGGCCGAGGTGGTCCTGGTGTTTGAAAATCCGAACCGGGCGGATGGATCGCGCGCACTGGCGATGGATGTGGATGAGGTGGCGGTGGGGCGTCGGCTCTACCGTGACGGCACCAGCGAATACACCGTCAACGACGGCGCATCCCGCTTGAAGGATATCCGCGAACTGTTTCTGGACACCGGGGTGGGGGCTGACGCGTACAGCGTGATCGAGCAGGGAAAAGTGTCGGCCATGCTCGAGGCCAATCCCGCCGAGCGGCGGATCATTTTTGAAGAAGCGGCGGGCATCAGCAAATACAAGGTCAAGAAGAAAGAAGCCCTTCGCAAGCTGGAAAAAGTCGATCAGAATCTGCTGCGGGTGAATGATGTGGTGGTGGAAGTCGACAAGCAGCTGCGCAGCGTGAAAATCCAGGCCGGGCGGGCCCGGGTCTATCAGGAGCATTCAACCCGGTTGAACGAACTGCGGCTGTCCTATGCGCTGCACGAATACCACACCCATCACACGCAATCGGTCGAGCTGAATCAAAGCCTGGAGGAAACGCAGTTTCGGCTCGATGATCTGACCGGTGATCTCACAACCCGCCAGAACGAATTGACGGCCAAAAAAGAGCAGTTCGACGGCCTTTCCCAGCACAAGCAGCGGAATGAATATGAATTGGTGCAGGCGAACGCGGCCCTGCAATCGGCACAGCAGAAGCAGCACTATGCCGCTCAGCAGCTCAAGCAGATCGAAGAGCAGCTGCAAGCCTTTGAACGCGACAAAACTTCGCTGGAGCAGAAGCTGGCGAGCGTGAGCGAATCGCTGGAGGGCGAGAAGGCGAGATTGCAGACGCTGACCGCCGAGCTGCAGAACCATCGACAGCAGATCGATCAGAAGCAGCAGGCGTTTCGTGACGGGCAGCTGCAGCTGAACAATCTGAACCGCGAAATCGAGCAGAACAAGTCGGCGGTCCTGGATCTGATGCGCAAGCTGGCGCAGGTACACAGCCGGATCGGCGCGATCCAGATCGAGCGGAAGAATATCGCCGCCCAGCAGCAACGGTTGAACGATCGCCGGGGGGTGGTTGTCGCGGAGCTGGAAGTGCTGGCGGCAAAAAAGGCGGAATTGCAAATCAAGCTGGATGAAGCGGCCGCGCGGATCGCCGATCAGCAGGCGAAGCTGGAGGAGAAGAAGCGCGAGTCGGCGGCGCTGGGTAAGCAGATTGCGATGGTGGGCGAGCAGCTGGGGGCGGCCAAGGAACATCGGTCGGGCTTGATGTCCCGGCAGAAATTATTGAAGGATCTGGAAGCCCGTCGGGAGGGTGTCAGCGAAGGCGTGAAGTCGGTGTTAAAACAGCGGGATGCGAAATTTCCGTTTATCCGCGGCTTGGTTGCCGACATTTTGCAGGTGGATGTGGAGCACGCCCACGCGATCGAAGCCGCGCTGGACGGGCGGGACCAATGGCTGGTGACGAATGATCAAAGCCTGGCGATCGCTGCCGAGGAATCGCTTAATGATCTTGAAGGGCGGGTAAACGTCGTCTGCGTGGATCGACTCCAACGTGACACGGGCGTCCGGCCTGTGCATACGGCATCGGAAGTCAGCGCATCGCAATCTTCGCACGCCGCCAGCAACACGCACGGGCCGGAGGCCCGCGTCACAGGTGAGTCGTACGATTGGAACCAGCACCCGCACCTGATCCGCCTCGCGGCTGATCTGGTGAAAGTCGAACCGGCTGATCGGCTGATTGCTGAGCACATCCTGGGCAAAACCGTCGTCGTGGACAACCTCACGATCGCCGCCGACCTGCATCGCACCGGGCCGAAAGGCTATCGTTACGTCACCCACATCGGCGATGTGCTGGAAGCCGACGGCACGCTTCGCTCGGGCCCGCTGACGGCGGCCATGGGATTGCTCTCGCGAAAATCGGAACTGAATGCGGTCACTATGCAGATCGCCGATGTCGATCAGCGGATCACCGCGCTGACCCAGCAATTCACGCAAGGCAACGCCAGCGCCAAGGAAATGGACGAGCAGCAGAACCTGCTGCGGAATGGCGTGTATCAGGCCAACACCGCGAAGGTGGAAGTGACCAGCGCGATCGCGCAGAACAACGACAAGCAAAATTCGCTCAATCGCGAACAGCCTGTGCTTGACCGGGAACTCTCCGCCTTCTCGGATCAGCTGAATCGCCTGGCGATCGAAGAAGAAAAGGTCATCGCTCAGAAGACCTCCTACGAAACCGACCAGACTGCCCGGCAGAAAGCGATCGAGGAATCGACCGCCCGGCACGGACAACTGGCCGAGGAACTGAGGGAATCCAATGAAAGCCTGACCCGCGCTCGGGTGCAGCTGGGGCAGGTGCAGGAACAGCAGCTGGCTTGCCAGCAGCAGGTGCAGCGGCAGACGGTTGCCCGCGCGGAACTGGTTCAGCAGATCGAGCGGATCACGCAGGCTAATGCATCGGTGGCGGGAAAACGGGGCGGGGTCGAGCACGAGCTGGCGGCCGCAAAACATGCCGAGTCGGTGGCGACCGAGAAACGCGGCGAACTGACATCACACATCGAAACGCTCAAGACGCAGGTTGCCGAGGCCGGCCAAGCCGTGCGAAATCTGTCGACGCAGGTGGAAGCGTTTCGCCGGGATCACTCGGCGATCGAGCAGGAACTGCACGCCCTGCAACTCGAAGCGGGGCAGGTGAAGATCCGGCTCGAGACGCTCATCGGTCGGACGATGGAGGAATTTCAGCTGGATCTACCGGGAAAATACGGATCGCTCGAAGGCGGTTATCAGCCCGCCGATCAGGATTGGCCCGCGGTCGCCGGTGAGATCAAGGAGCTGCGGGACAAGATCCAGCGGCTGGGCAACGTGAACGTCGACGCGATTGCCGAGATGGAAGAACTCAGCACACGTCAAACATTCCTGGCGACGCAGTTGGCGGATCTGGCTGCATCGAAAAAGCAGCTGGAAGAATTGATCGAAACGATCAACATCGAATCCAGCGCGCGGTTCGAGCAGACCTTCAACACCGTTCGCGAGCATTTCCAGGGCATGTTCCGCAAGCTCTTCGGCGGCGGGAAGGCCGATGTGTATCTGGAAACCGAATTGGCCGACGATAAAACGGCGGATGGCATCGGCGGGAATGGCGCGGTGAACGCCGACGGCTCGCCCGCGCCGCAGAAGAAAAAATTCGACCTGCTCGATGCCGGCATCGAAATCATCGCCCGCCCGCCCGGCAAGCAGCCGGCGACCATCAGCCAGCTTTCCGGTGGCGAAAAAACCATGACTTGCATCGCGCTCTTGATGAGCATCTTCAAAAGCAAGCCCAGCCCCTTCTGCATCCTCGACGAAGTGGATGCCGCCCTGGATGAAGCCAACAACCAGCGCTTCAACCTGATCATCCAGGAGTTTCTGGAGCAGAGCCAGTTCATTGTCATCACCCACAGCAAGCGGACGATGCAGATTGCCGATGTTCTCTACGGCGTGACCATGCAGGAACAGGGCGTCAGCAAGCGCGTGTCGGTGAAATTCGAGCAGGTGGATCACCAGGGCAGAATCGCCGAAAGCGCCGCGGCATAGCGTCGATTGCTGCTGCATCGTTGCCCTGAAGCAGGTACAACCGCAGCATGATTATCGACTGTCACGTTCATGTAGCGGCGATGACGCAGGTGCATGGTTGCACATCCGATCAATTGCTCAAAACCGTTCCTTTCCGCTTCATGCGCTGGCGGTTGGGGATGGTCGGTAATGATGAACACACCGAACGACAGATCGAAAGCAAGCTGGTCGAAACGCTCAATGCCACGCCCGAACTGGACGCGGCAGTCATCCTGGCGTTTGACCAGGTTTACACCGACGACGGCATCCCCGATCCCGCTCGAACGCATCTTTTTGTCACCAATGATTATGTGATCGACCTGTGCCGGAAGCATCGGAAGATGCTGTTTGGCGCGTCGGTCAATCCGTTGCGAAAGGATGCCGTTGCGGAACTCGAGCGATGTGTCGCCGCCGGCGCGGTGCTGATGAAATGGCTGCCAATCGTGCAGAGTTTCAATCCGGCGGATGAGCGGTTTATTCCATTCTATGAGGCGCTCGCGCACTACAAATTACCGCTGCTCAGCCACACCGGCGGGGAGCGAACGCTCATCCGCCTGAACGAGGAATACGCTCCGCCGGCACTTCTGGAGCTCGCCCTCAAGCGCGGGGTCACCGTCATCGCCGCCCATTGCGGCACGCGCTCTGCCCCGTTCGAGACGGATTACTTCGATCAGTTCGTCCGCCTGGTTCATCAGTATGAAAACCTCTACGGCGACACCGCCGCCTTGAACCTGCCGATGCGAACGCATGCCTTCGACGGAATCTTCAAGGATGATGTCGTAAAAAGCCGAATCCTCCACGGCAGCGACTGGCCCGTCATCGCGTTCCCCGCCCCCACCCGCATCGGCGTGCTTTCTTCAATTGAGTTGATGAAGGAAAAAAACTGGATGCGAAGAGACGTGCTGATCAAGCAGCGATTGGGGTTTGATGAAGCATATTGGCAGCGGGCGGCGAAGGTGCTGCGCAATGTTGGAGATATTTTTGCCAGCTAACTCATGGTATCCTCTAGCTGGAGAATCCGATGCCACAAATACATCTTGCTGACGATCTTTTTGAGGCGATCTCCGACCGGGCACGCTCCGGCGGATTCGCTTCGGTTGATGAATATGTGAGCCAGATCATCACTTCAGAACTAGAGGCGGACATCGATCCTGATGCCTTCTTCACTCCCGAGAGGCTGGCGCAAATTGATGAGGGATTGGAAGACATTCGACAAGGCCGGGTCTTTACTGCCGCTCAGGCGGATGATGAACTGCGGAAACGAAAGCTCCAATGGCTGAAGAGCAACCCCTCCCAGAAGTAAGTTATTCAGCCGCAGCGATACGCGATCTGCACGGCATCTGGATATGGAATGCCGACACACAGTGTCGCAAGCGCGGATCGGTATGAAGAATTTCTGAAAAAGACGGCTTCGTCGCTTCGATCATCGCCCAAACGTGTTCAGACTGTGCTGGATAGAATCGATTTGCAATACGTAACCGCGCAGCAAAAACCGAGACGGCATGGTCACGTCATTATCTCTAAAACGACTTCCTCGAGCATCGAGATCGTGCGAATCTTCCATACTGCCCAGGATTGGGTGAACAAGCTTTGACGAGTCGTTTCATGCCCTTCCCACTCGACACGAGCTTCGTCGACCGTGCCGCGGAGAAACTCGGCATTCGCCCGCCGATCAGCTACATCGTGAAAATGCAGCGCAGCAACGGCGGAAATATCGAGGTGTCAAATTGGTGGGCGCGTTGCACGCTCGGATCGTTCGCCTGTCAGCTATAAGCCGCTTATCATCGCTCGCGTGGCAAAGCTGCTCGATTACCAGTCACCAGAGCCGGCGAAATCAGGCAATTCCTGGCCCGTGATGAAATGGGTGATGATCATCATTCTGCTTCTCTTACTTCTATTGGCCAGTTACATCGGTTGGTGGTTGTACGAAGTAAAGAATGTCCATCCCGAGTGGCTTTGAGATCGGCGGTTGATGTGACGCGGCAACTCACGCCGCTTCACACCGGGGCGACACGCCCCGGCTCTGTTGTCAATCAAACTTCTCCGCCGCCTCGCCTTTCGGCCTGGTCTTCCATCTCCGATGCACCCACAGATACTGCCCCGGATCCTTGATGATGAAATCTTCTATGCCCTTCGTATACCGCTGGGTGATGTAGCGAAGCGGGTCGGGTTCGTTCGCCCAGTCTTCGGGATAGATGATGTCCTGCATCTCAAGCACAAACTGGAAGCGGTCGTTTTTTCGCCGGGCACAGCCGATCACCACCGGCACCTTGTATTGCATTGCCAGCAGACCAATCGATTTGTAGGTGCTGGCCTTTCGGCCGAAGAAATCGACGAAAATGCCCTTGGGCCCCGCGTTCTGGTCGGCGATGAAACCGACGGTGCCGAAGCCGTCCAGCACCTGCGTCACCTCGTCGGTCGCCCCTTTCTTGCTGATGATCTTCTGGCCTTTTTTCTCGCGGATGCCCATCAACCATTCGTTGACGTACACATTATCCAGCGGCCGTGCGATGGCGGTGGATTGAAAGCCCAGCGTGGCCAGCACGTAACCGAGAATCTCCCAGTTGCCGTAATGCCCGGTGAGCATGATGAGCCCCTGCCTGCGCTTGAGCAGCAGCTTGAGCACTTCCTGAAAGTTATTCAGTTCGCAGTAGTCCGCCCAGGTGTCGATGCGGATGAGCCGGGTGGTGAACAGCACTTCGATAAACAGCATGAACAGCTGCTGCATGCTGCGCCGGGCCATCAGTTCACGGGTCTTCACCGGCATGTCCGGAAAACTGCGGCGAAGATTCCCCAGCGCCCGCTCGCGGTGCTTGCGGTCGATCGCATACATCATGTTGCCCAGCCACCTGGCGGTCCGCAAATTCGCATCCACCGGAAAGCTGTGCAGCAGCATCGACACGGTCCGCAACCCCAGATATTGCAGCCGGTCGATCAGGTCATAACGCTTGGACTTGGCCATGGGGCGGGATCATATCCAAGACGATGCGGGGCAGATACCTATTCAATGCGGTGGGGCAAACCCAAGCTTCCTGAAAAGAAAAATGTCCTTCCAGGCTGCCGTGATTCGACTTCGGTCAAACTGGCGAAACAACCGTGGAGCAGAGCGTTGCCCTGGACAGCATCCATGAGAATCGCGTCAACTTGATCAGCGCCGCTTTCTTTCTCGATCAGCGTCATTAGAGCGGACATATCCAGAACATAGCGGTTACTCACGGTCAAGATCCCGCTTGCGCTCTTCGAGCAGCTTGCCGACCAAATCTTTTCCCTGGCTCGAGTGTGGTCCAAATTTGTGGCAACTCAGTTAGCCCCCCGCTCTGCGGGGGTCACACCCCGGCGGAGCCGGGGGCTAAAGGAAGAAAGACAACTCCGTATTTAACATCGTTGCAAATGGCAAGACCCCGGTGGATGCCGGGGTCTTGGTCGGAAAAATTCGATCAATTGAGATTAATCGCGGCGTGGGCCGCGACCACCACCGCCGCCGCGTGGGCCGCGGTCGTCTCTCCTTGGGCCGCGGTCATCTCGCTGGCCACCGCCGCCGCCGGCGGGGGCGCCTACCGGGTCGGGGTCGCTTTCACCCAGCTCGATCATCGCCGCCTTGCGGCTCAACTTGATTCGGCCCTGGTCATCGATCAGTAGCACTTTGACTTTAATTTCCTGGCCCATTTCCACGATGTTTTCCACGCGGTCGACATACTTGTCGCTCAGTTCCGACACATGGCACAGGCCATCGGTGTCGGGTGCGATCTCGACGAACGCGCCGAAATCTTTGATGCTGACCACCTTGCCGCTGTAGATCTTGCCGACCTTCACTTCGGCGGTCATCGCCTCGATGATGTCGCGGCAACGCTCGGCACCGGCGCTGTCGGTGCTGCTGATGTACACCGTTCCATCGTCTTCGATGTCGACGTTCGCGCCGGTGTCGGCCTGCAGGGCCTTGATGTTCTTGCCGCCCGGGCCGATCAGCTTGCCGATCTTTTCCGGGTCGATCTTGACCGTCAGCAGGCGCGGAGCCCACTTGCTGATTTCCTTGCGCGGAGCCGGCAAGGTTTTTTCCATGATGTCCAGGATCTTGTAGCGGGCTTCCTTCGCGCGGTGCAGGGTGTCCCGGATGATCTTGTAGTCGATGCCTTCAATTTTGATGTCCAGCTGAATGGCGGTGATGCCGTCGCGGGTGCCGCAGACTTTGAAGTCCATGTCGCCGAAGTGATCTTCTTCACCGATGATGTCGGTGAGAAGTTCGGTGCGGTCGCCTTCTTTCACCAGACCGACGCTGATGCCGGCGACCAGCTTGGTGATCGGCACACCCGCGTCCATGAGAGCCAGGCAGCCACCGCAGCTGCTGGCCATGGAGCTGGAGCCGTTGGATTCCAGAATGTCGCTGATGACTTGGACGGTGTAAGGGAACACGTCCACACCCGGGAGGACCGCAATCAGGCTGCGTTCAGCCAGCGCTCCGTGACCGATTTCACGACGGCCCGGGCCACGAATTGGGCGAACCTCACCCACGCTGTAGCTTGGGAAGTTATAGTGCAGCATGAACTTCTGGCTGTATTCCTGAATCAGTCCATCCACCATCTGCTCGTCACCGCTGGTGCCCAGGGTGACGGTACACATGGCCTGGGTTTCACCGCGGGTGAAGACGGCTGAGCCGTGGACGCGGGGCAGAACACCGACGGTGCAGCTGATCGGTCGAATGTCGTTGTAACCGCGACCATCCGGGCGGACGCCGCTCAAAATCGCTTCTCGCGTTGCGTGTTCTTCGACTTCGCCAAACACGGCGCGAATCTGCTTGATCTTTTCCTTGTGCGCCATGATTTCGGTATACGACGCGTTCGGATTCACAGCAGCGGGGGGCGGAGCGATTTCACCAATCAGGTCACCCAGGATTTTCTTGGTTGCGTCCGATCGATCGGACTTCCCGGCGATGCCCTTCACTTCCTTGATCTTGGCGGTGATCTTCGACTTGATCTCGCTGACCAGCGCGGGGTCGGGCTGCTTGCCCTCACCGACTTTGGGATGCCCGGCTTTGCTGACCAGTTCTTCGATCGCGCCGACGATTTCCACCACGGCTTTGTGACCGAATTCGATCGCATCAGCCGCATCATCCTCTGCCAATTCTCGCGAACCGATCTCGATCATGTTGACGGCATTTTTTGTGCCTGCCACCACCAAATCAAAATCACTGTATTCCAGCTGCTCGACTGTGGGGAACAAAACCAGCTTGCCCTCGATCCGACCCACGCGGGCGTGGGCGGTGGAGAAGGTGAACGGGATGTCGCTGATCGAAAGCGCCGCGCTGGCGGCCACGCCGGCGAACACGTCCGGGTCATTCTCCCCATCAAAGGCGAGCACGTTCAGATGGATCTGCACTTCGTCGATGAACCCCTTGGGAAACAGAGGCCGGAGCGGGCGGTCGATCAACCGGGCGGTGAGGATTTCCTTGGTGGTGGGTCGGCCCTCGCGCTTCAGAAACCCGCCGGGGAATTTGCCCGCAGCCGCCCGGCGTTCGCGGTAATCCACCTGCAGCGGAAAAAAGTCGATGTTCTCCCGGGGATTGGCCCGGACGACGGCGGCAAAGACGACGGTTTCGCCGTATTGAACCGTGACTGATCCGTCTGAAAGTTTTGCGAAAGTACCTGTTTCGATGGAGAGCGTGCGACCGCCGATCTGGCGTTCAACTTTGATTGATTGCATGAATGATATTTCCTTCGGCCCCATGTAAAGCCGCGACCGGTGGCCGCGGGGGTGAGACTTGAGGACTGAGGATAGAAGATAGCGGATCGCAAAAACCAGTTTTGCAATCCGCTATCTTCGATCCTCCATCCTCGATTCTCCGACGCTGCTTGCCGTACTCTTCACTCTGCACCGGGGCCAAAATGTGCGGGAAAAATTCGGCAGATAAACAAAAACGGGGCACGCACACGCGTGCCCCGAAGGGGTTTCATTATTTTCGCAGACCAAGCCGCCCGATGATCTGCTGATATCGGCTGCGGTCCTCGCGGGTCAGATATTTCAGCAGGCTGTTTCGCTTGCTGACCATCTTCAGCAATCCACGGCGGGAGGAATGGTCCTTCTTGTGCGTCCGCAGGTGGTCGGTGAGTTCCAGGATCCGCTTGGTCAGCAGCGCGATCTGAACTTCCGGTGAACCGGTGTCCTTTTCATGAATTTTATAATCGGAAAGAACCTTGGTTTTGGCTTCAGCCGTCATCGACATAAACATTTACTCCAGAAGACACCAGGCGGCGAGCCGTCACAAAACAGCCTGCACAGCCGGTCAGCGGCAAATCCAGCCCGCAACCCTGCGGGGCATTCGGAACCGCAGTCAGACAGTAAGGGGAAGTGACAGTGGAATCAAGGGAACGTACATGGTGTTGAAGTCCAGACAAGTCCGGACAGCCCGCATCGCTGCCGTGGGTCGCCAACCGCAGCGCGGTGGGCTTTCAAACCGGTACAAACACCAACTGAGGCGCATGAGCGGAAAATTCCGCATCTTTATAACCCACCTTGCCCGGCGAATCCGGTAGAATCCTCTAAAACAGCCGTGGGAGACTTTCTTAAAACTTTGGCAGGGAAGATCGCCAGCGGGGCAGTTGCCTTGGCAGTCGTGGCGGCAGCATTGGCGTGGTATGAAACCGAGCCGGCGACGAAGCAGGCGGTGCTGTCGCTCAGCGGGCGAATCCTCGGCTGGTGCCTGCTGATGCTGGTTCTCCCGTGGGCGAGTTTTCCCGCCATCGCCTGGGTGAACCGCCTGCGCAGCAATGGTGCCGGGGCCGCACTGGTCCTGGCGGTCACGGTCATCGACGCGGTGGTGCTGGCCTGGCTTTTCAGCTGGTCGCTGCGGGGCGCAAGCGAATGGGTGATGTACATGGCTGCGGTTTTGATCGGCGGAGTCTATAATCTGTTTTCGTGCGATTGGATCGCGGAGAAAACAGAATGACGTCGTGAATGACCAATGACGAAACTCGAATGACGAATCAATGCCGAATGCTCAAATGACGAAGGCTCAAATGACGAAGGCTCAAATGACAAAATTCGAAACAAATGCACGGAATCCATTTTGCAGCTGGGCTGCCTCTTTGTTTCGTCATTGGAATTTTGTCATTCGTCATTCGAATCTCGTCATTCGAGTTTAGAAGCGGAGCACCCAAATGCCAACACCCAACCAACGCGTCGGTGAGTATCTTCTGGATCAGAAGATCGGCGGCGGCACCTTCGGTGAAGTGTGGCGGGCGAGGCATCATGTCTGGACCGACCAGCTGGTGGCCATCAAAATCCCCACCGATCCGCAATACCTCCGCAACCTCCAGCACGAAGGCAGTGCCATCCATGGCCTGGTGCATCCGAACATCGTCCGCGCGATCGGGTTCGATCCCTATGCGGCCACGCCTTACCTGGCGATGGAATATGTGCCGGGTACCAGCCTGCGCCAACTGGTCAGGCAACGGGTCGCGATTCCCGATGCTGTGGCGATCATGAAACAGGTGCTCGCCGGGCTGAGTTACGCCCACGCAAACAATATCATTCACCGGGACATCAAACCGGAAAACATTCTGATTCACGAATCGGCCGCCGCCGCCCATTTCGCCACGCCGGGCCTGGTGAAGGTGACTGATTTTGGTCTGGGAAAAGCCGCCACCGTCAGTGCGGGATCGATCGCGTATTCGGCATCGTTGAATGACGACGCCGGTCGGGAGATTGCCGGGTCGCTGGATTACATGGCCCCAGAACAGCGGAGCGGCGCGAAGGTGGATGCCCGGGCCGATCTTTACGCCTGCGGCGTGGTCCTCTACGAACTGCTCACCGGTGAAAAACCCGCCGGCACCGACTTGCCAAGCGATTTGAATCCGGCGGTGCCCAAGCAACTCGACGAGGCCTTCCGCAGATCCTATGCCCGGCTCGAAAAACGGTTCACCAGCGCAGATGAATTTGCCTCGGCCATCTCGACCTGCGGGAAACCCAACCTCGGCGGGAAACCTAACCCGGTTGGACCGACCTTTCATGCGCCGCCGGCTTCACCGCAACTGAAGCCACCGGCAAATCGTCCGGGCACTTTTCCAAGCGCGGTGGATTGCCCGCGCTGTCATGAACCGGTCGACAGCACCGATCAATTCTGCATGCATTGCGGCGTGCAGCTGGTGACGCAGGTCCGCCGATGCCGAAAATGCGGGGCGTATCCCGATGCGTCCGATCGCTATTGCATCTTCTGCGGTGAAACAATCAAACCCGAAATGGTGACGGCATGATGACCATTCTCACATTCGTGGCCGTGATGGTGGTTACAGCTTTCCTGTTCGGCGGGTGGTTGATCTATTCCGTCTGGCGGCTGATCTGGCGAACCCTCGCCGGACACGGGGCGGTGAGTCAGCGGACCATCGACAACCGCGGCTGCGTCAATCCCGGATGCCGCGCCGCCAATCCGAACCACGCCCGCTTTTGCCGCCGTTGCGGTGCGAGCCTGACCGAAATCGTCGCGATGCAGCAATTGCCCCGCGAGCAGGCGCGCTTCCGCGCCGATACGCGGGAGAGACACATGGCCGAGGCGTAGATAGACTTTCCGGGGGAGCCGGGCCGTCGCCGGCTCGGTTTTCGGCCCGGTTTCCGAACAACTCCGTGACGACCATCCAAGCTCCAATTTCGCTCCAATCCGCTCCCGATCAGCGCGGTCGCCCCGTCGACGATTTCGTCGCCCGGCTCAGCAATCCCATGCCCGGGCAGGCCAACGGCGCGATGATCACCCTGCTCGAATGCCTGGTCAGTTTCGGCCTGATTCCGCTGCTGCTGTGGCCCACGCGCTGGGCGGACTATCTCGAAACTGAACGGCACGATCTGCTGGATCTGGCGGCGTGGTGGCACCAGCGCGTCGATGCCGCTAATGCCGCGAAACTGGAAAGAATCGCCCGGCGGTTTCGACCCCGGCCCCTGCTGATGGTCCTCCCGTGGCTTGCCGCGGGATTTAACCTGGTTCTGATGGCCACCCTGCTGGTGATGGGCGACCGGCTTGGCCGGATTTGGGATCTTACCTTTGGACATGATGCACTGCGGCTTTCCAGAGCGATTTCCAGCGGTACGCCATTGGGAATGCTCGAGTCGCACCTGTATGGAGCGTGGATCGGCACGCTGGCTGTGGCCTATTTTTGCCAGTGGCATGCGGTGCGGTCGCATCTGCGGGCGGTGGGCTCGCTGGTGAATTTCACCAACGCCCTGGCCCGCGAAAATCGTTTCACGCAGATTCCCGCCGTCACCACCCAGGCAGGCTTGAATGTGCTGTGGATCATGGTTGCCGTTGCGCTGTGCGTGTACCACGCGTGGTGGGTGATCCCGATGGTTTTCGCCGGGGCGATCCAGCGGAGCTATACCCGGAAAATCAGCCCGACAGTGCGGCGTGCCCTGGCGAGCCAGGCCCGCAGCGGATTCGCCGTCACCCGCAGCCGGCGCGATCGGTTCTGTGCCGCCGATCATTGCGGCGTGCGGTTGCCGGCCCCGGCAAAGTTCTGCCCGCGCTGCGGGACGGCGGTTTAGAAAGAAATCAAAATTAAATTGCCACAGATGAAGACCGATGGACACAGATGAAGAATGGAATTTGTCCTGTATTTCATCTGTGTCCATCGGTATTTATCTGTGGCAATAATTCCTCAGTTCCGAGGATTACCATCCCAGCGTGATTTTGCATGCGAACGGTCTACATATATCTCTCAGTTGCAGGATGGATCTGGTTTGTGATTGCCGGGAGCTACCTGATTTTCAAATTTCGCTTTAGACTCTCCGGCAAGAATCCCCGCGGGTTCGATGTTATCTTGCCCGGGCAGCGGATCGACTCTGTCAGCACGGAGGCAAAGCAGCCGAATGAGTGAGACCGCACCATCATCAACCACCTCCGCCCTGGTCGCGGCGGCACTGGCCGACCCGGCGGTGCATCGCCAGATCGAGCAGGACTTTGTCCGCCATGTCGAGCAGTTGCTCGATGACGACCGCCTGCGGGTCGACACCACCAGCGGCCGCCGGCCGGTGTCAGGCATGATGAAATTCGTCCAGCGCTCCGATCACAGCGTCGATCTAAAACGCATCATGAGCGAGATGCGAAAGCCCGACCGCGAACTCCAGCATCAGATGCCGGTGGGTGAAACATTGGAGGTAAACCTGCTCAAGCGCAAGCTGTGGGTTTTCCGGCAGGTGGTGGGGCGGCTGCGGGTGCTGTGCGTTTCGCCGACGCGCACGCTGCTGGCGGGCGAAACGCCGCAACCGCTGCGTCCCAATGATGTGAGCAAACTCCTCAGCGAAATCCCGGCATCGGTTGGCGGAGTGCCCTCGACGATCGTGCTGATGTCCACCAGTGGTTTCACGATCGAAGCCCACGAACTGGCCGAACGCCGCGCCGATCGCACGGTCATCATGGCCGAACCGAACAAGGCAGGCGGCTGGGCGGTGTACGGGCCGGTCGAAACCAAGGCGCTGGTTGATCTGTTCGATCCCGAGGCCGAGGAGTCCAAGCGCAACCGTGTCCGCGAGGAGATCGAATCCATCTCCAGCGAACTGGTGGGGGCGGGCATCTCGACGGACAAAATCTGCGCCCAGACCCAGCTGCCGGTGCAGCTGGTGGAATCGGAATTGAAGAGTTACGCCAAATCGCATCCGGGTTTGGTGGCCAAGCGGCTGGACGGACGGGTGGTGCTTTTTCGCGAAGGCAGCGTTCCCCCCGCTGCCACCAGCGCGAGCGGAGGTGGTGAAATGCCGCTGATCGATCGAATCAAAACCCTGTTTGCCCGCAAGGGCGAAAACGAAAAAAAGATCGCGTTTCTTTCAGAACGCCGAACCGCGCTGATGCAGCAGCGCGACCGGTCGTACGACGACGTGATGAGCCTGGAAAAGCAGGAAGGAAAACTGCGCACCGAATTCAAGGAAGCGACCGGCGACATCACCAAGCGGCGGGTGACCGGGCAATTGCTGCAATTGCGAAAGGACATCGAACGCCGGCAGCAATTGCTGTCGGTACTGAACCAGCAGATCAACATCGTCAGCACGCATCTGCACAACCTGGAACTGGTGCATCAGGGCCAGCACGCGAAGCTGCCTGATAGCGAGGAAGTCGCCAGCGACGCCGCCAAAGCCGAGGAAATGCTCGCCGGCCTGGAGGCCGACGCGGAACTCGCCGGCAGTGTTGGCGCGATCACCAACACAGGCCTGAGTGCTGAAGAGCAGGCGTTGTACGAAGAGCTGGAGCGGGAAAACGCATCGGCGACCCGTGATCCGGAAATTCCGCTGGAAACCGCGTCAAGTGCGCCTCCGTCTGAGCCGGCCAAGTCGCCTGCTGCGCGACACGCCGAACCCGAGGCGGGTTGAATCTGAATCCCATGGGTCTTTCCAGTGCTGCTTTGCTCAAGCCCAGTACCAACCGCGGCAGGCTTTGGATCTTCCCGGTCATCCTGTTTTTCGCCGCATTGATCTTTCTGGAGCGAAGGCACACATTCTCTCAGGCGGCGGACCGCGATGTGGCGGGCTATGCGGTGATCGGTCACGAAATGCTCCGCGGCCGGCTGCTCTACACCGACCTTTGGGAGCGCAAACCCCCGCTGTTGTATGCCACGTTTGCAGCGGCGGAGTTGATCGCCGGATACGGGCCCCGCGCGATATTTCTCCTGAACATCACCGCGGCAATGGCGACTCTCGTCTGCATTTGCGTGGCCGGCGCGCAATTCGGCGGCTGGATCGCCGGTGGCTTTGCCGGGGGATTCTGGGTGCTGGTGGGAGGCGATCTGTTTGCCCAGGCGAATCAACCCAATGCCGAAGTGTTTATCAATTTCCTGATGACCGCCGCCTTCGCTTTACTGGTTCGGGCTCCGAACCGGATGGGAATCCGAATCGGTTTCGCGCTAATTGTGGGTGCTCTTTTTTCAGCGGCGACTTTGTTCAAGCATCATGCGGTTGTCGCCTGCGCCGCGCTTCTGGTGGGGCATGTGATCGTTCCGCGGCGAGGGTCCGATCCAGCGCCCAGATGGAAACAGCGGCTGGTCGAGGCGGGTATTGCCTTATTGCTGCTTGCGATCACCTGGTGGATTTTGTTCGAATACTTTGCGGCAAGAGGCCGGCTTGATGACCTGATCGATGTGCTGTTTCGGCAGAATGCGGTCTATGCCAATGGTATCTTCGCAAACCTTTACAGCGCTTTGATCCCGCTGGATCTTGTCCGGGATCTGTTTGTTCAATCGATGGCGTGGGCGATCCCGCTCATTGTGCTGATTGCGGCGGCAGCGCTGCTCACCATCGCCCGCGGCGGGGGGCGGCTGAAGTTCACGGCCGTGCCCGCCACCATCTGGTTGTGGGGGTTTTGGATTGTCGGATCCTGGCTGATGGTAGCCGTCCCCGGCACGTTCCTCGCCCATTATTACCAGTTGCTGATGCCACCCATTTGCATTGCGAGCGGCTGGTCAGCCGCGTCATTGCTTCGCCGCGAGAACACCCCGGGCCGGGCCGCGTCCAACCTCTTGCGCATGTCCGCCGTGGCAGCCGCGGTGGCTTTCACAGCCTGGGCGCAGCTTGGCCAATATCGATTGCCCCCCGGCGAATGGACGGCTCGCGGTTTTTCAAACATGCCTTTTTTCAACAACGATTTCACCTTCCAGAAAAGCGTGGGGGAAGGTATTTCAAAATTGCTTGCCCCCGGCGAGACCTTCTGGAATTTCGGCGAGGACAACACGCTCTATTTCACCTCCCGCCTCTCCCCGCCGACCGGGCTGCTCTACATGGACCCGCTCGTGACAGGCAATGAAACCGATCGATATTGGGCGCATCTGATGAGCGACCTCAATCGCGCGCCCCCCGATCTGATTGTCGCGTCATTGCCTACTGTCCAGGCGATCGCACCCACCGCCCCGATTTTTTCCTGGATCAAAGCGCATTATCTCGCCGCTCCCGCGGGCGGTCTGGGCCAGCCGGTTTATTTTTTCTTTGCCCGTCGGGACAGCAACCTTGCAACCCGCCTCCATGCGACCGCAACCACAGGCCCGGCGGCGAAGTCGGCTCGTTGAATGTTCCGCTTGTAATGTGGCGATTTGAATTTTGCGCAAAACCCGATTTGAGTCGCTCGTTCGCTGTGGATATGATTCTTTGTCTAACCTGCGCCCGGCCTGTTGCCCGCGATACGAAAAAGGAAAAACCCGATGAAGAAGTTCACCCTGCAGTTGATCTGCCTGGTCGCCCTTGGCGGTTTGCAGTTGCACGCCGAGCCGACTACTCGCCCGGTGACCCAGCCGACCGCGGCAGCGATGGAAGCTCAGACCATTCGCGTTGCTCCCAAATGCGTCGCATGCACCGTCGGGCTGGTCAGCACCATCAGCAATGGGAACATGTACTCCGTTGCCTCGGGCAGTGCTGTGCTGATTAATGCCCAGGGGCTGATGCTGACCGCCGGGCATGTCATCCAGGCACCAGGCACCAAGCTCACCGTGCGTTTCACCGATGGCCGGGTGTACCAGGGCGTGGCAGTCGGTGTCGACCACGCGACCGACACCGGCTTGGCGAAGATCACTGATGCGCCGCCGGCGGGGGGATGGGAATTTGCCGAGATGGCGCCCGACAATTCCGCCGCCCTGGGCGAATGGGTGCTCTGCACCGGCAATCCCGGCAGCATTGTGGTCGATCGCGATCCGCCGCTTCGGCTCGGGCGCGTCACCGGGCATGATGCCAATGCCATCGACACCAACTGCGCGCTGGAGCCCGGCGACAGCGGTGGCCCATTGTTTGATCTGCAGGGCCGGGTGGTGGGCATCAACAGCCGGATCATGACCAGCAGCGGGAACTATCACCCCGACGAATACCTCAGCATGCATGTGCCGATCAGCATGTTTGACAAACAGATGAAGGAACTGCTGGCTGGGGTCAACAACAATCCGGAGGTGAATCTGGATGGGCGAAACCCCCGGCCCAAACCGGTGCCCGGCATCGGCGCGCGCGCCCGCAAGGCGCTGAACAAACTCGCCGCCGATCAGGACCCCGAGGCGATGGCATTGCTGGCCGAGGAGAAGAAGACCGGCAGGATCAAACCCACCCCCGCCCAGATGCAACGGCTGCTCAAACTTGCCGCCGAGATGGATCGCGGGGCGGTAAATTCGACCACCGGTCCCACGGTCGCCAGCGCGAAACAGACACCCGCCACGCAGCCGGCGGTTGCAGC
>Ga0116230_10002320_pt1 | contig 18305 bp, 12 predicted proteins | sample S1TSphfallax_3_FD_88678 | JGI IMG/M metagenome (GOLD analysis project Ga0116230, IMG submission 88678) | Host-associated microbial communities from peat moss isolated from Minnesota, USA - S1T2_Fd - Sphagnum fallax MG | ecosystem: Host-associated > Plants > Peat moss > Unclassified | place...
AACGCGGCCGGCAGTTCGGCTGCCTTTCTCGTCCTCGCCGCCGCCGGCCTGATCGCGACCGTCATGGTCTGGCTGCTGATGCCGGACTCTCAACCGGCCGCGGCCACGCTGCCATCCGTATTGCGTGAAACCGAGACCGTCACCCGCTGATCCCCCACCGCGAGGTTGGTGAGCAGCAAGCGCTCCAGCCCGCTCGGCAGCACCGGCGCCGTCAGCGTCACCGCCGCTCGCGCGGGATCAAATGTCAGCCCCAGGCAGGCATCCAGCAACGCCGGCAACGCGCCGGCCGCCCAGGCCTGCGGCGCGCAGGCCACCGGATAGGCTGTCGGCGCTTTTCCCACGCCGCGGGTCAGCCCGCAGAACAATTCCGGCAGCCGGCTGCGCTCCTCCCAGCCGGACGCCGCCAGCAGCAAGTCAAACAACCTGGCCGCGTCCGCCCGCCGGCCGTACCGCGCCAGACCCATCCCGATCAGCGCGTTGTCATGCGGCCAGACCGAGCCATTATGATAGGACATCGGATTATAGCGCGGCTGGCCTTGCGCCACCGTCCGTATCCCCCAGCCGGAAAAAAACGCCGGCGCCATCAGCCGCGCCGCCACGGGCCCAGCCCGCTCCGGCAGCGCGATCCCGGCGAACAACGCATGACCGGCATTGGAGGCCAGCACCCGGCAAGGCCGCTTCGCCCCATCCAGCGCCAGCACATAGAACCCCATTTCGGCATCCCAGAACGCGTCGTCGAACCGTTCGCGCAAAGCGTGCGCCTCGGCATCGAGCGCCACCGCGCGCGCGTCCAACCCGAGAGCGGCCGCAACCCGCGCCGCCGCTTGCTTCGCCGCGAACACGTAGCCCTGCACCTCGCACAAAGCGATCGGCCCTTCCGCCAGCGCGCCGTCCTCGTGGAAGATCGAATCCCGGCTGTCTTTCCAGCCCTGGTTGACCAGCCCATCCTTTGACTTGCGACCGTATTCCACGAACCCATCACCGTCCGCATCGCCGAACCGGTCGATCCAGCCAAGTGCCGCGGTAATATTCGGCCAGATGCCGCGCACGAATTCCACATCCCCGGTGCGGTCCAGATAGGCCCCCGCCAGCATCACGAACAAAGGTGTCGCGTCCACCGAACCGTAATACCGCCGGAACGGCACCTCGCCGCGCCGCGCCATCTCGCCGTCCCGCGCCTCATGCAGAATCTTGCCCGGCTCCGCGTCGGACGCGACATCCACCGCGGTCGCCTGAGTCGCCGCCAGATATCCCAGCACCCCGCGCGCCAGCGCCGGCGCCACCCACAGCACCTCCAGCGCGGTGATGATCGCATCCCGCCCGAAGGCGGTGCTGAACCAAGGCACCCCCGCATAGGGATACGGCCCCTGCGCGGTCGCCGTCGTCAGCATGATCAGATCATCGCGGGACCGCCGCAGCGCCCCATCCGCGATCGGGTTGCCGGTCGCCAGCGTCGCCACGCCATGCCGCAAGCGCTGCCGGTGCCGCCGCGCCGCGTGCCGCGCCGGCAAAAACGCCGCCGCCGGGTCCAAGGCCGTCCCGCAAGTGATCGCAATGGTCAGCCGCCGCGTCTCACCCGGCGCCAACGCCAGATCGTAATCCGCCCGGCTCCCCGTCACCGCCTTGGGCCGCGGTACGAAACTCAGCCGGGTCCGGCGGAGCACGCCATCCAGCCCGAGACATCCCAGGGTCACGTCCTCATCGCCGCATTCCGGCGCCTGCATCGTCCCATGCGCCGCCCGCGCCGTGCCGCGTATCTCGAACAGATCGGCAAAATCCGCCGCGAATATAATTGATAGGGCCACGCGCTGCTGCCGGCTGGACCAGTTGGTCACCGCCAGCAGATCATGCCGCGTGTCGCGCCACAAAAACGTCTCCCGCCGGAGTAGGATCTCGTTGCCGTGGTCGCCCATGTCCAGGTTCGGCCACGGCGCCGGGCAGGCCAGGTCGCAGACCAGCGTCGCATTATCCATGCTGACGGAGGCGCTCAGCATCCGCGGCCGGCCGCCATCCAAGGTAATCGCCAGCTTCGATAAATGCCGGGTGTCGCGGTGGTACAACCCCTCGGCGTCGGCCTCCATGTCGCCGAAGCGCCCGAAGATCGCGAACAAATCGTCGGATTTCAGGGTATTGGGACGATCGGTCGCCCAAGACGTGTCGGCGGCAACGGCGAATGCCGGCTGCGGGCTAGGTATGTCGTCCATCACCCTATCAAGGCGCGGCCGGCGGCGGTTTCAATAGAGCGCGCGCCTCGGCCGCCCCGCGTCAACCGGCCAAATGGGCCTTGTTATACCATTCCAGAAACTCTTTCGCCTTGACCGGCCGGCTGAAAATATACCCCTGCGCATAGTCGCAGGACCACGCCATCAACTGCGCCAGGACCGGCTGGCTCTCCAGCCCCTCCGCGACGACCGCCATGCCGAGGTCATGCGCCATCGTGACGATTGACTTCACCATCACCTGGTGCCGCAGATTTTTTGACAGGCTGTTGATCAGGCTGCGATCCAGTTTCAGCACATTGGCCGGCACCGACTCCAGATATTCGAGGCTGTTCCGCCCGGTCCCGAAATCGTCGATCGCGATGCTCACCCCCAGCTCGCGCAACCTCGCGAGCGTCGCCGCCGCCGCACCCATGTCCTGGAACGGCTGCGATTCGGAGAACTCCAGTTCAAGATAGTCGGCGGACACGCCGTGCACGCCCATCAGCGTCACCAGGCGCTCGACAAAATCCGCCTCGCCCAGATTCTTCGACGAGATGTTCACGCACACCTTCAGCCGATAGCCCTCTTTATGCCAGCGCGCCGCCTGCGCCATCGCATGTTCCAGCACCCAGATCGTCAATTCCCGGATCAGCCCGGTCATCTCCACCAGCGGGATGAATTCGTCCGGCGCGATCAGCCCAAGCACCGGATGGTGCCAGCGCAGCAGCGCCTCCACCGCGCTACAGCGCGACGACTTCAGATAGATTCGTGGCTGAAACAACAATTCGAACTCGTTCAGCGTGGTCAGCGAGTGGCCAACCTCGGAGATGATCGAAAACGCCCGCCGGTGATCATCCTCCAGCTCGTAATTGCACTCCGCCCAGCCCCGCGCCGTGGTCCGGCCGATCTGCCCCGCCAGAAATGTCGATTGCAGCAGGTCCTCGACCGAACCCAGCCCGCGCATCAGGTCGCATACGCCAACACCGGCATTGATCGGGATCGGGATGCCCCGGCAGATGATCGGCTTGGACAGGTGCTCGATCAGATCATCGAACACATTCTGGTAGTCCTCCTTCGGCGAGGCATGAAAAATCATGCCAATGCTCCAGAAGCCGACGTGATAGACGGTTTGCCGCTGCCCCAGAAACTCCAGGTCGTCTAGCCGCACTTTCAGCAGGTCATCGGCGAATTTATAGCCAAAAATCCGGATGATCTCGTCATACTTTTTGGTGTCGGCGATGTTGATGACCACCAGGAACACCTGCCGCGGCTTCAGCTTCTCCTGCCGCACGATCCGCAGCTGCTTGATCAGGAGCTCGCGGTCCATGACCAGTTGCCCACCAGGCTGTCCACCAAAACTTACCGAGGATTCATCGATCTGGTTCACAAGATCACGTCCGCGCAAAACATCCATCGCTGTCAGCCTTGTTCGATAAGTTAAAACAGCCCGTCATCGCTCCCGAAGGCGGCGAGAAGACGGCCATAAGCGCTTAAGTCATGCTACCTTAGGGATGTAAGTTAACTCCAAGTCAACACTCTAACTTGCGGGCGAGGGTCACATAAGCTTGATCCTCAAACCCGCTTCAGGACCAAGCAAAATGGCCGTTCCCGCCATTCAATTGGTCTCTCTGAAATGATGGCGAGAGCGCTCAACTCAACCGTAGCGTGAAACTTTAATGATTGCGTAACTACCGTGCGGTTAGGAAGTACCGTAGGTTGCAGTGACCAAGAAGCCACGCGGGTCGAACCGCGACGTCCGAGCCGCGTTGATTGACCGATGTTTAATTAGCCCTGTTACAAAACCAACTCGTTTTCTTTGAAAAATAACCGAAAAACGCCAAAAATCAGGCTTTTAGGGATGGAGAAAAACCTCGAAAAATAGCACAAAAGCGTAATGTGTAATGACACGAGTTCGTGCTTCACCGATTTGTGTTCAGTTCGCCTTCGGCTCGGCTAACCTTGTCTAAAAAGGATTGACTAAATGCACCATGCTAGACACCCCCTGCCGTTAGAACGCGCCCGGATCAGCGCGTCAGAGGTTCTTGGTGGCTTGTTATTCGACCCGCGGGCCGAGATGGCGCGGCGCCTGCCGAGCTGGACCCAGCCCTTCCTCACCTGGCTCACCGCCAAGCCCGCCCCCGGCGAAAGCGCGGTGCCAACCTCGCCGCTCGCTTACGTCGTCCAAGCCTGCGCGCTAACCCTCTGTGGCGCGGCGGTTTCGGGCGCCACGCTCGCGCTGTCGCGCATGGATCAGCCCGCGTTCTGGCCGCTGCTGTTCGCCGGCCTGCTCGCCACCACCTCGGGCCTCGGTATCTTCCAGGTCGTCGTGTTCCACCACTGCGCGCACGGCACGGTGTTTTCCACCCGCGCGCGCAACCGCACCGTCGGCCGCGTCATCTCCGCCGTGCTGCTGTTCAAACATTTCGACAAATACCAGAAAGAGCACATGCTCCATCACAGCGCTAACAAATTGTTCACGGACGATGACGAATTTACCGACTTCATCATCGGCATCTGCCGGCTCGCGCCCGGCATGAGCCGGCGCCAGCTCTGGCGCCGCCTGTTGACAGACCTCGCCTCCCCGGTCTTCCACGGCCGCTTCCTGCTCAAGCGCATCCGCGGCGGCCTGCTCTCGCATGAGCGCTCACATAACCTGATCGGCCTGTCCGCCTGGCTCGCTCTGGTCTCCGCCGCTGACCTCGCCCACGGCTTCGGCATCCTGCTGGTCGCCTGGGTGCTGCCGGTCACCGTGTTGCTGCAAATCGCCACCGTGTTCCGCATCCTGTGCGAACACCGCGTGCCGCCGGTGGAGGTCATCCGCCGCCGCGGCCAGGAGCTGGTCTGTCAGGCCACCGCCGGCGTTTTTCCGGGCGCCAATCCACCGTCAACACGGCACAACATTTTCGCCTGGGTCGGCTGGTGGCTCAATATGCTAACGATTCAAATTTTTGTGCGCTTGTTCGTGCTGGTGGGTGACGCGCCGTGTCACGATTTCCATCACCGCCGCCCCGCCGGCAAAAAATGGACGGACTACATCCACGGCCGGCAATCGGACCTTGACGCCGGCTGCCCCGGTTTCCCCCTCAACTATGTCGACAGCTGGGGCCTGTTCCGCGCCATTGACCAGAATTTTGCCGCCATGGCCCGCGCCCCCGCTGACCTGATTACCACAACCCATTGAGTTTCAAGAATAAGTTGAAGTTGGAGGGTGGGTGAGCGCCGCCAAGCGGCGCGCAACCCACGGATGAACTCATCACGGCCGGCGCGATCCTCGTCTAAACCTCCGCCCCCTGCACGATTGCCGCCGCGGCATAATCCGCGCTGTTTTCCGGCAGCAGGATCGTCACCGTGGTCCCTTCACCCTCGACACTCTCGATAATCAATTCCCCGTGATGGGATTCGATCAGCTGCTTGGCGATCGGCAAGCCAAGCCCGGTTCCGGGGATGCTGTGCCGGCGCATATTCTCCAGCTGCACAAACGGCTCCAGCGCGCGCGGTATATCCTCCGGCCGCATGCCCACCCCATTGTCGCGCACCACGATGGCAACGCCGGTCCCTTCGATCACCTGCGCGGACAATTCCACCAGGCCGCCCATCGGCGTGAATTTCAGGGCGTTGCTCAACAGGTTGGACAGGATCTGCCGGAACCGATCATAGTCGATCAGCACCAGCAATCGCGGATCCGGCGGCGACAGCACCACGCTGATGCCCCGCGTCGCCGTCTCGGCGGCGAAGGCGCGCTTGATATTCTGCAGCATCTGCCCGATCGGCACCCAGTCCCGCCGCAGCCGCGGCTTGCTGTTGCTGAAACTGGAAAAATCCAGAATATCTTTCACCAGCGCCAGCAGGCTGCGCCCGGCATCCAGGATCTGCCGCGCGAACTCCTCGCGCTGCTGCGGCACCGGCGCGCGGGGGCCGGTCTGCAGCAGCAGTTCGGAAAATCCGATCACCGCGTTCAATGGCGTCCGCAGCTCATGGCTCAAAATCGCCAGGAACCGCGCCCGCACCGCGTTCGCCTCCTCGGCCGCGGCCTTCGCCTGCAACAGCGTCGTCTCCGCCAGCTTGCGCAGCAGAATATCGATATACACGGTCAGCGCGTTGCTGATCAGCTCCTGGTCACCCACCTCGAACGGCCGGCGGATATTGCTCTCCGTCTGGTTGCCCAGCAGCAGCGCCCGGCCGCTCGCCGGCTCATACGCCCATAATACAAACGGCACCCCGAGCAGCTCGGTCAGCGGCCCGGCCGGCGCCCCCGCCGGCCGGTTCGACGCCGTGAAAAAAAACGCCGGCGGCTCCTCCAGATGCAGACCGCCGCCGCCCGGCAACCCCAGCGCATGTTCCACGGTAAAATGGCCGCGCCGCTCATCATTCTCTTTCAGCAGCGCGCCGCGATCGCAAAAGGTCTGGATGATCTTCGCCAGAATCGGCTCGCCGATCGCATCCGCCGTGATGTCCAGATTCGAAATCCGGTGCGCCTCGCCGATCAGGTCTGCCACCATCCGGCTGCGCCGCGCCTCCCGGGCGCTGCGGCTCTGCGCCTCCTGCGCCCGCAACAGCCGGGCTCCCAGGGCATCGTATTCCTGCTTCCAGAACGCCAGTTCGCGTTCGAGCTGCGCGCGGTCGGCCGCCCCGCTCATCCCCTTTGCAGGATACTCAGCACGCCAGTCCAGTCGAGCGGCCGGCTATAGTCGCCGGCAAATGGCGCGATCTCCACGCCGGAATAGAACCCTAAAAGCGGAAACGGCGGCGCCATCTCGCTCATCACCAGCTCGGCCTCCTCCGTGTCCGAACCGCTCATCACGCTGGCCCGGCCGGCGCAGTCGATATATAGGCCGAGCAGACATTCCGCCCCCGCGATCCGGGCCTTCAGCTCCGCCACGCCGCGCTCCACCGATTCCAGCATCAGCGCATTGTCCCGGCTCATGATCTGCACCCGCGTGCCGACCGCGAAATCCGGCTCGAACAAGGTGATCGACCCCTGCGCCGGATTAGCCTGCAAAATCAGCCGGTTGACGTACTTGTTCTCATCATAAGGCGCGAACGGATCGCCCTGCTTCTGGCCCAGCGTCGCCACCAGCGACAATTGCTGCCCGCTGGTAGTCCCCAACTCCAGCCCCAGCATCTGCTCCACCACGGTCAGCGCCGGCTGGCCGTTCAGCTCAAACACCTCGGCACCCTCGATTTTGGTGATTTCCATGAAACTGCTGACCGGCCGGCAGCCATGCAGGATCACGGTCGACGTACTGAGCCCCGGCGGGAAGATCAACGCGACCGCGCCATGCTTGCGCACCGCCGCGCCATCGAACATCCAGCCATTTGACAGATTGATATCGGTCAGCAACCCGCCACCGATCACGTGCAGAATCCGGCCGTCCAGCCCCTCCTGGAACCCGTCCATCAACTGGCTGCCGGGATGCAGGCGCAAAGGCGCGGTCTCCGCCACGCTATCGAACAGCAACAGAACCGTCTGCCCATCCGCGCTGCGCGCCCGCACCGCCTCGCCCAAAGCCCGGCCGGCGGCGCGCTCGCCAGCCAGCAAATCGTCGACCGAAACCAGCGCCGGCGTCACGCCGGCGCCTTCAAACCCGATCACACCGATCTCGAATCCGGTGTAACCAAAGCCACCAGGCGAAATTACGCCAGGCGCCGAACCACCCACCAGTGTCACATCCCCGAACACCTGCCGGATCGCCTGTAGCGCCATCTCCGGCTGATGCTTGCCGCCGATAAAGCCGATCAGCAGGTCCGGCGCATTCAAACCAAGCTGGCCGGCGCAAGCCTGTACCGCCGCCGCGACATCGATATCGCTGGCATAGGCGGTGCGGATCATTCCGCCGAATCCGTCGGCACGCTGGCCCGGCCGCGCGACAACGCGCCAACCTCGAGCCCGCGCCGGTTCAGGACCACCCGGTTGCGGCCGCCGCGCTTGGCTTCATACAGGCCCTCATCGGCCTGTTCGATCAGCGAGCTGATCGTCGGAGCGGCGCCCGCGATCGCCACACCGATACTGATCGTGACACTCACGCGCGATTCAATCCGCAGCTCCTCGATCGCCGCGCGCAATTTCTCCGCCACCGAGACGGCCCGCGTCTCGCCCGCGGCCAACCCGACGACGGCGACAAACTCCTCGCCGCCGTAACGCGCGACCATATCGCCGTCCCGCAGGTTGACCCGCAGCGTTTCCGCCACGCGTTGCAGTACCGTGTCGCCAAGGTGATGGCCGTACCGGTCATTGATTGCCTTGAAATTATCGACGTCGATCATCAGCACCGCGAAATCCTGATCATCCGCATCCGCGCACAGGCTATCGAGATGACTGATTAAGTAACGCCGGTTATATAATCTCGTCAACGGATCAATCACCGCCAGTTGCAGCGCGCTGCTGACATCCGTGCGCAGCTGGTCCTGGTATTGCTTGCGGCGGATATGGTTGGTGGCGCGCAGCAGGAACTCGCTCTCGTCCAGCGGCAGCGTCAGGCAGTCATTGGCGCCAAGATCGAGGCCGCCGATCAGCAGGCTGCGCTGATCCGGCTCCGCCACCAGCAGCAGCGGCGTCTCCCGCGTCGCCACCGCGGCCCGCATTTTCGCGACCAGCCGCAACGGATCGCCACCCATCATCGACAGGCTGATCGTGATCAGATCGAACGGGACATCGGCGGTGATCTGCAGCGCCGCGGCCTCGTCCTGGGCCACCGTGGCGGAGATGCCGTTCTGGGTCAGCACGTCCCGCAGCCGCGTGGCCCGGACCAGCAGGTCATCCACGATCAGCGCCCGGCCGGAGGGCGCAGACGCATCACCGGCGTTCAACGTCAGACCCAACGCCAGCGCGGTCGCCCCGCGGGCACGCCACTCATCCAGCAGCCGCTTCAGCCGGATGGTGCCGCGCAGGCGCGCCAGCAGGATTTCATGCTCCACGGGCTTGGTCATGAACTCGTCGGCTCCGCAGCTCAGCGCGTGCAGCCGGTCCGGGCCGTCCCGCAGAGCGGTCACCATGATCACCGGGATATGCGCCGTCGTCGGCTGCGCCTTCAATTGGCAACAGACTTCATACCCATCCATCTCCGCCATCATCACGTCGAGCAGGATCACGTCCGGCTGCCAGGCGTCGGCGGTCGCCAGCACGTCCCGCCCGTCCCGGATCGACTTCACTTCGTAGTATTCGGCGGTCAGCCGCGCCTCCAGCAAACGCACGTTCGCCGGCACGTCGTCGACCACCAGAATGCGCGCCGTCAATGCCGGTACTCCCGGCGGCCCAGTCGCGAGCTCCCTCTGGCACCCGGCAACGGATGCTTAATAAACACGCACAGCCGGAGGAGGACAGGGCCGATCGATTGAACTCCGCGAGATCATTCTGCTACTGAACCCGCGCAGGTCTACCAACTCCCGCGTAAATTGTATAGCATGGAACGGGCGGCCCGGCGGCCCGAAGCCGCGAAATTTATTGCCGATCCGTCTGTTTTCCAGCGTTTTCCCGGTCTTTGTAACAATTCGCGGAATTTCACGGATGTACGAGGCAACCTTTACGATCATGGTGCCCCGCCAATGTGCATCAGGCGTGTATTTCGATGCGTCCGAATGGCGTTTTTCGCTATCTCTGGTTTAGTTGGATTTACTATCATCACAGGGTGAGATTCTGACAGCACGGGCGCGGTGAACGATCACGCTTTCGTGACAAAAATGTTGCCGTGGAATTCCCTGATCCGCGAACGCGGTCCGGCCCTAACGGAGAGCCACCGGCCTTAACAATAACAACGTGGTCGCGCCCAAACCGATCATGCCCTATCATCCGGCGATGACGCGCATCCTGGTGGCAACCCACAATCCCGGCAAGCTCGCGGAATTCGCCGCCCTGCTGGCACCCTTGGGCTGGACCGTCACCGGCGCCGGCGAACACGGCCTGCCAGAGCCGGACGAGACCGCGCCTGACTTCGCCGGCAACGCGCGCCTGAAGGCGCTGGCCGCCGCCACCGCGTCCGGCCTGCCGGCGCTCGCCGATGATTCCGGCCTGTGCGTGGCCGCCCTCGGCGGCGCGCCAGGCGTCTTCTCCGCCCGCTACGCCGCCGGCGACTACCCCGCCGCCTTCGTCCGCATCATCACGGCCGCAGCCGCGGCCAACGAATGGCGCGCCCGCTTCGTCTGCGCGCTATGCTTGGCGCAACCGGACGGCCACACCGCCACTTTTATCGGCCAGGCCGACGGCCGCATCGCGCCAGCTCCCAGCGGCGTCAAGGGCTTCGGCTACGACCCGATTTTCGTGCCGCTCGGCCACAACCAGACCTATGCCGAGCTCGGCCCCGCCATCAAAGACCAGACCAGCCACCGCGCCCGCGCCCTGCAACAATTCCTGGCTGCCTATCATCGTCATGCCGGCGGCGGCCCGCATCCAAGACTTTCCTAGCGAGACAGCCCCGCGACGGCGACATTACCGCTCCCCAACGGCCCTCAACACCACCCCCGGCGTCAACACCTGCGGCAGAACCTCCGCACCGCCGCCCGCCGGATAAAACACATAGAGCGGCACGCCGTCCCGCCCGTTCGCCTGCAAAAACGCGCTGATCCGCGCATCCCGCCCGGTCCAATCCCCCACCAGCACCTTCACCCCGCGCGCGGCAAAGCCAGCTCGCACCGCATTAGTCGCCAACGTCGTGCGGTCGTTGACCAGGCACGTCACGCACCAGGACGCCGTCATATCAACGAACACCGGATCGCCAGCCGCCCGCAGCGCCGTCAGCGCGCCGGCGGAATACGGCGCCGCCCCCGGCAGCGTCAGCGGCGCGGCATGAACGCTGCGCAGCAACGGCAACAGCAGCAACGCGCCCAACGCGACCGGCCGCAAACCACGCCGCCTGGTGGCCACCAAAAGCATCCCGGCGCCGACCATCAGCAGCGCCACGCCATCCATACCCGCCTCCCGCTCCAACACCCAGGCCAGCCACAGAAACGTCGCAAACATCGGCAGGCTCAGCACCCGCTCCAGCACCACCATCCAGCGCCCCGGCCGCGGCAGCCACCCCGCCAGATGCGGCACCACCCCAAGCAATAAAAACGGCGCCGCCAACCCCAGGCCAAGCAGCAGGAATATCCCCAGAGCCCCCGCCGGCGGCGCCGCCAGCGCGGCGGCCACGGCGGCGCCCATGAACGGCGCGGTGCAAGGACTCGCCACCGCCACCGCCAACAGCCCGGTGAAAAAGCTGTTTTGCGCGGCCAGCCGCCCGCCGATTTCCGCGAAACCCGAAATCTCGAACCATCCGGCCAGGCTCAGCCCCGCGGCAAAAATCAACCACCCAACCAACGCCACGAACACCGGCGACTGAAACTGAAATCCCCAGCCCGCGGCCTGCCCAAACTCACGGAACACCAACAAAATGGCTGCCAGCAAAAGCATCGCCGTCAGCACGCCGGCGGTATAGCCCACCGCCTCCCGCCGCACCGCCTTGCGCCCCCGCCCGCCCAACCGTGCAAAAGCCACCGCCTTCATCGCCAAGATCGGAAACACGCAAGGCATCAGATTCAGAATCAGCCCGCCCAGAAACGCCAAACCCAGCCACGCGGCATAAGACGGCCCGCCCGCCGCCTTGCCCGGCACCGCCGATACTCTGATCGCCTGCATATTCCCGGCCGGATCGGTCAACTCCAGCACACCGGTCAGCGTCGCGCGCGGATCGAACCTCGGCGCTGTCGTCAACCGCAACGCCAGCCCGTCCGAGGTGAATCCCAAGCTCTGCGCCGCCCGGTTCACGATCGCGCCCGGCGCATCCGGAAAAAACCGCGCGGCCGCCACCTGCGCCGCGGTCAGCCCCGCCACGCTCAACACCCCGTCCGGCGAAATCCGCGCCGCAAAGGGAGACGCCACCACCGCGGGCGCCGCAAACAACCCCGCCTCCGCCGACGCGCCACCGCGCAGCCCCAGAACAAACGCCCCGTGCTCCGGCACGCAGATATCCCGGCACACCAGCCACTGCGCGCTGGCCGAAATCTTGCTCCCCGTCACCCCCGTCGCGGTGAATGGCAGCAGCACATCCCCGCTCAGCACGAAGGCCGCCACCGGTCCCTGCACCAACAGCTCCGGCGGCGGATAGCTGAATGCCCCCGCCGCCGCCGGCGCGCCCAAAACCACCTGCGGCGCCAGCCCCGCATCGCCAGGATTCAACCAATAAATATGCCAGCCCGGCGCCAACCGGAACCGCAGCCCCAGCAGCACCCGACCCTGATCCGCCGCATTCGCCGCCGAGACCAGGCTCACACTGTCCCGCGCCGTCGTCACGACATTGCTGACCGCGCCAAACGCCAGGCCCGGCAACAGGCAGAACAGGAACAGCAGCCACCGCATCGCCCCCATATCGCACGCCCGGCCGCGCGGTGGTATCCGGCCCCGATGCTGGACTTGCCCGTCAACGATGTACTGCCCGAACTGTTGGCAACGCTGGCGGCCGGCCGCAACGCCGTGCTCGTCGCACCGCCCGGCGCCGGCAAAACCACGCTCGTCCCGCTCGCCCTCCTCGCCCAAGGCGGCTTCGGCAAAATCCTGGTCCTCGAGCCGCGCCGCCTCGCCGCCCGCGCCGCCGCCACCCGCATGGCCAGCCTGCTCGACGAACCGGTCGGCCATCGCGTCGGCTTCCGTACCCGCCTCGACTCCGCCGTCTCCCCCGCCACCATCGTGGAAGTCATCACCGAAGGCCTGCTCACCAGCCGTCTACTGGCCGACCCCGGCCTCGCCGGCATCGGCTGCCTCGTCTTTGACGAAGTCCACGAGCGCGGCCTAGAAGCCGACCTCGCGCTCGCCCTCACGCTCGACCTGCAACTCACCCTCCGCCCGGAACTGCGCATCCTGGCGATGTCCGCCACCGCCGATTCCGCTCCCCTCGCCGCCCTGCTGAACGCCGCCATCATCACCAGCGACGGCCGCGCCCACCCGGTCACCATCCGCCACGCCAAGCGCGACATCGCCACGGTCCGCGACCTGCCGGACGCGATGGCCGCCGCCATCCGCGACGCCCTCACCGCGCATCCCGGCGACATCCTCGCCTTCCTGCCCGGCATGGCGGAAATCCGCCGCACCCAGACCGCCTTGCAAAACGCCCCCGCGCTCATCCTGCCCTTGCATGGCGACCTCACGCCCGAAGCCCAGGACCTGGCCTTGCGCGAGCACGACCAGCGCCGGGTCGTCCTGGCCACCTCGATCGCGGAAACCTCGCTCACCGTCCCCGGCGTGCGCATCGTGGTCGATGGCGGCTTCCGCCGCTCACCGCGGCTTGACCCCGCCACCGGCCTGACCCGCCTTGCCACCCTGCGCGTCAGCCGCGCCGCCGCCACCCAGCGCGCCGGCCGCGCCGGCCGCCAGGCCCCCGGTATCGCCATCCGTCTCTGGTCCGAAGCTTTGCAGCGCGGCCTCGCCCCGTTCGACCGCCCGGAAATTTTTGAAGCCGAACTCTCCGGCCTGGTCCTCGCCTGCGCCTCCTGGGGCGAACGTCCCGAGGACCTGCCATTCCCTGACCCGCCGCCCGCCGGCGCGCTCGCCGCCGCCCGCACCCTCCTGCAAAATCTCGGCGCACTCGATGAAGACCTGCGCCTCACCCCCGCCGGCCGCGCCATGGCGAAACTCCGCGCCACCCCGCGCCTCGCCGCCATGATGCAGGCCGCCGCCTCGCCTCAAGAATCCGCTTTGGCCGCCGACCTCGCCGCCTTGCTGGAAGAACGAGACCCGCTCTCCCGCACCGCCACCAGCGCCGACATCGCGCTCCGCCTCGATGCTCTCGCCGGCAAAACGGAGGGCGATCGCGCCGCTTTGTCCCGCATCCGCCAGGCCGCCCGAATCTACCGCGCCCGCCTCGGCCTGCCGGCCTCTGCCATCGCGTCCGGCAACCCCGGCGCGCTGCTCGCCGCCGCCTTCCCGGACCGCATCGGCCAGTCCCGCGGCGAGCCCGGCTCCTACCGCCTCTCCGGCGGCGGCAGCGGTCACCTTGCCCCACCCACGGACCCGCTCGCCCGCCAAAAACTCCTGGCCATCGCCTCGCTAGACGGCAAAGGCGCCATCATCCGCCTCGCCGCCGCCCTGGACCCGGAAAACCTCCCCGCTTGCCTGCAACCCCGCCTGAAAACCACCCGCGAGTCCGGCTTTGATCCCACCACCGGCAGCGTCCTGACCCGCGAGCGCCGCCGCCTCGGCGCCCTCGTCCTCTCCGACAAATTTTTGCCCAGCGCCCCCGACGAAACCCAGGCCGCCCTCGCCAAAGCCCTCTCAACCCGCCTGGACCAGCTCGACTGGACCGACACCGCCGCCAATTTCCTCGCCCGCCTCGCGTTGCTGCGCAGGCTTGACCCCAGCCTCCCGGACCTCACCCGCGAAACCCTCGCGCAAACCACGGAAACCTGGCTCGCCCCTTACCTCGCCGGCTTCACCAATCTGCGCGAGGCCAAAACCCTCGACCTGCACGCCATCCTGCGCGCCCAGCTCACCCACGCCCAGGCCACCCGCCTGGATCACGACCTGCCCACGCATCTGAACCTGCCCGGCGGCCATGTTCCCATCGACTATACTGGCCCCATCCCCGTCGCCGCCGCCCGCGCCAAAACATTTTACGGCCTGGACGCCACCCCCCAACTCGCCGGCGGCAAAATCCCGCTACAGCTTTCGCTGCTCTCCCCCGCCGGCCGCCCCATCGCCATCACCGCCGATCTGCCGACATTCTGGCGCAATGGCTGGCTGGACGCCCGCCGCGACATGCGCGGCCGCTACCCCAAACACGACTGGCCCGAACAGCCCTGGCTGAACCCAGCTTGATCCGGCCCGTCCCACGCTCTAGCTTGCCGCAAACGGAGCCATCATGCCCACGCTATCGCTGCATTCGCCCCTAGGCGACCTGACCATCGCCGAAGACGGCTGCGGGATCGTTGCCCTTGAATGGGGCTGGGGCCGCGACCAGGAGTCTTCCCCCCTCCTGAACCGCGCCAAACAAGCCCTCGAAGATTATTTTGACGGTAAACCCCTCCCGGCCGATCTGCCCCTCCGCCCCGCCGGCACCCCCTACCGCCAGCGCGTCTGGCAAGCCTTGCGCGAAATCCCCGCCGGCGAGACCCGCACCTATCAGGACATCGCCCGCCTCGCCGGCGGCTCGCCCCGCTCGGTCGGCGGCGCCAACGCCGCCAACCCCATCCCCATCTTCATCCCCTGCCACCGCGTCGTCGCCACCAACGGCCCCGGCGGCTATTCCGGCGGCGACGGCCTCGTCACCAAACAACACCTCCTCGCGCTAGAGCGAGAAGCTCGCTCCGGCCTTTTTGCTGAGGGCGATTCACGCTCTCGGTTGCCGCGCAAAGGCGCGTCAACCTCAAACGATCGCACTCAAGAAAGAATAAAATGACCAGCCACGCCATCCGGATCCACCAGGTCGGCGGCCCAGAGGTCCTGAAATGGGAGTCCGTCCCCACCCCGCAGCCCGGCCCCGGCGAAGCCCTGATTCGCCACGAAGCCATCGGCCTCAATTATATTGACGTGTATTTCCGCACCGGGCTGTACAAATCCGCACTGCCCGCCACCCCCGGCATGGAAGGCGCCGGCGCCGTCCTCGCGGTCGGCGAAGGCGTGGTGGACCTCGCCCCCGGTGACCGCGTCGCCTATGCCGGCGGCCCGATCGGCGCCTACGCCACCGAGCGCGTGATCCCCGCGGACCGCCTGGTCCGCCTGCCCGACGACATCGATTTCAAAACCGGCGCCGCCATGATGCTGCAGGGCATGACCGCGCAATACCTGCTCCGCCGCACCTTCCGCGTGCAGCCTGGCCAGACCATCCTGGTCCATGCCGCGGCCGGCGGCGTCGGGCTGATCATGTGCCAATGGGCAAAACATCTCGGCGCCACGGTCATCGGCGTCGTCTCCACGCCGGAGAAAGCCCGCCTCGCCGAGGCGCACGGCGCCGCCCACACCATCATCGGCCACGCCACCCTCGCCGCCGAGGTCAAGAAACTCACCAACGGCAAAATGGTGCCGGTGGTGTATGACAGCGTTGGCAAGGACACTTTCACCGCGAGCCTTGACTGCCTCGCCCCGCTCGGCCTGATGGTCAGCTACGGCAACGCCTCCGGCCCAGTCCCGCCGGTGGACGTCTCGCTGCTCGGCGCCAAAGGCAGCCTGTTCCTCACCCGCCCGGGTCTCGCCACCTATACCGCCACGCATGGTGACCTGCTCGCCGCCAGCTCCGATTTGTTTGACGTCGTCCGCTCCGGCGCCGTCCAAATCCAGGTCAACCAGACATTTCCGCTGGCGGACGCCGCCGCCGCGCATACCGCGCTGGAGGCCCGCAAGACCACCGGCAGCACGGTCCTGCTGCCCTGATTTCCGCACGCCGCCCGGCTTCCTGACATGGATGGCGGGCCAGCGTGGCGAACGCCGCTCCGGCGGACGCGGCCGACCCATCTGCGCCGCGTCTTGTCGCTGACGCTGCTCTGCGCCGTCCTCGTCATCATCTGCAATTTGTTCATAGACCGTCCGGTCGCCGCCTACGTCTTCCAGCATCGCCATGCGCGGCTCGGCTTGCTGCCATTGCGCCCCATCTTCCAGCTGATGGCCGCCCCTTCGCTGCTGCCGCTACCATTCTCCGCCGCGGTACTTGGCGCTGCCGTCTGGCGCCGCCTGTCCGGCAGGCCGCCGCTTCGCCACGCGGCGCTTTATCTACCCGTCAGCCTGGCCACCCTCGCCGCCACCGCGGCCAAGGATGAGTTGAAATGGATATTCGGCCGCCCCTGGCCCGATAGCTGGATCAGGACCGGCGTCTACGCGTTCCACCCGTTCGATACCGGCTGGCTGTACGGCAGTTTTCCCTCTGGCCACACCGCCTACATCACGGCGCCCGTGCTGGTGTTATGGTCGCTGGTGCCGCGCTACCGCCCGCTCTGGGGTGCCATCCTCGCCGTCGTCATGATCGGGCTGGTCGGCGCCGGCTACCATTTCGTGGGGGACGTCATCGCCGGCCTGTTCACCGGCATGGCCGCCGCCGCCGGCACGCTGGTCCTGCTGCGCGAATCCGGCAATGCCTGACCCGCTCTGGCGCGCCCGCCGCTTCCTGCCGCTGTTCCTCACCCAGGGTTTCGGCGCGATCAACGACAATCTGTTCAAAAACGCCCTGGTCGTCCTGGCGCTCTACCGCCTCGCCCATGTCGGTCCCATTCTCGTGGCACTCGCCGGCGGCGTCTTCATCCTCCCCTACGCGCTATTCTCCTCGCTCGCCGGCCAGCTCGCTGACGCGCACGAAAAATCCCGCATGATCCGCCTGGTGAAATTCTGGGAGCTGTTTCTGGCCCTGCTCGCCACCGCCGGCTTCCTCACCGGCAATTTTTCGCTCCTCATGCTGGTCCTGGCCGGCCTCGGCGTGCAAGCCACCTTCTTCTCGCCCCTCAAATACGGAATTTTGCCTGACCTTTTGCCGGAGCCCGAGCTGGTCGCCGGCAATGGCATGATCGAGGCCGGCACCTTCATCGGCATCCTCGCCGGCACGGTCGCCGGCGGCGCATTGATCCTGCTCGCCGCCGGTCCGCTGGCGGTCAGCCTGGCCGTCATCGCCGTCGCCCTCGCCGGCATCGCCTCTGCCTTCGCCATTCCGCCCGCGCCGGCCGCCGCCCCTGGCCTGCGCCCCAATTGGAACGTTGTCGGCGAAACCACCGCGCTGATACGCCAAGCTGCTGCCCAGAACGCCGTCTGGTTCGCGATCCTCGGCATCAGCTGGTTCTGGGCGATCGGCGCGACTCTGCTCGCGGAATTCCCCACCATCGCCCGCGATTCCCTGCACGCGAACGGCCATGTCGTGACCCTCATGCTCGGCGTGTTCGCGATCGGCGTCGGCATCGGCTCGCTCGCCTGCGCCCGCATCCTGCACGGCACCTTTTCGTTGCGCTACGTCGCCTGGTCCGGCCTCGGCGTCTCGCTCTTCACCGCCGACTTTGCCGACACCGCCTTGCACACCAGCCACATGGCCACCATCGGCGCGGTGCTCGCCACGCTGCAAGGCTGGCACATGCTGCTGGACCTGCTGGTCCTCGCCGCGTTCGGCGGCGTCTACTCGGTGCCGCTTTACGTCCTGCTGCAAGAGCGCTCCGCCCCCAGCCACCGGG
>Ga0116230_10002321_pt1 | contig 18304 bp, 15 predicted proteins | sample S1TSphfallax_3_FD_88678 | JGI IMG/M metagenome (GOLD analysis project Ga0116230, IMG submission 88678) | Host-associated microbial communities from peat moss isolated from Minnesota, USA - S1T2_Fd - Sphagnum fallax MG | ecosystem: Host-associated > Plants > Peat moss > Unclassified | place...
CGTCCGGCGGCGGGGTTGACGAGGCTGGCGAAGCCGTTGCGGTCGGCTCCGCAGATGCCGTCTTCGATGGTGTCGAGGAGGATTTGCTGGGTGCGATGGAGTTCTTCGACGCGGTCCTGTTCGCGGGAGCGGGCGAGCATCTGGCCGAGCGAGGCGCTGACGGTTTCAAGCGTGGCCATGGTTTCGCGGTCTTCGCGCAGGCGCTGCTGGCTGTAGAACTCGAGGATGGCGATGAGGCGGTTGCCGACGCGTACCGGAATGGCCCAGCCGGTGACGAGTCCGTGGCGGAGGGCGGCTTGCAGGCGGGCGGGTGCGGTGCCGGCGTCGCGGGCGGCGGCCAGGCTCTCGACCCAAACCGCGCGACCCTGGACCCAGACGCGTCCGGGAAGGTCTGGGCCGCGGCCGATGGACTGGCCCATGCTCTCCTGGATGAGAGCTTCTCCGCGGCGACCGGGCATGCCCCAGGCGGAGTAGAAGTGGAGGCGGTCTTCTTCGGGATTGAGAAGCCAGAGCATGGCGGCGTCCCAGCCCTGGGAGATGCAGACGGACTCCAGGATGCGCATGGAGGCGACTTCGGGCGAGGTGCTCTGGCCGACGATCTGGCTGACCACCAGTTGGAGGGCGAGACGGCGTTCTCGTTGCTTTTGCGGCGTGATGTCGCGCAGGAGGCAGCGGATGGCGAGGGGATTGCCTACTTTTTGGCGACGGCTGAGGCTTAGTTCCAGGTCGAGAACGCGGCCCTCGACGGTGTGGGTGCGGATCGGCTCGCGCTCGACTGTTTCTCCCTGGAGGGCGCGGCGAAAGTGGCGTCCCACTTCGGAACGGCAGTCGGGGCTGAAGACCATTTCGAGCGATTCGAGTTGGTTGAAGTCGCCATCGCCGAGACCGAAGCAGGACTTCCAGGCGGGATTGACATAGACGAACTGGCCGGCCGGATTGAGGGTTGCGATCATCTCGTTGGCATTTTCGAAAAGATCGCGATAGCGTTCTCGCGACTCGCGCAGGGCGCGCTCCTGGCGGTGGCTGAGGGTCTGATCGAGGGCCACGGCGAGGATGCCGGTGGGTGTGCCGTCGCCGGTGCGGATGGCCGACAGGTAGAGGGTGGCGGGAAAGACCGTTTGGTCGCCGCGCTTCAATTGCAGGTCGATGCCGCGCAACTGGCTGGGCGGAAACTGGAGGACGTAATTGACGCATTCCCGCATCGGGTCCGGGGTTGCGGCCAGGGCTCCGGCGGCGGGATGCAGCTTGCGCAGCCATTGGCTGATCCGATCCATCTCGCCGGGGGCGAAAATCTCGGCGATCTGGGCTTTCCCGACCAGTTCGGCGGCGCGCAGGCCGAGGATTCGCTCGGCGGAAGGATTGAGGTAGGTGAAGTAGCCATCCATGCCGGTTGCGAGCACCATGGGGTTGCTGGCGTCCAAGAGGGATTGGGCGAGCGTGTCGCGAGCTTTCTTCGGTTTGGAGGAATCGACTTTGGTGGAGCGCCACAGGACTGCAAGCAGGAGTGGAATGGCGCCGCCGAGGGACGCGGCCACGACCATGCTGTCAAGGGAAGGTCCCCAAACCAGCCGCACCACCGCGCCCAGCAACAAGTAGCTGGCGACGCACCCTTTTAGGATCGAAATTGTCTTCGGGCTCGTGGTTTTCAAATGGGACTCGCGGTTGTTGGGGCTGGGTTGACCTTAGATTTGCAACTGCTAATGATGGCAGCATCGGAAGTGATTGTCTGCAACTTTAGTGTTACCTTAGTACACTCTGGTAACTTGCGCAAGCAATTTATTGCCAATTCGTTGCAAAATTTTGGGATTTCTTGCCAGAAGGGAATCCGTTCGATTGCGGAAAACCGGCAAATCGGCGCAAATGGAGCGGGCGGCAACCCGGAGGGACTCCAAATTTGCGGATAGGATTGGCCTTACGGCCATTTTGGGGTTCTTGGCTCGCGAAACGGGACTCCCGGTGCGAAGGCGAGCTTTTATCCCGCTTGGGAGCACAGCGGCTCGATATACTTTTTCCATGAGGAACCGCTTCCGTCGCCCCATTTCCGCTTGCACTCTGGTTTTTACGCTTTCGATGCCCGTCTCCGGCTTTGGGTGGGGCAGCGAGGGACACCGCATGATCAATCGGCTGGCGGCGCAAACGCTGCCGGTTGAGGTTCCGGCGTTTCTGCGCAGCGACGCGGCGGTGAGCGAAGTCGAGTATCTTGGGCCGGAACCCGACCGGTGGCGATCCCATGGCGAACCGGAATTGAGCGCCGCGCAGGCGCCGGAGCATTTCCTGGATATGGAGCCGGCGGATGCGCTTGGTCCGTTGCCGCGCAAGCGCCTGGATTTTGAAGCGGAGGTCTTTGCCCATGGCGAGCGTCCGGAGAAGATCGGCCTGCAGCCGTGGGAGACGCTGGAGGTGTGGCAGCGGCTGAAGGCGGCGCTGCGCGAGTACCGGCGGATGGCGGCCGATAAAACGGCCAATCCCAACGATCTGCGCGCGGTGGAGCAGGCGGCGATCTTCTACGCGGGATGGCTGGGGCATTATGTGGGGGACGGCTCACAGCCCTTGCATACCACTGTCAACTACGACGGCTGGGCGCTTAAGGACAACCCAAAAGGCTTCTCGACCGAGCATGGCATTCACTGGCGATTTGAGGGTCCGTTCGTCGCCGCCAACATCCATGAAGCGGATGTGGCCAAGGATATGACCGCTCCGAAGGCGATTTCCGGGGACATTTTCGACAGTTACGTGGCTTATTTGCGCCACTCCGCAACGCTGGTGGACGCCGTTTACGCCTTCGACAAGGCTGGCGCGTTCGCCAACGGCGGCACGGCGGAGTCCCGCGCGTTCACGGACGAGCGGCTGGCGGCTGGGGCGAGCGAACTGCGCGACCTGATTTACACGGCGTGGGAAGAGAGCGGGAAGCCGGTCGCCGACCGGTATTGAACCGATTTGGGAAATGGGTGCTTGGAAGCGGCCCGTTCTTGATCGCCCGGCAACACGAAATCCGATAGCATGAAGTATGACCATCGCTCCGCCGATTGCAGAGCCTCAAAAAGGGCAGGGACTCCGCCGCAAATTCAGCCGGCGGACGGTGCTTCAGGCCGGAGTTGCTGGCGCCGCCGCCGTGGCGCTCTACGCCTCCGAGGTGGAGCGGCACTGGATTGAGGTCGCGCGGACCGAGATCCGCCTGAGCGCACTGCCGGAAGCTATGAGCGGGCTGCGCGTGGCGCAACTGAGCGACATCCATATGGATGAGTTCACGGAGCCGTTTTTTTTGCGGGAGGCGGTGCGCCGCATCAACGATCTGCATCCGGATCTGGTGCTGCTGACCGGCGATTTTGTGAGCGAGATGCCGCTTGGCGGAGATTTCGCGATCGGCGCGGCGTGGCAGTGCGCCAACCTGCTGACCGGATTGCACTGTGCCCGGAAGTACGCGGTGCTCGGCAACCATGACGTCGCGGTCGGCTCCCAGCCGATTCTCGAGGCGCTTGCGGCGAATGGAATCGCCCTGCTGCGCAATGGCTATGCGCCATTTGAGCGGGACGGCGCGCGGCTTTGGCTGGCCGGGCTGGACGATCCCTTGCTGGGCAATCCGGACCCGGGCGCCGCCATTCCGGAAGCGATTCGCAATCGGGTCGGGGAGCCGGTGATTTTGCTGTGTCACGAGCCGGACTATGCCGACAACCTGCGCGGCGACCCGGTGGGACGAGCGATCGGCCTGATGCTCAGCGGCCACACCCATGGCGGACAGGTGCGGTTGCCGCTGGTGGGGGCCTTGCAACTGCCGCTTTTGGGCAGGAAATATATACACGGGCACTTCCATTTCGGCGAGATGCAGTTGTATGTCAACCGCGGGCTGGGGACGGTAGGTTTGCCGTTCCGCTTCGATTGCCCTCCGGAAATCACCCTGCACACGCTGGTTTCGGCATAACGCGAAGAGTCCGGTTCCGCCCTCCGATGCCCCTTGTGGCGGCCGACACCCAGGGCGATGCCCTGGGCTGGGATAACGGCGGGCCGTTGGCGCTCAGTTTTGCAGGCGATCTCGCGGCTTCTCCGGTCCGAATCGCAGCCCAGCCGGGAGTCATGCAAATTCATGCGATTGCCCTAGGGTGCGCCCTGGGGTGCGGTCCGATATCGGCTGCCCGGAGTGCGCAGTCGCTGTTACACTTTTCCTTTGCCGGTACGCGAAGAGTTACAGGCATTCGAGCGGGGAAATATGAGCGAAGAGAAGGCGCGGGCGTACGCCAGTCCGGGAGAGATTCGCACCGTCAACGAGCTGTTTTTGCGGGTGGCTGCTTCCGATCGTCCGGATGCCTTGCTCTATCAGAACGACGACGGCGTGTGGCATACGATTTCTTCGCTCGAGGTCTACCGGCGGGTGCGGGCGCTGGCCAGGGCGTTTCAGGCGTGGGGAATCGAGCGCGGGGACCGGATTGCGCTCTTAAGCGAAAACCGCTGGGAGTGGCAAATTACGGATTTTGCCGTGCTGGCGATCGGGGCGGTGGATGTGCCGATCTATCCGACGTTGACTTCCGAACAGATTGGCGAGCTATTGCGCGACTCCGGCGCGCGGATTGCGGTGGTTTCGACGCGGGCGATGTTCGATAAGGTCGAGCCCTATCTTCGCAATGGGCCGGGCAAAGGCGGTCTTGAGCATGTGGTGATGATGCAGCCGGTGCAGGTGCCTCCGGACGCGGTGTTGTTTTCCATGCTGACGCAGTCGCTGGACGCCATGGTGACGGAGCAGGACCCGGTCTTCGATGAGGAAGTGCGGCTGGCCAAGCCGGAAGACCTGGCCACGCTGATCTACACGTCTGGCACGACAGGCGAGCCGAAGGGCGTGATGCTGACCCACGGCAACATTGCGTCGAACACTAGTTACTGCACGCGGGATTTCGGGTTTGGCCGCGGGGATTCGTCGGTTTCCTATCTGCCGCTGTCGCATATTACGGCGCGCGCGCTGGATTATGCGATGTTTTTCAACGGGGCGCAGGTGGCGTACTGCAGCCAGTTCGACAAGCTGATTCAGGCGCTGCAACAGGTGCGGCCGACGGTCTTTGTGGGTGTGCCGCGGGTGTACGAGAAGATCCGGCAGGGCGTGGAGCAGAAGTCGGCGATTTCCAAGTTCAAGAGCCGGATACTTGCCTGGGCGTTGCGCCAGGGTGAGCCGCGGCGGGAGCTGATTCACGACCGCAAACGGCCGGGTTCGCTGGGATGGAAGATGGCGGACAAGCTGGTGTACGCGAAGATTCGCGAGGCGTTTGGCGGGCGTGTGACGTCGTTCATCTCGGGCGGCGCGCCGCTGGGGGTGGAGACGGGAGACTGGTTCGCCTCGGTGGGGATTTCGGTTCTGGAGGGGTATGGGCTGACGGAGACCTCGCCGGTGATCGCCATCAACACGCCGGGAGTGCATCGAATGGGGACGGTGGGCAAGCCGCTGCCGAATGTGGAATGCAGGCTGGCCGCGGACGACGAGTTGCTGGTGCGCGGGCCGGGGATATTCCAGGGTTACTGGGGGAAGCCGGAGGCCACGCGGGAGGCGATCGACGCCGAGGGGTGGTTTGCCACGGGAGACATTGCGAAGATCGATGGCGACGGATTTCTGTCGATTACGGATCGCAAGAAGGAGCTGCTCAAGACCTCCGGTGGCAAGCTGATTGCGCCGCAGCCGATCGAGGGCAGGCTGAAAACCAATATGCTGGTGGCGCAGGCGGCGCTGGTGGGGGATAAGCACAAATTCGTCTCGGTGCTGATTTCGCCGAACTTTGCGGCGCTGGAGGATTGGGCGCGGCTGCAGGGGATTGGCGTGACGACGCGGCGCGAGCTGGTGGCGGACGGACGGGTGATTGCGCTCTACGGCGAGATTGTGGCCAAGGTGAACGGTACGCTGGCCAACTTCGAGACCATGAAGCGGTTTCGCGTGGTGCCGGATGAGTGGCTGCTCGAGACTGGCGAACTGACGCCGAGTATGAAGCTGAAGCGGCGGGTGATTACGGAACAATACGCGGATTTGATCGCCGGCCTTTACGCCGACGAGGCCACGGCACACGGCGAATCGGCCTGACCTGCGCAATCGAGCCCATGCGGGTGCGCAGCGTTCCGCCTTTGGTCCAGAGGCGTTTGAGGGACTGAAAGAACGGCGCGCCCCAGGCGCCGATCATGAGCATGGAGCCGAAGAGAACGACCGCGTCTATGCTGAGACGGCCGCCGGTTTTGACCCAGTAGACATCGGGATCGAGATTGAGCCAGAGCGCGAATTCGTCGAGCGTGAGCGCGGCGCCCACGCCGTAGGCAATGGACATGATGCGGCTGAGCAGAATGGAGACCGGCGAGTGGGCGCGGCCCAGGTCGAGCAGCCAGCCGTAGCCGACCGTGAGCAGGATCAAGATTCCCCAGACAAGATGATGGATATGCCTGCCGCCCATCATCACCCAGTTGAATGGGCCTGCGCCTTGGACGACAAAATACACGATGAGCCTGACGCCGAGGAATGTGGTGAAAAAGGCCACGGAAGAGAGGAACATGCGCCGCCGCGGCCGGTCGGGGATGGTGGTGCGCATCAGGTATCCCAGCCGGGTGAGTTGCAGCACCACCAGCAAGGCGGCGATGACCAGCAGGATAAAGAGCAGCAGAATCAGGGTTCCGGATTGCGGCATATCTCATTGAAGCACGGCGTTAGGGAGTCCGCCGCTCAGGGGGAATCTGGCGTTTTCGACTGCTTCCGCGCGGTGGGGGGTGGGTTTCCGCCAGCGAATGGTTCCTCCGATACATTCCTAGCGGTTCGACGCGGGTTACGCTCACGCATCGGAGTCTCCAGAGGGGCGGTTCGCGGCTGGGTCTGCTTCGAGGACAAGAGGAGAAGTATGCGAATTTGGAAGTATGTTTCGGGAATGACGATTGCGGCCGGTCTGCTCATGGCGACCGCGGCTAAGGCGCCTGCGCAAATTGGAATCGATATTGGAGTGCAGCCGGATTGCCCCTATGGCTACTACGAAGCTCCGCCGTATCAGTGCGCGCCGGACGGGTATTACGGACCGGAGTGGTACAACGGCGGCATTTTCATCGGCGCTGGACCATGGTTCCATGGAGGGGATCACTTCTATGGCCACGTCGACCACCACTTCGACTATCGCAAGGGGTATCGCGGCGGTTTTCCGGCTCGCGGCGAGCAGCGGTCGGATCACCGGGCCGAGTTCCACGGGCAGGCCATGCACGACTCGCATGGGCATGAGGCTCCGCACGGCCATCCGAGATAAACCGGGCGCGAGGTCTGGCCTCGGAGCGGCGTTTGCTCCGGGGCCTGCATTATTGTCGGGGCCTGCGAGAAACTGTTCGAATTGAGACAGAGTTGGCGGCAAAATCCGCAGTCTGACGCGGAACGATGAAACCTGTCGCGCGGCGGAGCACGTCTCCCAAGGTGAGAGGTGAAGGAATGCGAACTCTGAAAGCAGTAGGATTGTCGACGGTTGTTGTGGGCCTGTTTTTCGCCGCAGGTTCGAGTGCGCCGGCTCAGGTTGCGGTTACGATCGGCGCTCCGCCGGTTTGCCCGTACGGGTATTACGAAGTGCCGCCGTACAACTGCGCGCCGGACGGGTACTACGGTCCGGAGTGGTTTTCGGGCGGAGTCTTTATCGGCGCGGGACCGTGGTTCCATGGTCCCGCTCATTTCTATGGACATGTCGATCATAGTCTCGACTACCGCAAGGGGTACCATGGGCCGCTGCCGGCGCGCGGTGCGCGTCCGGCGGAACACCGGGCGCAATTTCACGGTCAGGCAATGCACGATCCGCATGGCCATGAAGCGCCTCACGGGCGCCGATAAGAGCAGGTAAGGCAGACCAGGAACGAACAGGCCCCGCGAATGCGGGGCCTGTTTTTGGTGCGCGCCGCGGGGCGTGCCCGAAAAAGAAAAGGGACCGCTACGCAGAGCAGTCCCTTGTTTTCGGATTGGCCTTGAGGGTTATTGGGCGGCGGGAGCGGTTTCCTGGACGCCGATGGCCTCGCCGGAGACTACCAATTGCACGCGGCGGTTCTGAGCGCGGCCCGCGCTGGTGGAGTTATCGGCGATTGGATCGCTCATGCCGTAACCGGTCGCAGTGATATTCGAGTCCTTGACGCTTTGCGATTCGAGATAATCCTTGACGCTGCCGGCGCGCTGCTCGGATAACTTCTGGTTGTAGTCGTCTCCGCCGATGTTATCGGTGTAGCCTTCGACCTGGAGTTTGAGCCCAGGGTAGGCGAGTAGAATCCCGGAAACCTTGGCGAGTTTCTCGCGAGCTTCCGGTTTGAGGGTATATTTGCCGGTGTCGAAGAGGACATCGGACATATTCACGATGAGGCCGCGCGCGGATTCGCTGGTCTGCAGGACCTCGTTCAACTGCGCCCGGAGTTTCTCGCGCATGATCTGCGTCTGCTGTGTCGCCTGCTGCGCGCTGGCTTCGGCTGCCTGCTGGGCGTCCCTGGCCTGCTGGGCTTTCATTTCGGCGGCCGCGGCGGCGGCATCGGCCTGGGCGCGCTTGGCCGCTTGCTGCTCGGCTTCCAACTGCGACTGTTGCGCCTCCAACTGCGACTGCTGCGCGGCAAGTACCGCGTTGTTCTTGGCCATTACTTGCGCGGCATCGTCTTCGGCCTTGATTTTGCGAATGGTGATGATGCGCGCATCCTCGGAGGACTGGACGGCTTCGCGGGCGTAGGTGATCGTCTCCTTGGAGTTGCTCTTATGCAGATCGAGGTCTTCGGCGTTCCTGAGAGCGGTTTTGGCCGTGGCCAGGGTGTCGGCGGCATAGGTTGCCGCGCCGGCCGCTTCGGCGATCTGGACGGCATTTTCCGCTTCGTACAACTCAAGCGGAGAGCGCTCGTTGCGCGTGATGGGGTTCAGAACGGTGTGGCGTCCGGCCGTCTCGGCATAAGCTCCGCGCGGCAGCAGGGAGTAATGGGCATTCACTTGCTCGATGACTCCTTCGGTCTTGTCGTCGAGCACATAATTCTGCATAACTACCAGGTCGCTTGGCATGGTAACCGCGAAGTAAGGTTCGGCGGTGACGATCATGCCGAAGGTCTCGAGACTGGTGGTGACGGTCATGTGAACGCTGTTGCCGGAGCCTCCGGGAAGCACCTCGCCAAGATTGACTGGGCGGCCTTCCGGGGTAATCGCCCATAGAACGTAAGTCAGATATTCGGGGCCGAATCCGTTCGCCGGGGAGAGGCCGTGAATGTCGACGTCGATCGAGGTTCGGCCCTGTTTGCCGTCGACTTTTGCCTCGCCTTTGGCCTGGGGCAGTAAAGCCGTGCCCTGGAAGCCGACTTTAGTCGATCCACTGCGATGAAAATAGTTGATGGCGGTCAGATCGCGGCCGACCACGGTAACCTTGTAGACCAGGATTCCGTCGCGCACTTCGGAGGTGCCGTTGGGCTGGTTCATGTTGGGCGAGGAGGTGGGATTCGGTTCCTGCGCGCTCATCAAAGCGCCCGCGGCCAGCGATAGGGCGAGTACGCCCACGCCGTTTTGTGCCAATTTCATCCGGTTCATATTGGAGTTGCTCCCGATCAGTGAATGTGCCTGGAAAGATACAACCGCGCAGATGGATCGGCGCGCGGACCAAATTGGCGAGAATGAAATCGTACGAACAAGCCGATATTCGAATCGCTCCGCTCGAACCGGTCCTAGAGGTACAACTTACAAAGTATGGACCCGAACTTAGCGGTTGGCTGCGCTGTTTTATACGCTTCGCCGCTTTCGGCTCCGTTGCGATGGTTTTACGCCGGTCCAAAGTAGCAGCGAGGGAAGTTTTGGCGGTGGAAGTTCCGCCAAATCGGCGGCGGTTCGCAGCTCGGTCCGCCAACGGGAGCGGGTACACTGTCGGAGGACGGTTTTGCCGGAGCGTCGCGGCCTTTCGCGCCGAGCGAACCGCAATTCAAGGAGATGGTTGCGATGAAAGTAGCGTTGTTGACGGGCGGCGGAGACTGCCCTGGATTGAATGCGGTAATTTACGCCGCAGTGAAGAAGGGCATCAACAAGTACGGCGATGAATTTGTGGGCTTTTTGAACGGCTGGCGCGGCGTGCTGGACGACAAATGGATTCCGCTAACGCTCGATCGGATCGACGGCATTCAGTTGACCGGCGGCACCATCCTGCACTCCTCGCGCACCAACGTGAAGAAGATTCCCGGCGGGATTGCGCAGGTGGAACAAGTGCTCAAGGCCAACGGGATCGACGCGCTGATCGCCCTCGGCGGCGACGATACGCAGTCCGTGACGCTGGCGCTGACTGAGGCCGGCATTCCCGGCGTGGGTGTGCCGAAGACGATCGACAACGACATCAACGGCACGGACGCGACGTTTGGATTCGACACGGCGGTTTCGATCGCCACCGAGGCCGTCGATCGGATTCGCACCACGGCGGACTCGCACAACCGCGTGGTGGTCATTGAAGTGATGGGCCGCGATGCCGGCTGGATCGCCTACGCGGCGGGCGTGGCCGGCGGCGCGGATGTCGTGCTGGTTCCGGAAAAAGACATCGACATCGACCACGTAGCTGCGTTGCTCAAGTACAACTACGACCGCGGCAAGACCTACGGCCTGGTGGTGGTGGCCGAGGGTTGCCATCTGCCAGAAGTCGGCCAGGTAATCGGCTCGGCGCAGGTGGATTCGTTCGGCCACGCGCGGCTTTCCGGCATTGGCGAAAAGCTCGCCGATCTGATCGAAAAGAAGACCGGCTTCGAGACCCGTTCCGTGAACCTGGGCCACACGCAGCGTGGGGGCTCTCCCACGGCCTACGACCGCCTGCTGGGGCAGCGGTATGGACTGCATGCGATCGATATGGTCCATGACCAAAAGTGGGGCCGGATTGCCGTGCTGAAAGGCACCGACATCACCGACATCACCATCAAGGAAGCGATTGCGACGAATCGGCGGCTGGATCAGCGGTTCTTCGACGTGATTGCGGATCTTGAGGCGAAGGTTTAGGCGGATTCGGGTCAGCAATTGTGGGCAAGTGAGCGGTGCTCGCTTGCCCACAATTGCGTTTGATTGCGCCGTGCTCCCTGAGCTTGAGCGATGCTGTCAAAATAGGCAATTGACATCATGTGTGTGTGAGAGTAGGTTTCGTGTATGAGTCGAGTTCCGTTCACCCTACGAATTGACGCAAAGGAGCGCGCAGCTCTGGAGAGCCTCAGCGAGATTGAGGGTCGTCCCGTGAATCAACTGCTGAATGAGGCAATCAAGGGCTTTCTGAGCCGCCAGGGTTCGAAAGAACTTGGCCTGCAAACTACGCTCGCACGGCTTCGTGCTTACAGGGAGAGCGATCGAGGATTTCAAAGCGCGAAGGCTCGGGTGGTTGAGGCCGAGGCTACCCTGGAAGATCCCCTTGAAGGGGAATTGTTTCAAGGCCAACTTGTCGATGGACGTCCGGTCCCGGCTGGACCGGTGCAGAGCCGGATTCGCGAGTTGCTAGGTGCCTGACTGGGAGGCAGATAGTCCGCAGTTGCGGCACAATCTGTCTGAGGTTTTCGACGAAGTTGCGCGAGAAGCGAGACTTCGTGACGTTCCAACGGTGGAATCCGCCAGGCTTTGGCATAGGCATCTCTTACGGAAGTTGAGTGTACCCGACCCGCGCTATGTCGGCGCATTCCGCGGTGAGCCAGGAATGGAAGATGTCCAGGTGAGGGTTGGCGGCTCCTTTGGCGTCGCCGCTCCGGAGGTTCCGGAGGCTCTCAAAGACTTTGAGAGAAAACTCCAGATGCTGGTGGCCGCGCTGGATGCCGAACTTCCAATTGACGGGGTTCCGGATGCCGACCAATTGGCTGCCATTATGGATACATGTGCCTGGGTCCATTCGGAATGGGTGCGCATTCATCCCTTTGCCAATGGCAATGGCCGGACGGCGCGGTTTTGGGCGAATGGAATTGCCATGCGCTATGGGTTGCCGCCATTTGTGCGATTGCGTCCTCGGCCCAATTCGGGGTACGAAAGAGCGGGAGCGAAGGCGATGCAAGGAGATTGGAAGCCCACCGCGTCGGTTTTTCGCGGGCTTCTCGAAGACTTTCTGAGGAGCGAATCGCTTTGAGCGATGCGGGCCGTTCCGTCACATCTCGGCTGTTTGAGGCTGGGGATTTGCGCGCTTTGTATGCGATTGAAGAGGCTTGCTTTGAGCCTTCGGTACGATTCAGCCGGGCATTGATGCGCAAGCTGGCTCACGATCCCAATTGCAGGGTTTGGCTGGGGATTTTGGATGCGGTGCGGGTCGGTTTTGCCATTGTGGGCTTGCGGGGCGACGATGATCCCAATGCGGCCTACATCTGGACGATTGAAGTACTGCCAGCCTTTCGGCGGCGCGGCGTGGCGCGGCAGTTGCTGGCGCGTGTGGAAGAAAGCGCGCAGGAAGCGGGTTGTGCTGCAATTGAGCTGCATGTCTCCGAGCGCAATGCGGATGGTTTGGCGCTGTATGCGGCGGCCGGGTATGCGCAGTTTGGTGTCGATGCCGGGTTTTACGGGCGCGGGGAGGATGGGTTGCGGTGGCGGAAGCCGGTTCCAGATCCACGCATCATTCTCTGATACTGTATGAAGCTTGGATTCAGTGCTAAACTTTGAGACGAAGGCGGAGGTTCCGATGTCATCTGCGAATATAGGCAACATCAATACCTATCTTGCGTTGACGCAACGTGATCGGCTTCGCGGGCAGGCGCTCGGGCGCATTTCGCCAGATTACCCTCCCACGGTTCAAATCCTGCTTCAGTTAAAGGATAGTGGAGGCTGTTTTCCTGTGGCGCAACTGGAGTGGGAGCTCGAACAAAAATACACGGATACCTTTCGTGGAAGCACCTTTCGAGATGCACTCAAGAAGTTGCGAGACAACGCCTTTTTGGAACTGGATGGCGACGTTTTGAGCGCTACGGCTAAGATCACCGAAAAAGGCCTAGAGCAGCTGGCATTGTGGGATTAGAGGAGTTGCTGCTTGGCATTAGGCTGGGGAATGTCTGCGATGCTCGTTTCGACTGCTTCCGGTTCCTCGGCTGAAAGTTGGGTACCGTGGGTGGCGGTTGCTCTTGTGGGCGGTCTATTGGGAGCAACCGAGATTCTGAGCCGGTACCGGGATGAGCCGCTCAAATGCGTCATATCAGCTCCCGGTTTGTTCTATATTTTCATCAATATGTGTGCATCGCTGACGGCGTACAGTCTTTCCAAAGTATTTGGCTGGACGATCGACCTCGGCTCGTTTCCGAGCGGCGAACTGAAAGCTACGTCGCAACAATGGACAATGGTGTTGGTAACAGGATTGAGCGCAATGGCGCTCTTCCGAAGCTCCCTGTTCATCAGGAAGGTGGGCGATAAGGATGTGGGGATCGGTCCCGGAGCCGTTTTGGCGACATTGCTGGAGAAGACGGACATTTATGTGGACCGTGTTCGAGCCAAGAAGCGGGTTGACGATGTGAACACGATCATGACTGGATTGGATTTCGCCAAGGCCTCTGCGGCGCTACCGCCATACTGCCTGGCGCTGCTCCAGAACCCTTCCGACGAGATGCAGGGCACGGTCAAGACCGCAGTCGATCTGATTCGCTTGGAAGTCACAGACGAAGTTAGGTTGAGACTGTTAGGTTTACAGTTGCTCAATCTGGTCGGCGTAGATGCGCTTAGCAAAGCGGTTGTTTCGCTTGGCGACGGAATCAGGGCGACGAAGGTCCCAAGTACAAATCCTCCGGCCAGGTGATCGATCCAAGTCCCGACGGAGGGACTCGGATCACACAGATTGGGTTGATTTTACCGGATTTGATGCAGTGGCAGCGCCCAGGCGAAGAGGACGCCGCCGCTGCTGGTCATAATCACCTGCCGCCCGTCTAACTCGTAAGTTATCGGCGAGCTTTGCATCCCCGCTCCGGTGCCGGTGTGCCACAGAGTCTTGCCGTCCACCGTATCGAGCGCTAAAACGTTGCCCGTAGCATCGCCGGTGATGGTGAGGCCAGAGTCGGTCGTCAGCACACCCGCGCCCGAGCCCCACTGGCCAGCTTCGTGGGTCCAGCGGACTTTGCCGGTCTGGTAGTCGATGGCTTCGATCAGGCCTTTGCCCCACAGGCCGTAGTCGGCGCCGGCCCAGCCGTAAGTGCCGTCCTCAGGCTTGGCGAAATAGAGGCTCCAACTGGGGTGGGCGTCGACGATAAAGAGCCCGGTGGCGGGGTCGAAGCTGGGCGCGCGGTAGTTGGTGAGGCCGCCTTCGTCGGGGGCGATCAGGCGCCCGTCGCGCGCCGGTTCCTTGTCGGGATTGGGGATGGGGCGGCCTTCTTTGTCTATGCCGAGCGCCCAGTTCGTGGGGCCGTAGGGCACGGTCAGCAGGCTCTTGCCGTTGGTTCGGTCGAGGACGAAGAAGTAGCCGTTGCGCGAGGTCTGCATGAGCATCTTGCGCGGTTTCCCGTGGAAATCGCCATCGACTAGCACAGGCGTCTCCACGGCGTCCCAGTCGTGGGTGTCGTGCGGGGAGACGGAGAAGCCCCAGGCCAGCGCGCCGGTGTCGGGGTTGAGCGCGACAATGCTGCACGTCCACTCGTCGTTGCCGGGGCGGGTGTGGCCTTCGAGTACGGGCGTGGGATTGCCCGTGCCCCAGTAGATCAGATTCAGGTCCGGGTCGTAGGTGCCGGTCATCCAGGTCATGCCGCCGGTGGTGGCGTTCGGAGTGCCGGCGGGCGGGGTGCTGTTCCACTGCCACTGCACCTTGCCCGATTCGGGATCGAAGCTGCGCAGGTAGCCGGAGAGGTTGTCGAAGTCGCCCGAGACGCCGACGATGACGTGGTCGCGGACGACGAGCGGAGCCATGGTCGTCCAGTAGCCGAGGTTCACATCGGCAATGTCCTTGGTCCAGCGCACCGTGCCGTCCTTGGCGTTGAGCGAGATCAGATGGCAATCCGGGCTGACGAAGAATAGCCAGCCCTTGTACATGGCCACGCCGCGCTGGCCAATGTGGTCGCCCTGCGTCGTTGGGTGGTTGTAATGCCAAAGCATGTGGCCGGAGCGCGCGTCGACCGCCCAGATGTTATCCGGAACGGTGAAATAGAGAATGCCGTCCACTAACAGCGGAGAAGACTTGATGGCCGCGTTCTGGCCCGTTTGAAAGGCCCAGGCCAGCGAAAGATCGACGACGTTTTGCGGCGTGATCTGCTTGAGCGCGCTGTGGCGCTTCCCCGAGTAATCGCCATGATAGAGCGGCCAGCTATCGGGCGCTGGGTGGAGTATCTGCTCCGGCTCCAGATTCTGCGCGGCGGACGAGCCTGGATTTGCGAGTGCGAGTAAGATCGCGCCGGCGGCCAGCATTGCGGATTTTCGTAGCCAAGGCATGTAGCAAGTTACCTCTGAGAGTTAGCGCAGCGTTTGCAGATACGCCATCAGGTCGTGAACGTCTTTGTCGGTGTACTTGGGGAACTGATTGATGTGGGCCTGGACCGGCGAGTCGATGGAGAACTTCACTTTGTCGGTCGGCCAGGAACGATAACTGCCGCCGCGGTCGCGCAGACCGATCGTGAACTCGTCCCGATAGGCGAGGCCACCAGTGACCGTCTCGCCCGTCGGCAGTGTGACGGTGACTTTATCTGCAGCGTTGCCGGGGTTCAACATGCGTTCTTCGAGGCGCAACCCCTGATAGCGATTGGCGATGCCGGCCAGGTCCCCAGTAGCGGAGTGGCACTTGGCGCAGCCGCCAGCTCCGTTGAAATACAGCTTCCCGGCGGCGGCGTCTCCGGTTTGGAGGTCCGCAACTTCGACCCCGCGCCGGCCGCCCTTGCCCGACGCCGCATCGGCGACGCGGACACGGATGAAGGCCACCAAGCTGGCCAGTTCGGAGTTCGAAAACTGGAACGCGGGCATCTTCTTCTCAATGCGCCCCTCGCGAACGACTGCGGAGATGGCCGAGCCGTCTTTGTCGCCGAGGACGATCTTGGATTGCGTCAGATCCGGGCCCGTTTCGCCGCCCTGGGCATCGCGTCCGTGGCAGAAGGCGCAGTTTTGCAGGAAGATCGCGCTGCCCGCCGCTGCTTCCGGAGAGAGCTTCGAGCTGACATTGGCTGCCAACACCGGCGCTGCGGGCGCGGTTGCAAGATAGCTCACCAGGCTGGCAACTTCCGGGTCGGCGAGCTTGGGAAATCCCGGCATCCGGCCCTTGCCCTGGCGTATGACGGCGATGAGCTTGGCATCGGTCAACTGATGCTGAATGCCGATCAGGGGTGGAAAACCGGGCAGGATGCCTTCGCGCTGGTCGCCATGGCAGATGGAACAGTGAATTGCATACGACTCCGCGCCCAGCTTGTTCGCGCTCGGCGGCGTTGCCGGCGTCGGGCCTAAATCTGTGGCTGCGCGCACCGGAAATTGCAGCAGCGCGAACGCCGTCGCTAAGGCCATCAAACTGAGCGCAGCGAACTGGCCAAATCGTTTGCCGATCGATAAGGGATACATCCGCAAGCAACGGCTCCGTAACTGGTTTCGCAAACTGAAACTAACTCGCGTACTGGATCAACAACATAAACCCGTAGTCCATGTGCAACTGCTGGTGGCAATGCATGAGCGTGTCGCCGGGATTGTTGGCCGCAAAGTCGACCTCGACTGTGTCGAGCGGCATTAGGTTGACGGTGTCTTTTATAAGTCCGCTCAGTAGCTTGCCGCCGATGCGCACCACCTCAAAGCTATGCCGGTGAAGATGAATGGGATGCTGATCGCCGCTGCCATTGCGTAAAACCAGGCGATAGCGTTTGCCTGGCTGCACGGTAAGACGGTCGGAGTCCGGCCAGGGCTTATTGTTTACCGTCCAGATGTCGAAGGTCGAGCCTTTCTTCGGCCCAATGTCGCGGAAGGTCAGCGTAAAGGTTTCATCTGGAGCCGGTGCCGATGGATTGGCGGCGGCAGCAAACTGCGTATAGTCCCAATCCGCTGCTGCAGGGTCCTTCCAGACAGCCGAAGCAGGCTTGGAGTTCGCGTGGCCGGCATATTCGATCACGATTCCCAGACCCATTTGACGCGCCTTTTCGAGCGTCGAACCAAGCACCCAGGTACCCGGCGCGTTCATTTCCACGATGGCATCGACGCGCTCGGCGACAGCCAGCGAAAGCACTTCCACGCTCTTTGGATTGGGCACCGGATTGCCGTCCATGGCGACGATTTTGAACGTGTGGCCGGGGAGCGCGAGGACTACATTCTCCGTGGCGCTGGCATTGAGCAAACGCATCAAAACACGCTCGCCTTGCTTCACGCGGATCGGTTCGCCCGCGCCAAGCATGTGGCCATTGACTGTGGCATATTTGTAGACGACATCGGAGCCGGGCGTGAGCGGCATGTTAGCGGACTCTTCGCGCATGGCCTTGAGCATCGAGTCGTCCATTGGCGCGAACGCTGGCTCCCAATGATGGATCGCGAGGTTGATTTCCTGATCGTAATGCCCCGGCGCGTCCTTGCCTTCCACCAGCAGAAATCCGAACTGGCCGCTATAAGTTCCCAGATTGAGATTCGCATAGGCCGAGTTATGCGTGTGATACCAGCGCGTCCCAGCCGGTTTCGGCGCGAAGCTATAGCGCTGCGTGGCTCCCGGAGCGATCATCGGCGAGCCTTCTTCCATCGCACCGTCGTTGATCGAGTCGATCGCCAGTCCATGCCAATGCACCAGGTCGGGGTCGCCGCTGGCATTGGTCACGTCGATGGTGACCGGAACGCCTTCGCGCAGCCGCAAAAGCGGCCCCGGCACCTGGCCGTTGTAGGCGAGGGTCTTGATGCTGACGCCCTTGGCAATTTCGATGGTTGTAGGAGCGATGCGCAGCGTGTGGTCCGGCTTGGCGGTAGCCGGGAGTGCCAATCCGGGTGCGAGTGCGGGCGCGAGTGCGGGCAGGGATCGGCTGGCCACGAGTGCGCTTGCGGAAGCGAGAAAGTTTCTGCGATTCATCGTGTACCCTTCGCCATTGTAGCCGCGCGGGGTTGACGGGACAAAGTTGAGTTCCTGCCGTGCAGAACCGGTTTAAGCGCGATCAAAAGAAGTGTCGGGCTTCAGACCCACCACGCCGCTCCTGGCGTTTCTTTGAGTACGATCTCGTTCAGGAACTGCGCGGCTTTGGCCAATCCTTCTTCGGACGAAAGCAGGCTGTCTTCATGCTCGATCGAAAGCACGCCGTCGTAGCCGAACATGCGCAGCGTGGAGACGAACTCCTTCCACCACTCGGCGCCGTGGCCGTAGCCGCAGGTGCGGAAGATCCAGCCGCGATTGCGCTCATCCGTGTAAGGCTTGGTGTCGAGGACGCCGGTGCGGGGCAGGTTGGTTGGATAGAACTGCGTATCCTTGGCATGGACGTGGAA
>Ga0116230_10002322_pt1 | contig 18304 bp, 16 predicted proteins | sample S1TSphfallax_3_FD_88678 | JGI IMG/M metagenome (GOLD analysis project Ga0116230, IMG submission 88678) | Host-associated microbial communities from peat moss isolated from Minnesota, USA - S1T2_Fd - Sphagnum fallax MG | ecosystem: Host-associated > Plants > Peat moss > Unclassified | place...
GGCCGCCGAAGCGCTGCAGCATCGTACGAAAGGCCGCGACCTCGTTCGCGCGGCCCCAGCTCGTCACCGTCGAGTGCTCCATCGCGGGGATCGAAAAGCCCGCCATCGGTTCGTTGTACCACGTCGCGGCGCCGAGCAAGGCCGGCACCGTGTCGGTGCCGAGGAAGTTCACGAGGTGCGCGACGCCGCCGAGCGCGGCCGACTCCATCGAGGTCGAGCCACGCGCGCCGAAGTCGTGCAAACGAAACGCGATCGCGTCGTTCGGTGCGTCGCTCGAACGCTCGAGTGCCTCGAGGATGATCTCGCGTGCCGCGGCCGAGAGCGTCGCGACCGTCGTCGGATACCAGAGCTGCATCAGTGCGGTCTCGACGTAGCTCGTGAGCCAGGGAACGAGCGGGTCGGTGTTCACCACTTGCACGAGCACGTTGCCGCTGGGAACGTCCATGCCTTCGGGCACCGCTTCGATCGCGATCGGCAGACGCCCACCGTGCGTGGTGAGGATGTGATCCCAGCCGGCACGATTGAACGGCAGACCGTGCGCGGTGAAGAGCGTCTCGGCCGAATCGATCTGATCGAGTGTGATGGGTGCGAGCAATCGCTGCTTGACGATCGCCTGCAAGCCGAAGAATCGCGCCGACGGAAAGCGCCCGCCGCGCGATTCGATGTAGCTCGAAACGCGCGTCGTACCGGGCGGGTATTGCGCGAAGTGCGAGGCCTTGTACGAGTCGGTCGCGGTAAGCATGGAAAGTCCGGCGAGCCCCGCCGATGCGGGCACGCGTAGGGTCGATGTGGTCATGGTATCGGAACCTCTCCGATGAGACGGCGCGGATCGCGTCACTCGCGGTCGCCGTCGGTGGTGCCGGGATGCGCCCGGCGTCGCTAGGCTACGCCGAGCATCGATTCGATGATGAATGCGTGGTCTTCGAAGCAGTGCTCGGGACGAATGTGCGAGATCGGAATCCAACGCGCGTCCTGCGCGTCGTCGGCGCCCTTCACTTTGGGTAGCTTCTTCTCCGAGAGATCGAAGCGGAAGGCATGCGTGATCGTGCGCCCACGGCTCGAACGATACGGATCGTCGAACGTGCGCTCGGCGCGCCGCGCACCGATCAGCACGCGACGTGGCACGTCGATCTGCGTCTCCTCATTGAGTTCGCGCAGCGCGCCTTCGAGCAACGTCTCGTCTTGTTTCACGAAGCCGCCGGGAAGCGCGAGCATGCCCTGACCCGGGAAGTCCTTGCGCACCACCATCAGCACGTGGCCGGACTGCTGCACGACCGTGTCGACCGTCATGAACGTCGGCGGAAACGGCGCGTTCGACCACGCCGCGCGATACTCACGAGCAAAGCGCCATTCGGCCGCCACGGTGGCGAAGGGCGCGGTTGCGGCGATCTGCCGGATCTGCGCTTGCGCGGCACGCGGAACGTCGTCGAGCACCAGCTGCCGCGCCGCATCGCCGCCGTGCTCACCGGAAAGTTGCGCGAAGAGACGATCGCGAATCGCGGTGCCGCTGAGCAATCGCCGATCGTCGCCCGCCCAGCCCGGAACGTCGACCGCTTCGAAGCGCGGAAAGACGGTCAGGTAGTACGAGCTGTTGTCTTTCGCGTGCCCGATGATGCCGACGCGCGGCGTCGATGCGGAAGGCGGGATCGCGTTCGCGAGCACGTCATCGACGTGACGCTGAATCTCCGCCATCCACGCCGCATCGTTGTAGAGATGATCGTTGAGCGGCCGAACGATGATGCGCGCGTTCGTGGGAATCGGGCTCGTGCGTTCGATCGACATCTCGCCGATCGAATCGACGATCATGCGCTGACGCTCGTCGTACGCGAACGGATTGCGTGGGCTGCGTGCGGCGTTCGACGAACCGACGAGCACGAGCACGTGCGATGCGCGCTCGAGCGCCGCCTCGATCACCGCTTGGTGCCCGCGGTGATACGGCTGAAACCGGCCGACGAAGACGAGCACGTCGAAGAAGCCTTGCGGCTGCGTCGTTTTCATTTGGGGTGATGACCTCCATCACGTGTCGCGTGCACCGGTCTCCCCGGACCGCGACGCCTCCATCCTACGCCGATCGCGCGAACAATACAAGTCCGATCCGGCGCATCAGTGCTTGTGGATCACGCGCTCCACGGACTCCATGCCGGAGCCCACCGCGGTTTCGGTTCGCGTCACGAGCATCGCGATCCAACGGATGACCGCGACGACCCCGACGATCGCGAAGGCGAAGATCACGAAAAACACCCAGAGCGCGAAGTGGATCAGATGACCGAGCAACGCTTCCATCGCCCGCTTCTTCCGGCAGCAACCTCGGCAACCCCCTTCCACCACCGCGCCGCCCCCACCAGGACCACAATATCTAGGTGCCGTACTGGGATTGAGGCACAAGATGTTGTGCCACTCATCAGGTGGCGCCTCGGCGTCTCAAAAGGGAACCCGGTGAAAGTCCGGGACTGCCCCGCAGCGGTGAGGGGGAACGAACGCCACGGAAACACTGGCCTCGCGGCTGGGAAGTGTGGCAAGTAGGCGGCGCAAGCCGGGCCCTCGAGTCCGAAGACCTGCCTGACGAGATCGACACTTCGCTCGGCGGAAGCGATGCGGTCTGTCAGCCCCGGGCGTCCATCCCGGTGGCTGCGGCAGCTTCTCCCCGAGCGATCCACCTCTCGAGGGAGCGGCATGGAAACCACGTCTATCTCGGCGACCGGCGCGATGCAGGTTCGCAAACGCAACGGGTCGCTGGAACCCGCCGACGTCAACAAGATCGTCCGGGCCGTGGCGCGATGCTGCGACGGCCTCACCAGCGTCGATCCGCTGCGCGTCGCCACCAAGACGATCAGCGGCCTCTACAACGGCGCGACCACGCAAGAGCTCGATCAGCTCTCGATCCAAACCGCGGCGATGCTCACCGCGGAGGAGCCCGAATACTCGCAGCTCGCGGCGCGGCTGCTCTCGACCTACATCGATAAGGAAGTCCAGGGCCGGGAGATCCACTCGTTCTCGCAGTCGGTCGCGGCCGGCTATCGCGCAGGACTCATCGCCGAGGAACTGGCCGGCTTCGTGCTCGCGAACAGCCGCAAGCTCAACGACGCGATCGACGAATCGCGCAATCGCCTCTTCGAGTACTTCGGTCTGCGCACGCTCTACGATCGCTATCTGCTGCGCGAGCCGAACGCGCGGACCGTGCTCGAAACGCCGCAGCATTTCTTCTTGCGCGTCGCCTGCGGCGTCGCATCGTCGGCGCAAGAGGCGATCGCGTTCTACGAACTCTTCTCCTCGCTCGACTACATGCCGAGCTCGCCGACGCTCTTCAACGCCGGCACCGCCCATCCGCAGCTCTCGTCGTGCTTTCTGCTCGACTCGCCGCAGGACGACCTGGAGGCGATCTACGGATCGTACCGCGACATCGCACTGCTCTCGAAGTTCTCGGGCGGCATCGGCGTCGCGTACACGCGCGTGCGCAGTCGCGGCTCGCTGATCCGCGGCACCAACGGCAAGTCGATGGGCATCGTACCGTTCCTCAAGACCCTCGATGCGTCGGTGGCGGCGGTGAACCAGGGTGGCAAGCGCAAGGGCGCGGCCTGCGTGTACCTCGAGCCGTGGCACGCCGACATCGAAGAGTTCCTCGAGCTGCGCGACAACACGGGCGACGAAGCGCGCCGCACGCACAACATCAACCTCGCGAATTGGATCCCCGACCTCTTCATGCAGCGCGTCGAGCAGAACGAGACGTGGTCGCTCTTCGATCCGCGCACGGTGCCCGAACTGCCCGACCTCTTCGGCGATGCGTTCGCGTCGGCGTATTGCGCCGCCGAGGCCGCCGGACTCGCCGTGCGCGAGATTCCGGCGCGCGATCTCTACGGGAAGATGATGCGCACGCTCGCGCAGACCGGCAACGGCTGGATGACGTTCAAAGACGCCTCGAACGCCAAGAGCAACCAGACGGCCGAGACCGGCAACGTGGTGCACCTCTCGAATCTCTGCACCGAGATCATCGAGGTCACGCGCGAAGGGCGTACGGCCGTCTGCAATCTCGGTTCGATCAACCTGAAGCGACACGTCACGCCCGACGGCTTCGATTACGCGAAGCTGGCGAACTCGGTGCGCCTGGGCGTGCGGCAGCTCGACGCGGTGATCGACCGCACGTTCTATCCGATCGATTCGGCCGGCGCGTCGAACCGCGAGTGGCGGCCCGTCGCCCTCGGCATCATGGGCATCCAGGACGTGTTCTTCACGCTCGGCCTCGCCTTCGACAGCCCCGAGGCGCTGCAACTCTCGACCCGCATCTCCGAGGAGATCTACTACCACGCGCTGCTCACGAGCTGCGAGCTCGCCGAAGCCAAGGGCGCGCATCCGACCTTCGCGCAATCGCGCGCGGCGCGCGGCGAACTGCAATTCGACGCCTGGGGCGTGACGCCGGCCGAGCCCGAACGCTGGGACGCGCTGCGCGCGCGCATCAAGGCCGGCGGTCTGCGCAACTCCCTGCTGCTGGCCATCGCGCCGACGTCGACGATCGCTTCAATCAGCGGCTGCTATGAGTGCATCGAGCCGCAAGTCTCCAACCTCTTCAAACGCGAGACGCTCTCGGGCGAGTTTCTGCAAGTCAACCAGTATCTGGTGAACGACTTGAAGCGGCTCGGACTGTGGACCGATGCGATTCGTGATCGCATCACGCACGCCGAGGGATCGATCGCCGACATCGACGAGATCCCGGCGACGCTGCGCGACCGCTATCGCACGGCGTGGGAGCTTCCGCAGCGCGCGCTGATCGATCTCGCGGCCGCACGCGGCGCGTTCATCGATCAGAGCCAGTCGCTCAACCTCTTCGTCGAGAGCCCGAGCATCGGGAAGCTCTCCTCGATGTATCTCTACGCCTGGAAGCAAGGGCTCAAGACGACCTACTACCTGCGCTCGCGACCGGCGACGCGCATCGCCAAAACGACCATCAAACCGGTGGAAGACGCGGCCGCCGTGGCGTGCTCGCTCGAGAATCCGGAAAGCTGCGAGGCCTGCCAATGATCGCCGCCGCCCCCTCCATCCTCGACCCCGGCTTCGAGCTCACGCTGCGGCCGATGCGGTATCCGCAGTTCTACGACATGTATCGCGACGCGATCGCGAACACGTGGAGCGTCGATGAGATCGACTTCGGGCCCGATCTTCACGACCTGCGCGAGCGGCTGAGCCCGGCCGAACGCCATCTGATCCGCCGCCTCGTCGCGTTCTTCGCGACCGGCGACACGATCGTGGCGAACAACCTCGTGCTCAACCTCTACAAGCACGTGAACGCGCCCGAGGCGCGCATGTACCTCTCGCGTCAGCTCTTCGAAGAAGCGCAGCACATCCAGTTCTACCTGACGCTGCTCGATTCGTACGTGCCCGACGATCGCGAGCGGATGCAGGCGTTCGCGGCGATCGAGAACATCCCGTCGATCCGGGCGAAGGCCGATTTCTGCTTCCGCTGGATCGGCTCGCTCGATACGCTCGAGCGCGTCGAAACCGCCGCCGATCGTCGCGCCTTTCTCCTCAACCTCATCGCGTTCGCCGCCGCGATCGAAGGCCTGTTCTTCTTCGCAGCGTTCGCGTACGTGTATTACCTGCGCTCGCGCGGCGTGTTGAACGGCTTGGCGTCGGGCACCAACTGGGTGTTCCGCGACGAGAGCATGCACATGCAGTTCGCGTTCACGCTCATCGACACGCTGCGCTACGAGCATCCCGAACTCTTCGACGCAGAACTCGAGGCGTCGGTGCGCACGATGCTCGCCGAAGCGGTCGACGCGGAGCTGCAATTCGCAAACGACGTGCTCTCCGAAGGCATCGCGGGGCTCTCGATCGGCGACATGCGGCAGTACCTGCAGTATATCGCGGATTGCCGGCTGCAGACGCTCGGCTTCGCGCCCGTCTACGGCAGCAAGAACCCGTTCGACTTCATGGCGCTGCAAGACGTCCAGGAGCTCACGAACTTCTTCGAGCGACGCCCCTCGGCATATCGCGTCGGCGTGGAAGGCGAGGTGCGCTTCGACGAAGCCTTCTGAGCGTTTAGCTCGTGAAGTCGCGGGCGCGGGCGGCTTCGATTTGCGTGAGTTGATCGGGCGGGAGCGGGCCACGTTCGGCGGCGTCGGCGGCGGCGTCGACGTGCGCGGTTTCCGAGATGCCGACCAGCACCGTCGAGACGCCCGAGTTGCTGAGCGCGAAGCGGATCGCGGCGGGCACGAGCGTCGCGTCGCCGTCTTGCAAGAACGCGAGCGAGCGCGCGCGCTCGGCGTTCACGTTCTGCAGTTCCGAGGGCGCTTCGCGCGAGTTCTGCGCGAGCAGCCCGGCTTCGAGCACGCGTAAGACCGTCGTGCCCATGCCGCGCGAAACGGCGCGCGCCGCGATGCGGCCGTAGTCGTGCGCGGGCCGGCTGCCGGCGACGGCCGGCACGAACGCGGTTTGATTGATCACGTTGTAGTGCACCAGCATGATGCCGAACGCGTCGCTATCGACGAGCGCTTCGAGCGCAGCGGTCTCGCCGCCGTACGAGCAGCAACCGAACACGTTGACGAGCCCGCGCGCCCGCAGCGCGCGCAAGCCCGCGACGACGCCGTTCGGGCCGAGCACGTCGTCGACGGTGAGCAACGCGCCGACGCCGATGTCGGCGCGCGCGGCACGCGCCGACCCGACGCGATTGTGCAGGTACACGATGTCGAGCGACGCGCGACCGAGCCGCTCGAGGCTGCCCTCCACCGACGCGACGACGGCGCCGGCGATATCGTCGAGGTCGTCGAGTTCGAGCGCGATCTTCGTGCCGATCACCACGTTCGTGGCATCGAGTTCGCGCAGCGTCCGCCCCAGGTGCGTCTCCGAGAGCGTGTTGCCGTAGATCGGCGCCGTATCGAAGTAGGTGATCCCGCGCTCGAGCGCGCGTTCGACCGCGGCGCGTTGCGCCGGCGCGTCGTCGCGGATCATCAAGCCGGCGCCGGTGCCGCAGCCGAAGCCGATCTCGGATACGCGCAGCGACGAGTGGCCGACCGTTCGCAGCTTCACGCGATCACGGCCGGGTCTGGCCGTTGCCGCGCACGACGTATTTGTAGCTGGTGAGTTGCTCCGCGCCGACCGGACCGCGCGGCGGCAAACGGCCCGTCGAGATGCCGATCTCCGCACCCATGCCGAACTCGCCACCGTCGGCGAATTGGGTCGACGCGTTGTGCAGCACGATCGCGCTCTCGACGCGCTCGAGAAACGGCGCGGCCGAACGCTCGTCGTCGGTCAGGATCGCATCCGTGTGATGCGACCCGTAGCGGTTGATGTGGTCGATCGCAGCTTCGACCCCGTCGACGACGCGCACGGCCAAGATCGCATCGAGATATTCGGTCGTCCAATCCTCGTCGGTCGCCGCGCTAGCGAGCGGATCGAGCGCCTGCGTTTCCGCGTCGCCGCGAATCTCGCAACCGGCCGCGTGCAGATCGGCGAGGATCGGCGGCAGATGCGTTGCGGCGACGGCACGATCGACGAGCAGCGTCTCGGTCGCACCGCACACGCCGGTGCGACGCATCTTGGCGTTGAGCACGATGCGGCGCGCCTGCTCGAGATCGGCGCCGCGATCGACGTAGGTGTGGCAGAGTCCCTCGAGGTGCGCGATCACCGGAATGCGGCTCTCGCGTTGCACGCGCTCGATCAACGAGCGTCCGCCGCGCGGCACGATGACGTCGATCAGATCGGCCATGCGCAGCATCAGCGCCACCGCCGCGCGGTTGCGCGTCGGAACGAGTTGCACGGCCGCTTCCGGCAGACCGGCCGCCGCGATGCCCGCGCGCAAGCACGCTTCGATCACGCGCGACGAACGCAAGCTCTCCGAACCGCCGCGCAAGATCACCGCGTTGCCCGCGCGCAAACAGAGGCCGCCCGCATCGGCCGTCACGTTCGGGCGCGACTCGTAGATGATTCCGATCACGCCCAGCGGAATGCGCACGCGCGCGATGTCGAGGCCGTTGGGCCGCGACCAGCGCGCCAGTTCGGTGCCGATCGGATCGGGCAGTGCGGCGACGGCCTCGAGGCCGGCGGCCATCGCTTCGATCGCCCCCTCGCTCAGGCGCAGCCGATCGAGCAGCGCGTGCGAGAGCGCCGACTGCTCGGCTTCCGCAACGTCTTCGGCGTTCGCCGCCAGCAGTTCGGCACGCGCGCCGCGCACTTCGGCCGCCGCGCGCCGCAGGGCGTCGGTCTTGCGCGCGGGATCGGCATGCGCCAGCACGTCGGCGGCGTGCCGCGCCAGCACGCCCATCGCGCGGATCTCGGCTTCGAGTTCGGCCGAGTTCACGTCGAGCGCGGTCATGCCGCGCTCCCGGTGACGACCAAATCGTCGCGGTGGATCAATTCATCACCGTTCTGGTAGCCGAGGATCGACTCGATTTCATCACTGTTGTGTCCTACGATCGCCTGCGCGTCGACGCTCGGATAGGCGGAGAGGCCGCGCGCCACTTCGCGACCGTCGCGAACGCGCACGACGACCGCGTCGCCCCGCTCGAACGAGCCGTCAACCGAGATGACACCCTTGGGGAGCAGACTGTTGCCGCGCACGAGCGCGGCCGCCGCTCCGTCGTCGATCACGACCACGCCGGCCGTGCTCAGCATGCTGGCGATCCAGCGCTTGCGAGCCGTGCGCGGCTCGGAGGACGGGACGAACCAGGTGACGCGCTCACCCGCCTCGATCGCCGCGAGCGGCGCTTGCGTGCCGCCGCGAGCGATCACCATGCGGCAGCCCGCGCCCATCGCGATCCGGGCCGCGGCGAGCTTGGTCACCATGCCGCCCGAACTATGCCCCGGCGGCGGCGGGCCGGCCATCATCTCGATCTCGGGCGTGATCGCGCGCACCTCCGGCAGATGCCGCGCCGACGCGTCGTGACGCGGATCCGATGAATACAATCCGTCGATGTCCGAGAGCAACACCAGCGTGTCGGCGCTGATCATCTGCGCGACGCGCGCGGCAAGCCGATCGTTGTCGCCGAAGCGAATCTCCGCCGTCGCGGTCGTATCGTTTTCGTTGATCACCGGCACCACGTCGAGCGCGAGCAGTTGTTCGAGCGTCGCCCGCGCGTTGAGGTGCCGGCGGCGCTCCTCCGTGTCTTCGGGCGTGAGCAGCACCTGCGCGACGGTGATGCCGTGGCGCCCGAGCGCGTCTTGATACGCGCGCGCGAGCGAGATCTGTCCGGTCGCGGCCGCGGCTTGTTTCTCCACGAGCTTGAGGGTGCCGGGCGGTAAACGGAGGTGACGCCGTCCGACCGCCACGGCGCCGGACGAAACGATGACGACCTGCTGTCCGCGCGCGCGAGCGCGAACGACATCGCCCACCAATGCGTCGAGCCAAGCGAAACGGAACTCCCCGGTGCTCGGATCGACGAGGAGCGCCGAGCCGATCTTGATGATGATTCGCCGGGCCGTTGCAAGGCTTTCACTCATTGCGTTACGCCAGTTACGAGAGGGGTCACGGAATACCCCACGTGCGAAGGAAGCCGGATGACGTACGGAATCATCGGCCTCGGCACCATGGGAGCCGCGCTCACGGGCGCGTTGTTGTCGGTCCCCGGCGCGAAGGTCATCGCGACGACGCGCCACGCCGCGAGCGCGAAGGCCGCGCACGAACGGCTCGGGATCGAGGTCACGACCGACAACGTCGCGCTCGCGCGCGCGAGCGACACCATCGTGCTCTGCGTGAAACCGTATCAGGCGCGCGACGTCGTCGAGTCGATCGCCGGCGATCTCGACGGCAAGATGCTGATCAGCATCTGCGCGGCGGTGACGACGGCCGATCTCGAGACGTGGAGCGCACATCGCGCGGTCGTGATTCGCGCGATGCCGAATACGCCGTGCCTCATCGGCGTCGGCATGACCGTGCTCGCCGCCGGCGCCGCGACGACGCCCGAACACCTCGACGTCGCCGTCACGCTCTTCTCGTCCCTCGGCCGCACCGCCGTCCTCGACGAGGGCCTGATGGATGCGGCCACCGGCCTCTCCGGCTGCGGGCCCGCGTACGTCTTCCTCATCATCGAAGCGCTGGCGGAAGCGGGCGTGAAGCTCGGCATCGACCGCGCGACCTCGACGTTGCTCGCCGCGCAAACGCTCAACGGCGCCTCGCAGCTGGCACTGCAGAGCAGCAAGCATCCGGCGGCGCTCAAGGACGAGGTCACGACGCCCGCCGGCTGCACGATCGACGGCCTCATGGCGCTCGAAGACGGCCGCCTGCGCAGCACGCTGATCGGCGGCGTGATCGCTGCTGCGGATCGCAGCCGCGCCCTGCGCACCGAGAGTCCCACGTAGGGTCGTTCGCGCGTGGAGAGCACGACAGGTTCCGCATCCGAGCAAGCGTAAACTTGCGCGCATGGCGCAACGCATTTCGCTCGGCTCCGTATTTGCCATTGCCGCCGCACTGTGGGCGAGCGCGTCGCTTGCGCCGGGCGGCGCTTCCGTCGCAACTTCCGGCGTCGCGACGGCGCCGGCCGATCTGCTCGAGCGTGGCCGCCATCTCGTGACCATCGTCGGCTGCGCCGAATGTCACGGCGCGAATCTCGCCGGCGCACCGGTCGTCGACGATCCGTCCGTCGCCGTCCTGTGGTCGCGCAACATCACGTCCGGCACCGGCGGCTTCTTCGCATCGCACGGACGCGCCGATTTCACCCGCGCGTTGCGACTCGGCATCGGTCCGGATGGAAAGAAACTGCTCGTCATGCCGTCGTGGGATTATGCGGCACTCTCCGATCGGGATCTCGCCTCCATCTACACGTACGTTCGGAGCATGCCGCCGGTGAACCATCGCACGCCGCCGGTCAGGCTCGGGCCGAAAGCCGCCGCCGCGTTCGCCTCGGATGACCTGCAATACGACGCCGACGTCATCGCGCGCTCACCTCGTCCCGCGCTCGATTCGACGCCGGCGGCGACGCCCGCCTACGGCGCGTATCTCGCTCGCATCGCCGGGTGCGAAGGGTGCCACGGAGAGCATCTCTCCGGATCGCCGCCGGGATCGTCGATGCACGCACTCAACCTCACGCCGCGCGGCATCGGCGACTGGACGATGACGAATTTCGTCACCGCGATTCGCACCGGTGTGACCCCCACCGGCGGCGTGCTCAGCGACGAGATGCCGTGGAAGGTCTACGCCCACATGAGCGATGCGGAATTGCACGCGCTCTACGCCTATCTGAAAACGTTGCCGCCCCGCGCGACCGGCGGTTGACACTGCGCGGGCCGGAGTGCTAACGTGGCGTCGATGAACCGGCCCGTTTCGTGCTGTCGTGCGTGTCGTTGCTGCTCCCCGGCGTGTCGTCGGATGGGCGTCTCTTCGGCATAACCGTTCGTCCGAACGCGCTGCACCGAGGCCCCGTACCGGCAACGATACGGGGCTTCTGCTTTTCCGCACATCACTTTTTTTCCAGGAAGGTCCGACGTGGCAGCCTCACCGTTCAATTCCACCGTTTCTCGTGCAGCGTTCCTCGCGGGCGCCGCGGCGGCGGCCGCTTCGGCTGCGATACCGCGCGCGGCCCGCGCCGCGGCGCCGGCGAGCATCGGCATCGATTACGCCTACTACAACCCGCCGAGCATCGTGCTCAAGCAGAACGGCTGGCTCGAAGCGGCGCTCGCCAAACGTGGCATCGCGGTGAATTGGGTGCTCTCGGCCGGATCGAACAAAGCCAACGAATTCCTCGCCGCCAACGCCATCCAATTCGGCTCCACCGCCGGCAGCGCGGCGTTGCTCGCGCGCGCCAACGGCACGCCGCTGCGCACCGTGTTCTTGTACTCGCGACCCGAGTGGACGGCGCTCGTCGTCGCCAAGGGTGCGCCGTACAAAACGGTGCGGGATCTCGCCGGCAAACGCATCGCCGCGACGCGCGGTACCGATCCGTGGTTCTTTTTGCTGCGCACGCTGCAGGCGAACGGCTTGCAACCGGGCGACGTGCAACTCGTCGATCTCCAGCACCCCGACGGTCGCGTCGCGCTCGAGCGCGGTCAGGTCGATGCGTGGGCGGGGCTCGATCCGCACATGGCCGCATCGCAACTCAACGCGGGATCGCGTTTGCTCTACCGCAACGTGTCGTACAACACGTGGGGCGCGCTCAACGCCCGCGAAGATTTCCTCGCGGCCAATCCCGACATCACGACGATCGTGTTGCAATCGTACGAGCGCGCGCGCCAATACGCGGCGACGCACATCGCGGAGACGGCCGGCATTCTCGCCGCCGCGGCGCAACTCGATGCGAAGGTGACCGAGCTTCAACTGCGCGAGCGCACGACGTATCCGGGCAGCGGCGAACCCGGTGCCGCCTACCACAGCGCGCTGGCCGGCGTCGTGCCGATCATCCGCGCCGACAAGCTCGCCCGCCCCGATGCGGATCTCGACGGCGCGCTCGCGACGATCGCCGACACGCAACCGGCGAAATCCGCCGGCTTGTGATTCGATTCGTCGTGCCGGTCGCGCTCGTGGTCGCGTGGGCGACGGCGACCGCGACCGGGTGGGTGAAGTCGTACCAGCTCGCGTCGCCGCGCGACGTCGTGCGCGAACTGAGCGACCTCGCCGCGAGCGGCGTGCTCTGGCACGACCTCGGCGCAAGCATCACGCGCGTCGCTGCGGGATTCGCCATCGCGCTCATCGCGGCGTTGGTGCTCGGTGCGTACGTGGGCGGAAGCCGGCGCGGTGAAGCGTTGCTCGACCCGACGCTGCAGGCGATCCGCGCGGTGCCCTCGCTCGCGTGGGTGCCGCTGATCCTGCTCTGGCTCGGCATCGGCGAGGTTGCGAAGATCACGCTCGTCGCGATCGGCGCGTTCTTCCCGATCTACGTCGCGCTGGTGAGCGGCATTCGCGGCGTCGATCGCAAGCTCATCGAGGTCGGCCGCAGCTTCGGGCTCTCGCGCTTCGCGCTCGTCGCGCGCGTGCTCGTGCCGGCGACGTTTCCGCAACTGCTGGTCGGCGCGCGCATCGGGCTCACGCAGGCCTGGCTCTTCCTCGTCGCCGCCGAATTGCTGGCCGCGTCGAGCGGCCTCGGCTTCTTGCTCACCGACGGGCAACAGACGTCGCGCACCGACGAAATTCTGGTTGCGATCGTGCTCTTTGCGGTGTGCGGCAAACTCTCCGAGAGCGCGATGCGCTCGGCCGAGCGGCGCCTCGTCGGTTGGGCCGACACCGTCACACCGTGAATCCGGCGGCGCGCGTTCGCGGGCTGACGAAGGCCTTCGGCGACCACCTCGTCTTCGACCGGTTCGATCTCGACGTCGCGCGCGGCGAGCGCGTCGCCATCTTGGGGGCGAGCGGCTGCGGTAAGTCGACGCTCTTGCGTTGCATCGCGGGACTCGAGCACGCCGACGACGGCACGATCGCGACCCAAGGCGACGTCGGCGTCGTGTTCCAGGAGCCGCGACTCTTTCCGTGGCTCACGGTCGAGAAGAACGTCGCGTTCGGTGCGCGCACGAACGAAGAACGCGCGCGCGTTCCGGGCCTGCTGGGCCTCGTCGGACTCGGCCATGCGGGCGCGCTCTTGCCGAAGGCGCTTTCCGGCGGCATGGCGCAACGCGCCGCGCTCGCGCGTGCGCTCGTGCGCGATCCCGACGTGCTCTTGCTCGACGAGCCGTTCGCCGCGCTCGACGCGCTGCGACGCATCGAATTGCGTGCGGCGCTCAACGAGATCCTCACGTTCGCGCGCGCCTCGGCGATCCTCGTCACGCACGACGTCGACGACGCGCTCGCGATCGCCGACCGGGTGATCGTGCTCGCCGGATCGCCCGCCGAGATCGCGTTTACCGGAACGATCGGCGGCGATGCCACGCGCGAAGCGATCCTCGCGGCGCTCGGCGTGCCGGCCGAGATGGAACGGGGCAAGCGGCGGATTCAGCACGAACGCGGGTGACATGAGCGATCGTCAGTTCGGCTTCCAAACGCGCGCACTCCACGCCGGTACGCCACCCGATGGAGAATCGGGAGCGCGAGCGCTCCCCGTCCACCTGACCACGAGCTTCGTGTTCGACTCGAGCGATGCCGCGGCGGAGCTCTTCGCACTGCGCTCCTACGGCAACATCTACTCGCGCATCGGCAACCCGACGGTCGCCGCGTTCGAAGAAAAACTCGCGAGTCTGGAAGGCGGGCTCGGCGCGGTCGCCACGGCGAGCGGACTCGCCGCGCAACTCTGCGCGGTGTTGAGCTTGGCGCAAGCCGGCGATCACCTCGTCGCGACGTCGAACCTCTACGGCGGCACGGTCACGCAGTTCTCGGTGACGCTGCAACGGATGGGGATCGCGACGACCTTCGTGCCGGCCGGCGACATCGACGCGGTGCGCGCGGCGTTGCGCGAGACGACGCGACTCGTGTACACCGAAACGATCGGCAATCCGAGCGGCGACATTGCCGACCTCGCCGCGCTCGCGGCGGTCGCGCACGAGGGCGGCGTTCCGCTCGTCGTCGACAACACGTTCGCAACGCCCTATCTGTGCCGGCCGATCGAGCACGGCGCCGACATCGTCGTGCACTCGGCGACGAAGTTCATCGGCGGACACGGCACCGTGCTCGGCGGTGCGATCGTCGAATCCGGCCGCTTCCCGTGGGGCGCGGGACATCATCCGTTGCTCACGCTGCCGAGTCCCGGCTATCACGGGCTGAACTTCGTCGACACGTTCGGCGAATACGCATTTCTCACGCGTGCGCGCGCCGAGGTCTTGCGCGACGTCGGCGCCTCGCTCTCGCCGATGAACGCGTGGCTGCTCGTACAAGGGCTCGAGACGCTCGCGCTGCGCATGCCGCGCCACGTCGCCAACGCCGAGATCGTCGCCGCGTTTCTCGCTGCGCACGAAGCCGTCGACTGGGTCTCCTACGCGGGCTTACCCGCGAGCCCGCAACGCGCGCTCGCCGAGCGCTATCTGCCGCGCGGCGCCGGTTCGGTCTTCACGTTCGGACTGCGCGGCGGGCGCGAGGCGGGCCGCGCGCTGATCGATGCGCTCGAACTCTGGAGTCACGTCGCCAACGTCGGCGACGCGAAGAGCCTGGTGATCCACCCGGCATCGACGACGCACCAGCAGCTCGACGAGGACGCGTTGCGCGCTGCCGGCGTGCGGCCCGAGATGGTGCGTCTCTCGGTCGGGCTGGAAGATGCCGACGATCTGCTGTGGGATCTCGAGCGCGCGCTCGCGGTGGCGGCGACGGCGGTGCGCGCGTGATCCTCGAGACGCTCGCGCAACGCGGCGCGCTGTTGCGCCGCGCGCGCACGATCGCCGTGGTCGGCGCGTCGGCCAATCAGAGTCGCCCGAGCTACTTCGTGTTCTCGTTCTTGCGCACGGGCGGACGCTACGAGGTCACGCCGATCAATCCGGTGCTGAAGGACGGCATCGACGGCATCGCCGCGTTTCCGTCGCTCGAAGCGTACGCGGCGGAACGCGGCGCACCCGACGTCGTCGACGTCTTTCGCAAACCGGACGAAGCGCCCGGCGTCGCACGTTCCGCGGTCGCCGTCGGAGCGAAGGCCATCTGGTTCCAGTACGGCGTGATCAACGACGACGCGATCCGCATCGCCGACGAGGCCGGCCTCGACGTGGTGGTCGATCGCTGCATCAAAGTGGAAACCGCGCGATTCGACGGCTCCCTCGCCCTCGCCGGCATCAACACCGGCCTGATCACCGCCCGCCGCCGCAGCTAAATCGCTGCGAGGGCCTGGTCGAAGTCGGCGATGAGGTCGTCGGGGTCTTCGACGCCGACGGAGATGCGCACGAGGTTGTCGCCGATGTCGAGTGCGGCTTTGCGCTCGTCGGGGACCGAGAGGTGCGTCATCGCCGCCGGATGGCTCGCGAGCGTTTCGGTGCCGCCGAGGCTGACCGCGAGCTTCGCGATCTTCAGCGCGTCGAGAAACGCGAACGCCTCGCGTTCAGCGCCCTTGAGATAGAGCGAGAACGTCGAGCCGGCGCCGCTGCAGTGCCGGCGGTAGATGTCCGCCTGACGCGAGCCCGCTTCGAGAAAACCGAGATAGCCGACGCGCTCCACCTTCGGGTGCTCGCGCAAGCGCGCGCAGACTTTCGCCGCGTTCTCGGCGGCACGCGTCATGCGCAGCTCCATCGTTTCGAGACTGCGCAAGAGCATCCACGCGGAGTGCGGATCGACGATCGTGCCGATCGTGTTGCGCATCGTGCGGATCGGATCGATGACCGCCTTCGAGCCGACCGCGCCGCCTGCCACGAGGTCGGAGTGACCGCCGGCGTATTTCGTGAGGCTGTAGAGCACGAGATCGGCGCCGTGCTGCAGCGGTTGCTGCCAGATCGGGCCGAGGAAGGTGTTGTCGATGACGATCGGCGGACGTTCGCCTTCGGCGAAGATCGCATCGCGACTGGCGCGCACGGCCTCGACGTCGACGAGCGCGTTGGTCGGATTGGCCGGACTCTCGAGGAAGATCAACGCGACGTGGCCGGCTTTCGCGCGCACCATCACCGCGTCGATGTCGGCGCGCGTCGCGCCGGCGGGAAAGTCGAGCCACGTCACGCCGAAGCGCCCGAGGATCTTTCCGATCAGCGTTTCGGTCGCGGCGTAGAGCGGCGCCGAGTGCACGATGGTATCACCGGGGCGGACGCTGGCAAGAAACACGGTTGCGATCGCCGCCATGCCCGACGAGAACGAGAGCGCTTCTTCGGCGTCTTCCCACACCGCGAGACGATCCTCGAGAATCTCTTGGTTCGGCCCGTTGAAGCGGGAGTAGACGAGGCCCTCGGCGCCGCCGGGACGCTTTCCGGTGATGCCTTCGAAGAAGCGCTTTCCGGCCGCGGCACTCTCGAACGCGAACGTCGACGTGAGGAAGATCGGCGGCTTGAGCGCGCCTTCGGAAAGCTTCGGATCGTAGCCGAAGCCCATCATCTGCGTCGAGGGTTTGAGTTTGCGCGGTTTCGGTTGGGTTTGCTCGTCGTCGGGGGTCATGGTCCATCGATTGACCGGCCGTGCGCGACTTACCCGTGCACCACGGGTTTTTGCACGCGCATCAGACCTTCTGTTGGCGCGACTCCGACGCGAACGTGCCGCGCGCGACCGGCGAAGACGCTCTGATCAAGCGGTTCCGCTGGTGAACGGATCGAAACGTGCGGCGATGAATCGTCGCGGCTTCCTCGCATCCACCCTCGCGGCCGCTGCCACGCCGGCCGCGGCTGCCGCGCCGCAATCCGTCACGACCCAATTCCTGTGGATCAAGAACGTGGAGTACGCGGGCTTCTTCGTCGCGGACGCACGCGGATATTATCGCAACGCGGGCGTCGCACCGACGTTTCTCGCCGGCGGTCCGAATCTCGCGAGCGTGGAGAGCATCGTCGCCGCCGGTCGCGCCGACGTGGGCTTCAACGATATCGAGAAGATCACCGACGCCATCGCGCAAGGCGCCGACTTCGTGGTGCTCGGCGCGGTATATCAGCACGGCGTCGGCGGTATCCTCTCGCTTCCGCGCGCACCGGTGCGCACGGCGGCCGATCTGCTCGGCAAGCGGGTCGGCATTCCGTCGGGCGCGCGCGAGTACATCGACGGCGTGTTGACGGTGAACCACCTGCCGCTGAACTACACCGCGGTGCCGGTCGGCTTCGGGCCGGAGCCGCTCGTGCAGGGCGCGTGCGACGCGTTGCTCTGCTATCTCGTCAATCAGCCGCTGGAACTCGCGGCACAGCACGTTCCCTACGTCGTCGTCTCACTCGACGACCTGCGCTTCCCGGTGTATGCCGGCTGCCTCTATGCGACGCGCGAGACGATCGTGCGCCGCCGCAGTGCGCTCGTGGGCTACCTGCGCGCGACCGCTCGCGGATGGGCCGACAATGCGCGCGACCCGGTACTCGGTGCGACGCTGGCCACGAACACCTACGGAGCCTCGCTCGGACTCGATCTGCAGCAACAGATCGCTCAGAATCGCGCGCAGGTACCGCTGACCGAGAGCGCGCTCACGCGCCGGCGCGGCGGACCGCTCTGGATATCGACCGACGAGGTCGAGCACGGCGTGTACCGCGCTTTGCGCGCCGCCGGCCATGCCAAACTGCCGCCCGTCGATCGCCTCGTCGACCTCTCGCTCCTCGCCGAGGCATACGGGCACGGTCCGGGCGCATGATCGATCCACTCGTTCACGTCGTCATCCACGTGATGCTCTTGAAGCCGCAGGCGATCGGCAACGCGCACCGCGAGTGGTACTGCACCGCCGGAATGCAACATACCGACGTGCCCGTCACCGAGTCGCTGATCCGCGGGTACGAACGCGACTTGCAGCGCGACGGCGTGGTGACGGAGCAGTTCGGATTTGGAACCTGGACGGTCGGCTCGTCACCGACGGCCGACGTCGCATTCGAGGAAGGCGAC
>Ga0116230_10002323_pt1 | contig 18303 bp, 12 predicted proteins | sample S1TSphfallax_3_FD_88678 | JGI IMG/M metagenome (GOLD analysis project Ga0116230, IMG submission 88678) | Host-associated microbial communities from peat moss isolated from Minnesota, USA - S1T2_Fd - Sphagnum fallax MG | ecosystem: Host-associated > Plants > Peat moss > Unclassified | place...
AGCTTTGTGGTTCTGACTGCACTTTTTGTTTTTTGAGTGTATAGTGCACATATGAAGATGGTTTTATGCAAGTGATTGCATTGATGGACTTCATAGAGGGACTGACTGACTCTAAAGTCCATGTCATTCCATGATTGTCTGTGCATCTGTAATCTATTTTTGTGGGTCTTTTTGCTCCTCTTTGAATTATCCAGAGGTGAATCATGTTTGAGACATACTAATTGCATTATGTAAGTTTAATTCTTGGTTTGATTGTACATGGTTAAGTGGAACCTGGTGGATATGAGGATTGCTGGAATATGTTTGATGCTGCATTTGGGTTTTTCTCTCTGGCATTGACTTTAACCTCTGACATTTCAGCAGGGGCAAATTAGGTGAGAACAACTGAAATTGGTGCCATTGTCTGACTACTGAATGGAGTAACATTTGTGTGTCCAGAACCCGCAAATGTGTTTAAGTGTCATGATGGCACAGTAAGTCTTAGTTTGTTGACACAGTGAGTGACCAACTGCATCTTTCTTCACTTTGCACAATCCAAGACCTTTGTGGTTTGCTACAAGGTAAAGTTCTTTAAATATATTGATCAGAGTGAAATTGAATACTATATTCCATACACACTGATTCCAGTGTCTACTTCTGGCTGGGGTTGTAATTCCTTGCAGATCTACAGTGTATCTTATGCCAGCCTCTCACAGCACATGGGTCACAGCTTTGCATTCTTGTGAAATATCATGAAGTTCCTAAGCTCGATGCTTGTGATGTGATAGTTGGGATGCTGATTGCCTGAATGGGATTTTCACTACCTTTGAAATTGGCAAGGGAGATTGCACAAATGCTCCAACATGTGATTCCAGAAACGAGCTCAATTGCTTTTTAAATGATTGAAAACCAAAAAATGGCATTGTAAATGCTCGCAAATATTTTCCATCTAGCATGTGCCAACTATTCCCTTCAACACAATCAAAATGAGTTCTAACCAGTGTTGTGTTTGTTTAAGTAAATGGTCATGTAATCTATTGTGTGTAACCATGTACATGTATATCAATTACATTTTTACACTTAATATACTCTGCATTGTGGTCAACTACATTGAAACTTACACAATTGTAGTGTTTATATTCTGAAATACACTTGCATGATCATGTGTAGATTTTCTTTGGGCATCATGTAAGGCCATGTAAGTGTAAATTATAGTGCAAGACCTTCAATTTTAAGAATCATAATCTTCAATGATAATGGAGGCGTAATACCCTTATTTTATTAGAAACATTAATTTCTTGTGGGCAAATGAATGGAGAAAATATACCTTTTGCATATGCATATTTTATTTTTTTCTTTGTTTTCTCTTCACAAAATTCAGGATGATGGCTATGGAGATGGATTGTTGTGCACTATTGTATTGGCACTTACAACTATCATTGTCCATACACGTATAAAATAAATGATAAAAAGCATTCTAAATGACACTTTGATCGAAACCACCTTCCTATTTAGAGTTGTTTGTTTGTAAAACTTTTCTTGTGTTTGTTTTCTATGTTTTTGAAGTATTATCCAAGTTTATGTTTGTTTTTGCAAGAGTGTTTGTACTTGGATTTATGTCTATTGCAAGTGAATAGTATTTTGAATTCAAAAAATTGAATTGAGTTAGATGATATGATCGAAGAGCATCTTTATCAAAAGAGTTTCTCAGTTTACAGGCTAGAAACAAGCGAACTCACCTTGCTCAAGATTTTTTGTCTCATCCAAAAGTCTAAATAATAAAATTGCATTCACACTAGGAACAATTCAAAGTTAACTTACCCTAGTTTATTGTAATTAGGACATAATTGCTTAAAACATAATATAACTCTTGACAAGTTCCAAAGAAAAGGGAGGTAAATAGGTAGGCACACAAGAAGAAGTTAGGTAGGTAGGAATGATGCCTTGTAAATCCCTTTCATTATAGTCTTGCAAATAGGTTGTTACAAGTTATTGCCATGAAGTTGTTCCCCCTCTCTTAGGTTTGTAACAAGAGTAAGTGGTAACATGATGGTCATCTTGGAACTCTTGGTGTTGTTACGAGCTTCAACAATGACCCATTTCAAATGATATTTTCATCCCCCTTGTCATTTTGCACTTCCCTTTCTTTTGGTTGTTTGGTAGCTTTCTTTCGTTGTGATCTTACATAACATGGTCTACAGTGAGTTCCTTCCATGTTGCTACCTTTCATCCACATTTTTTGCAAGTGACAATGATGGTGGGATTATGGTCATTTTGCAATTCTTGATGTTTAGGTGAGTTCCATCCCAATGTCATCTTGCACATGCTTTTGTTGTGATCTTACATAACAATAAATTTGTTGTTTTGAAAATCAGAATTGTCAATGATAATGAAAGATTCAATATTTTCATTTTTTTCTACAAATTACCATTGTCAATAACAATAGGAGTGTTAAGATTGTAATGAGCTATTAAGTTTATTTACAACTAGTTGATTTATGTGTTGTTAGATTTTTTTTTTTAAGGCCTTGTGATATTCACAAATGTCCTTGACATTTCATTACATGACTTGTCCTTATTTTTTTGGGTGTATTAATTGATTGACATGTATATAACGTGTTAAAAATCAATAAAATTATCCTTTTCTTTGACATTAGTGTACAATGCAAAACAAAACACAAGTGTGAGTTTAGTAGTGAATTGCATATTCGGTAGCAAACTTGATCAACAATCCATAATCCATTTCCATTTCATTCTAATTTTTGTTGTACTATAATTTTTTGCATGCTAGATGGAGTCTTTTGTAAGTCAACAAATTATGGGCCCATAGGGATTCGCATCTATGATTAACAAGTTTGTAGGAGAACTTCCATCTTTAGAAATTCAAAATGCAAATGGTATTAAAAGACAAAGAGCTCTAGAGCTCGTGTCAAAAATGGAAGTCAAACCAACAAATAACTTTACAAAGTGGGAGAAGATAGATAAAAAGGCTAGGACCTTCATGGTCATGGGGTTGCATGATTCATTGTTCTAGAATGTCATAGGAGCAAAAACATCAAAAGAGACATGGGATTGTTTATTAAAGGTCTATGAAACTAAAGGTTTAGCAAACAAACTTTTCTTTAAACGTTAATTCTTTGCATATAAAGTGAATCCTATGGACAACATGTTGTACCATATTAACAAAAAAAAAATTATGTCTCATCAACTTGAAGTTATTGGGGAGAAGCTTGAAAATAGTGATGTTGTAATGGTCTTATTATGTAACTTACCAAAGTTTTAAACCAATCGGATAGTAGCATTAAAATCATGGACATATGCTAATCTTATGATTGAGTTTGTAACAACAAAAAATTTCCATGAGAGTTGGAAAGGAAGGATGCCGAAGGATCAAATGAACGAAGGTAAGCTTTGGTTGTATGCACATCCAAAGCTATGTCTAACAACTCAATAGTCGATCATTAGTTGGCCATCAAGAGCAAGATAAGAAGAAAGATATGTGAAATTATTGCAAAAAACCCAGACATCGGGCATGAGATTGCAAGAAAAAAACATTAGACTTACAACTGAAAGAGCAAGGTAAAGAAACAATTTCTATTGCGAAGCAAGCATGTTTGGCCACAACAAATGTTTTGGTGAATGAAACATGGTACATTGACTCGATCACAACACCTCATGTTTCAAAAAAACATTTTCTTTGATTACAAGCACATTCCTAGAAGATCTATCTACGAGGTTGACAATTTTGTTTAAGAGGCCATGGGAAAGGGATGTGTTTGTTTAACCATAAGAGTGGGAGAATGTGAAGTTAAAGGTGTTTTGCATGAAGTTTTCCATGTTCTTGGTCTTCTTAAGAACCTCTTTTCAGTTAGTAAGAAAAATGCAACATCAAAAATAATGTTGGAGAAATTTTTGTAGAAGTAGTAAAGGAAAATAAGCTTTATAGATTGTTATGTTTGCATGTATCGATTCATGATAATGTTCAAGTAGTTTAAAAAAAATAAAACTTGAAAGTTTGGCATGAAAGATTCGGCCATCTAAGAGAACACAATTTTAAACTCCTTGTACAAAAGAATCTATTCATTTGCATGGATATTAGGATTGATCAACAACTTGATTTTTGCATAGGTTTTGTTAATGACAAGCAATGCAAGGATTCCTTCCAAAAGGGAGACCCAAAGAAAATGCTCAAAACTCTTTTGGAATTACTGCACACATACTTGTGTGGCCCAATGAAAATGACCTCAATGGGATGAACTTGGCTCTTCATGACTTTCACAAATAACAACACTAAGATGGTGTGGACCCACTTTCTAAAACAAAGATTAGAAGCTTTGGCCTCATTCAAGGAATTCCAAGCTACAATGGAGACTAGCTCATGGAAAAAAATCAAGTCCATTTGGAGTGACAATGGCGGTGAGTTTAATGCGTGCTAAAGATCAATAAAATTATTCTTTTCTTTGACATTAATGTATAGTGCCAAACAAAAAACACAAGTTATGTATGTTTAATAGTGGATTGCATACTTGGTAACAAACTTGATCAACAAGTTCTGATCCATTTCCATTTCTCTCTAATCTTTATGTTACTACAATTTTTTGCATAATAGATGAAGTTTTAAGTCAACAAGAAGATACATAATGTTCAATGACAATGGGAGATACGACATTTTCATTTTTTTGCAAATCATAATGTTCAATGACAATGGGAGGTGCAATACTATTTTAGTAATTTATTTATTTTTTGTGAGACAATGAACACAATATTTTTTACATGTGCATACATTTATCAATTTGTGCTTTCTCTTTATTGAATGCACAAAAGTTTCATTTTGGTTTATCCATTATATGTATTATTATGATGGATGTGAAAGAAAAACTTAAATTTTTTTGTTTTGATTTTATATGTAGGGCTTTAGCAAGTTGGCAGGAGTATTTAGACTCAAAAGCTTTAGGCCCATCTGAAATGAAAAATACAAACTTAATTTATTTAATGAAGAACTAACATTTTTAGATTTAGAGGCATCCAAGCTTCTTTATCCACATGTGCTAGTATAAACATTAGAACCTTTGCCACTTAGGAATATTGATTAGTAGAATCTTCATGTTGACTTATGACATTATTTAGACCTTGGGTTATGTGAATTAAAAGAACTACATTAAAAAGGAAATGGATGTTTTTGATTGGGCAATCATAATCATTGTTCCAAGTGGCATGATTAAAATATTTTCTTATTGTACGTTGTCCACTTTTTTATTAGAATGGGCGGAGAGAGGGAATAATCAAAACTTATATGTTGGAGGCGATGAATGTTGGTAAGGGGGCATTGTTAAAAATGTAATAAAAAACTTTTAAAAATTGAAATTACCTTTATGATGGCATAATTGCACAAGCACTTTGCATTGTGAATGTTCGATAAGGTAGACCAAAAACAGAAAAACCAAAGACCAAATTATCCCAAATATTTTTAAAATATTTTTTGACAATATGGATTATCCCAAGAATACATTCATACTTGGTCTTTCGTCAAATTTGGCTACAAGTCAATTAGAGAAATAAAAAATCTAAGAATCTTATAATCACATGTTGGTGAACCAATAGAACTTAGTAGTTAAATGTGATGATTTCAAAAAGAAGAAAGTTATAATTATGCCCAAATCCTCCAAAAATTGTGGTATTTTCATAACTTCTTCAAAAGGTGGTGATTTTTTTTGAAAATTTTCAACAAGTTTCCTTGACCATGTTGCTTGAGACTTTTTCTTATAGTGAAATGATGAATTTTCACCAAAAAAAAAAAAGAAAAAAAAATCATTGGTCAATTCATTTTATCATTTTAAACATTATTTACTTGAATTTTTTTAATATATCATATTTATTGATTACTATCAAAATCTTGGAATATTTAGATTGAGACAGGCAAAAAAAAAAAATTGGAAAAATTTAATAATTTCAGCAAGACTTGTCAATTATTAGTCATATATAAACATGGTATGCATTGAATCACACTTTATTACATTTGTAGGGTCAAACACTATGTGATCAAGTGTTAAACTTTGTGCATGATTCATGAAATAGCTAAATGTAATAGGGAATTAAATCTTTGTTATGGTATGCAAAGGATTACTACCTATTCGTATTTCAACAAATTTTGTTTTAATTGATGTCCATGTTTTATTTAAGCTTAGGAAATTGTTTGTTAGAATGACAAATGATTTTTATGAGCATTTCGTGTTTGAAAATCATGGATTTGAAAACTCAAAACTAGGGATTTTCTTGACTCAGTTAATGAGATACGATCAAAGATTCTTTGGTGGCGGGTGCTTTTTGGTCTCAATAAACTAATACATTCATGTTGTTGTGATACGAGCTTTTATTCGTCTTCTTGGTGCTTCTTATCTTGCTTGGGGAAGGATTGTTGCGCAATGGGCTAGCAAATGAGCAATGTTGGAGATTGCACATGACATGTTGCAGTTGTATTGGAGTTTCATCTATACCTCTTTGTTGTTCTTTTGTAGTAAAATTTTGGTTCTTCTCTTACTTTGTACCATCTCTGTTTTGGCAGCCTATTAAAACGATCGCCAAACTTGGTTCAACTATGATGAGGACTTTGTTCAATCAATGCGAAGCTAGACAGCAAGAAGTTTGCATTTGCATTTCCAACTGATTTGTGTTTAGGAAATGCACTTATCCAAATTCCTTGCATCTATATATATGTACACTCTTTGCATGATTTGGAAGAGTATTTACGATAGGAGCCTCTTGGTGTCATTCAAGCAAGACTTCTGTTTCTTGGATAAATAGCCGGTTCCTCTCACTTGGTCAATAATTCATCACAAGGGCCTGATGATGTTTGAAGTCCTGATCAATTGGTGTTTTTTGCAGCAAATCATACATGGCAACCACTGGTTAATCATTCATGTATGAAGATGGAACACATCTAGTGATTGCCAGGCAACAATGCTTGATTAGTTCCTTCATGATTTTCAGAGTAAAAAGATGGTGGGTTTTGGGGACATTATACAATTGTCGTACATGGGAAACCTGTTCATGAACTGCACGTTTTATTGGTCTAGTGTGGAGGTGGGGCTGATAATTGTGTTCTACAGTGATCCTGAAGTGACAAAGATGTGAGTTTTGGCTCTTCCTTGCACACTGTTCTGGCCTGCCATCTGATCTGAGAAAGCCAGTATAGTCAAATCAGATATTTGGATTTGTTGCATGAGTAGGTCTGGATCATTGTCCTTGGCTCAGAGGTGTACAGATGTACACCATTTCAGGGACTTGCAGATGTGTTCAGGTAAATCCATGACTGATGTTCCTTCATAAAAACAAAACACGGTGAAGTCCAACACAATGATAGGTTGTATGCTTCAATCTTGGATATGCAGTCAGGAAATGAGGAGATAATGTGCATTTGGATTTGGACCTTGGTCTCAAACAGAGAACAAAATGGAAGAAGCATTGCAGCTTGCAAGGATGTCAGAAGGATGATCATAATTCTTGGAATCACTGGGAGTTGCTGCATTTCACCATCTTTGACTCTGAAATTTCACATGTAAGATGTGTGAGTTGCCTTGTGGATGGATTCTGTATGTCCACTTGGAGAATTTCCATCGAGATTCCTAGCTATGGCAAGCAATAGACTGTACAGCAGCACTTATAGGTACCTCCCTTTCCTGCACATATATTTCCACTTTTGACTGGTTGTAATTTCCGCACCCAGAGAGCTCCACACAACAACTTTGTTGACATGGTTAATGTCCTGCTGTGTTTGCAGTCCCTGAGTAATTCGGCAGTGGTAGAAGATCTTTCTCATGGTTCTTGAGCATGACCTCCTTGCTGCACCTTGATTCAGGCCCTAGACAGACTCTTGAGGCCTATCTGATTCCCCAGCCAACACTTCATGATACAGACAACTCCTTGTACAGATTCCTTTGCAATGATGTAGTAGTACTAGCAGGTTGTTCCATTAATATGTAGATCTCTGGCAAAGTGTGCACTCACATAACATGGTATTGTGGGGGCTCCTTTGCTGTCTATTCAGAGAGATGCCAAGTATGTCACCAATATTATGAGTGCTGCAGATTGAAGCCTTGAAGTCTGAAAGCAGAGCAAACCTTGCATGGTATATATGATCCCAATACCTATATCAAAGCATCAAGGATCCATCTTTTACATGTGTATGGAACGTGAATAGAAAGTATTGCAAAGGAGGAGATCGTTAACCACATGATTTTCTGTTTGCATTTCTTGCCTCTCTCTGTCTCTGTCTCTCTCTCTCTCTCTCTCTCACACACACACACACACACACATTCTTGAGTAGAATTCAGCATGATGAACAGGAGCAGGGGAGTTGAAGACAAAGAAATGAAACAAATCTCATGCACAGACATGCATGCAATTGTTTGTGAGCATTTTCTTCATTTGCATTAACATCTCAAGCACAAAACATTCTTAAACACAACCATCTTGAGCATGAACAATCTTGAGCACAACCATTTTGATTCTTAAAGAGTTCAAATGGTCTAAGAATCAGCTTTCAAGTGAACAATCTTACAGTATTCTTCAAATGGTGATGATACACTTTCATTGGAAGTTTTCTTTTCAAGAAGCTCTGTACTTGTGGGAGACGATGTGGGCACTGGAATATGTGCCTCTAATCATTTCCTCTAAGCAAGATGTGCACAACAATGACAACACAGAGGGGAGCTGGATCTTCAGGCACGAGTAGAAAGGTAGAGGCAAATTTGATGCTCAGAACCTAAAATACAGTGTTGTCAAGAATGTGCCTGGAGGAACAGCACAATTTGCACCCGACAGTGCTGCTGCTAATTTTGAAATGCAGTGCAAACCACTCTTGAAACAAACAAAAGGTCTTGATAAACTTCTGAAGCTGCTCAATGATGTCATGCTGACAAACTCGATGCAAAGGAGGCTGCGGTAAAGGAAAAACTTGCACTTCATGCTTCTTATAGCAAAGGAGATGCAGGTGGAGAATTAAGGTTTCCATTGGAACCCACTTCTGTGGCAAGACACCAAGTGTGGAGGAAAGAAATGTTTTCTTTGTTTGATAGCTGGATTGGGTGAATTGGGTGGTTTCAGCACACTGGAACACCAGAATTTGTGTTGATGATGCAGCGTTTGTGAAGGGTACAAATACCTTTCTACTATGGGGAGCCATGAATCTAGGCAAGGTTATGAAAAAAATTTGTGAAATGGGTAGGGAAGCTAAGGGGCTAACCAGGGATTCGCTTTGCAATGAGAAGCTTGTCAACCCACTGCCTTCACAAATTTGAATAAAGAAACACTATCTAGAAGTATCTTAAAATTTCATGAAAAATCACATAACTTCTAGGCCTTTTCTACTAAGAAAAGAAATACATATCAGATTTTTTTTTGCTAAAAAAATGAATATAAGTGAGACATTTTCCAAATTCTACAATTTTTCAAGCGTAATAACCGTTATAGCCCCAAGATCCCACCATGGCCTAATCCTCCCCTTGAGCTAATCCAAGGTGAGGGCTAGAGTAAACCAACAACCACCAGTGCACCAATTTGTCGTTATGTCCACTAGATGGGTTGCATTTCTTCATTCGGTGCCAAATGGGGTTCATCGCAATCCATTTCTTTTTGTTCTTGGCCATTTTTTCCTTAGACCTGACCTCACACATAGTTACCCTATTCACTTTCCTACCCTCATAAATATTGTACCAACCTTGGTACTTTACTAATTATCCCCTATTTACATAGTTAGTTTAATAACTAGTTATCTTATAAACCTAGCTACTATACTAACTATTTACCTTATTAACTACATACCTTACTGATTTAACTTCCCTACTAAACCTAACCATTGTACTAACTACCTACCCTACTAACCTAGTTGATGCACCCCTAAGCTCTTTAATGAATTTAATTGCAAGTCCAAAGGTGAAGAAGGTAGAAGGAAAAGGAGTTGGGGCGCGTTCCTTGGCTTGTAACACTTCAAGGGTAAAGGGACATGTTGGAGCTATGGGATAGGGACTAGGAAGATTAACAAGCAAATCAATTATTCGCACAAATCTACACAAACCAATCAACAAATTGGTTAGTACGTAGTTGGAGTGTTTTGGTGCACGGACGAATCACGGGCAAACACAAATTCACAAGACTTAGCACGGCTCAAACTTGGGGGAAGCCACCACCTTCCCCTCTATAGTATACTTTGTGCTTAACCACGAAACCAACACCCAAATGAGAGTCTCAAAATTCCCATAGTTGGTTGGGGGGCCCATAACTTTGTGTGCAAACCTTCGAGTGAGATGAGTTCTAAAGCAAAATTGTAGCCTTTGTTAAGAGGTTTCCAACGATATGTGGCACGCCACCTATGCACAAGGAAATCGGGACAATTCTGAACTTTTAGTGCTTGAGAGTCAAATTGACAATTTGACTCTCGACCCTTCTTTTCGCCATAACTTGTGTTTTAAATGTCCAAATGGGTTATGAAAACCCATTTTAGACATCTACATTTTAAGATATTTCTAATGATATAAGTAACTTTTCAATCCAATGGGTTTTAACCCCTGAAATCATTCTATGAAAATTCAAGAGTCCATCGAGACTCTAATTTCCAAAGTGGGAGCTCATTTGGGAGTGTGGGGTTCATTCCCTCACACTCTCCCACACTTCCAAGGGCATGAAATGTGACTCCTGGGCTTCACACTTGACTCGCGCCTTCACAAGCCCTTGCCTTGGTCATGAGCCCAAGGCTAAGGTTACGACATTAACTACCTTATTAATTAGTAACATTTTTACACAACCACCCTATTTACATAAGTATTATACAAACTTAATCATTTTGATAAGATAACTTGTTTTTTACATATTAATTTGTTTATCTACCCAACTAATTTGCTAGTGTAATTTTCTTCTTACCTACTACCTTCCCTACCTACATGCCTACCTACCCTAATAACCTATTTACTTTATTCTTTGAACTTTCATTCTACTTATTAACTTGCAAACCGACCCAACTACCTACCTATATACCTACTAACTTACCTATGCACTCGCCTTCCTACCTACCATTATGCATACCTACCTACCTTTGTTTTTTACATACCTATTTACTTTTATTTTTTACATAACCAAATACTTAACTAACTACCTACTTATTTTTTTCCAATCCCCCCCCTCCCCCCTGAAATCCTACTTATCAATTTATTAAGGTTTGTCTAAATTCATGGATGATAAACATAGGTCCCCATATGTAGGTATTACAAATAATTTATAGTGGAAACAATGTCATAATTGTAACCATTTTAGTTTAGTTCATGCATATTCTACTAAGTTTTGTTTACTTAATTTATTTATGGAATGGACATTATAATACATCTTTTCATGTAATTATTATAAATATGTATTATTGAATCATGGTTTAGGTTTAAGGTTAGGACACAAATTAATTAGCAAGTTTTTCACAAATGTATAGTAATTAACCTAAATTAGGCTAAACTTGAGGGAAATGTTTGTGGGTTTAAAACATATGTGAAGTAATACAATTTGATTCCATATTTTCTTCAAAGAAAATAGAAAAAATTAGCTTGGAGAGATCACATAAAGGTAAGAAACATACCTTCTCTATTGGTTTTTTACGAAATTTATTTGATTTTTTTTTTAAGATTAAGGTTTTTTTTTCGATCAATAAATATTTGTAATTTAAAAGTTTTAATTATTTTATTTTATTTTATTTTTGCATTGTATAATTTGTATAGTTTGTATAATTTTTTGGGTTTAGAACATATATCACTAGGACTTTTTTTATAGGGTTTGTATAGTTAGGGTTTTAATAGGGCATATGGCAAATATCATTTGGATTTTTGGGGTTAGGCCTATGTTTTAAGGTTTAGGAATTTGGTTCATATATTTCAAGGCTTAAGGTTTATATTTCAAATGTTGCTCATTGAATTGGTTTTTTATTTTATAAATTAGTTAGATCTATAACATAATTATGAATATCATTTATTTCCATATGTTCCATAGTTGTTATAATTCAATATTTTCTAACACATTTTTGTTTAAATGCAATATTTGTATCATATTACGATATTTCATTAACTATGAAACATAAAAATATTTTTTAAATATTTGATTCCGTACCAACACATCATGAAATTCATGTTTTCAAAATTATTTGTTCACCTTATAATATGATTTAACATATATAAAAATGAACATAATGCAAAATTGGTCACATTGATGGTACAAAGGGTTATGGTTTAATGTAAGATTTACTACTTAATGTTAGAATTCAAAGTTTCTTGAAATCAAAAAATAAATAAAATTATGTTTAACATTTTTTCAATGATGTACATATTTATGTTCTTCCCTTTTAAATCATAATTCTCATAAAGGACAATGAGATTATAAAAATTCATGAATTTAAAGTTGTAAACTCATCTTTTTAAAAATAACATAAAGTTTTTAATTTAATAAAATTTTAATGTATGTTATAAAATAATAATTATAGCACATGATTTTCCATTTTTTTGGATGTTTTACATTATAATAATAAATGATCTCTCCCATATATTAATCCTATGTATGGTTGAAATTTTACTTTTTTTTTTGATATATAATGAATAGTATCAAGGCTAAAATAATTATATAGTAGGCCAGTAATATTTTATATTTTACAAATATAACACCAGTCCTTAAGTAAGCTTTAATTATTTTTATGTATAATGTTGGCTTAATTATTGGTCTAAATATATTGTTAATTCTAACATCCCAAGTAACACATTGTATATAATTAATAATATTATGAAATTATATCGTTGATTCATTTTAATACATGTAATATCTTCATATTTATTTAAATTATGATTAAATATATATATCAAGATTTTTAAAATATGTAAATCCATGGTTATGTATACCACAATTTTTTTTAATGAACTTTATTTTCAATGAAATTTTAAAAATTCCAAAATGCACCCATTGATTTGATTTGTCATGAAATTTCTTCTCAAATTCTCTACAAATGGATACCCATTTCTTTTTACTTCAAGGTGATGGGTCATGTCAACATGTTGTTGACTTGGGCCGTGGATCATCCACCACCCACAAAAATGTACATGATATCAACCTTGCAAAATGGTGCATTCAAAGATGTGGAACATCAATTACATGCCTAGAGACAACATCTTGGCGATTGACAATTTTTTTACATATTTCTTCTTCAGTTTGTTTCTAGAATAGTCATAGCAACAACAACAATAAATTAGTAATGTGATGGTTGAAATTCAAACAACAAATAATATTGTTTTTCTTATTACACCTTCTTTGAAGAATGTAACAACATCATCAACAAATGAATTTTTTTTAATATACAAGAAATTTGACAAAATAAACCAATTAATTTCCATAGTGTTCCAAAGTTGATAATTGACTACAAGGAGTTAATGTTCAAATTGATATATGTTCATAAAAGAAGGTTTGTTCATTAATGTAAGCATTTTAAGTTGGTATTTTAAATGGTCTAGGTATGTATTCAAGGTGGTCTAGCTTACTAGGTAAACTTACTAACTATGTAGGTAGTTTACTAACTTAGGTCACCTAAGCCAATAACCTAGGCCACTTAGGCCTACTAAACATTTATCATAGTTTAATGTCTTTTTTTTGGTATTATAACATATCAAATTTGAATTAAAAGCATATATATATATATATATAAAAGAACATATTTTTTCATATAATTATTACAAGTTTATATTATTGGATTATCGTTTAGGTTTTAAGTTTGGGACATATAAATTAATTAACATTTATTTTACAAGTCTATAATAATTAAAATAAATCTAAGGTGCATTTTGGGTGGTATTTTAAGGCTTCAACATATGTAAAACAATGCAATGTCATTATTCTTATTTTAAAAAAACATGCGAAAAACTTAAATTGGAGATATTACAAAACGGTAAGAAACATACATTCTTTTGTGTTTTGTTACAAAATTTATTTAATCATTTAAAAAATTAGGGCCAAATTTCTAATTGGTGAAAACAAGTATGTGTGCGAGTATTGCAAAATTATATGAATACCTAGCCTTAAATGCAATACCCATATTCAAGTTCATTTTGAAATAACCCATAGGTGATTAAGTAACCCTAGGTGAAGACCCAACCTTAAATGTAATACCCACATGTCGAATCACTTTGAAATAATCAATATGTAATTTGGGTGCCTTTCAATGAAAACCAAAACCTATATGTAATACCCACATGCAAATTAATGTTCTGAATTAATCCATAGGTGATTTTGCCAACCTTAAGTAAAAAATCAACCTTAAATGTAATACTCACATGTAAGGTCATTTCAAAATAACTAATTAGTGGTTTGGGTACCCAAAATATGTTTCCTTATATACTTGAATAAATTATTACTTTAAATTAATTTTATGATAATTAATTATCATGAATAATTAGTTAAAATAATGATTTGAATAATTTATTGACATAGAAAATCTAATTAAGATAATAAATTAAATATCAAATCATCAATTTTATTTTTAGATATAAAATTTAATTATATAAATAATTAAGGTTCAACCAATTAATTAATTAATATTAAGAAATAACTAATGTTTTAAATATGATAATCAATCATTTACATTATCTAAAATAATTTTAAATAATTTGTTAATTATATGAGGCATAATGAGTATTTTTTAAAAAATATTTTAAAGCTTGCCATGAATTTTTCCTTCAATTTTGCAACCCTAAATTGCTTATTGGATCATAATTTATATTTAATAATTACTTGATCATTAAAAATATTCTTTGATATTTTTAATTATGTGAAATATTATTTGACAATTCAGTAATTATCTAAATAATTATTAATTATGAAAATAATTATCTAATCATTCATTAATAATTTTAAACAATTAGTTAATCATTCATTAACTTTTAAAAAATAAATCTATTCATTCATTAATTATTATTTAAAAAATAATAATCATTCGTTAATTATCTAAAACATTTTTAATCATTAATCTATTATTTAAAACAATTATCAAAAGTATTAAACACAAAAGATTTTCCTACCCACAAAGCATTGTGGGTGTGGGTATTGTAACGTTGAAAGACATTAACATTAATTTTAAACCCATATGTGAATATTATAAAGGACATAAAAAATCCCAACAATTATTAGGAAACTTGTATATAGGTATTGCAATTTGAACCTAAGCATAATGTAAATAAGTGCATAATGGCGTGAGTATTGTAATGGATGTAAAACAAATTCAACAATTATTTAGGATACCTATTTGCAAATATTGCAAAGGATGTAAAAAAAATTGAACAACTATTTAAGAGACCTATATGTGGGTATTACAATGGATGTTCAGAAAATCAACAACCATTTATGAAACCTTTACGTAGGTATTACAATGGATGTAAGAAAATTTAAAAAATTTAGAAGATCTTTATGTTAGTGTGGCCTTATAGAAGTTAAGATAGGAAGGATATAGGTATTGCATGTTTGGTTTCATGACAATGCCAATAAGTTAATTAAAATGTGGGTATTGTTTTTAAAAACTTTACATGATGTGATTTTTAATACATTAAACGTAAGTATTGCAAAATGTACATTATTAATATTTGTAAACCTTAAATAAGTTAATTATAAAGTTTGCATATGGGATTATTTAAGTTTTGAATCCTACATTTAAAACATTAAGAAGATGATAAAAAAAAAGACATACATGATTAACCATATATCCATCAAACAAATGTGACTAGAAAAAATATTATATTAATTAAAGATGTACAAAAATGGGTGGATCAAAAAATGATAAAAAACCCAATGAAAAAAAAGATTTTCTATAGTATATCAAAGGACCAAAGTTCAAAAAGTGGGTAATCCAAAAGATGAAGGGGTTAAAAAAGCTTAACATACTATACGAAGTGGAAACCCTAAACCATATCATTATTTATAATGCCATGTTTAGTTTGGTAAGCAATTACCGCCTTTGTAGCCCTTGTTACATGACAAATAATGTACACATGGCGATGTTCCATCTTAACATGAACTGCAATTACAACAAATTATTCTTTTGTTATGCCCTAAACCTTATAAACCCCCAAAAACCATTAAATTAAACCCTAACACACCTTGGATGAAACAAATTTATAAGAAAACAACAAACATTGATTATTATTACTTTTTATTTTCCATGAATCATTTTAGATTCATGTTAATCCAATATAGTTGTCAATTATTGTATTCGATTCACTTTAGTGTATTTTCAATTTTAGTTTTTCACATCCCATGCCAATTTCAATCCTCGTGCATATGTAGAATGGGTCGATCAAATCATTTTTTGTAAATCTTCGTTTTTCTCCATCTATGATATTACATTTCAAAACATGCTTCCCACACCCCATGCATTAAGACCCAACACCTATAATAATTGCTTTGAAACTAACTTGACCAAAATTAGTTTCGGTAATGGTGGACATTGTTGTGTAATAATTACCAATTCATTCCATTCACATTGGGTTTTTCACGAGCATAACCTCCTACCTTTTGATCATTTCACCTTTACATGATAATGGTGTCTTCCAAAAAATAAATGTTCATTTTAACATTGACTTAATGTTAAGGACCTTTTTCAAAAGTTGAGGGCCTCCAAGGTTTGGCCTTCTCTGCCATTAAGCCATGCACCTGCTTCAAACGTTTGTTAACAACCATTTGGTAGCATATGCAATAGTGCAATTGTTCATTTTACATCGGCATTTTGACCCGTCTTTACTCAATTCCTTATTTTTATGAACAATATCATGTGGACAAGGGAGTACTGGTGGCTAAATGGGGCCAATTTCAATCTTTGGACTTGAACCACAAACCTCCAAAAAATAATTTTTTATTTTTTAATTAAAAAAACTTAACTTTAAACCTTAGAAACAAGATCACACAACAAAATGCAAGTATTGCAAACAAAACTAACTTCTTTTCAAGTATTGCAATGAAAAGATTTTCAAAAAGAAATCTCGCACCTTCCATCAAATGATGGGAGGTACGGGTATAATTAAACTTAAAATTTTTGTATAAATTTTCTTGTGCACATTTAATAAAGTCTAATTTATGTAAATTTTAAAATAACCTGACCTACCATTTTTCGGTTGAAATTCTTAATTTTTTTTGGGGAAGGATCTCATCACTTGGATTGGATGTAATCACCATGTCCACTTTAAATTACATTGTTTCTTGTTTCATCAAATTTAAGTTCCTCAATTTTAACAACATTTTGTTCCCCAATTATCAATTTTGATGGAACAACATTTTGTTCTTCAATGGCCATTTTTAATGCAACAACATTTTGCTCTTCAACTTCCGAATCACAACAAACCTTCTTCAAATTCCTTTTTCTACCCATTGAAATCTTACATATCCAAACAAAAACCTTAATAAACAATCATATTATTATTATTATTATTATTTTCCAAAGGACCAAAACCATAAACACGAGCTATTCTCCCTTTGAAAAGAGCACCAACGAGAGCCAATGATAACATGCATAAAAAAAAATGATGACATGAAAAGAAATAATGACAACACCTTTGCCATCACTTTCTTCACAACAAAGGAAAGAAAGAAAAAAATGACATTGTTGCCATCATCCTCTTCACAACAAAGTAAGGAAAAAAAAAACGGTGACATTGTTATCATCGTCCTCTTTGTAACAAAGCAAGGAAGAAAAGAAGATGATAGTAGTTGTCGTCATCTTCTTCACAATAAAGTAAGGAAAAAAAAACAATTATGACATTGCTATCGTTTTTTTCTTTGCAACAAAGCAAGGAACAAAAGAAGATGATAGCAATTGTTGTCATCTTCTTCACAACAAAGTAAAGGAGAAAAAACAACAATGACATTGCTATCATGTCCTTTTTGCAACAAAGCAAGGAACAAAAGAAGATGATAACAATTGTTGTCATCCTTTTCACAACAAAGTAAGGAAAAAAAACAACAATGACATTGCTATTGTCGTCCTTTTTGCAACAAACTAAGGAAAAAAAAAATGACATTATTATCATCGTCTTCTTTTTTTCACTATTTGAAAAGAAGAAAACGATGATTGTTGTTGTCATCCTCTTTTGCCAAAAAACAAAGGGAAAAAAAAGACGACAACATTTGTTGTCATCCTCTTTACAACAAAGGAAAAAAAAATGACAACAATGTCATCGTCTTCTTCTTCTCAAACAATGAGAAGAAGAAGACAATGGCAACCTCTTCACAACAAAGTAAGGAAAAGAAAAAGGCAATAACAATTGTCGCTGTTCTC
>Ga0116230_10002324_pt1 | contig 18303 bp, 5 predicted proteins | sample S1TSphfallax_3_FD_88678 | JGI IMG/M metagenome (GOLD analysis project Ga0116230, IMG submission 88678) | Host-associated microbial communities from peat moss isolated from Minnesota, USA - S1T2_Fd - Sphagnum fallax MG | ecosystem: Host-associated > Plants > Peat moss > Unclassified | place: USA...
AGGAACTACACATAGCAATGGATGGTGAAAGGAGTGACTACATTGAAAAAGGTTTGCGTAATTGACAATGGAAGGTAAGATAAGAAGTAGAATGAAGGAGAGAGGCAGCATGTTTTTTTTGGTATGAAATTTCTTGTTGTTGTAGTTTTAGACTACTAGGCTAATTGTTGATGAATTTTGTTGCGCCAATGACTTAGCAGAATAATTGTGTAGATCAAAGTAAAGATAGATAGGAGGGGTTGATGTTGAGGGATGATGAAGAAAGAAGGGGTCGAAATTGTAGAACTAAGGGGCATATAGAAGTCAAAATGCATTCGAGAAGGGGGAATTTTTGTTGCAATACCTTGAATCCATGTTGTAGACAGCTGTCAGAGTGAATGCCAAAAACCTCGGAGGGGTGTCCTTAGGTTGGACAGAATGAAATAACAAGGTCAAGAGTGGGGGAAAACTTGAAGAGAAGAATTTGTTATACATTCTTGAATAAGAATTTATCCTCTTGAGTGATTTTAGATCAACCTGGTACCTACTATTCAAGTCAAAAAATTTAGAACCATTTGGATCCAAAGGTCTACATGTTTTAGGTTTTCAAATAAGAGATTTGATGGTACACTTCATTATTGCATTCAGTGGGAAAATGGTTAACAATTCATATGGACTGAATGAACCTTAAGAGTTTTAACCTCAAAGGCCATACCTCAATAGATTCTGGATTCTTAGTAATATGAATTGGAATTTGGTAGCCAATAATGCATGGCCATTAAGGAGATGTATGATGAAGATTCAAACTATTGTAACAGGTTTGCCAATTTGTAGGTACAGGGATTGGTTCTACTAGAATAAGTGGACATCAATTGAATCCCTCCTTGGCATTGGTATCATAAAATCAAGAAAGGTTATTAGTTGTAGGGTGCCAAAATTTTTGATTTTGTTTAGATCTTTCATATGTAATTATGTTTGTTCTTTTAATCTTCCCCTTTCTTTTTGGTTACAATGTAAGTCAAGGATATATATTAGTTATTGACACTTACATGCACAACATTAATAAGTGCCAATATTGGTAGGTTCCTTTGTTTGAAATGTCAAACATGAGGGGTTTAGGTTGAGGTTCTATGACTTGGATCTTAATTGATATCCTTTTGGTTGAACAAACACACAAATTGGATTGTCAAAATAATATTTGCTAAAACCAAAACTAGAATTAGGATTTTAAAACAAAACTTTTGAATGCATATTTAAGTTCTTTAGGCAAATGAAGTTTTTTTTTTTTTGAAAAGATGGTAAGTAGGTTAATTTTTAGAGGCAATTGATTAAACTTTAATCTATTTTAGAATTATGGACCTATTTTTTTTTAGTTTTGATTTGGTGTAAATATTTATACCTATACAACATGTAGTGTTGGGGAGTGTGCAATGTGTACATGGAATAGTACATGGTTTCAAACTAGGCCTAAAGGTTCTTAAATTTGAAAAAATGTGCCAAAATTGGAACTGATGCAAGGTATAAAATATGAATTAGGTTCAAACTTGCACTCAAATAACCTAACAAAAAAACTTTTAATGTCAAAACTAAGACCGAAGGTTTTCTTTTTAAAAACAATTGGCCAACACAAGTATTTACTATTGTTGACAAGTTTTTCAATTTGGAGTTTTAAACACAAGGGTTCAATTTTAGGTTATTGCAACTCAAATTTGACCAACACCCTTTTGATGGAATCATCACAAGGATGAGACCATGGAATTAACCTTTTGTTCAAACCCAAATTAGAATTGGAACCTTGAAAATAAACTATTAAAAATAAGTTTAGGTTTTTATAGTAGGCACATTGATGTTTTTTAAGAAGTCAACAAGTAAGCTAAACTTTTTTGTTAGGTGATGGGTTTTAATTTCTTGTAGAACTTGATAAATTATGTGTATTTGGTTATTTGTACAAGAAAATTCTTTGATGAAAGTTATGATATTTTGTTATAAAACTTTGCACTTATTAAATTTGTAACCTTGGGAAGTGTGCTATGTGTACATGGAATTAAACTTTATTTTCAAATTGAGCCTAAAGGTTTTTGAATTTGATGAAAAAATGCTAAAATTGAAATTGCATGTTTAAATTTTTGAAAAAATGACCTCATATACCTTAACCAAAAAATTTCAAAGTGTCAAAAATGAAAATGAAATTCTTTTCAAAAAAGAAAAATTGAACAACATTAATGTTTACCTAAATGGTATGAGGGAAAATACATGATACATTACCAAGGTGGAAGCTCATTGTGGTTTAACCACAATTGACTCATAATAAGTTTGTAATAATGGACAATGCACGAATGGGTGTTTGGTCACATAATCAATTCAAGTTCGTCATTCTCTTGTGTAGTTATTCATAAGTTATTTATAATGAAATTTTTGTGTTTTTTTCCCCAAAAAATAAAATCCCTAAAATAATAGCAAATATGTATCATTCCTAAATTTTAGTGCCTAAGTATTCAAAATGGGATAATTTTAAGCACACCTCTTAGATTGCTTGAATGGTGTAAACTAATTACTACCATATTTGCAACTCATCTTTAATATGAAATATTTTGTAAAACATTTAACTGAAAAAAAGAGAAAATCTGGTCAAATTTGTCAAATCAAACTCACAACTTGTGAAAAATTGTTTATTGTCCTAAATGTTGGGTTATTATTACAAATATATAACACAAGGTGTATTTTATATGTACTATTGAAATTTGGGAAAATTCAAATTGGAAATGTTCAACTACATTTAATTAATAAATACCTAAACATTCAACATAAAAATGTCAATTGTTAATGATAGGTATGATATTTTTTTCTAACTCCTTATGGAGGATATGTAAAACTACAATGTGGACAAATACAAGTGATTTTTTTTTGACAAAAAAAATTATCTCTTTCAAGGAAAGGGTAGGAAGATTTTGGGAAATGTGTTTTCCTAATGTAAATTCAACTAATTTGCTATATTTTGGGGGAAAATCTCCAAAATGTTCATATTATGGAATTGAAAAAAGAACCTTGACAACAATGACATCTTAAATAGAAAAGATCTCAACAACACATATTTAGTAATTAACCTATTCCTCTTCCCAAATCCAAGCTTATCCAAATGTATCATGAACATCATGAATATTTGTAATACAAAATAGGACAATCACAACAACATTTGTAAAATGAGTTGTGATATTTTTATTAGTAGTGTGTTATAAAAGTTTACCTGTTATGGTACCATTTGCATAACTTTGACATTACTTATATTATATGTAGTAATGTTGAAATTTTCAAAACTAAAAATTTCAAAGAACAAAATTTTGTGAAGAATTTTTTTTTAATCTTTTGTAATATATTATGTATATGTTTTTGACATGGAACCTTCTAAATTAAATCAATTATTTGAAAGACATGTGTTGAAGCTACCCATGTGTTATAATGTGCAAGGTATAAGTTTAAAATGATTTACAATCCTAAATTCAATTTTAAAGTACCCGACTAAATGCTTTAAATTATGATGAATCATTTCACTGAATTTGGAGTAAGTTCCTCATGGATCTAGTTTTTCTTTCTTTTCTTTCTTTTCTTTTTTCAATTTTGTGGTATAAAACATCTAGCAAAAGAATCTAGAAAAAGGAAAATTGTACTACAATTTAAACTAGGAAAAACAAAATTCCAAAAAATTATTCCTTTAAATTTATTGAGGGTACAATGTATGATAATACTAGAAATATGCTTCATATCACATAATTTTCATAAAAAATAAAATTGGCATCTATTTATTAAGATAAATTTGTATTTTGTTTCATTTAAATGTGACCAACTATCCCCCCCCCTCTTTTCCACTTTTGGTACCATCACAAGACCTTTGATCACATAGTTTGCAAATTTGTTGTTTTGCAATTTTTGAACCACAAAAACAAAAGTTATAGAATTTAGAATGTTTTTCATCTTTGAAAATTAAATTAAAATGAATTTAGCAAGGTTCCATAAAAACTTTGAAATTAAGCCCAATTTGATTGTATTGGGATGGGACCTTATTTATGAATGAATGAATTTCACATTATTTCTAGTATATTTAATCACATGCTACATTGGTGATGCACATGTTTGAGCATTTTTCTTTGGGGGTGAAGAATGAAATTGAAATAAAATTAATTTCTTTACACACACATGTTATTTTGTGCATTTGTGATAACTTTCATTGTTTTTGTGTTAATGGCCTTGTTGGTAATTATGAATTCATCAAAATTAAAGTTGTACATACAAAGTATGATTGTTTTCAAAATTATAATGTTAGTTGTGTTTGAAAAATATAATTAAAAATAAATTCATATGGTGTTATGCAAATTTGCTAAGTTGTTAAAATTTATGTCATTAAATGTGTTGTTATTTCTTGTGTAATAAACCAAACCCATACATGCAAAAAAAGAATGCCAAATAATACAATGAAGCAAGAAACCAAATTTGGTGAAATTTAACAAATGTTTCCATAATAAAAAGAGTCACACCCACCCATTTAAGTGATCATTTATCTTGGGAATATGGTAGGAATATTTCATCTATAAGTTGAAAAAAATCATTAAAAATTTCTTATGCATCCAAAAAGATGTTGCATTATACTATTATGTAAATATACATTTGAAGAATTTGCTTCAAAATATGTCATTTTAAAATAATCTCCCCAAACATAATTTTTTTAAAAATGTTTAATAATCATTAATTATAGTGTTCATTAAATGTTTTTGAGTATTTTGTTATTATTAGATTCATTCCAAATCATACCATGTGTATTAATAATACATTAAAAATATTGTCATGTAGACACATAAAAAACTTGAAACATTAGCATTATTTTTATATTAAAACATGAAAAATTAAGCATTGATTATGTGTCCTATGCTAGCTTCTATTAATATGAATGCATCCTAGTATTGATAATCCAATTATGTGATGCATCTCAATGTTTTGAAAATCACTATTGTGCGCAAATGTAGGTTGTATCCAATCACAATGTGTTATTTATTTTTATTTTTAATAATAACTTAATTACAATGCTTTATGTATTTTTCTTGTTAGAACAAAGTTAGTGGCATCACAATTGTAAAATAATTTGAGATAATAAATGCACATTTTATTTTACAGATTGCAAGTTATTTACATGTTATTGAGTTCAATTCACATGTGATGTCATATCACAAAATGGCAATTTTCAAAAGTAGACAAGTTGGAGTAAAGAAAATGTGGCAAGAAGCCAAGTTATACAATGAAATCTATTCTCAATACTTCAAGTATTTGATGCATGTTCTTTTGAAAACCACCATTGTGTGTAGGCTATAATTAAGATTGCACCCAATTACATTGATATTGTGATTTGGGTATTATAATTTAGTGATAAATTAATCATGGCAATTTATGTATTTTGAAATTAGTTGCATTGTAATTGCAAAATATTTTATTTAAGTTGAAAGTATGGATATCCATATATTTGTTGCACTACAAAATTATTTCTATGTCATTGATTTCATTTCACATGTCACACTGAATATCAAAATATGAAAATTTTCAAAAGCAAACAAAGTGGGATGAAAAAAAAATGATTTGCTCCAACAAAATAGAAGAAGATATTTCACAGAACACAGACACAATCTAAATGTTTTAAATCACAATATTTAATTATTGGTCCATCATTTTTGTAATGACCCTTTGTATGGGAAGAGGAAAACCCTTACCATAAGTAACTTGAACATTATGGATTTATAATCAAAATATATTTAATTGAAACATTTTAAAAATGTTCTTGTATTGTATTTTTCAACTTTGAATGTTAATGCATACAATTTCAAGTCAATATCATGTTGTTTATCAATAGTGATCAAATGCATTTTTGCATTCTGGATCACAATTTGGACAACTACAATGTGCATGTAAGGTTTATTGGATGTGTTGGTGAAGAATGATGACATGGCATCACAATGCCTACAAAGTTATAAAGAATATCACAATAAATTTACATAAATCACATTCTACATTAATATAGGATTCATTCCATTGCCAAATCTTTAGTTGCTAAAAAGTTTCAAAATCTACTCCAAATGAACAATTTTAGTTACAAAATAATATTGTGTTAATTAATATGTCATTTCCAATCACAAATGGTTGCAAGTTAGTATCACAAATGTTTTAAAAAATTACAACCTAATTGCTTTATAGTTTTTACATTTCATCCATAGTATGAATGAATAGTTATCCATATAAGTGCCATGATGGAGTTAGTTTATTTTTTCTTGCCAATTTGAGATGACATCAAAATTTATAGCTTAAACATTTCATTGTAATCAAATTGCAAAGTTTTGGTTTCATTGAACTGCACTTGTCAATACCTAATATGCCATGTCATGTTTGTTGTAATTAATGCAACTTGTTCTTTGCATCTTCCATTGAGAAATAAAATTAGTTACAATTGTTCATTTCAATTAGAAAATCCAATTGGAAGGCTTGTTGCAAAATCCTATTTTTTTTCCAAGTGAGATCAACAGTTGTTTTTTTTAAAATTTTAGTTTTGTGATGCTATTGAAATGGAGATCATCCATAAGTATATTCAGCGTAATTTGGTGGTATTCAAAATATGAAAGTAGACAATCTTAAAAACTCTTTCATATTGTAGGCAATTGCAATGATTTTGGGCGATTTTTATTTTAAAAATTCTTTTTTAGGATTAAAAAATTTTAGTGAAATTTTTATAACATATTCTTTTTCAAAATATTTTTCATAGAATGGAAAAAACTCACCACAAAATAATGCTTTTTGAGATAAAGACATTGAAGTCATTTCCAAAGTGATGATGAGGCTATTAATAAGAAAATTGTAGTTCTTACCCTATGTATTGTAAAAATTATGATACATAGAAATTACAAAAAGAAAAAAGAAACCTAGCCACAAATTCAACCCCCAAACAATCCACTAAAAGTTCCCATAATTAGCTTCTACTATTCCTGTTACTTGTGCAACTTCTAATCTTCAACAATTGGGTTTGCCTAAATATAGTTTAATTTTGTCCCATATTCCTACATACTCAATTGTCTTCCACTTCAACAATTCGAAGTATTGAACAACCCCTTGGTAGTGTTTCTTTTTTCAAATTTGTGATGTAGCCAAGGTGGTGATTATCCATAAATCTATTTAGCCAAATTTGGCTGTTAGCAAAATATGATAGGAAAAAAGTTAAACATCCTTATTTTTTTGGCTAGATACTTGGATCATGTATAGAAATGTGGCAATTTAATTAAAAATTTGACTTTTTCAAAAAATCACTGAATTTGTGACAAAAAATTTGAAAATTTCACACCATTCACTCCCCCCCCCCCCAAAACTCCCCATTACCCCCCCAATCCCGTCCCCAAAAACCCCACTTTTACATGTCACCCAAAGGGCAAAAGCGATTTCACATGATTGGGTGACAAGAGTTGAGTCATTCACCTTCAACAAACCTGAACTAGGTGATTAATTATCAAATCTTGAAGATGCGCAAATTTGCTAGTTTCAAATCCACATTCATCTTCGCACCAACACAAGCAACACTCACAGCCATGAGAAGACCAATGTTGTTGTGCTGGTAAGTTTAAGTGGCGTGTACATTGTCATGTAGAACAGAGTAAGTGTAAAAAATTCTAGAAACAACCTGTTGAAGATCTTTGGTCAAAAATTAGATTGTCAGTAGGGGGTGATAAACAGGGCATGCTTCATGGTTCCTTGTAACGAACAGTTAGTGCAAACAACTTTTGTATAAACTAAGCTTTGGATCCATGAAGGTTTTGGATGCACCTGCATCATACCAGGCTTTTAGGATTCCTAGCACTCTACTCCTTTATTATAATTTATAACATTGGTTGTGGAAACTCTAAGTTTATGGCCCCAGTTCTTCCTGGTCCCAGTCCCAGGCTCTAGTGATTAATCTCCATCCATAGGACCAGCAAAATGATGTCATAAGGAAGAGTATGAATAGTCAGTCAGTCAGTCCCCATTTGGGACTTCCCGCACTAGTGTGAACACTTCAACTTGTGTGTACAATTGTTCTCATTAGCTCAAGTGACATCACATGTGAAGTATGAAAATTCCCAATCCATTTAACTGACAACTGACCAAACCTGGCAACCATCCTTTGGAGAAAATTGTGAGAAATTTAAACAAATGATTCAGATGCTTAGGGTTAACAATCCCATCATGATGTTATCTCCGGTTGTGACTAAAGCTTATGTGACCCACCAGTGCACCATCCATTGAGAACTCGTTATCACAAATAAATTGCTGAAATTTTTGGATGTTACAGTTTTCCTTAAAGTTATCCTCTCTTCACCCTGTCTTTTGGCCTCTTTTCACCCCCCCTATCCCCTCTTTGAGTGAGGTCTGCAAAATAAGGAAGTTTGATAAAATCTGGGTATGAAATGCTGAAATTCAACGTTTAGATGCACAAGGTTCGAGATAACTTCTGGTTCAGATTTGTAAAGATAATTGGAAATCAAAGAACAGCCCATTCTACTTTTTTGAAAAATATTTCCAAATCAACAAAACTCCAGTTCCATTTTTTTCAAAAAGTGTCAAACACACCAGAAGTTTTCACAAAGCAACCAGCTAAGAACACACAATTTTATAGAGGGTTATTTGACCAGTTCTCAGATTTTTGAGAACTATGATTATATATCAGAACTGAGAATAAAACAAAAAACCACAATTATATATCAGAACCAATTATTTGATTTTTTGAGAACTGCAATTTAAACATATCTTTGGGAACTGCCCACAGAACCTCTGCTTGTCAAGTTCCATTTATGGTGACCACGCAACAACGCTTCCATAACACATTGATATGCATAATATGGCTGAGATATGCATTCCAAAATGTCATCTTGATGATAAAAAATTCCAATAAAAAAAACCCAATGGCAGGAACCATTACAAAGAAGACAAAAGGAAAGGCCAAAAAAGGGCCAAAAGAGGTGCAGCCCACAGAAACCAAAGAAAGGGAGAGTGCTTTTCCCTCTTGTGGTAGGATGCAATCTCAATCATGTTTTTATTCAGTTTCTGTTGTGGCATTAATCGACGAGCAGCCCCATTAGGATTTAGCATCATGTTAACAAGAATTAATTCTAAACCTTTTGCAACCAGTAGAATTTTGGCAACAAACTGCCCCCTACTAAAAAAATCTATTGCAATTGAATGATTTTTTCCAAGAAATATTGATTCATTATTCCTAAGAATCTACAACCGCATATTTGTATTTAATTTATCTTTTCAGCAGGTTGTGAAAATTATCACAAAAATCAGCGGATCTCAATAGTACTGCAAAGATATCGCTGGACTATTTCAAGGTACTAATCTGTGATGAAAAAATATTTTGGAAACTGTATGGACGATTGGTGCACTTGATTTTAATTGCCTATTCTTTTGGTATGGTGGTATTAGACTCATTTGAACAATAGTGAGGTGGAATGTATTACTCTGTAGCAGGGGTTTTCTTTTTGGTTGCAATTTTATGATGTAGCCTTGGTGGCAACCATCCACAATAGCAAAGAGCCAGATTTGGCTTCAGGTCGGGGAGAATAGTACACATTTTCTAGAATCCTGCTATGTTTTGGCAACCTCCAAGAACTCAGTGTCTAAATATGATGACTTCCACTTTTTCTCCTTAGACTCTGAGGAACTAAAAGGCATTTAGAAAGAATCTTGGGAGAGTACTAAAATACCGTAGTACCTGAACAATTTCAGCAACAAACTGTCTAATAATTAATTAAATTTGAACTCTTAACTTTGGCACTTGGGGTTTTATAATTTTGAAATTTTTGACATGTAATGGTTATATAAAATAATAAACCATCCCTCTTCAAGGTTGTGGAATAGTTTAGTGTGTCCAGACTGTCTCAATTTTCAAATCTTAAAATTTTGATTTTATTAAAATTTCGACACAAATATTAAATAGATTTTCAAAAATTCAAAAAAACAAAACATAATTTAATTTATGCTGAATTCATGCAGGTACTATGGTTAAAGAAGTGTCACATACATGCAAAATTTAGGCCACACTGAATCAGCACTCATCAGTGCACCATCCACTGGATGCCCATTATTACGCAATTATGGATGAACCTCAACTGAGTTAATATTTGGTTTCACCTTGGTAACCAATTTTGTAAGAAATAAGTCTCATGTATAGGTAAATAGGTAACTACTAGATAAGTAGATGATTTATACATAGGTAATGGCTGTTTTTACTACCTACTAGCAACCTGCTTATGGGTTGTTATGAGTTGATGGTAGGCAGGTAGAAAAAAAAGAAGTAATTGAGCTAACCGTCTTGATTAGCTTGGGAACTTGAACTCAACAGAAAACTGTTTCCTGACCACTTATCATTCATCCTTCATGGTGCGCTGGTGGGTGCTGGTTTGCCCCAAATTTGGCTGTATTGTACCTGCGAGGGTTGGTGTGTTGTTTTGCAACTTGCATAAAGCATGACTGTGAAAGGACCACTGATACTCTTCCCTATGATCATTAACACTTTAAAAGAATACTGGCAAGATAAGAATGCAAGGTCAGTTTTCAGAGATGTCTGCATGCAACTATCTCCTATGACTCAAAAGACAACAAATAAAACTACAAGTCTGTCCTGACTTATTGCAATGACATGAGCATACCGTCATGCAGTGAGAGTAGGCTCAATGATCCAAAGAAAGGGAACAGCAAAAGATACAAAGACCTTCTGATTCAGCGGCAGAGATTTCTAATGATAATAATGGACAATGATGATGCAATATAGCACGAACCGAAGTTCAATCCTTGGGTCCAGATTGTGGCACAAGTTCAAAGCTCCACATCTGAGGGGTCTGGTGATCATAAAGATACAACCATGGAGCCCAATGAAGACCATTCAAAACACTACTGGACAATCTCCAAATCTAGAACAAATCATGTAACAAGACTGATAATGCTATTAACATAGTGGGCCTGTGTGGAACTGAACTTGCCAACATGTTGAAGGACATGAGGGTAACTTGCCATTTAGCTATGTCATCTCTTGCAGCAGGTCCACCAGCATCAGTGAAAACGACTTGTGGAGAGAAATTTGGATGAAGTTCAGGCTTTTGGATGAAATTCAGGCTTTAAATAACATGAAACACTATTGTAGACAAGAACCCAGAACCCATCAAGTGAACCAGCACCCACCAGAGCACCATGTAGGATGAATGAGATGTTGATGGGAAACACTTTTCCATTGTATTCATGTCCCATTGCTAACCAGCATGGTTAGACATGTACTTAACCATCCACATGCATCTCTACCTACCCAGTAGTCACAAAATGAATTGCCTAGTTACTTACCTACAGAGTAACCACTTGCATTCCTTGCTTACCTATCATACTTGCCCACTTACATAGATAGGGGAAGGGAAAAATACGAGGGTGTAAGCGATCAATTATCAAGGTGGAAACAATTGTAAGTGAGACCAGTAATCACCCACAGTTGAAGGGTAGGCTATTCCTAACCAACATGTTTAAGGTGAATATGGATTAACACAAGGTGGATATGGATTCATACCAACAAAGTTATGTCATTTCAAATTCTAAATGATCAGAATTTCTTTCACTCACTCACATGAGAGCATACACATTCTGAAACTGAAGTAACTTAAGAGAGAATTGAACCCTGATTCTCAAAGGAACTCTGGTTGCTGCAACACAAGTTGCTTGCCCCAAGCACACCCCAAATCTCTCCTCAATTACCTCACACAAAAACAGCATCTCTATAAGAACTTGCCATGATAAGATATTTGCATCTGGGATCTGAATATGCATATTGAAAGGTCACACTTGAGATGGATGTACTTGAGATTGAAAGTTGCAGCCCCGTTTCACTACAAAAGACTGCTGGTTCCCATGTAGACCATGTCACAAGAATACAAAGAGATTTTCCTAGACCAGCTGGAAGTTTAGGAAGTTCACAGACCAGGCTCTAAATTGTCTTGCCACAAAAATTGCTTTCAGAGACTATGTGAATGATGAGCCCAAAAAACGTGGGTAACTCTTGGCCATAGCCAAGTACTGGCTACTAAGTAGCTTTCATGCAATAGGGGTGAACACCCTGCAAACCTGGTATTTCTACCATCAACCTTTGGGGTATTATCATGAGGGAACAACTACTATGATGGAGGATCACATATAGGATCACATTCTGTGATATAAGTGTGGAATACTTTCCATGTTGTGGTGGAGATTACAAGAACATAAATTGTCATCAAGACACTTAGTCTTGTTGGGGACTTGTCTGAAAAGGACATGGGCCGTTCAATACGGTCAAGACCAGTGATATTTTTGACTAATTTTGTCATTCTTTGGGCATAAAATTTGGGACGTTTTGCACCTTTTTTCTAGTTTAAATTAAACTCTAAAATGTTGGAAATTTTCACCAATTTTTTTTAATACCACAAACTTTTTATTGGAAAAAACCCTGGTCAAGACTATGAAATAGCCAAAAGGCCATTACCGAATGGCACTCTCACATGGTATGGTATATTCTCATAACCAAGGGTCACAAGAATATTCCCGCGACCATGGGTCATAAACATATTCCCATCATTAGGGATCCAAGTTGATGATGGTCCAACTATTATCATGGATTTTGGTCCCCGTAGATGGGAATCTTCTTATGCTCAGGTGTCCTGGACCCTAGGCTTTGGAGAATATTCCTCATAACTTATCAAAAGCATGGACTACTTGATCCCTGATAAATAGAATGGTCTCATTACCATGCGTCAGGAATCTAAGGATTTTGAGAATATGCTATATATCATGGGAAACGAGTAGTTACCAGTGGTAATGGCCATTTTGCTATTCAACAAAAACTTGGTGCCCCTATGCACAAAGGGCTGGTACAATTTATTTAGGGTATGTGAATGGCGTCTTACCCTCATCAAAACTTTTGCCTCAATAGAGGATGGTACTTTATGAGCAAGATTCCTTGACGAATTATTATGAGGAACCTTATGCAGAGTGGATGAAGAATCTCTGCGTGTAAAGTATCTCCTGAGTGCTCACCTTCTCAAACAAAATCACATCCATTTAAAATGATTCCAGATCTTTACACCATGTAAGGACCTCAACTGTTCTGGGAATTTGGGTCTTACAGTTGGCTGTCACCTTGCAGCAAGCCCTAATTCCCAGAGCAGCCCCATTATGGGACCTTGGTTCTTACCCAAATTAAAGAAACGCATTCTGGAAACAAGTTGTCCAGGATTTATTGGGGGCACTCTTGCATGCCTTCCTGTAAGTAAGGGTATGGAAAGTATGTTCACCTTGGAAGCAAGGAAAGAGGATCTCAGCAGACCTGGTGGTGGAGTGCCTCTTTTTTTGAGTGCTCATGTCCAACTGACCAATTGGTTTCCCGATCAACAATCTCATGTTTTTTCTTTGTTTTTTGTTTCAACAATGCTTTTGTAATCTGAGTGCTTATGACCAACTCGACCATCTGATTTTTAGATCAAATTGCCGCAATTTTTTTCCCTTTGTGCAGTCCTTTTTTGTCCCCCTATACAGTATGAATGTGAGAGGGGCCAGTCTTGAGGCCATTCTGCATTTCGAGGTTCCTGGACAGGAGCCCGAGTTCCCAGGCATCAAGAAACACAGAATGGCTGAAATACGGGTTCTGCTCCTGCCTAAAGATTGAGGTTTTTTTGGTCAATCTGTCATTTTTTTTGTTTTTTCTTTCCATATTTTAAATTTTTTCTTCCCAACCTGAAAGATGACAAATTTTGAGACATAAGATTTTTCTTGCTCCATCTAAGATTCCGGAAGAATCCTCCCTCTGAAAATGGACAGCAAATAACAAAGGGAAAAAGATCCCTGATCTTTTCAATAACCATATGGTAAGAACTAAGAACATTAAACTCCAGTGAGGAATTGAACACGAGTTTCAATGAGTCCTATGACAAGTTGTGAAACCATTACTGGAATTTAGCATTTTGACCCAGCTTCCCTCTGCATAAAGCACTGGAGTGTAAGTGGGAATGTAACTGGCTGGCTGGTTAAGCGGCAAAATATTACTTGTTTGACAAGCCTTATGGCACAGCGGCCACTGACCCATATATTTTCACTTTGCATAAGACCCTACATATACAGGTGCAAGTGCCTTAGTACGTGGGCTACCACATGCATTACACGAGTCAACTCATCGTGCAAGGAGGAGGGCCCATGTGAACCAGTACCCACCAGTTTACCCATGCATGATGGATGATATGTGAACAGGATTCACTTATATGTTGTATTCCTGTCCCATAGCTAGCCACAGTGATTAGTTTTATATACTAACCATCCACCTACCTTCTTAGTAGCCACCAAGTACCTTACATACTTACCTACATTTGTAGTAAACACTTACATTAAATACCTCAATTGTGATGCTCACAAACCAAGGCAGTATAAGGCAGAAATAAGAGAGTTTACAAGATAGGTCACCAAGGTTCCAGGTTGATAACTCAGTTGTGAACTAAGTCGTAATGGGTTTGTGATTTGCACTGGTGGGTGCGGGGTCACATAATCCCAAGCAGGAGGGTGCTCTGGAGGGAAGGAGGAGAGAGGAGTTGTCACACCAGCTGACAGATGACAACAATAAGTGGGCTCTGGTCACAATTCACCATCCATTGGAAGTTCAGATTCTATGGCCCAGTAGGAAGGTAGTTGGCAGAGAAATCCATCTCAGCCGTATGTATGGGGACAATTCTTATTGTGATGTGATAACTGGTCTGCAGGATTCCAAGGATGTAACCTGTCTTGGTGTCTTATTCTGTGAGCACTTAAAAGGTTTTCCCCAGGTGGATCATCTGCTGGTTCCAATTTAGTTCTGCCAACTCCCCTTGTGATGTGAATCAACAGTGCGGAACACCGGGTAAACTCTGGAACTGGCCCATGTAGAACTCGTTATCACCAGATGGAACAGAATCTTGCCCTACGGGCCTGGATGTGTGCCATAGTTGATTGTAGAGAGCATCTTGCTTATATGGCAGCATGCCGTTAGATATTAGCTCCCCAGTTATATCATGTATTCTGCTGCCTTCTAATATTTTCATACCTCCCTTACAGTTTTTGCATGTTCTTTCAGCTGGAACCCCCATAGCTTGCCCTCCACTGTATCCCATAACTAACTGCTAGATGAGGTTCCCAGACAACCAACTATGTCTGGTATCCAGCACCCTGTCACCATCTACCCAGTCCAAAGTACTTGAGCCCCTTGATGTGCAGTATACTACATGTTGGAGCAGAACCCAATGACAGAGGTGGGATCCAAGTAGGTAATAGGCTGTAGTCTGTCTACCCAGATCACACTGGATGGATCAAGAGGTCTTGATGACGTGTTATTTTCTTATATGTCTTGACCATCTAAGTTGCACATAGAGTAACTTGTAACCTACATGCAATTTCCTACCTACCCTGCAGTTTGGTCTTTGGCTGCCAAGTATAACCTAAGTTCCTTGTTCTTGATGGAGGGGATATACAATGTAGAGTTCAATGCCTCTTGAATCACATGCAGAGAACCATGACTCTTGAACTACAAAATTCACAATAACATAAGTGTTTAATGTTTAATCACTAATTTGTAATCCTTTCTGCATACAGACAAGGGTTATAGTAACTAGCTGGTTTTTAGAATACATTGTCCAATGTGTCACTTGCTCATTGGTCCAGAGGAGGGGGGTTATAAGACATAAATTTCTCCCTTCTCTCCTCTAGTTTTTTAGTTTTGACGCACCTAGTTCAGAAACCAGTTACACCTGGTAACCAGCGAGAGGAGCCAGATTACTGAAATAATCTGGACACATTCATGCCTTGACTATATTTGGTAATCTGGCTCCTCTGGCCGGTTACCTGATCCATAGTACAGGACCAATGGAAATGCTAGAAAGCTGGATCATAATTTTCAATGTTTAGTAGAATAGGGTTGTGCATATGCTTCAAGAATTTTTTTTGCAGGCAAATGGGATGGCTAGATTTGGTGGTCTGAATTCGTTTTCTTACTTATTTTGAGTGAACTAACAATTCATTCAACTAACAATAGTTATTTAGTTACATGGTCTGAGCATATTACTTGTGCATTTTCTTTCAATGCACATATTGTGTAGCACAAAAAGGGGGGATGTGTCAATCTCACAACAGCTCACCACATTAACATTTCAAACAGATTATGATGGACAATTAGGTTAGAAAGCTGTGGATATCCAACAAATAGCAAGCAATTTCACAATTTACCTATGTTCCCACAAAGACAAATGTTTCAAGTAACCAATTGTCCTAATCAATTGACATACAAAATCGCAACAACATGATAAGAATGTGACTTTGTAGATCAAATCTCTCCAGACATCTGTCAAATGGCTATCATGATCTTCTTTTGGCATCAAGAACACCCTCAATGTTCAAAGAGGGCACAAGTTAACCCACAACTACATTCAGGTAATTTGATAGGAACATTGGCACTAAAATGAATTTTATTCCTTTATTTTTCCTCACATGCAATGCACAAACCAATTTCCCCAGAGTTCCCAACAACTGGAGTCTTTTCCTAAATATGAATTCCGCACAAACACAACACTCTCACAACCAACCATTTTAATGCATTCCACATACCACCCTTTTTGTCCCCTAGGGATCTTCATCACTTCCATGAGGTATCTCAAATTTTATTCATGTTGTAGTCCTACACAACTTAGTCTTATGGACTCTTATGTGCAGTGAAAAAGTTCAAGGGTCCAATAGCACCTAGACATTGGAGCCTTATTCACATATTGTTCTAGATAGCAAACAAAAACAACCAAACTCATGTTCATGTCCAGCAACTACCACAAAAATACTCATATGTTTAACTTACCAGCAAGGTGCCCCTTAGAGCCTTTGTTTCTCGCTTTTGCATTGAATCCCTCCAACAACACTTCTTGCCAAGCTTCACCATCACCAAAGAACATCATGGGCAAACAAACAAGCAATTGTCTCAACTACCATCATGAATTAAAACACACTAGAATGCCACCATCCATTTTTCCAATGCCATAAACCTATAACAAACAAATCCATAGTCTTAGCAATTAAAAAAAAAAGGATCAACATCAACCACTTGCTCTTTTGTCTTTTTAACCTTTCGACATCTTGATCCTTCTCGTTAGGTCTTCATCTAGGTAAAAGAATTTATTGAACCTCCTTTCATCCCACAACTAGATCTATGTCAAAAACTTATTTTTTAATTAATATGTAATTATTCAACAAAATAGTAGCATGTCAACATCTACCACATTAGGTAAGTTACTAAATACCAGTGTGGGGAAGGTATTAAAAATTGCACAAAACCCTGCTTAATATCAAGTTGGATATCAAAATTAATAACTGCAAGTAACAAAAAAATAAAAATACCTTGTTATTATTTATAACTATGGTTCTCAAAATTTTGATAAAATCAAATAATCACCTAGAAAATGGCTAGGTTTTTGTTAATCCTTTGAAGTTTTTGAAATACTTAATATTAATGGTTTTTTTAATCTGATTTTTTTCAAACATTTAGAACCAATGGTTCTTTGATTTTGAAATTTTCAAATACTTGGAACTGATCGGTATCACAAAAATCAAATATTTGCCTCGCATTAATAAGTATTATTGACTAATGTGAATTGTGTCATTTATTTCAGCTATTTATTAGTCCATTAAGGTATGTAATCGATTTGAAGTCACGTATCTTTGATGTAATTTTATCACTTGCAATGGGGGGGAACCATTAGATTTAGATCCTTTGATTGTTCCCTTTATGACCCCTTTTTTGTTTCTCTTAAACTTTTAATGTATTTCTTTTTCATCCATTTTTCATTTTTAAATCCCTTCTACAGAACAAGTCACTTCTAATGTGGGGTGGATATTTAATTTTTTCTAGTATTAATCATGTCTAAGTTTTAGAAATAAATAAATTGACATAATTGCCCAAATTTAGGTTTTTGAAATCCAACACAACAACACATCTTGGGTTTTAAAACTAGTTAATAAAACAACTATTGTATTTTTTTACTACAATTGTAATTACAGGTTCATGTTAATGATTACGTCATTGTAAAGGACATTGTGGTGCCACGTGGCATTATGGTTTTGTGACTATAGTCAATTTCAAGACTTGATGGTTTTTACATAAATATCAAATTTTCAAATTATTATTTTTAATGTATTTTTAATCATCCAAACTTAGGTAATAACAAAATTCCATTGATTCTTACAAATTTTGGTGAATAA
>Ga0116230_10002325_pt1 | contig 18302 bp, 16 predicted proteins | sample S1TSphfallax_3_FD_88678 | JGI IMG/M metagenome (GOLD analysis project Ga0116230, IMG submission 88678) | Host-associated microbial communities from peat moss isolated from Minnesota, USA - S1T2_Fd - Sphagnum fallax MG | ecosystem: Host-associated > Plants > Peat moss > Unclassified | place...
CACGGACCGAGACGATAACCGAGGAGATCATCGCAGCGCTGCCAATTGCGGACGCGCGTCTTGCGGATACGTTGCGGACCCTGCGCGCGTTTGCGCTGCCTCTCTTGATGGCGGCAGCGTCGGCGGCTCTCGAGGAACACGGGGCCGGCGTGACGGCGCTCGGCGCCAACGGCGTGGAGTTCGGACTGCGGCGGCGTGGGAGAAGCGGATGGCAGAGTATCCCCTCGGCGCCGCCCCGCGGCGGTCGCTTGTCCGGCTGCGAAATGGTGAATCCTCTCCCCGCCATCGGGGATAGCGTGCTCGTCGATTATTGCGGCTTGGGCGCGCTGATCGATGCGCCCGCATTGCGTGCCGCACTCATCGACCCGCGATGCGGCATCGTCGATACCCACAGGATCATGACCAGTGGGGACGCGCCGCTCTTCAATCTCGGCGTGCTCGACGCGGCCGGCGCCTTGGGGTTGATCGGTCGCGGGACCTACCGACCGGAATCGGCGTTATTCCGCTAGCGGCAGGGAGTCCGGTGTCATTTCGGCGCGCAGTCGCGGCAGACTGGCCGGATGGTTCTCTTGGATGAAGGCGATGAATTGTTCGCGGATGGCGCAGCGCAGATCCCAGGATTTCGAGGAGTCCGCCGAGGTTGCCAGGATCCGCAGCTGCATGGTGCGCTCGCTGGCATCGCTGACCTGGAGGTTCCAAAAGCGCTTATCCCACAGCGGATGCGTCTCGATGATGCCCTTCAGCGCGGCGCGTCCCGCTTCGACCGGAAAGGTGTAATCGACCCACACGAACACCGAACCCATCAGCTGGGCTGACGTGCGGGTCCAATTCTGGAAGGGCTTCTCGATGAAATAGCTGAGCGGTAGCACCAGCCGCCGATCGTCCCAAATGTGGACCACCACATAGGTGAGCGTGATTTCTTCGATGCGTCCCCATTCGCCCTCGACGATCACCACGTCGTCCTGGCGCATGGGTTGAGCCAGCGCGATCTGAAATCCGGCGAACAAATTTGCGAGGGTTTTTTGTGCGGCGACTCCGGCGATGATGCCGACGAGGCCCGCGGATGCCAGCAGACTGGTGCCCACATGCCGGACTTCCTGAAACAACATGAGGATCGACGCCACCGCCAGCAAGCCGATGAGTACATAGATCACGCGCGTCATGACGTGAAGCTGGGTGTAGACCTTGCGTGCGCGCAGATTGTCGGGCGCCGCCATGTCGAAGCGTATCAGCACCACAGCCTGACCCATGGAGACCGCGCGGACCAGCAGCACTGCCACGGCGATGATGAGCAAGATGCTGGTAATCCTCAAGACCACGCTCGCAAAGGGGGCGGGTAGTCCGAGCATCGGCAACCCGAGGATGATCGCGATGATGATCACCAGGATGCGAAAACTGGATCCCAGAATCGGTACCAGCAGGTCATCGATCCGGCTCGGGGTGGCGGCTGCCCACGCCGCCACATGGGCTTCGACCATACGGCTGGTGCGCAAGACGAACCAGAGGAGGATGACGAAGGCGCCGAAGCCGAAAGTCGAATCGAGGCCGCGCTGCACCGCGTCCAGGCCCTGGTCGGGTCGAAGCGGGATGAGCAAGGGCACGGCGGCGACATAGGCGCCCAACAACCAGATCAGGAGATACAAGGGTTTGCCGACGGCGGCGAAGGCTCGATGGATGAGGCTTATTTTGATGGTGCCCGCCGGCTGTTGCCGATGCCGCACGTACCATCGCGCGATGGCGTGCAGCAGTATCGCCACCGCCAGGTAGAATCCGCTGACCGCAAGCTCCGACAGCCGCAAAGATCCGACCACCTGGACGTGCCCAAGACCGCCGAGCAGGCTCAGCGCCCACTCATCGAGACGGCCGGTCAGCAGTGCCAGGAAACTATGCATCGAGAATGCGGCGCCCCGATCAGCCAGCCGGCGGTGCCGCTCTGCCGTAGGTTTCGTTCAAACGCTGCAGCACGTATTCTCCGGCGATCACCGGCGGATACTTGGCGGGCCGATCGGCGCTTACGCAGCTGGGCAACGGGGAAATTGGAGTGTCAGGGTCCACGCCAAGAAAAAACGGGATCGACATACGCGGCAATCCGGTGGTGTTGATCGCCCGATGCCGGGTCGACAGGAAAGTGTCGTTGGTCCAGCGCTGCAGCAGATCAGCGATGTTGACGATGAAGGCTCCCGGAATCGGTGGCGCATGAATCCATTCGCGGCCGTTCCACACCTGTAACGCGGTGATGCCGGGCTGCTGGGCAAGGATGGTGAAACATTCGTAATCGGTGTGGGCGCCGATGCCGATCTGGCTGCCATCGCTGTGAGCGGGCTGCGGCGGATAATAGTTGAGCCGAAGCATGGCGGTCGGACGCCTCAGATGCGGCTCGAAGAAGCCTTCAGGCAACCCCAAGGATAACGCGACCACCGCGAAGAGGCGGTGACCGAGCTCGAGGACTTGGGCAAAGTAGTGGTTCAAATGGTCTTTCAATTCCGGCAGCGCCTCGGGCCAGAGATTTGCATCGTGCGCGGGCTGCGACACCATGTCGAAGGATTCATGCAGGTCGCCCTTGTTTGCAGGATCGGTATTCTCGGCCAGCAGCGGCGTGTACCCGGCGTGGTGCGGCGAATTGCGCTGATGTATAGACACTTTGTCGGCCAGCGGCAGATCGAAAAAGCGCCGGCCCAGCTCGAACGTGCGCGCTAGATCGGCATCCGAGACGCCGTGGTTACGGATGTAGAAAAACCCAACCGTCTCGCTCGCCTCGCGGACTGCTGCGGCGACCGCGAGTTTCGTCGCGGCGTCGCTGCCGGCCATGGCGCCGATATCGATCACGGGGATTTCCTCGAAGGCAATCGCTCGCGCACTCAGTTCGCTGGTCGCCGTAGCCACGAAATCGCTCCTTCCGGGTTTAAACCGCTTGCGGGTGCACAACGTTTCAGCGGAAACGTGTGCCCCGCAGTTCCCTTAGCATACCCGTCTTTTTAGAGGGCCGGTGCAGGCAGCGACGTGCGCATCTCGCGCAGAGCGCGGCGCAGATGCGACTTCACCGTGCCTAGCGGGATGCCGCTGGACACGGAAATTTCTTCGTGCGATAGGCCATCGAAGAACGACAGCGCCAACAATTTTTGGCGCAGCGGTGACAGTGCCGACAGCGCGACATGAATCGAGCTGCTGTCTTGAAAGCGGCCGAGGATTTGATCCGGGCCGGATAACTCCGGCGCGTGCTCGAGCAACAGCCGGGCATTCAACAGGGGGTGTCGGCGGTTGCGACGCCAGCGATCGATGGCGCGATTGCGAGTGATGCCGTAGAGCCAGGTCTTGACTGAGCCGCGGTTGGCATCGTAGTCATCCGCATGCTGCCATACATAGATGAATACATCGCAGACGATTTCTTGGGCGCATTCGTGGGATCCCAACAGGCGTCGGGCCGCGACGTGCAGCGGCGCCGCCATGCAGGCGTACAGTTTGGCCAGGGCATCGTGGTCGTGGGCGCCGATCTTGGTCATGACCCGTGCGAGTTCGAGTTCAAGCTCGAACGCGTGGTCCTGGGTTGCTGCTGTCAGGATCTCCGCCCCTCGTCGTTAGTCGTCCAGCCACTCAATCCGGAGAAGGATCATATGAGGCCATCCCACCTGCGAATGTCCGGGTGGCATCTGCTGTGCGAGTCGGTACTTTCCGACAGGATACGAGAGGATGGCGGGCGGTTGGCGTCGCGTCTGTTCGGTGCCGCACAGTAACCACGTGTCGCAACGCGTCATACGTTATGCTGTGGCCATGCTTGCTATCTACCGCTCTATGCGAATCGTCGGATTATGCTTCCTCGGCTTGACCGTGATGCACGCGTCGGTGGCGGGGGAACCGGCGACCACCTGTCAGGCGTCGCACTGGGATATGAGCCGGGAGTTGAAGGCCTTTGGTCGGCCGCCGCAGGGTGAGTCGGCGGGCAGCTCGGCGTCCACCATGCCGTTGCTGCGACTCGATACGCTGTATGCGTTACGGCTGCGAGCGCAGAGCGAGGTCGAGTTCGTGCAACCACCCAGCAAGGCGGCGAGCGGCCCCACGCCCATGGGCGGGATCAGCCGGTTCAAGGTGCCCACCCGCGGCGTGTACCGCGTCACGTTGGATTCGCCACTGTGGATCGACGTGGTCACGGCCACCGGCATCATTGCCCCGAGTGCCTACACCGGGTGGCACGAATGCAGCGTGTTTCGCAAGAGCGTCGACTACACCCTCGAGGCGGGCCAAACGGTGGCGCTGCAATTCAGCGGCGCGGCCACCGATCTTGTGAAAGTGACGATCGAAGGCCCTTAAGCGGCCACCTCATCCACCATCGAAATGATGCCGGCGAGCACCGGGCCGCCGACGCGAAGACGGCAGCTTTCGATCTGCTGGCGATCGAACGATCGACCGACCTTCCGTCCCTTGACGATGAGTTCGATGGTCGCGCCGGTCGGGCCGTTCACCGATGCCCCGGTATCGATGTTCGCGACGCTGCCGTAAAGACCGTGGTGGACCAGCCGGCTTTTGATCTCCTGGCGCACCTTACTCAATCCCGTATCGAACTCTTCGCGTGACTGATTGGCTTCCATGAACACGATTGTACGCGGATCGCCGCGGCCTGGCCGGGCTGTTTAGACCGGCTAGTTGACTTTAAAGATAGCCGCCAGCCGGGTGGTGGCCGGGTCGAAGACAGCGAGCAGTGGTTTGCCACGGCCGGTGAGTGGGATCGCATTCAACTGATCCGGCGAATAACCGGCGGCGAGCATCTGGTTCTCGAGGATTTTCTTGTCTTTGGGCATGAAATACCCGACATCGTCGACCTTCTTGAGCTGGGTGTGCAAAAGGCTGAGCCCGGCCTCCCACGGTTTATAGTAGCGCGGCATGGAAATGACGTCGTCACCTAAGGACACGGCTTGGGCGATGATCCGGTCGTGTTCCGCAGGATCCTGCGGCAACGGCGCCCAGATCCAGCGGGGCAGGCTGTACCAGTGCGGAATCAGCGGTGCCTTAAGCTGGCGGGCCAGAGCGAGTTCCTTGGGATCGACGTCGTACGCCTGGATGAGCTGCAATACGTTCTCCGAAAACGCGTAGTACAGCGGCCGCCCGTTCCACAGCTGCATGCTTCCGTAGAGCAGGGCGACCAGTTGCACGGTGGCGATGACCGCTATGTCGCGGGTCAGCGTGCGGCGCGTCTTCGCGGCACTGGCCACGACCGAGGTCAACAAAGGACCGAGGACCAGGTCGACCCCGGTCACCACCAACACCACCTGCGACACGTCGGCGAGATACCAGCCGGGCCATCGATACCAGCCCAGGTACAAGATACCGAGCAATAGCGTCAGCACGGCGAGGCTGACTAGGAGGTGCGTGCCAAAGGCTTTTAGTCTGAAAATCATGGCGGTATTTTCCACATCACGGGCGGCAATGACAGTCCGCCCGGGGCATGACGCCGCGATTTGCCAACCGCGTCACAGGCACCGTGTCGCGTCGCTGCTGCTAGTCGCTGCTGCTACCATGGGCTGATGGCGCGATCATCCGAGGTGCGACAACGGTGGCGAATGCGGCACGTCCGCTGCGACGAATTCTAGGCCTCGGCTTCGGCCTGGCCATCGCCTTCGGCGGTACGGTGGGCGTTGGCATCCTGCGTCTGCCGGGGACGCTCGCCGCGACGTTGGGCGATGCGCGGCTGATCGTCGTCTTTTGGCTGCTCGGCGGCATCTATGCGCTCTTGGGCGCGGTGTCGGTCTCCGAACTCGCGGCGATGCAGCCGCGGGCCGGCGGCTTCTATGTGTACGCGCGGCAGGCATTCGGCGACGGTATCGGCTTCGTGATCGGCTCGAGCGATTGGCTGAACGAGGTGGCGGCGCTCGCCTATGGGGTGATCACCGCCGTGACTTTTCTCGGCGCCCTGTGGCCGGCGGCGAACGCCTACCCGCGAGCGGCCGCGATCCTGATCCTCGCGGTATTCACCGCCCTGCACTGGGTGGGCCTGAAGCTCGGCAGCACGCTCACGCGGATCATCAGCCTCGCGGTCGGGCTCATGCTGTTGGTGCTCATCATCGCCTGTTGTCGCGGCGCCCCCGTGGCCGCACCGGATCGGTCCCTGCCGCTGACGGCGGCGTCGCTGCCGCTGTTGTCGCTCGGCATGTTGGCAGCGGTGGTCACGGCCTTGCGTGCCGTGTTCGTGAGCTACGACGGCTGGTATTCGCCGATCTATCTCGCCGAAGAAAACACCGAGCCGGGGCGCACGCTGCCGCGGGCCATGATCGGCGGCACGATCGTGCTCATCGCCTTGTATGTGCTCATCAACGTGGCGATCCTGCACGTGGTCCCGCTGCAGCTGCTGGCCGTCTCCAGCCTGCCTGCCGCGGACGCGGCACGGGTAGTGCTGCCCGAAGGGGGCGACATTCTGGTGACCGCGATCTCCCTGGTCACCGTCTTGTCGCTGGTGAACGCCGTCATGCTGATGACCCCGCGCATCCTGTTGGCGATGGGCCGCGACGGCTTGTTCTTGGCGAGAGCCGCCGAAGTCAGCGCCGGTGGCACCCCGCGTTTCGCGCTCGCGATCAGCAGCGGTGCCGCCATGGCGTTGATCTTGAGCGGCAGCTTCGATGAGATCGTGGCGCTGGCGGCGGTGCTGTTTCTCTTCAATTACATTTCGGCGTACAGCGCGCTCATCGTGCTGCGACGGCGGAATCCTCTGGCGCCGCGGCCGTACCGTGCGTTCGGCTACCCATGGTCGACGGGGGTGGTGCTCGGCGGTTGCGTGCTCTTGTTGGTGGCCGCGATCATCGAGGACCCGCATACGGCGCTGGTCGCGGCGGTGCTGCTGGCCGTATGCGTGCCAGTTTACCGGGGCATCAAGCGGCGGCGGCCCGCGTCAGTCGAATTCGGTGGGTAGTTCCGGATGTTCCGCATGCCGGAACATCAGTTCTATCTGACCCGGTGCGGTGCGTCCCAGCGACAAGGGCGGCATCTCGTGACGTGAGAAAAACGCCACCTCGCTGGTCTCATCGCTGGCGCGCGGGCTGCCGCCCGTCAATTCGCAGATGAACAACATTTTGTAAATCGAATCGACGTGGCCCGGCCGATTGCGCGTGCGATAGTCGTGCACCGCCGCCAGCTTGACGGCGCGGGATTCGAAGCCGGATTCCTCCCGCACTTCGCGGACCACGCATTCGGCCGGTGTTTGATTGACGTCCGCCCAACCGCCGGGCAATGTCCAGCGGCCGTCGCTGATTTCGCGCACCAACAGCAGGCGTCCATCGCGAAACGCGGCGCCGCGGACGTCCACCTTCGGCGTGGCGTAGCCTGAATCCCCGCGGAACAAATCGAGCACCTCAGCCTCCTCGATGCCCGAGCCTTCGGCGGTCAGCGTTGCCGCCAGTTCGCGGATCCGTTCGAAACGCTGGCGGTCGAACGCGTCCTTGCTGAAGGTGAGGCCGATCTGTGCGATGGCCCGAAGTTCACGCGCCATCACCAGCCAGGACGGTTCCGTCATCCGCTGCTGCCGGCCAGGGCGCAGGTGGGGTCGAGCAGCAACTCGCCGGTGGGTCCGGTCCCGGTCAGCAGAATGAACCCCGGTCCGCTCTTGAACTGCATCCCGGCCGCGACCAGGGTGTAATCCCCCATGTGATGGCGCACGTCCGGGCCCAGCTTCGCGAGCAGTTCGAACGCATTGGCGCCGTCCAGGCCATCGCCCATGAGCCGCTCGCCCTGGTAGGTCGACCCGGCCACCAGCACCGGTGCCCAGGTATCGCCGACCTGTTCGGCGGCGGCCCGTAGGGACTTGAATACCTCCGGGCGCAGGCACTCGATGTGCACGTGGAACTGGTCCTGGGTGCGGGAGTTGGCGGTATTGATGGCGAGGCCCACCGCGGTGCGCGGCACCGGCTGGCCGACCGCCTTGGCGAGCAGATCCCGTGAGTGCCAGGCCTCGGCCAGATAGTTGGGCGCGTCGGGATCGAGCAACTCGCTGCTCTCGATACCCGTCATCGTCTGTGTGGGAATCAGCAGGTAGTGAGCGCCGCCTTTGCGGTCCGCGAGCACCGCGTACCCCGTACCCTCGGGATCCGAATCCGGCAGAAATACGCGCTCGCAGGGCGCCGGATCGTGTTTTTGTATCCAGTTGACCACGCATTGTTGCTGCACGATCTGGCGCAGCGCGTCGCGGCCGGAATTGATCTCCGGACTATAGGTGGAGCCTTCAGAGGCGGCGGAGGGCTTCTGGTGCGAGTGCTGCGCGTTGGCCGGCATCCGAGCGAGGAGCGCCGCCAGCAGGCCGATACCGATCCAGTATTTTCGAGGCAATGTCGACTTCACGTGACTCCGGCGATTTGGGGGAAAGAGCGACATGATGGCAAATCGCCGCGGTGGTCCGCCAGTCGTCCGCGTAAACGGCGATTTCAGCTCTTGAGGCCGATCTGCGGCACCGCGCCGTAGCGGCCCCGCAGATAGCCCTTGGCGATCAGTTCGCGCTTGCGCGGACTCGAGCGCAGCAGCGGTGACAGACTGCTGGCGCGGTTGTCATCCAGGCTCATCAGCCAGATCTCGTCACGGCGCAGGATGTCGAGATCCATCAGCGTGGTGTTATGACTGGTGACCAGCAGTTGGGCGCCGTGGCTGGAGGCGGTCGGATCGGTGAGCAGCTGAAGCAAAAATCGAGCAATCAGCGGATGCAGGCTGGTATCGAACTCGTCGATGAGCAGCAGCTTGCCGTCATCGATCGCCGCCAGCAACGGTTTGAACAGCGCGACCAGGCGGTGCGTGCCCGATGCTTCGAACAGCGCATTCATCCAGACCGGATGCCAGTCATCGCGTGCATACAAAAATTCGATGGTGGCGCGCTTCGGATGCTTCGGTGAGTGACCGCCGGCGGTGGCGCGGGCGACGCCGGCATCGGCCGGCACGGCATCGGGTTCCGCGATGCGGATGTCATCGACCAGAATGTCCACCTCGCGCAACATGGCGAGCAACCGCGACTTGAACTCCTCGTCGCTTAGCTGGGTCGCGACGGGGGTCAGGTCGAGCAGATCCGACGGAAACACCACCTCGAGAGAGTGCTCCACCCAGTACAGGAGCGGCGCCAGCTGGCGCGAGTTCAATTGCGCGGCGGCGGTGAGAAACAAGGCCTGGGGCCGGGTCGCCTTGCGCCACATCTCGCGCGGGCCGTTGAAACTCGGCGAGAACGGCGCCCACGAATCCGCCCGGGCCTGTGGGTCGAAGACTCTTTCGAACCAGCGCTGCGATTTGCCGGTGCGATAGACCAGCAGCCGTTCCGAGGTGATCTGATCGGCGTCATAGGACATGGCGTAGCGATAGCGCACGTCACCCAGCAGCAGGTCGATTTCGAATTCGGTGGGTTGCTCGACGCTCGGACCGAACAGGAACGGCGTGTAACGTTCCCGCAGCTGTGCATCGGAGAAGCTGGTGGAGTGCAGCATGAGATCGCGCATGGTCGCCACCGCCATCAGCAGGTTGGTCTTGCCGCTGGAGTTGGGCCCAAACACGATGGCGGCCTTGGACACGCGCGGGATCGCCTTCATCCCGGTGCGGATGCAATGCGTGGACTCATGGGTGCGGTCGGATGAGCTGGCAAAAGTGAAGGTTTGCTCACTCCGAAATGAGCGGAAATTACGTAATTTGAATCCGATGAGCATGCCGGGCTTCCTTCGAGGGCAATTCTAGCCGGGGTTTGCCCGAGGCATATGCGCGACGCTCGAAAAACTGCGGCTGGAGCGTTTTCACGCAGGACTCTGCGGGAAATCGGCTGATAATTGGCTGCGAGCTTGGGTTGTGCGGCAACCTTCGCAGTTGATTACACCGCCTGCCTCATGAATGATGCGACGCAACAGACAAATAGTTCTTAACAATGCGCAGGGTGCCGGCGCATTTCGCGTCAGCATCGGGGTCGAATCTGTGCGGGAGATTGAATTGCATGTGAGCGTGCGCTGGTGGGGTGCAGCAGTCGCCTGCGCCGCATTCGCGTGCGGCGCCGGAGCGGCTCAGGTGAACGTGATGATCGAGGATGCGGGCGCCGCGCCAGTGCATGACGCAGTCGTTGCGCTGTTGCCGGCAGCCGGCGTGCCGCCGTCCTCCACGCCCAAGCCGCCGGTGGCTTTGGACCAGGTGAAGAAGCAATTCGTGCCGCACGTGCTCGCCATCGAGGTCGGCACCACCCTGTACTTCCCGAACAGTGACAACATCCGTCACCAGGTGTATTCATTTTCGGAGGCGAAGCGCTTCGAACTCAAATTGTACTCCGGCAAGTCGGCGGCGCCGGTACTGTTCGATCAACCGGGCGTCGTGGTGTTGGGCTGCAACATCCATGACTGGATGAGCGCCTACGTCTACGTCGTGCCGACGCCGTATTTCGCGATGACCGACAAGGACGGGCATGCAGTGATCAAAGCGCCGCCGGGCAAATACACCGTCAAGATCTGGCACCCGCGCTATGCACACGGGCGCGACGCCGTGAGCCTGCAGTTCGAGGTGGCGCACGACACGGAATCCCTGCAGCAGACTCTGACCCTCGCCGCCGAGGACGACTCACCGGGAGTACCGCCGGAGCATCAGTGACGCAAAGCTTTCACTCACGGGTGTTGTTGGTGTTCGTCGGTCTCATCGTGTTGACGCTGGCGGGCACCACGGCGGGCATGTACGTTGCGGCCAGGCGCACGGCGCACGGCCTCGCCAACCAGCAGCTGCAGATCACCGAGAGGATGGTGCTGGACACGCTCGGCGCGCGGGATCACGAGTACCGCACCTCCCTGCAGGCGCTCGCCGGTGATTTCGCATTCCGCGAGGCGGTGTCGACGCATGATGCGGCGACCATCGCGTCGGCCCTGGCCAACCATGGCGCCCGCGTGGGTGCGGACGTGGCCGTGCTGATGGATAACGCCGGCCGCATTCTCGCGAGCACCGATTCGTCGCTGCAGACACCGGCCGCAGCGCCGGTGGTCCGCTTGTTGGCCGCCGCCTGTGACCAGGCGGCCGGCCCGGTCATCGCCGGTTTCAGCGGCAAACTGATGCAGCTCGTGGTCGTGCCGGTGCGCGCGCCGGACACGGTCGGCTGGGTGGGCATGGGGTTCGTGATGCGCGATTTCGTTGCCGATCAGATCAAGGCGATTAGCGGCACGGACGTGAGTTTCGTCGCCGAGCGCAACGGCGGCATGCCGATGCTGGCCGCCTCGACGTTGCCGCAGTCACAACGCGACGCGCTCGAACGCCAGCTGCAAGCCTTGCTCGCGCCGGGCGCGGCGGCCGGGATCACCGGCCTCGAGGGCGAGGATTACCTCACCAAGGTGATCGCGGTGGGCAACGGCGGGCAGGCGTTTTTCGCGATCCTGCAGCTGCCCGAGCAGATCGTCTCGGCGCCGCTGCAGGCGCTGCGCCATGACTTGGTGTGGTGGGCCGGGCCGTTCGCGATCTTGAGCCTGATTGCGGCGATGCTGGGCGCGCGCTTCCTCGCCGAGCCGGTGCAGGCGCTGGCCACCGCGGCGCGCAACCTGACGGGGTCGAATCGCGGTGAGGACGTGGCGGTGCAGAAAGCCGACGACGTGTCGACCATTGCCGGCGCGCTGCACACGCTGACTCATCGCACCCAGTACGATCCGCTCACCGGCCTGCCGAATCGAACCCTGTTCGCCGAGTGGCTGTCGAGCAGCATTTCGCGCGCGGAGCGCGAGCATACGCCGCTTGCCGTGGTGTTCGTCGATCTGGAGGGCTTCAGGAGCATCAATGATCATTTGGGCCGCGCCATGGGCGATCTGGTGCTGCGCAAGACGGCCCAGCGGCTGCTCCGCTGCCTGCGGCCAACGGACGTGGTCGCGCGCTTGGGCGCGGACGAGTTCGTGCTGATCTTGGACGGTGTGTCGCAGGTCGGCGCGCTGCAAATCGTCGAGCGGCTGATGCCGGTGATCGCCAAACCGATGGAATCGCCGGGCGGACCGATTCGCGTCAGCATGCGCGCCGGGGTCGCGGTGTACCCCGATCATGCACGCGATCGCGAGAGCCTGCTGCATCTTGCCGACGCCGCCAAACATGAATCGAAGAACCGTAAACAGACCACCGTGGTCGCGCGGCCGCCGGCGGTCGATCCGACGCCGACGGTGAGCGTGTCGGTGTCGAGCATCCGCGCCGTCTCCAGCACCGACACCTGGAGCGGTGTGCCGTGGGAGGGCGATGATCTTTCCACGCAGCCAATGAAGAAAATCGACATCGACACGCCCGAGGGGGCGTAGGGGATGACGCCCTAGAAGGTCACGGTGATGGTGAGGCTGTCCGTATACAATCCGGCAGCCACCGGCTGCGCGGCGAGGATGCGGCCGTAGCCGTATACGGTGGCGCTGTTGGACGCTAGTACGCCGATCCCAGGCAGCGCTACCACGCCGCTGACGCCGACGGTGTTGTCCCACACCGTCGTGTAACTCGCGGACTCGTAAACGTTGTACGGTAGATTGTTGCTGGAGCCGATCATGGTGCGATTGGTAACGCTGCCGGAACTGCCTGCGTTGAGAGTCAACACAAAGGTGATATTGGTTGCGACGCTCACAATCGCTGAGCACGTCACCACGACGGACGCGATCGCCGTGGTGGGCGAGGTACTCACCGGATTGTAGGTACCGAATGCCAACGCCGTCGATGACGGTAGGGTGCAATTCGTGCCCAACGGGTTGGCGGCGCGAGCCTCGCCGGCGGCCAGCGCCGCCACGCTTACCGCGAGTGCGGCGACGAAGCGCGGTCTCATGGTGCGATCCTCGCACAGAATTCCATTTTCACCTGCTGGTTCTCGATCTCGAGCCGCACGCGGCACGCACCGCCGTCCCAGTGTGCCTCGAGTACGTGATTGCCTTCGGCAATGGTCGCATACACCAGGCCATCGTAGCCCACCGGCAACGGCAGCACCTTGCCGTCGAGCCACAGGCTCGCGCCGGCGGGCACGACGGCGCCATCGGTTTGATGCAACTCAAGGCGGGTGGCGGGCCGTTCCTCGACCTTGAAACGCACCGGCACGCCGGCGTTGGCCGGCGGCGAAACCACTTCCGCGGATGACGTGAGGCCGGTGGCCACGGGCAGCGCGCTGTCGTCGATGGTCAGCCGATTGACGCTGAACGGCAGGAGGTCGGGCACCAGCAGGCGACCGTGGGTATCGGTGGTGCCGACCAGCTGATTCTCGCGATAGACGCCAACCCCAGCGGCAGAGCCGGTATCGACCACCGCGAAGCTGTTCTGTACCGGCCGGGTCCAGAAGGCGGCACCATCCAGAAAGGCCACGCCGGTTTGCGCGAGGAGGCTCGGCGACCCCGTGCCGCCGACGCCGGCCCAGCCGGCGCCGAAGGTGCCGCGCGTGGTGGTGACCTCCGCCTGAGCTTGGCGCAGCCCCTCATCCTGGGTGCTGCCGGACGCCGAATACGACCAGCCGAGTTGTTGCGGCGGCGAATGCTGGAGGGAGACGTTGGCGCCGTTGCCGCTCTGTGCGTCGTGGGTCCACTGCACACCGCCGCTGGTGCCCGGCCCGAGGGTCATCGCGAACCCTAAGAGGACGCTGTCATCGGTGGGCACGCTTAGCGTGCGCAGCACACTGACGTAGGCCGACAACAAACGCGACGGCTGCACGTTCCAGGACAGACCCACCAGTCGGATGCCGGCACCTTGCGCCGTATTGGACCACGGCTGCTCGGAATCGTAGACGATGCTGCCGGTGCCCGCGCCGTGCATGTTGAGCGCCACCCGCGCCGTATCGGAGAAGTGCAGTGTGCCGGGGTCGCGTCCGAGGTCACCATAATCGCGGGTGGCGGCGCGCCGGCTCACCGTCACGCTCAGATCGTTGGCCTGCCGCTCGAAGGCGAGGGTGCCGATGCCGCCCGTTCCCGCCTCGGTGTGCGCGGCGGCGCCCGAGATCGTGACCAGGCCCCAGGGCGAAATGATGCTGTCGCCCTCGAGGCCTGCCAGCTGACGGTGAGCCGAGGCCGAAGCGCGCAGCAGTCCGGAGAAGCCGCCGCCGTAGCCGTGCTGCAGCGTGGTGGCGACGAAGGGGTCAGTGTAGTGGTCGTCCGCCGCCGCATAGTTCACGCGCAGGAAGCCCGCTTCGGCGGTGTCGGCATCGAGCCCGGCGGCAAGGACACGCGGTGAGGTATAGAACGATTGCGTGACGGTTTGCAGGCGACCCAAGTTGTCGCGGATCACCACGCTCAAGTCACCAGCGCCGGTGAGCGTCGGCACGCTGTCGAAGCGGAACTGGCCCGGCTGCAGCGGCTGTTGTGCCTGCTGCACGCCGTTCACGTAGAGCTGTGCCGTGGACGAGAGTGCTGCGCTGCCGCTGATGGTGGGCAGCGGGAAGGTGATGCGGGTGGGCTGCAGCGTGAAGTCCGTGCCCCACTGCAGACCGCCGAAACGCACCGCCGTCTCCCAGTCCGCGGCATGCGTGATGTTGTCACCCAAGCGCAGGCGAACAGCACTGTCGGGTTCGTCATGAATCCAATACGAATCCAAGCGCCGGATGGCGTCGCTACCCACGAAAAAATCGCTACGCCCGGCACCGCCCGGGGCGAACACGCCCAAGTCGAACACGGCATCGCTGACGTTGCGGCCGTTGAGTCCGCCATAGGACAGGTCGATGTTCAAAAAGCCGCCATAACCGGCGCGCGCCACCGGATGCGGCGGTGGGCGGTGCATGTCGAAGTCATGGTGCCGTTCCGGATCCGCATCCACCCACATTTCCGAGGTGCAACCATCGATGCGCAGGGCGAGCGCGGGACCATTTTTGAGGGCCACCCAGCGTTCGCCATCGGCGTCGGTCTCGATTTGCGCTGCGACCCCAGTCCATTGCTGCCACTCATCGACGGGCACGCGCCAGCGGCCATCTACTCCGAGCTTGACGACGACGTCGTGCGGCGGCTTGTCCGGCTGGTAGTGCACCGAGAGGAGCAATGTCGCACCCGGCTGCGCCTGCTCCGCCGCGTCGGAGTTGCAGGGCGATGGCGGAAACCAGCTTCCGGGCACCGCACGGGCCGCGGTGGAGAGCGTCAGCAGACTGGCGAGGAGGAGGATGCACGCCTCATTGCGCACTGATCACCAGCTCATGCGTGAGCGGCCGCGGCGTGCCCTGCACGCGGAGTTGTACCTTGCCGGCGGGCAGCGTCACCGACGGACGCAAGGCGAACACGCGGCTTTCACCGGGGAACAGATACAACGGCCCGGTAACATGCGCATTCTTGTCGTCTGCTGAGCCCAAGCGGATGTCGTCGAGACGTTCGGTGACGCTGCCTTGATTGTGGGCGGTGAGAGTCACCTGACCCTCGGTGCCACGCTCCGCACGCCACTCGAGGTCCTGATGCACGTCCGGCGGTAGCTGGAACAGCGGCAGGCTCACCCGCACGTGCACGGCGACCGACAGCGGCGCGGGATCCGCCGCCCTCGCCGCCGCGGGTTGCGGCACCTCCTCGACGATGACCCGCCACTGCCGTTCCTCGGCGGGCGCCGCGGCGGCTCTTTGAAAGCCGATGCGGATGACCTGGCTGGCGTTGCCGGATGCCAGCCTGAACAATGGCGGGGTGACCAGCGGCGCCGCGCTGCCCTCGACCTCGGACAGCACCTCCTCGTGATCCTTGTGCTCCCAGCGATAGACGCGCACCTGCAGGAACAGCGATTCGTCGTTGTAGTTGGTCACGGTGAGCGCCGTCGCGCTCTGCGACGGTTTCAATTGGAGGTGGATGGGATCGACGCTGAAGCCGCCGGCGCGTGCCACGCCCGGCGCGACGCCGAACAGCAGGGCGCAGGCGAGCAGCACAGCCCAGAGTGCGGTGCCTGCGGGAAGCTTCAGAAAGTGACGGTCATGGTCACGGTGTCGGTGTAGCTGCCGACGACCGCCGCTTCGCTGGCCGGGATTTGACCGTAGATCGGAATCGACTGGGTCAGTGAGCTGCCGGATGAGGTCCCGGGGAGCGTGTCCGTGCCCACCGTGTTGCCCCAATTGGTGGTGTAGCCCGAGTTTTGGAATATTTTGTAGCCGAGGGTGCCGCCGGTCGTCGTCATCAAGCGCAGCGTCGTCGTCCCGCCGGTGGTGGAGCCCGCGTTCATGCCGATGTTGTACGGAGTGCTCAGCGTGCAGGTCAGGGTCACACTGCTGGTCGCCGTGAGGGCCGTGCCCGAGGTCGGATTGTAGGCGCCGAAGGCCAGCGTCGCGTTGCCGATGATGCACACTGCGGCGACGGATGCCGAGACCGACAGGGTGCCGGTGTTCGTGCCGGCCGACGCCGTGTTGAGACCGACGGTCAGCACCATCGCGAGCGCCATGCTGCTGCGCTGGAGGTTTCTCGAACTGCACACTCTCATCGACAATTCTCCGTAGGGTATCGGTTGACTCGAAAAGACACGCCATCGCAACTCACCGTATGACTCGCAGTGTCCGAATGGTGCGCGAAGTGTGTCGGGTCAACCTAGCAACAAAAGTGAAGCATTATGGAAATCGGTCAAACGCAACGCAGCATTGGCCGAGCGAAGCTCCAGATGCTCGATTAGTTCTCGAAATCAGGAGACGCAGGTCAGTAAATGGTGAGGCTCAAGGTGTCGTTCACATCGGCGACATTGAAATTGACGGGGACGGCGACGACTGGCACGCGTTCCCGATGTTCGAGCCATGCCTCGAACTGCTCGCGCGGCATTGGTCTCGCATAAAAATATCCCTGGGCGACATCGCAGCCGAAGTTTTGCAGTCGTTTGGCCGAGGCCTCGGTCTCGATGCCCTCCGCCACGACCTTGAGGCCGAGACCGTGACCCATGTCGACGGCGGAGCGGACTACGGCACCGAACTCGAGGTCGGTCTCCAAACCCTGCACGAAGCTGCGGTCGATCTTGATCTCGTGCACCGGCATGCGCGCCAGGTGGCTCAACGACGAGTAGCCGGTACCGAAGTCGTCGATCGACAGCATCACGCCGAGCGCAGCCAGCGAATCGAGCACACGCAGTGCGCGCTCCGGGTCTTCGATGAAGCCGCTTTCGGTGAGCTCGAGGGTGAGCAGCGATGGCGGCAGCTGATGGCGGTTCAGCAGCCCGGCGATGCGTGAATCGAATCGCGGGTCGCCCAAGTCTTCGGCACTGATGTTGACCGCCAACGCCAGTGGTCGGGCGGCCCGGTGCCATTCGGCACCCTGCGCGATGGCCCGATCCAGCGTCCAGCGGGTCATACGCCGGATGAAGCCCGTGTGTTCGGCAAAGGGGATGAACGCCGCGGGGCTCAAGAGTCCGCGGGTGGGATGTTGCCAGCGCAGCAGCACCTCGGCGCCGGCGATGCGTTGCGTCGCCAGCTCGATCTTCGGCTGGAAATACAGCCGCAGTTCGTCGCGTTCCACCGCAGCCCCGAGTTCGCCCAGCAGCGAGAGCTGATCGCGTGCCGACGGCTTGAGCGCGTCCTGGTAAATCGCCAGCGGCCGCTTCTCGTGCCGCGCCTGTTCGAGCGCCAAATCCGCGCAGCGCAGCAGCTCGTCCGCGGCCGCATCGCCCGCGGCCGCATCGCCTGTGGCGACCGCAAGGCCCACCGTGGCGTTGACGTCGATGGGCTGGGTCTCGACCAGCACGGCTTCGCCGAGCGCCAACAGCAACGAGGTTCCCCAGTGCTGTAATTCCGCCGCGTCGCCCAGCCTGCTGAAGGCGGCGAACTGATCGGCATGGAGTCTGGCGAGCGAGGAGTGCACGCTGGGCACGGCCGCGAGCCGCTCGGCGATCCGCTTCAGCACCGCATCGCCCACCGAGTAGCCCAAGTGTTCGTTGATGCGGCGGAAGCGCTGCAGATTGATGACCGCGACCGCGACCGCGACTCCTTGGGTGGCGTGCAACGCTTCCCCCAAGGCGGCACCGAAGGCGGTGCGGTTCATGAGTCCGGTGAGCGGGTCCTCGTAGGCGAGTCGCCGGATCGATTGATCGCGCGTCTTGACGGCGGTCTGCATGAGCTGCATCCCGGCGGCGAGGACGCCGAGTTCGTCGCCGCGCTTCAGGTCGAGCGCGGCGTCATAGGACCCGTCGCGCATTTGCTCGACCAGCAAGGTCAGGTGCTGCAGCGGACGGGTGATGGTCTTCGCAATCCAGAATGCGGCCCACGCAAAGCCCGCGAGACTGACCACGGCGATCTTGAACAGGGTGCTGGTCAGATTGTCGAACGAGGCGCTCGCTTCCTTGAGTGATCGCGACAAGGTGGCCTCGACCTGTGTACCGTCAAGACTCGAGAGCGCGATCTGCCGGGTCTTGGTGTCGCGATCGCCTGACTTGAGGTCGGACACGGTGCTCGCCACCCGCGTCCAGTGGCCTTGGGC